>Ga0315276_10006012_pt1 | contig 11226 bp, 6 predicted proteins | sample YL17G05_0_MG_FD_204542 | JGI IMG/M metagenome (GOLD analysis project Ga0315276, IMG submission 204542) | Sediment microbial communities from Yellowstone Lake, YNP, Wyoming, USA - YL17G05_0 | ecosystem: Environmental > Aquatic > Freshwater > Lake > Sediment | place: USA: Wyoming | collected... | reverse complement strand
TTTCACAACCTCTGAAGGGTGGACTCGCGTGCCCCGCAAGTGGCTCTATCGCGCGCCACATGTGGCACTATCGTGCGCCACACGCCTGCAAGCACGCCTGGATATGTCCGCGCGCCTCGGCGGCGATAGCCACGCACGCGGCCAGTTCATAGCTCTTGGCGCCAATCACCTCAAGGTCCACCGGACCCTTGTAGCCGTTCTCGTGGAGCACGCGGATATAACCCAATAGATTAATGTCGCCGCGGCCATTGGCTTGCATTTCCGGCGTTCCCGGTTTCTTCTCGCGCCCCTTGCAATCGCGGATATGGACGTGCTTGATGCGCTTGACGACGGCGCGCAGGGCCTCGACCGGGTCTTCATTGGCGCGGTGGATGTGGCTGGGGTCCATGTCCAGGCCGAAGGCCGGCGACTTGATGGCGTCAAGGACGCGCAGCGTCGTCGGCGTGTTGTACATCGCCGCGCCGACGTGGGCCTTGACGCATAGCGTCACGCCATACTTCTGAGCCACGTCGGACAGCCGGCCCAGTGAGTCAATCATCTGAACCGTCGAGGCCTCGTCGCCGCTCTTGCCGCCGGGGCCGCAATTGACGACTGGGATGCCGATTTCGACGGCGGCCTGCATAGCCTGCTCCATGACCGCCGGGTCTTGTTTGGGCTGCTCCATGGCCTGGACGGGCAGTTCGTACTTGCGCGACAGCTCCTTGACCACGGGCGCCAGCTCACGCCACTGGCTGATCACAAGGTGCTTGCTCATGCCGTCAATGGCCGAAATCTCAATGGCATCGTAACCGCAGACCTTCGACCACTTGAAGGCGGTCTCCATGTCATAAGCGCCGAACAACACGGAATTCACACCGATTTTCATATCTCCGCTCCTTCCGTTAGATTTCCGCTCTCAGGGCTTGGGGAGAAAAAGGACACCAACTCATATTCCCGCCACCACGGCGACCTTGTCCTTCTCCCACGACTCGATGCACGCCTCGATGATGAGCGCGACCTTGAGCGCATCCTCAGCCTTGGCGTTGATCTGTTCGGGCGGCGTCTTGGCCAGCAGGTCGTCAACCCACACTCCGATGCGCGAGGCGAACGTCTCGTTGAAGTGCAGCATGTTGCCGAGCATCTCGTAGCATTCCACCTGCATGGAATTGCGCGGATAGAACCACAACTTCTGGCAGGCCTCGTTGATAACGACGCGGCCTTTCGAGCCTACCATCTCCAGCGTTTCGAGGCCATAGCTGCCGCCGGCGTCGTAACTGCCCGTCAAATGGCCGATGACGCCATTAGCGAACAGGACGTTGGCCTGGACGTTGGAAAGGCAGACTTTGCGCCCCTCGCCCATCTTGAAAAACGCCTGCGCCTTGATGACGTCGCCGCCGAAGTAGCGCATAACGTCGAAGGAATGGCAATGTAGCGCGCGGATGTGGAAGTAAGGCGCCGTCTCGGCCTTGTTATTGATCCACATCGTCATATTGATGATATTCAGGTCGCCGAGCCGGCCGGCATCGAGCCATTCCCTGGCGCGTTTGGCCGCGGGCGTGAAGCGATGGTTCAGATCAATCGCGTAGGGGACGTTCTTCTTCTTGCCGAGGGCGACCATCTCGCGCGCCTCGGTGATGCTGTTGGAGATCGGCTTCTCGCCCAGGGTCGGGATGCCGCCTTCGAGCAGCTCCATCGTGGGCGTGTAGTGGTCGCCGCCGTTCTCTGCGCCCTTCGTGCACATGCTGGCGGCGTCAATCTGGATGCCGCCGGCCAGCATTTCCTTGACGCTATAGAACGCCTTCGCGTCGTACTTCTTGGCTGCCTTGTCAGCCTTCTCCTTGATGATGTCGCACACGGCGACGATCTTGGTCTTTTTGTTGGCCACGTAGCACTCGGCGTGTCTCGTGCCGATATTGCCCACTCCAACGATCGCGATATTAAGCATGATTGCCCCCTTGGCGCGATATGCAGTTTTCCAGCGGACATTAGCCCATCGCCCCCCGCGGCGCAACCGCCAAATCCGCGTCTCTCCCGGCGCAACTTATGCCCGAAGGAGAGAGATGGATCCTGGGAGTGCAGGCGTCCCGCCTGCATATTCAATCCGTGAATCGCAAACAGCCGGCGGGACGCCCGCGCTCCCAGACGCGCCCGCGCGGTAGCGGAAGCGGAATGCGTTCCTCGGCCAGGATGCAAGACGAGATTTTTCGCGGTTGCGGCGCCGGGAAGGATGGGTTATGAGCGTTCTATGTTGATGGGACGATCTTGTGTTTTTGGGAGGAATGCCATGAAGAATCATCGCGCGCTGTTTGCCGTCGTGGGGCTGGCCTTCGCGTGGCCCGTCGTTGCCGGGGCCGTTGATGAGATGACGCCGGGATATTTCGCGTTTAACATCCCGGTCCTCGATAGCGCGGCGTCGTTCACGGATATGTCGTCGCTCAACCCGGAAGCGGCGGGAGCGGCGGGACCGGTGACAATTCGCGATGGACACTTTGTTGATGGGCATGGACAACGATTGCGGCTGTTTGGCGCGAATCTGTGTTTCGCCGCCAACTTCCCCGACAAGGAAGACGCCCCCAAGGTCGCCGCCCATCTGCGCAAAATGGGCGTCAATGTCATCCGTCTTCACCACACCGACGGCGGAACGACGCCCAAGGGCTTTTGGCTTGCAGACCGTTCGGGCATTGATCCCGCCCAAATGGACCGCTACGACTGGCTGATCTACAACCTCAAACAGCAAGGCATCTACGTTGATGTCAACGTCCATATCGCCCGCACCTACCCCGGCACGAGCAAGGACGTGCCGTACAGTTTCCGCTATGGGAAAGCCCTGGACAATTTCCATCGGCCCTACATTGACGAGTTGAAAAACTACGCGCGCGCGCTCTTGACCCATCGCAACCCCTACACGAAAGCGACTTACGCCGAAGAGCCGGCGGTCGCCGTCGTTGAGATCAACAACGAAAACGCCCTGACCTCTTTCAGCCCCGAAGCCCTCAAGAAGCTGCCGGAGCCGTACATGGGCGAGTTGACCCGCCTATGGAACGATTGGCTCAAGGCGCGCTACAAGGACACCGCCACGCTGCGCGAGCGCTGGTCGAAGGCCGACGAGAAGCCGGGCGAGGAAATGCTGAAGAACGGCGATTTCTCCAAGGGCGATGAGGGCTGGAAGCAAGAGGCCAATGAGGGCGCGAAGATGAAGGTTGAAGTGGGCAAGCCCGAATCGGTCAATGGCGAAGCGGCGCCGGGGGGGCAGGCGCTAAAGATCACGACGCTTGAAAAAGGCAAGCAGGCCTTCAACCTGCAATATCAACAAGGCGGCTTCAAACTCGTTCCCGGACGCCTTTACACCCTCTCATTCTGGGCGCGCGCCGCGCAACCCTGCGACATCTCCGTCGTTGTTCGCCAGGACGGCGCCCCCTATAAGACCGTCGGGCTTTCGCAGGACGCCAGCCTGACCGGCCAATGGCGCCAGGAGAAACTCGTGTTCCGCAGCCAGGCCGCCGCGGATCAAGCCTGCCGAGTGGCGTTCAACTTCAAGAACCAGATCGGCGAGTTCTATCTGGCCGCCATTTCGCTGCGCGCGGGCGGCGAAATGTCCGGCCTGGCCAAGGACCAATCGCTTGAGGCCGGCAACGTCCCCATTCCCTTCACGAGCGCCGCCGTTGAGCAGCGCCAGGACTATGGCGAATTCCTCGCCGACATTGAGCGCCGCTACGTAAGCGAGATGATCGGCTACCTGAAGCGCGACTTGGGCGTGAAGGCTTCCGTCACCAATACGCAGGCGACATACGGCGGCTTGTGGGGCGCCAAACGCGAAGCCGAACTGAGCGACTATCTGGACGTTCACGCCTACTGGCAGCACCCGAAGTTCCCCGGCAAGCCGTGGGACCCCGCCAATTGGACCATTGGCAACACCTCGATGGTGGCCGACGGCGCTGGCGGCGCGCTGGCGGGCCGGGCCTGGTTCCGCGACATTGGCAAGCCATTCACCTTCAGCGAATACAACCACGCGGCGCCCAGCGACTACAGCGCCGAGATGTTCCCGATGTTCGCCTCCTTCGCGGCGTTTCAGGACTGGGACGGCATCTTCGCCTTCACGTGGCAGTCACAAGCCGGAAACACGGCGCCGCAGAAGATCGAGGGCTATTTTGACATCCGCAGTCATCCGGGCAAGACGGCCTTCATGCCCATCGCGGCGCTGATGTTCCGCCTGGGCGGCGTCGAAGCCGGGCGCGACCCTCTGGTCGCCACGGTCCCCACGGGCGATTTCGCCAAGCAGGCCGCGTTGGTGGATGGCAAGTTCAAGTCAGCGACGGACACGGCGGCGGCGGCGATTGTCCGCCCCGCCGGTTTTCGCCTCACCGCCGGCACAGGCCCGGTTCAGGTTCCCGAGTATAAAACGCCGGAAGGAAAGCGCGTCTCGAGCACGGGCCAGATTGAGTGGGACGCGACCGATCCCAAGAAGGCCACCTATACGATCAACGCGCCGGCGGTCCGGCTGGCCGTGGGCTATATCGGCGGACGCGAGATCAAACTCGGCGATGCGGCGATTCGCGTCACCAAGGCCGCGAATGATTGGGCGGCGCTGGCCATCGGCGCCCTGGACGGCAAACCCATCGCCGAATCGTCGCGCGTCCTGGTCGTGGCGGTGGGCCGCGTCGAGAACACAAACATGGGCTGGGATGAGAAGCGCACGACCGTCGGCAAGAACTGGGGCGGCGCGCCAGTGGTTTGTGAAGGCATCGAGGCGACCGTGCGCCTGCCGGGCGTCAAACGCCTCGTGGCGCTGGACGGGACCGGCGCCCCCGGCGCGGAAGTCAAGCCGGCCGCCGGCGCGCCCAACTCCGCCGAATTCCAGATCGGTCCCCAATACAAGACCCTTTGGTACGCCGGGTACGCGGCGCAACGCTGAGCGCCTTTCTTGGTTGATTCGCCCGCCGCATGGTTGGTAAGCTAAAGCGGTTCTCATTTTCTCCAGAAACAAAGCGCCGGTCGCGCCGGAACCGTTGGCGCCCGGCGCTGTGTGAATCCATGAAATCTCCGCTTGGCATCTTGCAGCGATATACCCTGCGCGAGATCGTCGGCCCCTCGGTCATGGGGCTGCTCGTCTTCACCTTCCTGCTTCTCGTGCGCGAGGTGTTCAGGATGATGGACTTGCTGATCAACACGAGCATCACCATCATGGAGACGGCCGAAGTCATCATGTGCATTCTTCCGGTCCTATGCACGCTGACCATCCCCATGGCGCTGCTTCTGGGCGTGCTGTTGGGGCTGGGGCGCATGTCCTCGGAAAACGAAATACTGGCCATTCGCACCAGCGGCGTGCATTTGTGGACCATTTACTGGCCGATCATCGCCGTGTGCGCCGCGGTCTCGGCCCTGATGATCCTGGCCAACCTTTCCCTCACCCCCTCGCTGGCGCAACGGGCCGAGGACGTGAAGCTGCGCATCGCCTTCAAGCTGGCCAACGCCTTTGAACCGGGGCGCGTTCACGCCGGATTCGCCGAAGACAGCGCCCACGCGGCGATCTATTTCCGCTCGCGCGACCCCAAGACCGAGGATTTGCGCGACGTTTCCATGAAACTGGGCAACGCGGAGGGCAGCCTCAACAACGGCGAAGTGTTCATCTCGGCGCCCATGGGCCGGATCGTCCCCAACGAGGAAAGCGCCACGATCAGCTTCGTTCTGCGCGACGGCGACCTGCATTTCCGCAGCCATAATCCAGGCCGCGAAAGCGAATATGACGTCGCCAGCTTCTCGTGCCTGACGCGAGCCATGACCCTTGACATTGGAAACCGCAGCGATGAAGGGACCTTCAAGAAGTCCGAGAAAATGATGACGGTGGCCGAACTACGCCGCGACATCAGGGACGCTCAGGCCGGCAAGACCGTCAAGAAGTCTAAATCCCTGTGCCGCGAGCGGGTCGAGCTGGCCAAACGTTTCAGCGTTCCTTTGGCTTGCGTGGCGGTGATCCTGCTGGCCATCCCCTTGGCCGTCTATATTCGGCCTTCCGCAAAAACCCTAGGATTTGCCATTGCGCTGGCCCTGACTTTCGCGTATTATGTCCTTGTTCAATGGGGAGTCAAACTTGGGTTGGCCGGTTCGCCTTTGGGCGGGCCTGTGATTTTTATGCCGAATCTGTTGCTGGGAGGCATCGGTGTCGTGCTGATGGTTCGTACGATTCGGCAGTAGAGGCTGGTCCGCCTTCGTGGCGGCATTCTACAGGAATTGCGCCCTTCCATGCCCCGACAGCGTTTCTACATATTCGAACCAGCGGCTTGGCGCTATGTGGCCTGGACCTTTGTTTTCCTGGCCCTACTCTGGCTCCGTACGCCTGCGGCTTCCGATCCGCAAACTCCCCCGCCGCCCAAGGCGCCGCTGCCATCGTCCGGCCCCGGCCCACGTGAACCGGCGATGGACGAACCGACCGCGCGTGAAGCCGCGCCGGACGGTTCGGCGTGGCGCGAGGACGAGTACGCCCGCATGAAACGGCCTGAGACGCCGGCCCAAGCCGCCAAACGGCAACAGACCGGGAAGCAAGAGGATATCTTCGATCCGGCTCAGTATCGCATCAAGCAGATGTTCGAAAAGGGATTGGAGGAAGCCCCGAAAGCGGAGGAGGAGAAAAAGCCGGCGCCCTTTTTGAAGACGGCCGGCAATTTCCGCATCGAGTCGCAAGACTACCTCGATTACGATGAGGCGCACAACGTCATCAATGGCCGCGCGCGCACGACCATCCACTTCCAGGACTTCCTCTTAATAGCCGATAAGGTCCGGGTTGACGTGACCCTGAAAGAGGCCGAGGCCGTCGGCAACGTGGAACTTCGGCGGGGCAAAGACCTGATTCGCGCCACGTGGCTGCGCTACAATTTCGATCTCCAGCAGGGCGACGCCAAGGGGGTCAACGGGACGATGAGCGACCTGCATTTCGAGGCCCCGGCCGACGAAGACCCCTTACACCCGGCGTTCCGCAAGGTCAATCCCAAGATGGACCTGTTCAGCAAGGCGTCCATGACGGGATGCGATTTCCCGGTCCCCCACTATCGCGTCCGGGCCAAGGAGTTCATCCTTTACGAGCAGGACCGCGTCTTTGCGCGCAACGCCGTATTGTACGTGTGGGACATCCCCGTTCTTTGGGTCCCGGCCTACACGCGCTCCTTGACCGAACCCGGCCCCTGGTCGGTCGTTCTGGGCTATGGCTCCAGGGTCGGCGCCGCGTTTCGCGTCTCCTACGACTACTACTACAAGGACTACGTGCCCGCCACGGAAGCAGGCGGCAAGAAGAAATACGACGAAAAGGCGTTCAGCCAGACCACGCTGATCTACGACTACCTGACCCGCCGCGGGCAAGGCGTGGGCCTGGACGAGAAATACGACTTTGACTACGACAAGCACAAGGGCGAGATCAAACTCTACTCCATCAATGACCGGGATTTCTTGACGGCCACCAAGACGGACTCCAACAAGAGCCGTTATCAAGCCTATTGGTGGCATCGCACCAACGTCACCCCCGACCTGCAGTTCCTGCTGAACATTGACTGGATTTCCGATCCCGACCTTTACTTCGACGTCTTGGACTTTTTCAGCACCTCTATTGACGATGAGCGCCGCATTTCTGAGCGCCGGGCGCGGGCGGCCCTTACCCTGGTCAAAGAAGACTGGCTGGCCCGCATCATGATTGACATCAAGGACCGCGTTGGGCGCGACCGCATCACGGATTTCTCCGAACCCACCGACGACGACGCGGACTTTAACAGCAATCTCGATTCCAAGGGCCGCGCCCTTACCGAAAAGAACCGTAAGAAGGAAATTGACATCCCTGGCAGCCGCTATGGCCGCGTCTCGCAACGCCTGCCCCAGATCACCGTGGCCACGCAATGGCTCAAGCCCTTCGCCATGCCGTTGTACTATCAGCTGGATTTGAACATCTTTAACAATCTGGACAAAGGACTCAACACCCTTGGCAAAGACGACGACGCCTACGTCCGGGGCTTTGACCTTTATCAGTCGCTTATGTACGCGATGAACATCGGCGAATCCAGCGCGTGGACCAACAAGATCGGCGTGGGGTTCGGCGCGATGACCCGCTCCAGCAATGAAATCGGCTCTGAGAACACCGAGGACGTTATCACCCAGGATGAGCTTCGCGATAATTTCGCCGAGTTTAACCAGAATCCCCAGGCCTTCATCCGGCGCCATCACTTGACCGACCCCTACGAATTCAGCAGCGTGGACCTGAAGCGCAAAGGCAATATCTCAACCTTTGTTGACGCCAACGGCAATATCCACTACAAGGCTGACGATCAGCTTCTTCTTGAGGGCTATTCCACGGGCTTCGCCTACGCCGACTATGAGTCGAAATGGACGACGCGCTTCAACGACGCCCTTTCCGGCTATATCCGCTACTTCATCCGCGAAGGCGCGAGGAACTCCTTGATGGAAGACTACCGGATGCTGGGCGACCGCCTGGCCCAAAGCGACTTGTATGATTATCGCCTGCGCGCCCATGAAATTGGCGCCGGCGGCGTTTACGAATTGGCCCGCCCCGACCTGAGGATAAACCTGGACGCGGGCCATAACCTGCGCTCGAAAGGCGAGCTGGCCCCTGGCGAGTACGTTGACTACGTCAGTCTCTCGACCAATTACCGCTCGCCCGAAGACGTGTTTCAACTCTCCGGGGGAATTGGATACGACCGAACCCAACAGCGCCCGCCCGACGACCCCTTCCAGTTCGTGCGCGACGTGGCCAGCGCGTTCATTGGCGCGCGCTACTTCCCCAAGGGCGATCGCTACTGGCTGGGCCTGGACGCCGTCGTGCAAAAGCAGCTAAACCGCGATCCGCTCACCGGAGACAGCGGCGGCAGAACGAATGACAGCGGATTCAACACTCAGGACAGTCTGGCCGGTTTCGACAACCTAAACCACCGCCGTCGCAACGCCTTCCGCGAAAACCTGACCGACTATCAGATCACTCCCGTCGCCGGCGCCCGGATCGGAGAGAAGTGGAGGGGTCAGTTGGGCGTCACCTATGACTGGCAGGCTGGCGGCCTTGACCGCATCGGCCTCATCCTGACGCGCGACCTGCATGACGCGGAACTGGGCCTGTCCTTCCTCGCCAAGTCCGCGAGGAGCAACGGCAACAACGCCAGCAATTCGGGCTCGCTCAATAACGTCAGCGCCAAGGCTTCCCTCACCTTCAAGCTGCCCGGCAAAGAGCCGGCGGGCGGCCGCAAGATTAACACCTTGCAGGACACTCGCAGGACTCAGACAGCTTCTGAGCAATAAGAGCCTGTGAGGAAAAAAGACCCCAAGGACGACAACGACCGCAAGGACGGCAAAGACGGCAAAGACCCCAAAGACGAAGAAAACGAGCCGTCACGTTGCGTTTTGGAGGTCTCTTGCAGCCCTCTACGTCTTTGATGTCCTTTCTGCCCCTTGATTTCACGAGCTCCAAGCCCAAGCCTTCCCGTGCCGTTCAGCGCTCGGCGGTTGTACTATTCCCACGGGTATGAGCGCGCCCGGCGCGCGTAAAGGGGCAGACTGACAAGAAAACCCGTCAGGGCCGCTACCGCGTAGGCCAACGTCACGCCTGATCCCGGAAATGCCCGCCAGTTCCTGGCCGAGGCGCTGCCCGCGGCCGATGGGCCGCCGCCCGCGGCCGATGGGCCGGCTCCACCAGCCGCCGCCCCCCCGCTGGCTTCCATCCACTCGGCAACCGCAAAGAAGGGGGAAATCCTGGCCGCCGCCACGAGGGCGGGATGGGAGGCGTTTCCCATCCCGGCCGCCCTTGAGAGGACGGCCGGCGCCGCCAGCCACAGGACGATAGCCGCCGCCATGAGGCCCTTTGTCATGGCGCGCCGGTTCGCAACGGTTATCGAGAGAATTCTCGCCATCGTCGCCAGCAGCATCATCGCCGCGATGATGGCGGCCAGCCCAAGCCCGAAGGCCGCCTCATCAATCTTCGCGCCGCCCGAGTAAACGTATTGCCACGAGGCGGCGACCCACAGGGCCGAAAGCAGCATCATGTAAAAAAGCGACTCATCAATCCACCGCAAGGGGACCAGGACACGTTTGAGGCGCCAAAGGTCGTCGCCCGTTCTCATCCGCGCCGCGCAGAAGATCATCGCCGCCGCGAACAGGAGTGCGCCGCCCGTCCAGAGCCATACGATTGCCGTGTCGGGCGCGACGCCCCCCCAATCCTTGGCCATCAAGCCGCCCATGACGAGAGCCGCTGCGATCAGGAACTGCGTGTAACTCAGGGAGCGCGCCTCGGGCTCATACAGCTTGCGGCAAGCCATCACGATCATCAGGCCCGACAAAAAAACACCCCCGCCGGCCACCACGATCCACCCTGAAACGACGAGCGCCCCCCCGAAAAGCGGCAGCGGCGTCCACAGCGGCGCCGTGAGCGAGGCCGTCCCGGCTATCGCCGCCCAACGCAGCGCGGCGAAAAAGCCGCCAAAAAACGCCACCAGCGTGATCGTTATCATCGCGCCCTGGGCCGAGCGCGTCTTGTCGCGCACGCTCGACAGGTACAAGCCCACCGAACACAACGCCAGCGACGCCCCCAGCAGGATCGCGAACCAGCCCACCACCTCCTCGGGCGACATCCCGCCGTACAGGAACGGCACGCACAGGACCGGCAGCGCGCATAGCAGCACGAGAAGCACGTACAGCATCGTCGAAATCAGCCCGCCCGCCACAAACGCCACGGGCCGCAGGGTGGTGACGCGAAGGAAGTCGAACGTCTGGCGTTCGCGTTCGGCCGTGATCATCCCCGCCGTGATCGAGGGGGCGGCCATGAGAACCAGCAGCGCCTGAATGCTGACAACCGACACAAAGGCCGAACGCCCGATGGAGGAGATTTGGCTCAGGAAGTTTTGGCTTTGCCCCGGATCGAGCGCCGCGCTTTGAACCGAAAGGATCAGAAACGACACCCCGCACAGCAGGCCGACATAGACCGTGAGGAAAACGGCCATGGACCGTCCCCTCATGCGCCTCCTGAACTCGCGCAAAAAGATCGGATTATCGAAGATGATGGGCAGGATGGTCATTTTACATTTTACATTGCCTTCTCATTCATTGCACGGCGCCTTCCGTGATCTTCATAAAGGCGTCCTCCAGGTTCATCTCGACCTCTTTGACGCTTTGAATCTTGACGCCCGCGTTGACCAGCGCCGTCAGGATGGCCGACGTGTCCTCCATCTCGAAATCAATCTCGATCCGTAGCGGCTGGCCGTCAACCGC
>Ga0315276_10006011_pt1 | contig 11226 bp, 8 predicted proteins | sample YL17G05_0_MG_FD_204542 | JGI IMG/M metagenome (GOLD analysis project Ga0315276, IMG submission 204542) | Sediment microbial communities from Yellowstone Lake, YNP, Wyoming, USA - YL17G05_0 | ecosystem: Environmental > Aquatic > Freshwater > Lake > Sediment | place: USA: Wyoming | collected... | reverse complement strand
GCCGCGAAACGGGCGGCACGGGGCTCGGCCTCCCCATTGCGCGGAACATCGCGCAGGCGCACGGTGGGGACGTCAACCTGCGCAATTGCGAGGGGGGCTGGAGGCGACCCTGACTTTGCCGTGGAGCCGGACGTAGCACGCCATGGATGAGAACGAGCGCCTTATCGAAATTGACGCATGAACGATCATCCTGTCGGCAGTTCGTGGAGAAGGTTGTTGAACGGACTTGCCCGCTTGCTTTTCCATCGATGGCCGGCCTTGCTGCTGACGGCGTCGATGCTGGTGCTGCCGAGCGTCGCGTTCGGCGACGAGCCGCGCTCCCCGGTTCCGGACGCAACCCGGGCTCCCGCGCAGACCGTGGACATCGAGGCTTTTGTGCGCGCGGGCTGTCCGCATTGCGCCACGGCCGAGGCCTTCCTCGCCACGCTCGGCAAGGAGCGGCCGGATCTCGGGATCGCGATCCGCGATGTCGGCAAGGAGCCGGCGGCGCTCGCCCGGCTGCAGGAGATTGCGCAGGCGCAGGGGACGGGCAGCTTGCGCGTGCCCGCAATTTTCCTGTACGGACAGCTCATCGTGGGCTTTTCGCCCGAAGCAGGCACCGACAAGCTCATTCGCGCGGCGTTGGCGCAGCAGCCGGCGCCAGTGCCGCCGGCGGCGGAAGGCGCGGCCGCGTGCGACGCGCAGGAGAGCCCGTCCTGCAAAGGCGACCCGGCAGCGGCGCCCGGGGCGGAGCCGTTCGAGGTCACGATCTTCGGTTGGACAATTTCACTCGACGACGTCGGGTTGCCGCTGTTCACGCTGGTCATGGGATTGCTGGACGGGTTCAACCCCTGCTCGATGTGGGTGCTCATCCTGATGATCTCGCTGCTCGCGCCGCTCAACGATCGATCACGGATGCTGGCGATCGCCGGCACGTTCGTCGCCATCCAGGGCATCGCCTACTTCGGCTTCATGGCCGCCTGGCTCAATCTGTTCCTGTTCATCGGGCTGTCCCGGGCATCGGAACTGATCATCGCCGGCATTGCCATCCTGGCCGGGTTCGTCAATCTCAAGGATTGGTGGGCGTTCGGCCGGGGATTTTCCCTGTCCATCCCGGACGCGGCCAAACCCGGCATCTACGCGCGGATGCGCGGGATCCTGCACGCGGAAGACCTGACGGCGGCGCTGATCGCCACCGTGATTCTGGGATTGCTGGTGCAATTGATCGAGTTGCTCTGCACGTCCGGATTTCCCGCCCTCTTCACGCGGATCCTGACGCTGAAGCAGCTGGACAGCGCGAGTTACTACGGCTACCTGCTGCTCTACAACGCCGCCTACATGCTGGACGACGTCATCGTGCTCGCGATCGGGGTCGTCACGCTCAGCCGGCACCGGTTGCAGGAAAACGAAGGCCGCTGGCTGAAATTCGTCAGCGGGGTGGCGATGGTGGGGCTCGGTGCGTACCTGATCGTCAGGGCGTGAAGCGATCGCGCTCGCGCATCACTCCGCATCGGTCGCGCGCGCTTCGATCCCGAGCTTCTTCATCTTTTCCCAGAGGTTCTTCCGGCTGATGCCGAGGCTCTCGGCGGTCCGCGCGATGTGGCCGCCGTGGCGCGCCAGCACCTGGCCGATGTAGTCGCGCTCGCGCTCGTGCAGGTAGCCGCTGAGAGTCCCGGTGCCGCCTGCCGCCGGCGTCGCGCCGGCGGTCCCGAAGAACGCATCGCCGCCAAGGGCGCCCTGCGGCGCCAGGATGCAGGCCCGTTCGATGCAATGCTGCAGTTCCCGGATGTTGCCGGGCCACGGGTATTCGAGCAGCGCCTGCTCGGCGTCAGGTGCGAGCGTGTGGCGCTCGCCGCCGTGTTGCGCGGCGAAGTCGTCGAGGAAGCGGCGGGCGAACCAGAGGATGTCCTCGCGGCGCTCGCGCAGCGGCGGGATCTTCACTTGGATGACGTTGATCCGGTAGAAGAGATCCTCGCGGAACAGGCCCTGCTCGACCCGCTCCTTGAGTTCCCGGTTGGAGGCGCAGAAAAGCCGCAGATTGACGGCGATCTCCGCTTCCCCGCCCACGCGCACGACCCGCCGCTCCTGGATCGCGCGCAGCAGCTTGACCTGCATCGGTGGCGGCAGCTCGCTGATCTCGTCGAGGAAGAGGGTGCCGCAGTCGGCCTGCTCGAAGAAGCCCTTCCTCGCACGCACGGCGCCGGTGAACGCGCCCTTTTCATGCCCGAACAGCTCGCTTTCGAACAGGCTCTCGCTGATCGCGCCGCAGTTCACCGCGACGAACGGGCAGCGCTCGTCTTCCCGCGCCAGGCGATCGAGCGCCTTGGCGACGTACTCCTTGCCCACGCCCGATTCACCCGCGAACAGCACCGTGCCGGCATGCCGCGCGAGCTGCGGCAGCATCTCGTCGATCCGGCGCATCGCCTGGGAGACGCCGAGGCGCGGGCCGTCGACCAGGGGCGGGGTCGCATGCGCGAGCGCCTTGATCTTTTCGACCAGCTGGTCGAGATCGAAGGGCTTGGTGATGTAGTCGGCGGCGCCCAGCTTGAGCAACTGCACGGCGCGGTCGATGGCGCCGAATCCGGTGATGAAGATGAACGGCGGCAAGGTCCGGTGCTGCTGGCGCAGGCGGAGGAACATCTCGTCGCCGGAGAGATCCGGCAGCCGGATGTCGCTGACCACCGCCGCGTAGGGCTTGCGCCCGATGGCCGTCAGTACGGGCTCGGCGGTCCGGTGCCAATCGACGGCGAAGCCTTCGAGTTCGAGGCGAATGCACAGCGACTCGCCCATGATCGCGTCGTCTTCGACGAGGCACAGCAGCGGCTTCTTGCTGGATGGAGTCATGACGGCTGCTCGGGCAGCGGCAAGGTTACCGCAAAGCGGGTCTCGCCCGGCGCGCTGCCGACGCTGATCTCGCCGCCCAACTGGGTGACGATCTGGTAGGTGACCCACAGGCCCAGCCCGTGCCCCGTGTCGCGCCCCGACGCGAACGGCTCGAACAGGCGGGCCATTTGCTCCGGCGCGATGTGCGCGCCGTCGTTGCCGACCACCACGTGGAGCGTGCTGCTGTCGCGGTACACGTGACAGGTGACCAATCCGCCCGGCCCGATCGCCTGCACGGCGTTGAGCATCAGGTTGATGAGAACCTGCCGGACCAGCGTCGACGGCAGCGGCAACGTCGCGACGATATCGTTCTCCCAGGTGAAGCGGGCCCCTTTCCGGTGCGCGTCGGCGACGACCAGCGTGTGGGTATCCTCGATATCCTGCCGGGTCAGCGGGTGGCTCTCGACCTTGGCCTCGACCAGCAGCGCCGCGACGGTGTCCTTGATCTGCACCAGGCCGCGCTCGAGCAGCGACAGCGTCCGGGCGACCAGCGGGTCCTCGTTGCCGTGACGCCGGTAGGTGCTGATGGCGTTGAGCATGCCGCCCAGCGGGTTGTTGATCTCGTGCGCGATCCCGGCGGACAGCCGCCCGATTGCGGCGAGGCGCTCGGAATGGACGACTTGCCTCTCCAGCGCCGCCTTGTCGCGGAGTCCGTTCAGCATCGCCTTGAACGCGGTACCCAGCTGGCCGATCTCGTCGCGCGACTCGGCAATCCGGACCTCGGTCGCGTCGGGAATCGTCGCGCCGATGCGTCCCATCGTGGTGGCAAGCTCGGTCAGCGGGCGCGCGAACCGTTGCGCCCAATACCAGCTCGCGGGCAGCAGGATGGCGAGCGCGGCGAGCATGGCCAGCGCGGCCCCTTTGGCGATGCCGACATAGCGCGGCACGAACGCGTTCTTCGAGTAGCCGATCACGAGCGTCCCGAGGCGGACACCATCGGCAACGATTGGTGTTACCACATAGAGCCTCGCCGACCCGGCGAGATCGACGACGCGGGTTTCGAATTCCCGCAGCTGTTCGATCGCCTGCCACAGTTCGGGGAAGTCCGGATTGGCCCGCCCGGGGTCGGAGAGCATCGGATACTGCTTCGGGTCCGTGGCGAGATAGACGCGCCGGCTGGCATCGAGAATCATGATGAGCTCGGCCGTCTGCGGACTGTTCTCGCGCGAGCCCGCGGCAAACGGCGAGTTGATGATCTCGAATGCGCGCCACACGTCGTCGTGCAGGAGCGGCGTCACCACGGTGTTGGCCAGCACCCGCGCGAGGTGTCCCGACGTGGTGACGAGGTCCTGGCGCAGCTCGTCGTATTCCCGCTTCAACAGGGACGCCGTGACGAGAAGCGCGGTGATCAGCGCCAGCGCGATCCCGCGCAACGGGATCTTGTAGCGGAAGCTCAAGTCACGCAGCGGGTGCACTGAGCGGTACGCCTCGGGTTGCAAGCACCATCTGGCCGATGCCATCGTACAGCGCATCGCTCCCCGCGACGAATCCGTCGAGATTGAGCTTGGCGAGCAGCTTCGCGCCGTCGTTCGTTGCAGGCATGTCGATCAACGCCCGCTGCAGCGCGGACCGTTCGCCGCTGGGGATGCCGCGGCGGGCGACGAAGGGCGTGTGGCCGAATGCCGGCGAAATCGCGGCCACGCGCGTCTGTGCCGTGAGTTGCGGTCGCAGCAGCTTCAGCGTCTCCCACACATAGCTGTCGACCGCGCCACCGTGGGCAAGCCCGGCGGCGATGGCCTCGACGGTGTTGCGGTGCGCCCAGGTGAAGAACGTCTTGCCGAAGAAGGCGTCGGGTCGCTCGGCGAGCCGGAGCAGCCAGTAGTTCGGGTACAGGAACCCCGAGTTCGAGTCGGGATCCGAGAAGGCGAAGATCTTGCCGCGCATGTCCAGGATCGAATGTGTTGCGCGGTCCGTTGCCGGCACGACCAGGTACGAATGGTAGGTTGGCTGCCCATTCGACAACGGGACCGCGACGAGCTGCAGGTCGGCACGGTTCCTGACGTAGGGGTAGCCGCAGATCCACGCGAAGTCGAGCTTCTGCGCGAGCAGCAGATCGATGATCTCGCGGTACGTTCGCCGCTGCACGAACTGGATCGGCCGCTCGAGGCGCTCCTGCAGGTAGACGCGCCAGCTGGTGAGGAACGCCAGCTGGTCATCGAGAAATACGGGCGACAGTCCGATGCGCGCCGCGTCGCGCGCGCGGTCGTCGTGTGCGCCCGCGGCCGGCCCGGCAAGCGCGGCCGCTGCGGCACCGAGCAGAAAGTCCCTCCGCTGCACGGCATCTCCTCCCCGGGCGAATCCGCCCCTCCCGCATTCTAGTCGACCCCCCGCTGCCGTTTGGAAGCTGCCCGCCGGGCGGGAGGTGGCCGGCGTGCCGCTGCGACCGGCGCGACCGACCCCGGCAGAGGGGCGGGCAGAACAGGACCAGCCGTCGCCCCGATGATCGACGCCGGCAATCGGACTTGCCCCGGCGATTGCCCGTGCGTCCGCTGACGCGGCGGGAAGCGACGCCGAATTCCTTTGATCCAGATCAAGCTTTTTTGTCGAAGAAATTGACAGCGGCATATGCCAAAAGCATAAAGACGACCTCGTGGAAGATTCAATTTCATGTATTTGTCATTGTGCAGAAACGGACCATTTCCCTATGAAATCACCGGGCCCGCGGGTGAAGGACGCGGCGGCACTACGCCAGGTTTTGCCATTGCCCGGCACATCCGTCGTCGCGTTCAGACTGTTCAGCGAATTTTCAGGAATGGCCGGTAGATTCCTTACCACGGTCATGGACAAGCCGCTTGTTGCCGGCCCGGAAGTTGATCGGGTATCCCATCGAACAGCGGTCCGCGCCGTGCTTGAGATTTCACAATTTGGAGGTGACTCATGTTGAACGTGAGGGGTAGGAATCCACTCCTTCGTGCCCAGAACCTTGGGAAGGTGTTCCTGATGGCGGTCATGGCCGTGGGTGGTGGGGCGTCCCTGTGGTCGTTGGATGCGCGCGGCGACGACGACGGCGGATCCTCGACGTCAAGCTCCACCAATGTCATCGCCTTCCACGATCGCAACTCGAGCCGGTACAACGACCATTGCCTCGACTGTCACGCGGCGGTGCTGACGGCGGCGCCGGTGTCGGTTGCGCCCGTCACCAATCCGAGGCTGTCAGGGATCGAGCCGCCCCCGACCCTCACCGCCCACGGAACGATGCTGCGGGGCAATTTCAAGCCCGGCGAGAGGGGCCATGACACGCAGTGCCAGTTCTGCCACCGCAGCGTCAACGTGGTGGAAGGACCGCGCATGCCGCAGGACGCGCTGCAAGGGGCCATCCGCAAGCGCGTCGATCCCGCCGTCTGCACGTTGTGCCACGGACCCAGGACGGGTGGGCAACCCGGCAGCCCGGGACCCCAGTTCTACCAGGCCGGGCTGTCGCAGGTGATTCCGCTGACCGGAGTGCCCGCCGCCGATCTCGCCGCCGGCCAGAAGCTCTACGGATTGTATTGCGCGGGCTGTCACAACCCGATGGCGCAATCGGAGGTCCGCGGCAAGTCGGCGACCGAGATCCGGGAAAAGATCACCGAGAACGAGGGCGGCATGGGACCGCTGCGGGTTCTGACCACGCCGCAGATCACTGCCATCGCCACTGCACTCGCCCAATAGCCACAGGAAGGAGTTGACCGAAATGACGACCCACATGCAGGCGCAGTCGCTCGATCACGTGGCGGAAGATCGCCGCACCTTTCTCAAGCTCAGCATGGCGCTGGCCGGCACGGTCGCTGCCGAACCGGTTTTCCGGGCCGGGCTGAGCGGCCCGGGCACCGCCGCCGCCGCGCCGCTGCCGGTGACCGGGGAAATCCCGCCGGACGCGGTGGAAACCGCGGCGGACATCCTCTACAGCGTCTGCCAGATGTGCCACTCCCGCTGCGGGATCCGGGCCAAGGTCAAGGAAGGCATCCTGCTCAAGATCGACGGCAACCCGTATCACCCGAACCAGCGCGACGTCGACGAGAACAACGTTGCGGACCGGCTGGCTTACAGCGCCGACCCGGCGACCCACTTCGACGAACTCGGCCGCGTCTGCCTCAAGGGTCAGGCCGGGGTGCAGACCGTCTACGACCCGTACCGGATCCAAGGTCCGCTGAAGCGCACCGGACCCCGCGGCTCCGGGCAGTGGACGAAGATCACCTGGGCCCAGGCGTTCAGCGAGATCGCGACGAGGATCAATACGCTGATTCCGGTGGCGGATCGTGATCAGTGGATCAACCCGGCCATTACGCAACTTGGCAAGAAGCGCAACCAACTGGTGTTCTCGCCGGGCCGCAGCGTCGAAAAGGAGCTGAGCAACCGGGTCTGGCGGGACGGCTGGGGCACCATCAACTACAACATCGACCACACCTCGATCTGCGAGGCGAGCCGGCACGTCGCGGGCGAACTCGTCACCTGGAACCCCAATCCCGCCGACCCGCGCAAGGGCAGCGGCCGGACCGTGGGCTGGCAGGCCGACATCCTCGGCGCGGAGTTTTTGATCTACTGGGGCTCGAATCCGCTCGAAGCGGGGTTCCCGATGGTGGGGATGGCGCGCAACCTGATGCAGTTCAAGATGCCGAGACCGGATCTGCCAAACGGCGGCAGGTACGTCGTCGTCGACCCGCGGATGAACAACAGCGCCGCCAAGGCCAACGGCGCCCCCGCACGGGGGATCCTGCCGGCGATCCCGGGCTGGGTGCCGATTACACCGGGAACGGACGCGGCGTTGGCCCTGGGCATGATGAGCTGGATCCTGGCGAACAACCGCCACGACAAACGCTACCTAGAGAATCCGAACCAGACGGCGGCGACGGCGGATGGAGAGCCGACCTGGACCGACAGCACGTACCTCGTCGGCACCTTCACGGACAGCGGCGGAAGAACCTTCCAGCGTTATCTTAATGCGGTGGAACTCGGCCTCACCGGCGCCGTCGCCGGTGAATACGTGGTCCGGGCGGGCGGCTCGCTGAAGCGTCACACCGAGCTTACTACTACCCCTGCCGACCTCGAAGTCAGCTTCACGCGGACCATCGCCGGGAAATCCATTCCCGTGAAATCGGCGTTTACGCTGCTCAAGGAAATGGTCAATTCCCGGACCCGCAGCGCGTACTCGACCATCTGCGGGGTGAGCGTTGCCACGATGGAGGCACTGGCGCAGGAACTGGTGAGCCACGGCAAGAAGGCCGCGGTCCTCACCTATCGCGGCGCGGTCAAGCACACCAACGGCCTCTACAACCAGCTGGTCATCCAGCACCTCAACACGCTGATCGGCAACTACGACTGGAAAGGCGGCAGCACGGCCGGCGCCGGCGGGCTCGGCAGCCAGACTTCCGGCGCGGTGAGCCTGGCGTTCGGCGGCGGTCCTCCGGTTTCCGGAGTTCGCATCGATCGCGCCATGAGCTTCTACGAGACGGCCGAGGCCGGGGCGCTCTTCACCGGCTACCCCGCCAAGCGTCCCTGGTTCCCGTTCGGCACGCAGGGCAACTACCAGGAACTGATCCCCAGCATCGAGGAAGGCTATCCGTACCCGATCAAGGTGCTGATCACCTACTGGAACGCGCTTCCGTATTCCACGCCCGGGCTGCGGCCGGTCTGGGAACGGGTGATGGCGGAGACGGCGCTGCCGGACGCGGTGCCGCCGACGGCGAAGGTGCCGCTGCTGGTCGCCATCAGCCCGGTGATGGGCGAGGTGGCGGCATGGGCGGATTACATCCTTCCGGACTCGACCTATCTCGAGAAATTTGCCATTCCGGGAGTCCCATGGCGCGTGAACAAGGGCACCGCGTTGCAGCGGCCGGTGGTGGGCAAGTTCGATGGGCTGACCATCGGCTCCAGTGCCGGCGTCGGCAACACCATTCCCGGCGGGAGCGACAACGTCTACACCCCCGCACTGCCCGACACGAGGGCAGCGGCGGACATCCACATCGGTCTGGCCAAGGCGCTCGGCCTGCCCGGGGTGGGTACCAATGCCATCGGCGGCGCCCGAAACCTTGACAATGCCTGGGACTGGGCCAAGGCGATGCTGGACAACGTCGCGTTCAACGTCATCGCGAGTGGCAAATACCCCAGCATCACCCGCGACGAGATCATTGCCAAGGGCGGCGTGTTCGACAACCCGGGCGACGAGTACGTCGGGGACAAGCTGGCGTACAAATACGGCAACATCATCCGGCTGTTCGTCGACCCGGTGGCGCGCACCCGCGATTCGGTGACCGGCAAGTATTACTCGGGCGTGCCGCAATACGTCCCCATCGCGCACTCCGACGGAACGGCGGTGAACGACGGCACCAGCTTCCCGATGAAGCTCATCACCTTCAAGGTGGTGCAACACGGCCAGGGCCGCACCAACGTCAACCCCTGGCTGATGCTGATGGCCCCGGAGAACTACGTCGAGATCAGCGCCGCCGACGGCTCCCGCCTTGGGGTCCAGACCGGTGACCTGGTGCGGGTGACGTCGGTCAGCAACACCGCCGGCATCGTCGGCAAGGCCAAGGTCACGCAGGGACTGAAGCCGGGCGTGGTGGCCATCTCGCACCACTTCGGCCACTGGGAGCAGAGCTCGCGGGCGCATACGGTCGACGGCACGGCGACCGGGTTCGATCCCAGCCGGGCCGCCGGAATCCATCCCGGGACGGTCATGCGCCGCGACAAGCGCTCCACCAACGTGCCGCTGCAAGACCCGATCGGGGCCAGCTGCGCGTTCTACGACACCTCGGTCCAGATAACCAAGGCCTAATCGCGGAGGACAATGACCATGGCAACTCAATTCGGCTGGTTGATAGATCTGGATCGCTGCATCGGGTGCGATACCTGCGCGGTCGCGTGCAAGTCGGAGAACAACACGCGGCCGGTGGAATCGCCGCTGAAGTTCAAGAATCTCGGCGGTGCGCCGGTTCTCGGTGCACCGGTGGGCGTGATCGCCGACCACGTGAGCTATCGCTGGGTAGTCAAGAGAGAGACGGGCGTCTATCCGGCGGCGAAAGCGAGCTTCGTGACCAGTTCGTGCAACCATTGCGCGAACCCGGCCTGCATGGCGGCATGCCCGGTGTCGAACCCCGACGATCCGTCCAACCCCGGCAACGCCATCTTCAAACGCGCAAGCGACGGCGTCGTCCTGATCAACGAGACGGTCTGCACCGGTTGCAAGCAGTGCATCGTTGCCTGCCCCTATGGCGCGCCGCAGTTCAACTCGGCGACGAAGAAGGTCGAGAAGTGCACGATGTGCGTCCACCGCTTGTACGACAGCAGCGGCGGCACCCGCACTTTGCTCGAGCCGGCCTGCGTCACCACCTGCGTGGGCAATGCGCTGCGCTTCGTGGAGAGCTTCGCTGCGGCCGATGCGGGTGCGAACGCGCCGGAAGGGTTTGCCAATCCTGCGCTCACGAAACCTTCGGTACAGTTCGTCGCACCGCGGCCGTGATGCCGTTCGAGAGGACGAAATGAACGGCACCGCAAACACTTCCTGGCGGGATCCGCAGACGCGGGAGCAGCTGTATCACTTCCTCGCGGCGGCGTATCTGCGGCCGTTGACGCTGGAGGCCCTGCGCCATCTCACCGACCCCGGCGTCCTGCAGGAACTGGCGGCCCTGTTCGGCGAGGAGGCGACCGTGGCGCTGAAGGAGTTCTCCACCCGGGGCCACGGGGAGACGCGCGAAAATACCCTGCAACAGGAGTTCATGGATCTCTTCGCCGTTCCCACGGGTCGCTACGTGACGCCCTTCGAGGATGTCTACCGGGGCGCGTCGGCCGAGCAGCAGCTCGGTCCCCTGCTCGGCGAACACGCGGTCGCGGTGAAGCGCCTATACCGTGCCGCCGGGGGCGAGGTGGAAGAGGACTGCAAGGAACTGCCCACCCACGTCGGCGTGGAACTCGCGTTCATGAGCTTCCTGTGCGCCAGGGAGGCCGCGGCGCAGTCCGGGGAGGGCGATGCCTGCGCCGGCGAGGCAGATGCGAACGCCCCGGCGCCCTGCGCCTACTACCGCTCGCTGCAGCTGCGGTTTCTCCGCGAGCATCTGAACGTGTGGTTCCCGCAGTTGAGCAATGCCATTCAGGAGAAGGCCTCGAGCGGCCTCTACCGCGGTCTCGCCGAGCTGACGGAGGTGGTGCTGGAGCGGGATGCCGCCTGGCTGATGTCTCAGCCGGCCCCGGCGGTCGCGGTCCCCGCGGCCGTTCACTAGCCTCCGTGTACCGTCTGCGCCGCACGGAGACTTGCGCGTCGGCTACCCGCGCCGATTCGCCCCGGTCGCATCCCCGCTGCGCGGGGCCCCTGCTTCCGGGCTCACGTCGCTAGCCCCGCGCGGCGCATGGATCTCGGGAGTCTGGCGGCGCCGATCGCGGGGCAGCGCACGG
>Ga0315276_10006009_pt1 | contig 11227 bp, 10 predicted proteins | sample YL17G05_0_MG_FD_204542 | JGI IMG/M metagenome (GOLD analysis project Ga0315276, IMG submission 204542) | Sediment microbial communities from Yellowstone Lake, YNP, Wyoming, USA - YL17G05_0 | ecosystem: Environmental > Aquatic > Freshwater > Lake > Sediment | place: USA: Wyoming | collected... | reverse complement strand
AGAATGTATCCAACCCAATGGTCATCGTCGAACGGTTTTCTTCGCTGGCAAAGGCGGGGTGGGTAAAACCGTTGCTTCCTGCATCACAGCTGTCTGGATGGCCCGGCAGGGAAACAAAACACTGCTCCTGACTACCGATCCAGCAGCGCACCTGGGAGATGTATTAGACAGCCCGGTGGGGGATGAGATTGCCCCTGTCGCAGGACAACCGAACCTGTGGGCGGTTAAGATTGATCCGAAAGCTGCTGCAGAAACCTATAAAGCGCGCATCTTGGAGGATGCTCGCAAACGAGGGCGCCCGGAAAAGGCCATTGCGGTGATGGAAGAAGAGCTCAACTCGCCCTGCACTGAAGAGATGGCTGCATTCGATAAATTTATCGAATATGCATCGCAGGATGAATGGCAGGCAGTCGTATTCGATACTGCACCCACTGGCCACACTTTACGTTTACTCGAATTGCCGGTTGAGTGGAGCAAGCAGCTGGATGTAAAGATCTACGCTTCAATAGATACCTCAGCAGCGGATGATGTCGCCAAGCAGCGTTTCGGGAAAGTTATCGAGATGATGCGTGATCCAGAACAAAGCACCTTTGCTTTTGTGATGTATCCCGAAGCGACACCCATCCTGGAAGCCTGGCGGGCTGCACATGAATTGGGAACGGTTGGCATTCACCCTGGGCTGGTGGTTGCCAATATGGTCATCCCAGCGGAACAGGCCAATACAGTCTTCACCCATGCCCGCCGCATGATGCAGGAGAAGTATCTGGTCGAAATCACTGAACGATTCCAGCTACCGTTGGCTCAAATTCCGCTTCTTCCTTACGAAATCAAAGGACTGGAAATGCTGGCCAGGTTGGGCGATCAGATTTACCAAAATGATCGTATCGCAAAAGAATTAGATCCAGAGGTTGCAAAAATTGGATAATAGTAGTTGCCTCGGATACACCTCTCAAGGACAGTGTGTGCGTGAATTGAGGGCTAAACGGATGCTGGCAGTCTTTGCCCACCCGGACGACGAAAGTTTCGGATCTGGTGGCACATTGGCAAAATATGCCCATCAAGGTGTGCAGATCATTTTGTTGTGTGCAATTCGTGGAGAAGCCGGTATTTCTGGGGTAAACCCTAAAGAAGCTGGAGATATCCGCATGAGTGAGCTGCAGCAAGCCGCAGAACATCTGGGGATTGAAGTCTATTTCCTGGGCTTTCCAGATGGCGAGCTTGCTCAATTAAAACCGGAAACGCTGTTAGAGATAGTTGCTTGCTGGATTGATCTTGTACAACCCCAGGTGATCCTCACATTTGGCCCAGACGGTGTATCGGGACATCCTGATCACATCACGATCTCAAACATTGTCACCCAGGCATTTGACCTCACATATAAAAAAGGGGTGTTGCTCGATATTCGCCCATCCGGTGCGACTACCCTGGGTTGTGGGGTCACTTTTTCAAGCACGGGAGATGGACAACCGCTGGTCGAGGTCGATATCTCTGACTACAAGCTGGAAAAAGTGCACACTATTCAAAGCCATGTCAGCCAAGAACCTGGCTTACCTGGTAGACCAGAAGAAGAGATGGATAAAATCCCATGCAGTGAGCTTTATACCATTGCTCGCGATGCGAAAGCCGCGGAAAATTACCCGGATTGGTTTGAAACGGTGAGCGAAGGTGAGACATATGAGCAGGCGTAAAGTTTTGTTTCTCTGCATCGGTAACTCCTGCCGCTCGCAAATGGCTGAAGCGATCGTCAATTATCGTCTTGGTAATACGTGGGAAGCGGTCAGTGCGGGAACGAAGCCTACGGGTACTGTTCACCCGAAGGCACTGACGGTGTTAGCCGAAATCGATATCCAGCATACGGGTCGCTCAAAGCATGCTGATGAATTCCGCGATGTAGATTTCGACCTGGTTGTTACCCTCTGTGACGAAGCTGCTGAAAATTGTCCAATCTGGCTAGGTAAAGGCAAGCTCGTGCATCACAGTTTCCCCGACCCGGCCAAAACCGATAACATGAATGATTTTCGCAAGGTGCGCGATAGTTTGGAGCGCGAAATCATCTACCTATTGGTGAACTATAACGGCTCAAGCCGTTAAATAATATTCTCAATACGGAGGTTTCTTATGTCTAACATAGCAGTAAGCCAGCCACCCACTACAAACATAACCAAAAAACTCTCTTTCCTTGACCGTTACCTGACACTATGGATTTTCCTGGCTATGGCAGTTGGGGTTGGCATTGGCTATTTATTCCCAGAAGCAGTTAAAAGTTTCAATGACTCTGTTACTGTAGGGACGACTAATATTCCGATCGCTATCGGGTTGATTCTCATGATGTATCCGCCGTTCACCAAAGTGAGATATGAGGAACTCGGGGACGTTTTCCGTAATAGGAAAGTGTTAAGCCTCTCGCTGGTCTTGAACTGGATCATTGGACCCGTGCTGATGTTTTTACTGGCGATAATATTTCTGCGGGAATACCCAGAGTATATGGCGGGGCTGATCATGATCGGACTTGCGCGCTGTATCGCCATGGTGATTGTGTGGAACGAGTTAGCTCACGGCGACACAGAATACGCAGCCGGGTTGGTGGCGTTCAATAGCGTTTTCCAAGTATTCTTTTACAGCATATATGCCTATGTATTCATTACTGTACTACCGCCATTGTTTGGTTTGAAGGGCAGTATCGTGGATATTACGATTAGCGAAATTGCTAAAAGCGTATTCATTTATCTGGGCATTCCATTCCTTGCCGGGTTCTTCACCCGCCTGATCTTGGTGCGGGCAAAAGGTAAGGAATGGTATTACAAGAACTTCGTACCAAAGATCAGCCCACTCACGCTGATCGCTCTTCTCTTTACCATCATAGTGATGTTCAGCCTGAAAGGCAACCTGATCGTTCAAATCCCCGGCGATGTCGTGCGGATTGCCATTCCACTACTGATCTATTTCGTGCTGATGTTCCTGATCAGCTTCTGGATGGGTCACCGAATTGGAGCTGACTATCCCAAGACTACATCCCTATCTTTCACAGCAGCCAGCAATAACTTTGAGCTCGCCATTGCGGTAGCAGTGGCTGTTTTTGGCATCAGCAGTGGCGCGGCTTTTGCAGCGGTGATTGGTCCATTAGTGGAGGTACCAGTGATGATCGGATTGGTCAACGTGGCGTTTTATTTGAAAAAACGCATGTATCGTGGCACTGTTGCTACTGCGGCAGAGTAATACTTGGCTAGGTGTGATATTTTGTTTTTAGAACAAGGATGTGAAAAATGATGGAAATGAAAGATCAGGTAAATGATGAGATTGAAATTGCATCCACATCGATTGTGAAGCAGGCAGCACATCACTTTGCGACTGCGTTGGCAGAAACACCGCAGTTCAAAGCCTTTGAACAGACAGCTTATGCTTTCAATAATGATCAAGCTGCTCAACAAGCCATGCAGGCTTACCAACAAAAACAGCAATCGCTGCGTCCACTGATGATGCTCAATGCCCTAAGTAATGCACAGCGTGAGGATTTACTGCAGCTGCAAAGTGATTTCACCAACCAGCCTGTTGTACGGGAATACTTCACCGCACAGGCAGAGCTGACTACGTTATGCCAGGCTTTGGGCGATTTGCTTTCTGGAGCCATCGGTTTAAATTATGCTGCAGCCTGTGCTGCGAGCTGCTGCGGATAGGAAATTATTATGGAGACGATTCTTCCCCCAACAATGCAAGAAGCGACCAATGTGTTCATTAGTAACCTATTGGCATCTGAAGCCTTTGTCCGCTACCATCAGTCACAAACCCTCCTGGACCATGATTCACAGGGCCAGGCTCTCCTTAATCAGCTTTCCCAGACCCAAACAGAGCTGCGTAAAAATCAAACCGATAACAGCTTGTCAAAGGATGAAATTGATTCCCTGAGAGCATTACAAGTACAGGCACAAGAAAATGTTGTCATTCAAGGATACGCCAATGCCCAGCAAGATGCAATCAAATTCCTGCGGGAGATCAACGATGAAATCAATCAGTTGTTAGGGATTGATTTTGCCTCTTTTACCAAACGCTCAGGTTGTTGTTGAGGATGACAACAATAGTACAAATTATCGGTGCACCAATCGCTTGTAAGGATGGCGTAAAAGACTCCTGGCGGGAAACCGCTGAATGGGCAGCCATGTAGCTAGCAGCCCGATATGGGGACACGGTATGTGTGGAATATATAGACCTATTCGATCCTGGCTGTCCTCCTCTGCCTGATGGAGCGCAATTACCCCTGGTCCTGGTTAATAACCGGGTCGTGAGTAACGGTGGAATAATCTCGATCCCAATTATTCGTAAAAGTCTGGAGGAATTGGGGGTCATTCCAATCATCCGATAATTGGAAATATCATTAATTATCTTGACATTCTCATAATTATTTAAACGGTTCGGGTGATCATCCATCTGGCGATGGATTCCGTGAGGATATCCAACTACTTATGACCACAGATCATCCGTAAAATATCTCTATATTTAGGCATCTTAATACAGAACCCCCATATCTGGGAGTAATTCAGTGGACCTGGCGGGGTCACCTGCCGCTTGCCGGCGGATCAGAACCCGCGTCTTCTTCAGTGCGATAGATGAGCAGGTAGGTGAAAAGGGGAAAAAAGCCGTCTATTACGTCTATTGTGTTCCAAAATCACCATACAACTCGCTGCGCTCCTTGCATGCTGTTACAGCATATCTGTTCCCAAATTGTTCCCGGATTGTTCCCGCAGTATGAAGTAAGGAAAAATGATCCGTAGCCCTGTCCAAATGAGGATTTGATGCAAATGATGTCCTTAAAAAAAACGACTTCACTTTTCTCTTTCGTTCCTTTGATCAAGAAACACTGTCCTGGATGTGTCACTCATCCATAGAATTTCTTAGGTATTTCTTTTGGGTTAATAAGATTTTTTTGTGCATTCTGAATGTACGGAATATTTGCACTTTACACCCAATAAAAGTCAAGGGTAAAGAAATATTTGTACATAATATCAAAGAATTTCGATCAAATTTTATACCTACTACAAGATCAAATAAGTTTTGTTAGCAAGCACGATTTGAGCGAGACCCGGCATAACTCGACAAATTCCATGCAAGGATTAAAACATCGGGTAAGAGTAGGAACAAGCCTGAACCAAAAGCATAACTCATCCAGTGGGCTACGCATCTAGCCAGAGACCCTCACCAGTGCTGTGGTAATGAGCTAGGCAACGACAAGCAGGGTTGTGGCTGTCCCTCGAACATATCCATATCTAGCCAAACATATATGACCAAGCCAGCCAGGAGCAGAATGCAAAGCGCGATGGTACTTACCAGTTTTTCCTGAAAGACAAAAACACTCCAAGAAACCCAATGAATGTGGCAATACAGATGCTCATTGAAAGTCCACAAAAGACTATCACCTGTCACCTCAGGTCTTCATCGTCGCGCCTGGTTGGTGCAACATTTGAATAAAGTTGCTTCACTCGTTTCTTCAATACGCATTCCTTATGACTGATTACAGTAAATGGGCGTGCAATTTTAGCATTGGATATAGAATTTTTTAAAACCGACCAGGTTGCTAGCGGGGATTAAACGCTTTTAGTTATTTCGATCAATTCTTCCGCTAAACGGACAACGTGGTCTGGCACTGCCCCAACCAGCCTTCCCACATTTTGATGCCCCCAACTTACCGCGATGCTTTTAACGCCCGCCTCCCTCGCATCGCGGACATCGCTCAAAGAATCCCCCACCATGAACACCGCCTCACCCTCCGCTGCAAATTGACTCTTTGCCATCAAAATTTTCTCCACCTTCGACCCGGGCATATCCACCCCATACACTGCGCGGACACAGCCCTCCAGCCCGTGATCCTCCAAAAACGCCCGGACATTTCCCTCTGTATTCCCCGTCACCACTGCAAGCAAATGACTCTCTGCTAATTTTCTCACCACTTCACCCAACCCGTCAAATATCTCGGGCGGCGACTTCTTCTCCGCGAACTTCCCCGTGCACTTGCGGACGAACTCATCCACCAAATCTTCAGGCATCTCGCACGCCCGACCAAACGTCGCAAAGGACATCACTTCCAGCTCGCTCAAATCTGTTTGAACCACCGTATGTTTCACCCCCAACTCATCGCAAACCTCCTGCGCAAAGCGGAGCATATCCGCAATGGTATCGGCAAGCACACCGTCAAAATCAAAGAGTACGAGGGACATGGGGATGATTATACGATGGGTACGCTCGGTTCGTGAAGAGTGTCTAAACCATATCCTGGTTTTGAATGAAAACCATCTTAGCCGCGTTCTCAAAGAGTATGGAGAATATTACAACCATGCCCGCCCGCATCAGGGCATAGGTCAACACTTTCCTGTGTCCGGGCCAGAACGTAGCATACATGGTCCATTACGAAGACGAGATATTCTGGGAGGTGTCATCCGCGATTATTACAGGCATCCTTCCGCTTCGGTTTCTGGCTATGGATAGAATTTTTGCAGCATACAGGGTAGTAAGGTGGACCTGGCGGGGTCACCTGCCGCTTGCCGGCAGATCAGAACCCTCGACCTCTTCAGTGCGATAGATAAGCAGGTAGGGGAAACAGGGATAAATGCCGTCTATTATGTCTAATCTGTGCCAAAATCACCATACAACTCGCTGCGCTCCTTGCATGCTGTTACAGCATAGCTGTTCCCGATCTGCACCCAAACTGCATCTGTATGAAGCAAGGAAAGGCGATCCGTAGTCCTGTCCAAAGTGGTATGTGAATATAAAACAATAATAATTAGTGATCCCGGATCACTCTATCCAGGTTTCTCTTATAAGTTAGGAAAAGTTTTCAATCTTACTCCATCAGCTCCGGTTTTGTAGCTCCGTTTTAAGGATGGGGGTTGCTAAAATCTAGGTTAAAATAAATGCATGATTGAATATCTAATTTTATGGTTAAACCCCAATCTGCTCAATCGGCTGAAAGGTAACAAATATGCTTCCCCTTGAAAAACCTTGGTACAGAAAACTCCTTTTACTTACGCTGGTAATTGGAGTAGCAGGTGGTGTATTATCACTTGTATTCTCGACCGTAACTGGCACAGGTATTAATTTCTTCTTCGGTAACGTTGGCACCGACTGGTGGGCTGGTAAATGGTGGTGGATCCCATTGATGGCCTTCGGAGGGTTTGCGGTTGCCGGGCTGCGAAAAATCTGGAAGGTCCCGTCAAAAGTCCCCAGCCCAATAAAACTCGCGAATAATGCATGGGTGGAACCAAGAGATGCAATCCCCTGGGTAATCATTTCAGCCATTTCACTTATTTTCGGCGCGGCTATGGGTCCTTTTTTTGGTTTCACTGTCATGGGGGGAGGATTTGGTTCCTGGTTAGTGACTCGCCTAGGAGAGGATGAAGAAGAAGAGGCAAAACAGCAGTATACATTGACTGGAATGGCAAGTAGTATGGGTGCTGCCTTTACCTCTCCTTTTTTTGCTGCCATTCTAACTTCTGAGCTTTCGCCAACACAGAAACGTAGCTATGTAGCCGCGTTTATCCCCGCATTATTCGCAGGAACCGTTGGCTACATCATATACTTTGGCGTGACAGGCACTACGATGCTGGGCAACTATGCTCTGCCGCCATATGAGTTTAAATATTCTCATTTACTCATAGGTGCCCTCCTCGGTGTTCTGGCTGCGTTCATACTGATCGTACTTGCTCTTATCAGTAAGGTAATCGCTGCAGCATTTTCGTTGATTACTAATTCGCTTGTGTCTGGCGTGGTTGGCGGCGCGCTTGTTGGGTTGATCACATTTGCGCTTCCACTTGTGGCAAATTCTGGTAGCAGCCAACTCGGTACCATACTTCAAAATTCGGCTGTTTATGGAGCCGTCTTTCTGGTCGCCATCCTGATTGCCAAGATGTTGGCCCTTGCTCTTAGTCAAGCAACCGGATTTTTGGGCGGTTTTGTCTTTCCGTTGATTTTCATTGGCGGTACCGCAGGGGTGCTGGTGAACAATATTTTTCCGAATATTCCCATTGCCCTGGCGGTTGGCTGTATGCTGGCTGCAGTGGCAGGGGCTATCTTGAATGCACCGGTTTCCCTCATATTGATAGCAGTCGGTACGGTGTTGATTGCGCCTACGGCATTGGTTCCCATTTGTATTGCTGTTGTTACATCGCACATGTCGCTAGCAATCGTACGTTACTATGTTGTGGGAGAGGACAAACTCAAGGTGCAGCAGCCTGACTGAATTGCCGTTTGATCCTGAGCGTTTAATACCCAACACATCCTTTTGATGAACAGATCCAAAGCCCGAAATAGCTGCAAAGGTGTGATGAGTGACGAAAATAAAGGAATGAGCGAATGTCCGAATTATCATAGAACAGAACGACAAAACCGAGCCGGGAAAATGGAGAGAGGCATTCAGCGCTATTGTTGCGTGTTCTGCCAGATCAAATACACTCCGCATCCCAACTGCGCTATTATGCAGGCAAGGAGAAGCAACCTGCATATCTGCCGAAATGGAAAAAAATATCTTATAAAATTAGATAGCATAAATTAATCACCAGAGTTGGTTATAATCTGCCTAAACCTCAACGAAGGTGTTGAATGAAAGCAACTGTCAATTATCTGTGCCAAGCCAATGGAGGCTGGGTTGGATGGCAAAGATTAAGATTAATAATCAAAATCCCGGTAAGATATGTCCGGGATTCTGTTGCAATCATCAATTTTACATATTAAATCGCTATTCGAGTTCCGGTTTTCCTCCGGTTTTCTGAGCATCAGCAACTGCTGCCCGAGTCGTCTCATAGATATTTTCTGAACCGATTGCTTCTAACGTGCCAGTCTTTCGCATCAACTCGAGCTTATCTCTTCCAACCCTCACCAGGAGAAGTCGTATATTTTTCTGATGTAGTTCCTTTGAGAGCTTGGCGAGTATTTTATCGCCATCCATGTCCAACATCATGACCGTACCCAGGTCGATCACCACGGCATAAGGTTGATTACTATTAACCAAGCTCATCACTGATGCACGGAAATTATCAGCATCGGCAAAAAATAATGGGCCATGAATCGCTACTACAACGAAACCCGGGGTAATCTCAGCCTCCGGATATCGATCCGCTTCTACGTAAACATTATTACTTTTATCATAAGCCATTTGGCGTACAGGCGACCGCGATGCGGAGGCGATGAGTAAAAGTAACGCCAGGAGCACGCCCATAATTACTCCAGCCAGCACACCGACAAAAAATACAACGATTGCTGTCGCTAGGAATGCTAAAAAGTCTACCCGGTTTAATCGATAATGTTGGAATTCCTTGATCTTGACTAGGCTGATGCCAGCGTCGATGACCACCGCGCCGAGTACTGCATTTGGCAAGGTGGTGAATAACCCGGCCAGGAATAGAATAGTGACGAGCATCAATCCGGCAGTGAACAACGAAGCGAGCTGCGTTTTTTGACCTGCCATATCGGCGACTGCGGTCTTGGAAAGGCTGCCTTCAACAGCAAAACCACCGAGTAAACCGGAAGCGGCATTCGCCATGCCTTGAGCGACCATTTCCTGGCTGGCATCGATCTCGTAACCATACTTTGAGCCTTCTTCTTTAGCTGCAGCAAGCGACTCGCTGTAACCTATGAAAAGCACTGCCAGCGACCCCAAAATGATTGAAGTTAAGCCAACAGGTGGGAAGCTTGGCCAGGCTAAGGTAGGTAAACCACTCGGTATCGTACCGACGATCGAAATACCATAGTCTGCCAATCCGAGCAGTGAAGAAACGATGATCCCCAGAATCACGACCATCAATGTCCGAGGCCATTTTGGCAGGAAGCGGCGCATCAGCAGCAGCAGAATGATGCTGCTGACGCCAACGATCAGAGTAGGTATACTGGTCTCTGGCAATGATTTGATCACCCCAATCAACACCTGAAAATAGCTACCTTCGGCTTTTGGCACCCCCAGGATTTTAGGGGTTTGGTCTACAATCAACCCGATGCCGAAACCGAAGACAAAGCCCGCCAGCACTGCCCCTGAGAGAAAGTGCGACACCCAACCCATCTTCAACCATCCGAGCAGGAGATAAACCAGCCCAGCGGTCAAAGCCAGGGCAGCCGTGTAGGAGACCCACTCGGATGAACCTGAGGTTGCCCAAAGGGCAACTACGGAAGCCGATACTGCTGCAATAGCCGCGCTTGGGCCAGTGATGACCTGCCCGGCTGTGCCAAAAAGTGCATAGCCAAGCAGAGCCCCCAGAGCAGCATATAAGCCAAATTGCAGCGGTACGCCGGCTATTGAGCCATAAGCGATGCTCTGCGGGACGAGTAGCGCCCATACAGAAAGCGCGGCGATGATATCGAAGCGCAGCCATTCTGGCTTGTAATGAGGTAGCCAATCGATGATGGGTAAATACTTAGTCAGTCCTTGCCCTCGCGATTTCTTTTCCATTAAATCCTCCGTTATGTTTTTAAGGCTTTACCGCTATGCCGGATAAGCTGACGATATTGTTTGATCGATTCGCCAAGCTGACTTTCTGTCCGGATCAGGTTTATGTGACGAAGCAGTGCCTGGCACTCTTCTTACAAGCTAACAATCTGGTCAATAGCAGCGAATACCTCAAAGATAGCCTGCGCCACCAGACTGATGGTGATTATCAATAAAAAGGTTAAATGAGTACTAAATAATTTCCTCACTTATTCAGCCATGCGGGCTTCGATACGACCAGAGCGAATTGCTTTCAACAGGGCAGCATGGTCCTGTTCATTCTGGTCAGCATAGGCAACACTGAAATCAGCGATGGCATCTTCGAAACTAGTGCTCTTTCCCATGTAACCGGTTAATACCACCGGGTCACCCGAACGGGCATGTGCCCTTGCCAGCACCCTGCCACATAAGCCAGCATAAAGTTTAAGATTGGTTGGTTTCATGAGCTCAATGACAGGTTTGATCTTGGCATCACTGAGCTGGCGAACGTAAAATTGGATTTTTAACTTACCTGTCCCGGTCGTCCATCCGAGGAATATATCACCTGCTGCCTGCATGGCGCGCTGACCCGCCACCACACGTTGCCCGGCATGTTCAAACGGGTTAGCCCCACAATATGGCTCCAACACGGATTGGCGAGCTTGCTTGAACTGCAGGAACAATGGGTCACCCCTACCAGACATCAACAACATGATCCCACAAGCTGTGCCCACGCTACCCACACCCACCACCTTGAAAGCGACATCCACGACTGAAAATCGATTCAAC
>Ga0315276_10006008_pt1 | contig 11227 bp, 10 predicted proteins | sample YL17G05_0_MG_FD_204542 | JGI IMG/M metagenome (GOLD analysis project Ga0315276, IMG submission 204542) | Sediment microbial communities from Yellowstone Lake, YNP, Wyoming, USA - YL17G05_0 | ecosystem: Environmental > Aquatic > Freshwater > Lake > Sediment | place: USA: Wyoming | collected... | reverse complement strand
CCGCCGGGCTTCGAAGGCCGCCCGATGATGAGATAAACGGCCTTTGGCCGTTTATCTAGTCTGTCTGGTCTGTTCCGTCTATCTGGTCTGTCTGGTTCTTAACCAGAAGAACGAGATAGACCAGACCTTGCCTATCCGGTTGGTTGCCAAATGGGTAATCCGATCTGCCCTGGGTCTTGCGGCGCATGCATCAGCACCTACGTACGAGATGCTCTACAGTGGTGCGTGGACTCACCCAATAGCATGATTGGCAACCAACCGGATAGGCAAGGACCAGACAAACCAAACAAACTTCCCCCCCCACAGAACACCACGACCCATAGGTCTCATCAATCCAACACACCATGTGTAGGACGTTCATCAGTGGGGAGACGTTCGCGAGGAAGATGAAGATAAAAAAACGAGGCGGAGGCGGGTCTGAGAGCTCTTGTTCTTATTGTGGAGGTCTTGGAGGAGCTTTAGGCTTCCCACTTGTCAGTGGGCCTGCACACCACCCCTGCGCTTGACCTCAGTTTCCGTGAATGTTCCTCTCACCGAGGCCTCCGCTCACATCTAAGATAACCGTCTTTCGCGCGAGGTCAATCGGTGGAGCGGGGTGTGAACAAGGGAGGCGATGGAGCCTGATGATCTTCTGTGCTCGCGTAACGCGCAGAATCGTCTATCTTGTTTATTTGGTTCTTTTGGTTTCTCTGGTTCAATGAACGAAATAACCAAACCAACCAGACAAACGAGATAGACGAGATAGACCATCCCCAAGTCCCGCTTGTGTCGCCCGTCACTCGGGTGTCTATCTGGTTTGTCTTGTCTGTTTCGTCTCTCTTGTTCATCGCACCAAATAGACCAGAAAGACCAGACCTTGCCTATCCGGTTGGTTGCCAAATGGGTAATCCGATCTGCCCTGGGTCTTGCGGCGCATGCATCAGCACCTACGTACGAGATGCTCTACAGTGGTGCGTGGACTCACCCAATAGCATGATTGGCAACCAACCGGATAGGCAAGGACCAGACCAACCAGCGAGACCTGACAAATTCTCACCGTCGCTCTCTGCCCCACAGACTAGAAATACCCCCTCAGCCCTTTTCCCACATTTCATAGTGGGCCAGACAACTCAGAACCCAGAACTCATAACTCAGAACTTCCCCAAACGGGCGGGGTGCTTTCTCAGAAGGGAAAGGGTATTCTGCGGCCCATGCCCACCCCTGAAGATCAAGCGCGCGAGCACATCGACCAGGCGCTGGAACAGGCAGGCTGGAGAGTTCAGGACTACAAGAGCGCAAATCTTCATGCCGGGAGAGGCGTAGTCCTCAGGAATTTCCCCCTCGTGAGCGGTCACGGCTTCGCGGATTATCTACTCTATGTGGACGGTAAGGCAGCCGGCATCATCGAAGCCAAGAAAGAAGGCGTGACCCTCATCGGCGTGGAAGTCCAGGCCGAGAAGTACAGCAAGGGCCTCCCCACGGATTTGCCAGCTCATATCCGACCCTTACCATTTCTGTATCAGAGCACCGGCGTGGAAACGCGATTCACGAACGGCCTCGACCCCCAACCTCGCAGCCGCCCGGTGTTCAGCTTCCATCGCCCCGAGACGCTCGCAGCCTTAATCCCACAGCGTAACGAGGCACCAAAGGATCTGCAGGGCGCGTCTCTGGCCGCAGAAATGGCAACCACCCTGCGCGCTCGATTGAGAACGCTGCCACCCCTGAGTACTGCCGGCCTCTGGCCCGCGCAAATTACTGCCATCAATAATCTTGAAAAGTCGCTGGCTCAGGATCGTCCCCGCGCCCTGATCCAAATGGCCACCGGCAGCGGCAAGACCTTCACCGCCATCAACTTCATCTACCGCCTCATCAAGTTCGCAGGCGCGCGCCGGGTGCTCTTTCTCGTCGATCGCGGCAACCTCGGGGACCAGACGCTCAAGGAATTTCAGCAGTACGTCTCGCCCTACAACAACTTCAAGTTCACCGAAGAGTTCATCGTCCAGCGGCTGGCGGGCAACACCCTCGATACCACCGCGCGAGTCTGCATCAGCACCATTCAGCGCATGTATTCCATGCTGAAGGGGCGGGAGCTGTCCGACGAGGACGAAGAAGCCTCCGTATTTGGTCTCGAACGGCTCTTCAAACAACCAGAGCCCATCGACTACAACCCGGCCATTCCGATTGAAACCTTCGACATCATCGTCACCGACGAATGCCACCGGTCCATCTACAACCTCTGGGCGCAGGTGCTGGAATACTTCGATGCCCACCTCATCGGCCTCACCGCCACGCCCAACAAACAGACCTTCGGCTTCTTCAATCAGAACCTCGTCATGGAATACAACCACGAGCAGGCCGTGGCCGACGGCGTCAACGTCAACTACGACGTGTACCGTATTCGGACAAGGATTACCCAGTCTGGATCTGAGGTAGAGGCAGGGTACCCAGTGCAAATCATGAATCGGGAAACGCGCGCAAAACGCTGGGAGACACTTGATGACGACTTCTCCTACGATCCCGACCAACTCGACAAGGACGTGGTCGCCCCGGACCAGATCCGCACCATCGTCAAAGCCTTCAAGGAGAAGCTCTTCACCGAGATCTTTCCCGGCCGCACCGAGGTGCCCAAGACCCTCATCTTCGCGAAGGACGACGCCCACGCGGAGAACATCGTCGAAATCCTCCGCGAGGAGTTCGGCAAGGGCAACGAATTCGCCCAGAAGATCACCTATCGCACCACCGGAGTGAATCCCAAGGACCTCATCAAGACCTTTCGCAACAGTTACCATCCCCGCATCGCGGTCACCGTGGACATGATCGCCACCGGCACCGACATCAAGCCCGTCGAGATCGTCGTCTTCATGCGCGCGGTCAAATCCCGCACCTTCTTCGAGCAGATGAAGGGACGTGGTGTTCGCATTATCAAGCCGGATGATCTGAAGGCCGTCACGCCCGACGCCACGACCAAAGACCACTTCGTCATCGTCGATACCGTCGGCGTCTGCGAGCAGGACAAGACCGACGCGCGACCGATGGAGAAGAAGCCCAGCGTCGCGTTCGACAAGCTGCTTCAAGCCGTCGCACTTGGGAATACCGAAGAAGACGTGCTCACCAGCATCGCTGGACGGCTGGCCCGCATGGAGCACCGCATCACAAAGGAAGATGAACAGGCCATCAGCAAAGCCAGCGGCGGCCTCACGCTCAAAGATCTCAGTCGGGGTCTCGTGGAGGCGGTCAATCCCGATCGGCAGGAAGAGCGAGCGACGCAGCAATTCGGCACAAGTAAGCCGACTGAGCAGCAGATGCAGCAAGTGGCCACCGCCTTGATTCAGCAGGCATCTAAGCCATTTCACGATCCGAAATTGCGCGAACTCCTGATCGAGATCAAAAAGAAGAACGAACTGACGATCGACCACGTCAGCCAGGATCAAGTCATCGAAGCAGGCTTCAGCGCCGACGCGCTGGCCCGCGCCCGCACCATCGTGCAGTCCTTCGAGCAGTTCATTACCAAGCACAAGGACGAGATCACCGCTCTGCAAGTCCTTTACAGCAAGCCGTACAAACAGCGGCTCAAGTTCGAGGACATCAAGGATCTGGCCAACGCCATCGAAAAACCGCCCTATCTCTGGAATGAGTCCCAACTCTGGCAGGCCTACGCCGCGCTGGAGAAGTCGAAGGTCAAAGGCGCAAGCAGCAAGCGCATCCTCACCGACCTCGTCTCCCTCGTGCGCTTCGCCACACATCAGGACAACGAGTTGGTGCCCTTTCCCGAGAAGGTCAACATCAACTTCAACGCGTGGCTGGGGGAGCAAGAGAGTAGGAAGAAGAAGTTCACCAACGAGCAACGTCACTGGCTGGAGATGATCCGTGACCACATAGCGGCGAGTTTGAGTATTGAGCCAGATGACTTTGAACTGGCACCATTCAATCAAGAAGGTGGGCTAGGGAAAGTGCATCAGCTCTTTGGGAACGATCTGAGCAAGATGATTGAAGACCTGAATGGGGCCTTAGCAGCGTGAGGTCCTGTTGTTCAGCGCGGGGTTTCAAACTGAAGATGCCGTTGGGCCTTCCTTTTCTGAGCGAAAGAACTTAGTATTCAGCCATGGTTGAAACAACTCGTTTTCCAAATGCTCCCATCACTGAAGCTCTGCTCGACATTCGGGTGACACTTCCTGCGCAAACCGACTTGGCAAAGTTAGCTACCTTCCACGATGCCATAAAGCAAAAGTACCCATCTAAACAAGAACGGTTAGCGTGGCGCGGACATGTTGAAATCAAGGCAAGCCCGGTTCCTGAAGTGTCCCAATCGGCTACGGGTGGGCCCGACGGATATTTGTTCACTTCGGTTGACGGCAGGCAAGTTGTCCAAGCGCGCTTGGACGGTTTTACCTTTAGCCGGCTGAAACCTTACGACAAATGGACAACCCTTCGGGATGAGGCCCAGGAACTTTGGCAACATTATGTCCGGATCGCTTCACCCGAAACGGTTACTCGCGTAGCCCTCCGTTACATTAATCGCATTGAAATCCCCCTCCCGATGCGAGATTTCAAAGACTACATTCTCACAACGCCCGAGATAGCCCCCGATTTGCCACAGGGGTTAGGCAGCTTTTTCATGAGGCTGGTCATCCCCGATCCGAAGGCCCAGGCTGTTGCGATCGTGACCGAAACTATGGAGCCTATTGACGAATCGAGGAATCGACTCCCATTGATATTTGACATTGATGTTTTTCACATGGCGGCCTTCAACGTTCAGGACAATGCAATGTGGGAGGCGTTCGAGTCCCTGCACGATCTTAAGAATGATATATTTCTTAAGAGTATTACACCCAAGACAAAGGAGTTGTTCCAATGAGCATGGCGACAATTCGTTCTCCGCAAGCACTGGAATATCTTTCTGTCGTGGGAATGAGTCGGGATTCCAAAGTGGTGACGGAACAATGGCTCAAATCGGAGGAGCACTACTGGCTTCCGATCACTCGAAGGCCACATGGAGACGCAGAAAAGTTTCAGGCGCTCGCTGAGACTTGGCGCCGGGAAGTGCAATTTCTGTCCTCCGTTACTGAAATGGTGCTCCATTCGGCCTATCAACGCATTATCGGGATGGGTGCCGCAGTCGTTCCCCACCTGCTTCGTGAGCTTGAGCGCAGACCAGATCACTGGTTTTGGGCGCTGACCGCGATTACAGGGGCAGATCCCGTCAAGCCCGAAGACCGAGGCAAGCTGAGAAAGATGACCGATGCCTGGCTCAGGTGGGGCAAGGAGCAGGGGCTGACCTGGTGAGCGAAGACCTCGAATTCGTGTTTCCCCATCTCGCCCGTTCTGCTTATGCGATCACGAGCCCTTCTACCCCTGAGTACAATTGCATTGCCTGGGCAGCTGGCGATGCTGAGAGATGGTGGTGGCCCGTTGCTGGGTCTTTCGCTTACTGGCCGCCAAACATTCCTTTGCAGGAATCCCTCGATGCCTTCATCAAAGCGTTCGGTTCGATTGGATTTACTCCATGCGGAGACGCGAATGTTGAGCAAGGGTGCGAGAAAATTGTCCTGTATGTGGATGAAAATGGGAAGCCTACCCATGCAGCCCGGCAGCTTCCCAACGGCCGATGGACCAGCAAACTTGGCAAAAGCCAAGATATCGAGCATGAGCTTGAGAGCTTAAGCGGTGCGGTGTATGGAGTAGTGGCGCAGGTTCTCAAGCGACCAATCGACGAATAATCCCCTGCGAAGTCTCTCAACGCATCACTGCATATGTGAGAAGCGGCGCGTTGGTCTGACCCTGATCATCTTGAACGACGCGGCAAACAAGGGCATTAGTTTCTCCCACGAGCTGAACAGTCTCATTGAAGAACTGAATGGGGCGTTAGCGGCATAGCAATGGCATTAACAGTTCCTCTTTCTGAAATCGTCGAGAAAAGTAGCAACCGACTGCTTGGAAAGCATGCGTCTTGGGGCCGCGTTCTGTTGGGTTACATTGCGACAGTTTTGAATGGGTTTGCCTTCAAGTCCTCTGAATTCTCGAATAGTGGCGGAGTGCCGTTGATTCGTATTCGCGATGTCGGAAAGGACCAATCTGAGACCACTTATCTGGGCGAGTACGACCATCGTTATGTCGTAGAGCCTGGTGACTTGCTTGTTGGGATGGACGGGGACTTTAATTGTGCTCGATGGCGTGGGCCGCGTGGACTCTTGAATCAGCGAGTCTGCAAGATCACACTCAAGTCCGATATCTATCTGCCAAAGTTTCTCGACTACACGTTGCCTGGATATCTCAAAGCCATTAATGACGTCACTTCCTCGGTAACAGTTAAGCATCTTTCATCTAGGTCGATTGAAGAAATCCCCTTACCGCTTCCCCCGAAAGAATTTCAACAGAGACTCGTCGCGGAGATCGAAAAGCAGTTCTCCCGCCTCGACGAAGCTGTCGCCAACCTCAAGCGCGTCAAAGCCAACCTCAAACGCTACAAAACCGCCGTCCTCAAAGCTGCCGTCGAAGGCAAACTCACCGAAGACTGGCGCAAGCAGCATCTCAACATCGAACCAGCCAGTAAACTCCTCGAGCGCATCCTGGCCGAACGTCGCAAGAAGTGGACTGGCAGGGGTGAATACAAAGAACCGGCGGCTCCTGAGGCTAGCAATCTCACGCTGCCTAAGAGATGGACCTGGGCGACCGTGGATCAGATTTCGGTGGTTGTTCGTGGTGCCTCTCCTCGACCAGCCGGTGACCCAAGATATTTTGGCGGCACCATTCCGTGGATAACAGTTGGGCCAATCACTGCCGACCAGAAGCCCTATCTTACCTCAGTACCTGAGACTGTCACGGAAGAAGGACGAGAGCGAAGCCGTTACTTAGAGCCCCATACATTACTTTTAACTAACAGCGGCGCGACATTGGGTGTTCCGAAGATCACACTCATTGGTGGGTGCATTAACGACGGGGTGGCCGCATTACTTGATGTTGTGTATCCATTAAAGCTGTATCTGTTGTATTTCCTGCATACCCAAACAACTCGACTTCGGAGAGTTAATCAGGGTGCCGCCCAACCTAATCTGAATACTTCGATTATCAAGGCTATCAATGTGCCCCTGCCGCCCCATGACGAACAGGAACAAATTGTGGCCGAAGTCGAGCGTCGCCTGTCGGTCATCGAGGAACTCGAAGCCGCCGTCCAAGCCAACCTCACCCGAGCCGACCGCCTGCGGCAGTCCATCTTAGGGCAGGCGTTTTCTGGAAAACTCCTACTCAATGAAGCGCGCGGATAACTATGCATGAACAGTTACCCTCTCATTTCATTGATCTAGTTCAAGATGCGCTACTGAAATCGTTTTGGAGGAAGAATGCCCTGCTAAACTTTCTCCGGCGCCACAAGATTGCAGAAAGCTTTCTTGCGAACTGGCAAGAAACTGAAACCAAGCGTATGTTCGTGGGGCGGTTGTTTCCGAAGCTAGAATCGGACAACAAGGGAGCTCAGGTAATTAAACAGATGGCCGTGTCGCTCTCCGATCAAATGAAGTTTCCCGATCTCGAAGGCTGGGAAGATGCGAAAACAAAGATTCAATCGGCCAAAGAGGCAATAGTGGCACTTTGTCATTACTTGAACACGCAGAAGCAAAAGGCGGACGATGCCAAGTCGGGAGAAGAGACCAGAAAGGCCGCTCATCAGCGAATGCAAGAGACGATTAAGAAGCGCCAATCTCTGGAAACCCTCTCTGAGAAATTAAAGGAACTTTCGAAGCGGATCGGCACTGCGGGGGCCGGTTACGAGTTTCAAGATTGGTTTTTTGATGTTGTCGATTTCTTCGAGATGACTAATCGGCGTCCATATACTTCAGGAGGGCGGCAGATTGATGGGTCTGTAACGGTTGAGGGCACGACTTACTTAACTGAGTTGAAGTTCACGAGAGAACAAGCGGCTGCTCCAGACGTTGATACATTCTTGGTTAAAGTGAACGACAAGGCCGACAATACGATGGGGATCATGGTTTCTATGTCTGGTTATTCCTCGACAGCGGTTGAGCAAGCGTCTGGACGGAAAACGCCTATCATTCTTCTGGACCATGGCCACGTCTACCTTGTTTTAAGCGGAAGCTGGACGTTGGCGGAAGTAGTGTCGCGCGTAAGGCGACATGCGTCACAAACTGCACGCGCATTTCTTCCGGCTTCGGAGTTTGGCGGATGAAAGCTTTCGTGAGTGCACACCATCCCAACAATACAAGCAAGGAGCTATTCAATTGAGCCTGATCAATCTTTTCACCGATGGAGGCTGCAGAGGAAATCCAGGTCCTGGTGCGATTGGCATTGTCATATTTGATTCGGCAAACAATCTTTTGTACGAACATTCTGAATGTATCGGCAATACAACTAATAATCGTGCTGAATATTTGGCTCTCATTAAAGGCTTAGATTTGTGCGCTAAGTTTAGCCGAAAGAAAATTTGCTGCTACTGCGATAGCGAGCTTGTCGTGAATCAAATGAATGGAGCATGGAGGCTCAAAAATGACGAGCTGAGAGAATTGTTTCATAAGGTAACGAAGAATGCTGGCGTGTTCCGAGAAGTCGTATTCCAGCACGTCAACCGTACCAATCAAAACATTAAGAAGGCAGACAAATTGCTCAATGATGCGTTCGAGGGAAGATGTGTTGCGCGAAATCACAGCAAAGAGTGAGATTGTCTGAGCTACGGACTTAGGACATGACTTCTTCGGCCATCGTTCAAAAACTCTGGAACTACTGCCACGTCCTCCGTGACGACGGAATGAGCTATGGTGACTACGTCGAGCAGTTGACGTATTTGCTCTTCCTCAAGATGGCCGACGAGCGGACGAAGCCGCCGTACAACCAGCCGTGCCAGATTCCCGACAAGTACAGTTGGCCGAGCCTGCTCAAGAGGGACGGCGACGACCTGTTCGATCACTACCGCCATCTCCTCGAAGAGCTTGGCAAGGGGAAGGGGATGCTCGGGCTGATTTTCACGAAGGCTCAGAATAAGTTTCAGGACCCCGTCAAGCTTCGGCGTCTGATTGTTGATCTCATCGATAAAGAAGACTGGTCCACGATGAGCGCTGATGTGAAAGGGGACGCCTATGAGGGCCTACTGGAGAAGAACGCCCAAGACACCAAGTCCGGCGCTGGCCAGTACTTCACCCCAAGGCCGTTGATTGTTGCAATGGTGGAAGCCATAGCCCCGAAGTCCAGCGACACGATCTGCGACCCGGCCTGCGGGACAGGCGGATTCTTCTTGGCTGCACACGACTATATCGTGAAGCACTATCCCAACCTCACCAAGGACGAAAAGCGACAACTTAAGCAAAGTACGTTTAAGGGATGGGAGTTGGTCCAAAGCACGGCTCGGCTCTGCGCGATGAACATGATGCTCCACGGGATCGGGAGCGACAAAGACCTGCCCATCATCGTGGCCGACTCCTTGGCCGCTGATCCTGGCGATCGGTTCGACATCGTGATGACCAATCCGCCGTTTGGGAAGAAGAGCAGCACGACCATCGTAGGCGAAGAGGGCCAAGTCTCCAAGGAACGAGACATCGTCGAACGTGACGACTTCTGGGCGACAACCTCCAACAAGCAACTCAACTTCGTCCAGCATGTCAAAACGTTGCTGAAGCAAAATGGCCGGGCTGCGGTCGTGGTGCCTGACAACGTCCTCTTCGAAGGTGGCGCGGGAGAAACCGTCCGGCGCAAGCTCCTGCACGAGTGCGATGTGCACACGCTCCTGCGTCTGCCGACTGGCCTCTTCTATGCGCAGGGCGTGAAAGCCAACGTGCTCTTTTTCGACAAGAAACCCGCGAGCGAGACTCCCTGGACCAAGAAGCTCTGGATCTACGACCTCCGCACCAACCAACACTTCACGCTCAAGACCGATCCGCTCAAGCGCGAAGACCTGGACGAGTTCGTGAAATGCTACAACGGCAATCTCGACCGGCCCGACAAGCAGGCCGGAGGCAATCGCCACACCCGCAAAGCCACCTGGTCGGACAAGAAACTAGACGGCCGCTGGCGTGCCTACGACTACGACGAACTCAGCGCCCGCGACAAAGCCAGCCTCGACATCTTCTGGCTCAAAGACGACAGCCTAGAAGACTCCGCCAATCTTCCCAACCCCGACATCATCGCCCAAGAAATCGTCGACGACCTCGAAGCAGCGCTCGAACAGTTCCGACTGATAGCGAACGATCTGGGGAAAGAAGGGCAATAGAGAAGCTTTCGATGCTAGATATAGCTGAGTCAAACCAAAACCTAAGCGATCGGCTGAATAGAGCTGACTCTTGGCTACACGCAGCCTCACGTCTTGAAGATGGCAGCCAGCCTGGAGAATTCCATGGCCAAACTGCTTTTATCTACCGGTACATCGCTTTTAATAGTCTCTACGGTCGGTGGAAATATGAGGGCTCTGAGAAAACAACCTGGACTCAACTCGATCAGTTTTTTGACAGGATACTCACGCTCGACTCTGAAGCTCGACGCCATAAGAATGGACCCCTACGAGGAGCTCTTATCCAATGCCAATCGTATTGGCTGCAACTTATCGAAAACGAGTTCCTTGATAACGGCTACTGGGCTGTTGAGGAACATCGACGAGGTTTCAAGGAAAAGTATCGCACGGCAAAATACAAGGCACTGGAACGGCTGAGTCGGCTTGATCACAGGAACCTTCTCCATACAATATTCAGCAGAATCGTTGTTCTAAGGAATCAAGTTTTCCACGGTTGTGCAACCTTTGGACGAAGTTCTCTCGGTTGGAGATCTATCGAGACAGCAAATCCTGTGCTGCGTGCACTGGTCCCCACTTTCCACTCGTTAATGACTCAACACCCTGAATTTGTAATCTGGCCACCGATTCCCTACCCCCGACGGGGGTCTGAGCAACATCCAAAGAGGCTCGATGATTAAGGAGGACCTGGGTATGAAGGAACAACTTATCGTCGTGTTTCTGCAACTACCGAAGAGGGTCCGAGGCGCATCCCACTAGAGGGAAGGCGGCAGAATTTATGAAGGGGAAGATCTAATTTATGGAAACCCAAGTCCGCACGCCACAGATGGTGTTCATGCAACCCCAGCGGCTTGTAGTCCCGCTGTTCCAACGTCCATATGTGTAAGAAACGGGGTCAGGTCTTGCAATTAAACATTGTTTGGTAAGGAAAAGGGGTCGGGAGTCTGTGTGCTACGAACGCAACCATCTATGTAGGGATGGCGGCGATGCTTCACCCACGATGAGGGGAGGTCCCTCGAAGTC
>Ga0315276_10006006_pt1 | contig 11229 bp, 9 predicted proteins | sample YL17G05_0_MG_FD_204542 | JGI IMG/M metagenome (GOLD analysis project Ga0315276, IMG submission 204542) | Sediment microbial communities from Yellowstone Lake, YNP, Wyoming, USA - YL17G05_0 | ecosystem: Environmental > Aquatic > Freshwater > Lake > Sediment | place: USA: Wyoming | collected... | reverse complement strand
GCCCCCCCCCCCCCCCCCCCCCCCCCCCCGCCCCCCCCCCCCCCCCCCCCCCCCCCCCCCCCCCCCCCCCCCCCCCCCCCCCCCCCCGCGCGCGCGCGCGCGCGCGCGGCCACTCACTCCCCCCCCACCCCCTCCCCGCCCAGCCCCGCTGCTGTCAAAGCGCGCCTCCGTCGTCAAGGGCGACCTGGAAGCCCCCGCCGACATCGTCGAAGCGACGCCCGCGGGCGACGACGACTCCGAGCCCGCCCCCCCCGGCATCCCCCAATTTTGGCTCGGCGCCCTGCGCGCGCACGACCTGCTCGCCAACCAGATCACGGACAAGGACGAGGCCGTGCTCGTCCACCTGATGGACGTGCGCTGCGACGACCTGGAGGGCGACGACGCGCACGGTTTCCGGCTCACGTTCGAGTTTGAGCCCAACGACTTTTTCGAGGGCACCACCCTCGCCATGACCTACCACATGGACCCCGACGACGACGGCATGCTCGAGCGCGTCGAGGGCACCGCCATCCCGTGGAAGGCGGGCAAGGACCCGACCGTCAAAAAGATGAAGCGCAAGGCCAAGCCCGGCCGCGGCGGCCGCGGCGGCGCGCCCGCCGCGCCCCAGTACAAGATCGAGTCGGTCGACTCGTTCTTCCACTGGTTTGCGCCGCCCGTCGTGCCGGACGGCGACGGGAGCGCGAGTGAGTCGGAAGTGGAGGCGCTGCAGGCCGCGCTCGAGGAGTCGTTTGAAGTCGCGGAAACGCTGCGCGACGAGGTCGTGCCCAACGCGGTCTCCTTTTTCACGGGGGACGCGGTGGCGGAGAGCGAGGAGGAGGACGAGGAGGAGGGCGAGGACGACGACGACGGCGAAGGGTCGGACGACGACGGCGGCGACGGCTCGTCGCACTCGGACGACTCGGACGGCGACGGCGGCCGCCCCGCGCCGCGCGGCCGCAAGGCGCCCGCGCCGCCCACGGACGCGGCGGGCGACAAGCCGGCCGAGTGCAAGCAGCAGTAGGGGGTTGAGGGGAGGGGGTTGCGTGGGCGGGCGCGCGCGCGTGTTGGTGCATTGCCCGCCTTTCCGACGCCCCCCGTCTCTCTTTCTCCGGGAAGTGCACTGTGTTGTTTCACGGCCCACGCCCGGCGCGGCCGACGGCACGACCCGCCGACGGCCGACCGCGCCGACCCCCCCGTCCCTCCTCCCTTCTCCCACTCAAACCCTCAAAATCTGGGCCTTGTTCCCAAACGCGACCGCCACCCAGTCGGGCGCCGCCGCCGACCACTGCAGACCGCACACGGGCGCGCCCGCGCCGTAGGCGAGGATGGGGTCGAGCTCCGCGTCGGCGGGGCGGCCAAGCGCAGAGAGATCCCAAATGAGCGCCTGCGCGTCGTCGCCCGCGGTGCACATGTGGCAAGACGAGTGCGGCGCCCACGCGAGCGCGTTGGCCGACGCGGCGTGGCGAGCGAGCTCGGCGACGGGCGCCGCGGGGAAGCGGATGTCGAGCACGGCGACCGAGGGCGAGTCGGCCGCGATGCACGCCATGTACCGCGGATCCTGCTTGTTCCAGGCGAGGCGCAGCAGGGGCGTGCCAGGCGTGGGCGCCTCGTACACGATGGTGGAATGTTCCTTGTCGCGCAGATCAAACACGCGCACGCTGCCGTCGGCCGAGACCGAGGCGAAGACGCCGACGCCGCCCCACGCGATGTCGTACACTTCGCGGTCGTGCGCGATGAGCTGCCAGAGGAGGGCGAAGCGGGGGTGGGCGTGTGGGTGTGTGTCGCCCTCCCCCCTCTTTCTCTTCCCTCTCCCTCCCGCACCTGCGTGTCCACCACCCCCCGCTCCACGTCCCAAATGGTGCACGTCGTGTCCACGGACGCCGTGCCCAGCCTGCGCGGGTCGGCGTCGTTCCAGTCGAGCGAGGTGAGCGCGCCGCCATACTCGCGCGCGGCGCCGCCGCCCGCGAGCACGGCGACCAGGGAGGTCGTGTCGCCCTCGAGCCTCCACACGCGCACACAATCACCCGACGACGCGAGCAAATCCGGCGCCCCGAGCGACCTGTCGGGGTTGAACGCGACGCGCGTCGCGGGGTGCGGGTGCGCGACGCCCGACCGCGGCGCGGCCACCAAGCCGCCCGCGTCGTCGTCCAGGGTCACGATGTCGATGCGGTTGGCGTAGTCTTCGATGAAGGAGCCGACCGCGAGGCGGAACGGTTTGTCGGGGCGGTTCTGGGGCGAAGAAAAGGGGGGGCGAAGGGATTCCGGAGTCGACGCGCCGCGCCCGGCCTCCGGCGGCCCCAATCCTCCCCATCCCTCCATTCCACCCCAACTCACACTCCACGCCAGTGCATAAGTGGGGTGCGGCGCCTCCCACGTGTAGATCTCGTCCCGCCGCGCGTCGGGCGGGCGCGAGTCGTCGCCCGCGTCGCCGCCGGCCGCCATGGCGGGCGGAGCGAGAGATGTCGCGGTGGCAGGTGCGGTAAAACGGCGACCCGGCGACGCGCGCGCCCCTCGGCAGCGACGGCGGGCGCGCCGGCGCGCTCCCGCCGGCGCGAGCGCGCAGCGCGCGCCGGACGAGAAAAGGGGGGGCTGGCGACCGCCGCGGTGGCGACGGCGCCGCCGGCGACCTCGGGCGGGCGCGGGAAGAGTGGCGCGACCGCAAAGTGCGCCGGCCCACTCCCTTTTTCCGCCGCATCCCGCCGCGCCGGCCATGCCCCGGCGGGCGGTGGTCCCCCCCTTTGGCGCCGAGGGCGACATCGTCTACGTGGACGACGGCGCGGACACGCGGTCGGGTGGCGTGGTCGGCCGCCTGCCGGCGACCGCGCGGCCCGCGCTGCCGCCCGCGGGCGACCCGCCCGCCAAGCCGAGCCTATGGAGCGTGTTGAAGTGAGAGAATGAGGGAGAGAGGTTGAGGGCGGTTTGGGGCCGCCGACCTTTCGGCACCGCGGCCGACCCTCGTTCCTCCTCTCTCCTCTCCCAGACGTGCCGCCGCCGCCCCTCCCGGCACGTCGCTCATGGACCTCCCTCTCCCTATCACGCTGTGCGAGCCGATGACCGAGGTGCAGCGCCGGGCGGAGATTCTGCTCACGGCGGTCGGGTGCCTCGACGCGGCGGCCGCGGCGCCGCCTCAATCCCTGGACCGGTTGCTCCACATTGCCGCCTTCGTCGTGGGCACCTACTCGGTCACGACGCGCACCAGCAAGTGCCTCCCGCCCCTGCTCGGCGAAACGTACGAGCTCGCCACTGGCGCCGGCCTGCGCTTCCTGGTGGAGATGACGCGCGCCGACAAACGGGCCGGCTCCGTGGCGACCGCGTGGTCGGTCGACGGCGGCGGCGCAGGGTGGGCGCTCGCGGGGGACGATGCGCCGCGCGCGGCGCTGCGCGCGGGCGGCCTCGAGTTTGAGCCGGGGTGGCGGGAGCGGGTCGTGTTTGCCGACGGCGACGCGTACGAGTGGGGGCGGGTGAGTCGTGAGAGAGAGAGTGTGGGGCGGTGGTTGCCGGCCGCGCGCGCCGACCGGCGACACCCCCTCTTCCTCCTCCCTCCCCCTTCCAGGCCACCCCTACCCTCGTCGGCCTGGTCAGCGGTAACAACGCGGTCTCCTACTCGGGCCGCGTCCGCATCGCGCCCGCGCCGCCGAGTGCGGCCGGCGCGCTCGAGGCCGTGCTCGCGTTTGAAGCCCCTGGCGTGCTCGCCGCGCTCAAAGGCGGGTCTGCCGTCCCGCACGCGGTCACCGGGTGGGTGGAGCGGGCGGGCGGCGGCCGCGTGGCGGGCGTGGAGCTCGTCGGCGACTGGGCCGCGGCGCTCGCCGCCACCTCCTCCACCGGCGGCCCCTCGCGCGAGCTGTGGCGCGCACCGCCGCCGCCGGCGCCGCCCGCGCCGTTTGGCTTTGGAGGCATGGCCGCCGCGCTTAACGACCCCAAGCTGGTCGTTGGCGGCGCGGTCGCCCTCCCGCCCACCGACTCGCGCCGCCGCCCCGACCTCGTCGCGCTCGAGGCGGGCGACTGGTCCGGCGCCCAGGCCCACCTGGACCGGCTGCAGGCGGCCGATGCAGTGCGCGCAAAGGGGGGGCTGCACACGGCGGCCTGGTTTGAGAGGCTGGCAGACCTCGATCCCGTCCGCGGCGGCGACGGGGGAGAGGCCGTGCGCGGGCCGCTGCGGTGGCGGGACACGGGCGAGTACTGGGCGTGCCGGGAGAGCGGGGACTGGGGGCGGTGCGCGCAGATTGTTTGAGAGAGGGAGGGAGGGAGGCGTGCAATCCATGAATGCATGGCGTGGCCTGCAGTGTGCGCGACGGCGATCGGGCAGGCGCAAAGGAGGCTCTCTCTCTCGCGCAGGCCGGCCAGCGAGCGCGCGCGACCACCGCCGGCGCTGCGCCACCGCATCGGCCCACTCCCGTCGCCCGCCCCCCCTTGGCGCGCCCGTCCTCCGCCATGGGCGACCGCGGCGAGCCGCCGCCGCCGCGCGGCACGCGCCGCGGCGGCGGTCCCGCGCCGGTGACCCTAGCCGACGCGTCCGGCGCCGCCCTGGACAGAGTGCTGGCCCGCGCGTCGTCGCGCCGGGTGAGGGAGAGAGGTAGAGAGAGGGGGGGGTGGAGGGCTGCGGGCCCTCGCGCTCGCGCCGATGCCCACCCCCCTTTAGACCGCCGTTCCCACACCCATTTCCGGGCTGCCGCCACCGCCACCGCCCCCATCGGGCGGCGTGTGCGGCGTGCCCGCGCTCACCCGCCTGGACGAGGAGCGGCTGCAGCACGAAGGCAACGCGAGCGACCGCGCGGCGGCCGCGCTGCTGGCGGCGCGCGCGGCGGCGGGCGAGGATGCTGACGGAGACGAAGAAGAGTGGGAGGACGCCGCTGTCGAGGACTCCAGCTGCGACGGCGGCTCGGCGGCGCCGGCCGAGCCCCCACCCCCTCCGAACTCGCGCGCCGCGCGCCTGCTCAAGGAGGCCACCGCCGCCGCGCGCGCCGAGGCGCGCCTCGTGTGGCGCACCGGCCTGCTGTGCGGCCTGGCCCGCGCGGTCGCGCTCGACGCTGCCGCCGACGGCGACGCGGCGCGCGCCGCGGCGCTCTCCCTCCTCTCTTCCCCCCTGCTCGACGGCCTGGCCGTGCGCGACGGCAGCGTGTGCATTGTCGGTCTGCGCGCGGTCGCCTCCTGGTGGGCGGCCCACGTGCCGCCCCGGCCGTGGCCGCCGCGCGCGGCGCCCGCGTCGGCGTGCGCCGGCTGCGCGCCCGCCGCCGCGGCCGCCCTGGCCGACGCCGCGGCCCGCGCCGCGCCCACGGGAGACGAAGCGCCCGCCCTGCTGGCGGCCGCGCTGCGCGGCGCAGGGGCGCGCGTGCGCACGCTCTGGGCGCCCGCCGACCCGCCCGCCGCCGCGACGCAGGCGGGGGGGGGGGGGCGCAAGGCGGGCACCGCGGCCGCGCCCTCGCGCAAGCCGCCGCCGCCGTCGAAGAAGGCGAAGGAGTTGCTTGGGCTGACTGGAGGGGCGCTGGGGCCGTCGGTCTCGGCCCCGCCGCCGCCACCGCCGCCCCTGCGCAAATCCGACGCCGAACTGGAGACCCAGCTCCGCATGGCGGAAGAGGCGACCGCGGCCGCTGCCGCGGCGGCCGCGGCCGCGCGCGGCGAGCGGCCGCCCGGCGACGCGCCGCGCGCGGGGTCGGCCTGGGCCCGGTCTGCGGCGCGGCGCCCCCCGCTCTCGCCTTTTTTCGAGGGCGGCTGGATCGAGGTCCTGGTCCGCGGTGGGGAAGACGGCCCGGGCAAGCCGCCGTCGCCCCCCGCTCTCCCGCGCTGGGTCGCCACCGACCCCGCCACCGGCGCCGTTGACGCGTCCGAGCTCGCGCCCACCGCCCGCCAAAACGGATCGCGCCCACTGCCGCCGCGCGTGGCGGCGGTGTGGGGCGGGGGCGCGCGGTGCGGCGCGGCGCGCTACGCACGCGGCGCGCCGCGCCCGCCGCCCTCGCGCGGGCCGGCTGCGGACGACGCTGCGTGGTGGGCCGCGACGCTGGCCGCGCTGCCGCCATGCACCGACGACGCGGGCGGCGCCTTCTCCTCGTCGGCCGCCGCCGCCGCGGCCGCCGTGGCCGAGCGCGCGGCCGAGGCCGCCGCCGCCACCGCCGCCGCCGCCCCCCCCACCACCGTCGACGGCTTTCGCAACCACCCCGCCTTTGTGCTGGCCCGCTTCATCGGCCGCTACAAGGGCGTGGCCACCGGCGCGGCCCCCGCGGGCGCGCACCGGGGCGAACCCTTTTGGCGCGCGGCCGACGTCGTCGACCTGCACTCGGCATCGCGGTGGGCGCGCATGGGTTTTGTGGTGTGCGAAGAATGGGTGGATACGCCCGCCAAGTCAGTCCCGCCGCGCGGCGCGCCCAAGCAGCCGTCGGCGGGCAAAAAGCGCCGCGGCGCCGCGCCGTCGCCGCCTCCCGACGACAACGACGACGGCAACTGGAGCGAGGGCGAGTGGAGCGCGCCGCCGCCGCCGCTGGGCGCCCCCCCACCCCCCGACGTCGCGCTCTTTGGGCCGTGGCAGGTCGCGCTCGCCCTGGCGCCCGCCGCCGCCCCTGGCGTCGTCCCAGGCCGCAACCAGTATGGCACGATCGACGTCCACCCCTTGACCACGTTCCTGCCGCCCGGCACCGCGCACGTCGCCGGCCGGGGCGCGGCCCTCGCCGCGCGCGCGCTCGGCGTCGACGCTGCGCCCGCCGTCACCGGCTTTGGCGGCCCCTCCCGCGCGCGCCGCCCCGTCGTCGACGGCGTCGTCGTCCTGGCCGAGCACGCGGCGGCCGTGGCGGCGGCCGCGGCCGAGGCCGACGCGCGGCGCGAAGACGTGGCCGAGGCCAAGGCGCGCGCGGTCGCGGAAGCGGGGTGGCGTCGTCTGCTGAGTGCGGCGCTGGCGCGCGTGCGTTTAGGCAATGAGCATGGAGCCGGTGGGGCGGCGCCGTCGGGCGCGGCCGAGGTCGAACTGATCTAGTGCCTGTTTTGTTTTTTCACTCTTGTTTTGTTTCTGTCCCCACACCGCCCGCCCTGCAACCACACACACACACCGCCTGCCCCCGGCCGCGGCGCCCCGGCGCGGCCCGCCACGATGGCGAGCCTCGACGCCGCGCCGTTTGCGGCGCCCGACTTTGACGCGGTCGCCTGGGCGGACGCCCTGTGCCGCCAGCGGGTGCTCGGGGAGAGCTTGGAACGGTGAAAAGAGAGAAAGGCATTGGTGGGCGTGGGGCGGGCGTCGGATCGGGCGCGCGCCGACCAATCCCCGCCCGCCCCCCCCTTCTTTTAGCTTCCTGGGCGACGCCGAGGCCCGCCTGAGCGCGGCCATCGAGGGCGCGACGGCCGCCATGGAGGCGGACGCGGCGACGCTGCTCGACCGGGTGCCGGCCGCGGCGGCCGACGCGGCGTCGCTCGAGGCCGATGCGGCCGTCTTGCGCGCGGCCGCCTCGCGCGCCGTCGCCCGCGTGGGCGCCGCGGCGGACGCGGCCCGGGACGCGACTGACACGCTGGCGTCGCTGGACGGCGTGGCGCGGCGGGCGGCGGCGGCGGCGGCTGCGCTCGACGCGGGCGCCGGCCTTGCAGGCGGCCTCGCCGACGCCGACCGCCTCGTCGCCGCGGGCGACGCCGCGGCGCTGGGGCGCGCGCTGGCAGGCATGCGCACCGGGCTGGCGGCCGTGGGAGGGTTGCCCGAGTTTGCGGGGGGGGCGGCGAGGCTCGAGGTAGGGGAAGAGGAGGAGAGGAGGGGGTGGTGCTGCGTCGCCCCTTGCCGACCCCTTATCTCTCTCTCTCCCAGCACCTGGAGGACCGCCTGGCCGCCATGGTCGAACCCCAACTGGCCGCCGCCCTCGCGTCGCGCCAGGGCGGCGCCGCGGCCGACGCGGCCGCGCTGCTCGACGCCGCTGGCCGCGCCGCCGCCCTCCCCCGCCTCTTTGCCGGCGCGCGCGCGCCCTACCTGGCCGCCGCCTGGGATGATCACGACGCAGGGGCGCCGGGCGGGTTTGTGGCGTGGCTGCCGGCCTACTACCGGCGGGTGGCCGACGCGGCGACCGCCGACGCGCGCTGGGCCGCGGCCGCCCTGCCCGGGCGCGCGCCGGCTTTGGTAGCTGCGCTAGTGGCGACGAATGCGCGCTCGGTGGACCGGCAGTTTCGGGCGCGCTTGGCGGCTTCGCTGGCGCCGCGTGAGTCAAGGGGAGGGGGGGGGGCTGCACGTCCCGGTCGCCAGCCTCCCATTCACGGCTCCCTTCCCCTCCTCCCTTCAGTCGGCGCCCGAGCTCTCGACCCGCTCCGAGCCGTCGCCTCCGCGTCGCGCGAGCACGCGTCGGCGCTCGCACGCCTGCTCGACGGCGCGCCGCCAGCCGACGCGGCGGCCGCGCTCGTCGCCGGCCTCGCGCCCGTTGAAGGCGAGCTGGCGCATTACGGCGAGCTGGAAACGGCCGCCCTGGCGGCCGACCTGGGCGCGCACCGCCCCCCCGTGCCCGGCGCGCCGCCCGCCGCCGCGGCGTCCTACCTTCGCTCCTTGGGCGCTGCGCTCGAGGCCGCGGCCTCCGGCGCGATCGCGCGCTGCGGCGAGCTGACGGGCGGGTCGGGCGTGCCCGCCCTGCTGGCGGCGGCCGACGCGGCGGCGGCGGGCGCTGCGGGCGCGGCCACGGCCGCCCTGCGCGCCGCGCCACCCGTGCCGTCGTCCACCGGCGGCAGCGCGGCCGCGGTCGAGCTGCTCGCGGTGGCGGTCGCCGCCGCGGACGCGGCGGCGGCGGCCGACCGGGCAGGCGCGGCGCTGCGCGCGGCCGTCGCGGCGCTCGTGCCGCCCCTGCTCGCCGCCGCGGGCGCGCCGCCCGCCCCCCTGTCCACCGGGTACGACGTGCACGCCGCCCGCGTGCGCGCGTCGCCCGCGCTGGCGGCCGACTTGGCGGCCGCGGCCGCGTCGCGGACCGCGCTGCCGACCGCGGCGCCCGCATTTGCCGACCTGGTCGCCGCCGCGCGCGGTGTGGTGCGCAGTGCGTTGCTGGCCGACGTGCTGACCGCCCTAGACCGCGCGCCCGACTCACCCGCGTGGGCTGCGGGCGGCGGCGCGGGCGTGGCGGGCGTGCCTGCCTTTTCCGCCTACCCCCAGGCCTGGGCCACGGCCGCCGGCGAGGCGTTGCTCGCGTTACCCGCATCCCTCGAGGCCGCCCTGGACGTCGCGGGCGGCGGCGACGGCGCGGCGTGGCTTGATGAGTTGACGGCCACGTCGGCCGCCGCCGCAACCTCCTCCCTCTCCCGCATCCGCACGCTCACGCCCGCGGGCTCCGCCCAGCTGGCGGCCGACGTGGTCTACCTGGCGGGCGCGCTGCGCACGCTGGGCGCGGCGGTGCCGCCGCCGCTCGCGGCGTGGGGCGCTGCGGCGGGGTGGGGAGACGCCGACTTTGCGGCGGCGGCTGCGGACGCGTTGGAGGGGGGCGACGTCGACCCAGGGGCGATTGCTGCCGTGCAGGCGGTCGCGGTGGCACGCGGGTTGGCCGTGTGACGGGGTGGTGAGAGCGAGGGAGAGGAGAGACGAGAGAGCGCGCAGTGCGGCGGCGAGACGAGCGCAGCGCCGTCACACCGCGCGCCCGTCTAGTCCGTCGATCTCAACCACCACATCGCTTGTGGACCGGCCGCTAGGTCGCTCGGCGCCTCTGACCCCCGGCATTGGCGCGCGCCGACGGCTGCCGCCCGCGCCGAGCCTCGCCTTGCCCCCGTCGTCCGCACACTGTGATGGTGCGCAAGCGCAAGGCCGGCGCCGCCGCGCCCTCGCCCGACAGCGCGGGCGCGCCGGCGCCGGCGCCGAGTCGGCCGCCGCCGGCGCGGGCGGCCAAGAGGGCCGCCGAGCCCGCCGGCGAGCGAGAGGCTGCGCCCAAACGGGCCAAACGCGCCCCCGAGCCCGATCCCGCTACCGGCCGCCGCCCCACGCTCGCCGTCGCACTGCCCGGGTCGGCAGTCGACAACGCGCAGTCGCCCGCGGCCGCCGCCGCGCTGGCGGGCGCGCTGGCGCGCGCCATGGCCGTGTTTTGTGTGGACGAGGTGGTCGTCTTTGACGACCGGCCGCCAGGGGCGCGCGCTGGGGGCGGTATCGGCGCGGGCGCCGCGCTGCTCGCGCGCGTGCTGCAGTTTATGGAGACGCCCCAGTATTTGAGGCGGTAGGTGGATGGAGTTGCGGCGGGGTGGCGTGGAGGGGCGGTGGCGGCGGAGTGGCGCCGCCCGCTCGCCCTCGCCCACCCTCCACCCTCTCTCTCTGTTCCAGCGCCCTCGTCCCCATGCACCCCGACCTGCGCGCCGCGGGCGCGCTCCCCCCCCTGGACGCCCCCCACCACGCGCGCGCGGACGAGTGGACGCCCTGGCGCGAGGGCGTTGTGCTCGCCGGCGTCGCCGGCGCCGGCAGCGTCGTCGACGTCGGCCTGGACGCGCCCGCCCTGCTGTCCGCCCCACTACGCGCAGGCGCGCGCGTTACGGTGCGCCTGGGCGAGGTGAGGACGGCGGCGGGGGCTGTGCCTGACGCTCTCGCCCCTTCCGCGCCGCTCGGTGCGATCGCGGGCGCGCTCGCGCCCCCGGGCGAGCCGCGCGACGCCGCCGGCACCTACTGGGGCTATACTGTGCGCGTGGCGGCCTCGCTGCGGGACGCGCTCGCCGGCGGGCGCGCGCCGTACGACTGGACGGTGGGCACGTCCGAGCGCGGCGTGAGCGCGGGCGCCGCCAAGCGCGCCACGCCGTTCACCGCCGCCTTAGTCGTCTTCGGCGGGCCCGCCGGCCTTGAAGCCGCCGACCCGGGCGCGCCGGCCCTCTTTGATGCGTGGGTCAACACGTGCCCGGGGCAGGGCAGCCGCACGATCCGTACGGAAGAGGCGGTCCTCGTCTCGCTCGCCGTGCTGCAGCCCGCGCTCGAGCGCGGGGTGGCGGGGGGGTATGGTGGTTGATTTGGTGGGGATGCAACGATGGAACGTGTGGCTCAGGGCGGGGAAGAGAGGGTGTTGGCGTGGCAGTGTCGGCGACAGCGCGGCGCCAGGGACGCGCTCGACCGCCACCGCCCGCCCGGCGCGACCGCAGGTCGCCCTGCCGGCCGCCCTGCCGGCGGCGGGGCGGCGAGCGGGCGCGCGGTCGCAACCGTCGCACCCCCGGTCGCCTTTGCCTCATATATATACCACCGAAATCTTCTCTTTGCCATGGAACGTTCATACCACCCAGAATGCACCGGTTCTCGTCCGATCACCGAAGTTAAGCTGGGTTGGGCCCGATTAGTACTACGTTGAGGAATCA
>Ga0315276_10006005_pt1 | contig 11230 bp, 20 predicted proteins | sample YL17G05_0_MG_FD_204542 | JGI IMG/M metagenome (GOLD analysis project Ga0315276, IMG submission 204542) | Sediment microbial communities from Yellowstone Lake, YNP, Wyoming, USA - YL17G05_0 | ecosystem: Environmental > Aquatic > Freshwater > Lake > Sediment | place: USA: Wyoming | collected... | reverse complement strand
ATAGACTCGATCTCGCGGGCCACGCTCTACTCGTGGGACAAAGCCGAGAAACTCGGCGGAATTCGGGCGCTTATACCGCAATATGGCGGCCCATCGGGGTCGAAGATCACCGAAAACGAAAAATATATCCTCCTGAACATACTTCTTCATCAAAACCGCCTCAAAATCGGCTCCGCCATCAAATTCACCAAGGCTTTTCTTGCCTACAAAAAAATCGAATCGCCATCGAGCGAGGCAACGCTCAGGAGATATATTGATGAATTCAAACGCACCCGTTATGACGCATGGGTTAGCGCTCGCGAGGGGGCCAAGGCGCTCAATGACAAGTGCCTCCCTTATGCCGAGCGAAACTGGAGACTTCTCACCGTGGGAGAGGGCCTGGTTGCCGATGGCCACCGCTTAAATTTTCAAGTCATCAATCCCTTTACCGGCAAAAAATGTAGGGCGACGATTGTGCTTTTCTGGGACTGGAAAAGCGCCTATCTTTTGGGATGGGAGGTCATGATCGAAGAATCGATCCAATGTATCGCCTCGGCCCTCAGAAATGGGATACTCACCCTCGGCAAAATTCCGAAATGGCTTCTCATCGATAACGGCAAAGCCTTTAAGGCCAATGTATTTACATCGGATATTGACCTTGAAGACGGCGTTACTTATGGGATGTTTGCGACCCTCGGCATCCACACCCATTTTTCTCAGGCTTACAATCCCCAGGAGAAGCCCCTGGAGCGGTTCTGGGGCACCTTCAACAACTGGTTCGAACGGCTTGTCCCCTCCTATACGGGCGCCTCGATCCCCGATAAGCCTCCCCACATGCTCCGAAACGAAAAGGACGCGCAGGCCCGGCACAACGAATGGGTGCCGAAGATCGAGGAGGTCCAGGAGATGCTCCTTAAATTTCGGGAGTTCTATTCCGATCAGCCTTCTCGCGGGCGCGACGGGCTAACCCCGCGTGAGATATTCGAGGCGGAGAAAGGCCCGGGCGTGGATCCCGATGAGCTGACATTTCTAATGATGGCCAAAGAGATTAAATCCGTGGGTAGAAATGGCGTCACCTGGAATGGTTGGCATTATTACGACGAGGCATTATACGGATACCGCGATAAAGTGATTTGCCGTTACACTCACAGCGATTATTCGAAGATCTATCTCTTCAGCCTCAAGAATCAATTTCTCTGCGTGGCCCGTCCGGTCGAGCAGGTCCATCCAATGGCCTCTGAGAGCGAGTTTCCCAAGGATCAGGAGGCCGTGAAACAGATCAGCTCTCTTAAAAACAAAGTCAAACGGTCAACCAAAAACCTACTCAATCTAATCGAGTCTCATAAGGAGATTGACTGGGAAAATAGTTTAAAAAGATCGCCAGAGGCATCACAGATCGTTCAGGTCATAGAAAATAACAATCCCAAGGCCGTCAACACCTCGCCGTTTGTCGAAGGCGTCTGTTACATCCTGGATGACCCTCCGCCTCCCAGATTTAAACCTCCGCGGGAATGGAGAGGCTACTTCGAGCACTGGGAGCGATACGACTATCACCAGGAGCAGGATCCCGAAATGCTGACCCAGGAAGATCGGGATTTTATCGCCTGGTACAAAACCACATCTGAATATGAAGCCGTTTACGGTCCTAAAAAGAATACACGCCTATTGGCGGTGAAGTAAAAAGGAGAGGGACACCTCCCAGTTTTTAACATATAAAAAAATGCTAAACGATAAAAACTGGGAAGTGTCCCCAAGGAGGTGACGGATGAGAGATCAGTTCGTAGATATCAAAAATGCAAAACGTTTTCAAACCGCAGTCGACCGCATTCATCACAAGCTAAAGGGCATGGAGCGCATGGCCCTGATCTTTGGGGATCCTGGCCTCGGGAAGACCGAGACCGCGCTTCAATATGCCGCCAACAATGGTTCGCTTTACATTCGGATGAAAAAATTGATGACAGCCCGATGGTTTTTGGGCGATCTGGTCGAAGACCTTGGAGGAGGCTCTCACTACAGGACGAAAGACCTCTTCGATTCGGCCATCAAAATTCTTTCAAGTGAGAGGAAAAGGACGCTTATTTTAGACGAAGTCGACTACTTCACTCAGGACTCCAAAATAACCGAGACCCTTCGCGACATTCACGACATCACGGGGACTCCTATGGTCTTCATTGGCATGAGCCAGGCCGATAAGCGGCTCATGCGATACCCGCATTTATATGATCGGTTTGTCGAGGTTGTGAAGTTTCAGGCGCTTGATCGCGCCGATGTGAAAAAAATGGCTGAAGAGCTTTCCGAGGTGCAGTTTTCCGACGATGCCATCGAGTGGATCAGCAACGACAGCGAGGGGAAGATCCGCAAAATCATCGCGCTCATTCATCGTTCCGAACACATGGCAAAGGGCAGCAAAGGCCGCACCATCGAGGCAAAGGATTTTAAATAGAAAATGAGGTGGGTTATTTTGGATTGATTTCGTTTCTTTTATCCTCTCTTTTGTTGGTTTGGGTTAAATTTTAATTGTTTTGGTTAGGTTAAATTAAATTCACTTAAAGGAGGTTCTTATGATCAGAGATTCAGAAAAATCTAGAAAGAACTGGGACCTGGGGAACGAAATTATCAATAAGTACTTAAACGGCGAGATTGAAGGAACAGACAAAGTCAAAGTCGCGCAGGGCGCCTGCACCCAGCATGCGCGCATGGTGGCCAGCGAGTCGAACATGGAGACCAATCGCCTCGTCCTGGGGAAAATGATTTATACGGACGAGAAGGAACTTAAAAAATATATCGAGAAATCGATGCCCCAGATGGGGATCGAGAAGAAGTGACTTATTTTTTATTTAGGTTAATTTTGTTTTTATTATCGTAAGTTTCCTTTAGTTAACTTAATTTAAATTCCAAAAAGGAGGTTTGCCATGTATCAAATAACATTTCATTTAAAAAGTCTTTCTCCTTATATCCAAAACAATCCCGAAGGCTCCATCGACGAGATCAAAAATAAGACGGCTAAAACCCCTATCGGGAAAATCATTAAAGACCCAATGATAACCGGCCACAAGAATGATTCTGGATTTTACATTCCCTCGAAGCAGATCAGGGGAAGCATGATTACTGCGGCCCAAAAGATAAAATTAGGCAAGGGATCCATACAAAATATTCTAAAGGCTTGTGTCTTTTTCGAGACCATCACCAATCAGATGCTGCGTGGGGGGAAACCCATCCAAACGCCAGATTTTATCTACAATGAACCGATTTTTAAAATGGGTAAAAAGTCAGATATGGTTTTCAATCCTCGGGTGGCCTTTAACGATTGGGAGGTCGCTGTCAAAATCAATGTCCTTGAGGACTCAATTCCAAAGGAAAAAATTGATGAGGTTTTAAACTACGCCGGCCTTTACGTGGGAATCGGCTCCCGGAGGCCAGAATATGGGAGATTCATAATCGTAAGGAAGTAGGGCAAGGTCTATTATGAACAAAACCAGGATCTTTGCGACTGAACTGCTTAAACACGGGAGAAACTTCTTCTCCCTGGCGCAGATTATTAAGGCCACCGGCCTCGATAGGACGGTCGTGCGAGACACCCTGCTTACTCTTCACTCGGAAGGATTTTTGAGGAGGGTTCACAGGGATCTCGATCCATATGCTGGGAAAGGTCCACAAACGTGGAATATCCGATACCGCGTCATCCGGCCAAAGGATCTCGCCGAAAAAATCGCCCCAAAATACAGGGGCGGATACACCCTCTCAGACAAGATGTGGTTCTATATCCGGAAAAAGCGGATCTTTACACGGGGAGACCTCCGGCTTCTCAAAGGTGTGTCCAAGGAGACAGTTCGCTGGTACACGAAGATGCTTCACCGGGCGGGGATCATTTGTGTATCCGCCCGCGGCGAGTGGACGCTTATTAACGACGTAGGGCCGAGACGGCCGTATATCGGAGACCAAGTTTGCGCAAAGCGCAAAGTTAATTGAGTTCCTTGGGTTACTTGGGTTCTTTAAGTTAACCCAATAAACTCAACAAACTCAATGGACCCAATGAACACAAAGAACGGAGGTAGGGAGATGGGAAGTCCAGAATTATTGAAGAGACCCGCCTACGCCAAGGCTTCGGCGGGCAGGTCGGGAGGTGGGGAGATGGGGAGAAATTGCGGAACAATCAAAATGACTCCGGAATCCATTGTCAGGGAGTTTCGGATCATGGATCGCGGGATTAGGATCGAATCCGTCAAGGAGCCTGTGTCCAAATTGGAGCGGGCGATTCAAATTTTTCTTATCTTCACCTTTGGATGGGGATTTGGGTATCTTCATCATTTTTTCACCACGGTGAGATGAAGGGAGCGCTGACGATGAGCAACAACGCAGTAGGGGAGGGCCTGCCGCAGGAACCCTCCCCTACGGAAGACTTACGGTATTACCTTTCGTGTCCTCTCAGGAAAAACCACGCGCGGGTTGCGGTAACGGTCTGCCACCAAAAACGATGCCTCTGGCTGACCTACGACGGCGGCAAACTCCGCTGCGGTTACGGAGATCCGAACCTGACCCCGGGGAAGAGACCCAAGGTCAAAAGAATTGCACGAGACGGAGTCCTTTGATGCACAAAATCAAAGTCCACGGCCCCGAAAAAGATTGGACCCCCATAAGGGAGGCGATCTTCTTGGCGGCCTTCTGTATTCTGCTTGCCCTGGCGTCGTTTGAGGCGGGCTGGATTATCAGGGATTTTCTCTCCGAGCCAGAGGCTCTTCTGAGCCGGAGGCAAAAAGATGAAACCCAGAAGAGGATACTGAAGCTCGAAACCAAATTTACGGACCATGATGGAAGGATCACTGTCCTGGAGGGACCGACAGGGCGGAAGAAATGACGGAAAAACAAGAGTTGTTTGTGGAATGGTATCGACGATTCTTCTCCGGAGATAAATCCCTTCCATGCCTCCGGTGCTCCAAACTGGTAATTATAGCATGTGCGCAGGTCTCGGTAAACAAAAAATCAGATCCCGGATGCGCAAATTTTAGGAAATATACTTTAGGCAACGTTGATGGATGACACACTAAACAATCTCGAAGCGACCATCCTGCGACTTCTTGAGGCCCACCAGGGCAGGGATTTTTCTATCCGATGCAAAGACCTGGTCGAAAAGATCAACGGCGAATATCGGTTCACGCCGTTTGAGATCAGCGGGCGCAAGATTCGCGCGACGATCAAACACTTGATCGAATCTCGGGGCGAGTGGATCGGCTCCGGTTCCAAAGGCTACTTCATGATCCAGACGGATGAGGAGCTGCTCACCGTCTGCAAATACTATCACGGTTATGCCATGAGCATGCTGCACGTGGAGGCGAAACTGAAGAAAACAAGCCTGCCGGCGCTGTTAGGGCAGTTGTCGATGGAATTTTCACCATCACCATCACCGTAGGGAACGGCCTGCCGCCTGTCTGCCGTTGCACAGGCAGGCAGGAACCGTTCCCTACGTGGAGGCAAACATGAATCCCGTTAGAAACCAGGATTTCAAATTGACGAAAGGATTTCTAATGGGAGACGGCATTTTAAAAGAAAGGAGGTTTCTAACGGGATGAAACCAATTAAAACATGGGATGAAGTGGATACACTATTACTTAACCTTTACGGCATCGATTCGATCATCCAGGAAGAAAAAAATATCATGATACGGGAGTGTGAGGAGATCAAGGCGAGGTCGGGCGATATCATCAGGGCTCGCGATGGCACAAAAAAAGAGATTCTTGAAATAATTGAATCCTTCTTTATCGCGCACGAAGACGACTCCGAGGTCAAGGGCAAAACCTACGAAGGGATCTGCGGCAAATGCGGTCTTCGGATGACGCCGCCGAGCGTCAAACCCGTTGGGAAAACGACCTGGGAGCGGGTGCTTAACCGGATTCTTGATCTCGGTTACAAGGCCAAACTCCTCCGGCCTTTGGTCCATAGCATCAAAGACATCGACCGGGAGCTTTTGGCCTCCGACAGAGTCAATGACGAAATCCGGAAAGAAATCGGCGTGAAGATCCATCAGGAGGAGAGGTTCTGGTACGAAATTAAATAAATGAGGGACACCTCCCAGGAGGATGAAATGACAGAGGAAGATATCTTTTTATCGCCAGGCACTATTTTTAATAAGGACGCTCATTATTCTCTTCAGCAGGAGAGGGAACGCCTATCCAAATTGTTGATTGAGGCAAGGATTAAAATCGCTAAATTGGAGGAAGCAATCAAGGAAAACAAAAAAGCAGAAGGCAGTGAATGGATGATAGAATAAACCGGATTGCCGACCGGATGGGGAACCGAAAGAGCAAAGAACTTTTCGGGTTTACTCGGGGGATCAAGGGGCCACCCCTGGCCGCCGGCCCAGAGGGCCTCTGGCCCGGAGGGAAGCGCAGGAGGCCAAAGGTTGGGCGAAACGACCCCTGCCCTTGTGGGAGCGGGAAGAAATTCAAAAAGTGCTGCCAGCCCCGTTAGAAAGGAAGGGACACTTCCCTATTTCCTGCGGCAGGCATTATGAAAAATCCCATGAGAAAAATAGGGAGGTGTCCCTAAATAAGATGCCAGTACAAAAACTACTCGCCAAAATTCATATCGCTAAAAAGGAACTCGGACTTGAAGACGAGATCTACCGCGATATTCTCTACCGCAAATTTCGGGTCAGTTCATCCAAGAGCCTCTCCGATTCCCAGGCGTTGGTTCTCGTGCATCATTTCAAAAGTCTCGGCTGGCATGAGGCCAGAAGGCAGAATGCAGACGGCAGTAGGCAGCAAAAAAAATATGATGATTTGGGTAAGCGCGACGCCTATGCGGCCACGCCCGCACAGCTCCGAATGATCGAGGCCATGTGGCACGACATCTATCGGGGCAATGATGAGACAAAGCATCTGAGGCAGTTTCTATTCAATCATTTCAAGGTGAGCGATATCCGGTTTTTGGAGCGAAAGACGGCTCACGATGTGATCGAGGCGCTTAAAGACATGGCAGGCAGAAGGCAGAGGGCAGAAGGCAGGCCCTCGTAGGGGCGTTTAATTAAACGCCCCTACCCCTTTCAAGGAGCAATGCAGATACTGATGAGTCGGCGAATATTCGGCAAGGGTCTTTGTAAGACCTGCAAAAAGCCTTTTGAGAAGAAGGCCCCTAATCAGAACCATTGCAATGAGCACAGTTTCTGGAAGAGATTTGAGGCCGGAAGCATTTTGGGCAAACTTTATGCGGCTGAAAAAACCTTAAAGCAGGCCGCCGATGAGAGCGGCAATCCGAAGGTTTGGATGGCAGGGGAGTATAGTCAGGACTTTTTGAGGGCATTGATCCCACAGTAGGGGCGTTATATATAACGCCCCTACGCACCTGCGGCAGGGGCAAAATGCAGAAGGCAGAAAATCAACTTTCTCTTTTTGACGGAGCAACCATCGATCCGAGGACTAATCCCTCGGAGCGAGATATTGCAATCGCGAGCAGCCGAGAATCGCTGGTCAAAATCTTTTTCGCTGCCACCGAGAACGTTGCGCCGAAAATTGCCACGGTCGATAACTTCATCGCGGCCTACAATAATGAGACCTTCCCGCATGTCTTCTCAGTCCTGGGCAAGGTTTCGAGATCGACCCTCTATGGGTGGGTCCGCGACTATCGAGAAGGCGGGTATGATGCCCTTGTTCCGCTTTACAAAGTCCGCAGGCCCAAGGTCTCCAGGGCCGAGGATCGTTGCCTGCGTGAGCTGCTTCTCGATCATATCAGCATCGGCCAGGCGATCTTTATTACAAAATATTTCTTGAAGAGAAGAAAAACAGAATCCCCATCCAGTCCGGCTACGTTGAGAAGGTGGGCGAAGAGATTGACAGAGAAAAAATGACTGCTATTCGGTGTCCTAAATGCGGAAGGCTCCTGTGCAAGGGAAAGATTATTGAGATCGAGATTAAGTGCCCGAAATGCGGCCTTATCTACAAGACGGGGCCTCATAAAAAAAATAACTTGACATTGTCGGGTTAATTTAATAAGATAGCAGGAGATGATAAAAAAAAAGACATTAAGTTTGAATTCCGGCTTACCGCAGAGGAGATGGAGATGTTTAGAACCCAGGCCAAAACCCTGGGATTAAGTCTTTCAGCATATCTAAGAATGCTGATTTATAAAGATAAGGGATAGAGCGCTTCGAGCGCCGGCCGTCAGGCCATCCTGACCTGCCTGTGCCAGCACGGCAGACAGGTAAATTAGAGGGCCTTGAGCCCCTGGCCCCGTGGAGTAGATTTTAAATTACTCCACAGGGTTCAGGGGCTTTTTTTATTATAAGGTACGGAAGGGTTTGAAACCCTTCCCTACGGCTACGGCGGGCAGGCAGGAAGGTCGGAAATTGATCCGCATCAACATCAAAAAAGGAGTCGTTTTTAATGTCATCGGATATGAATTCTGCGCCTTGTCCAGGATCGTTTTTCGGGTCTTTGAAAAATACAATGTCATCCCCACGCTTAGCAGCGCCTACGATGGGGAGCATGATCCTGACTCCTGGCATTACAAAGACCTTGGATGGGACTGGCGGACGTGGGGCGTGGACGATCCGAAGACCGTGATCGACGAAGTGAAACAGGCAGCCGATGAGATCCGAAAAGAGGTCCAGGCAATCGATTATCACTACGATGTGATCTATGGGGATAAAGATCATCTCGATCATATCCATACGCAGTATGATTTGAATAAGAAGAACACGTAGGGAACGGTTTCAAACCGTTCCCTACAAGGGCCGCATGAGCGAACCGTGTCTTGAGGAAAAACTGATTTACATCTTTGAAAAAGCTGGCGAGGGAATCTTCTTGGACGATCCAAAGGATGGGGATTCAATTTCTTATGGCCAATTCCAAAAATATCTCTCCAAGGTTTTTGAACTTTTGGTGAAGGCATTTAAAGAGTAGGGACACCTCCCAGTTTTTAATTAGGGACACTTCCCTATTTTTGGCATTATAAAAACCTCATGGGAAAAATAGGGAGGTGTCCCTAATTAAAAGGCGCCCCAAAAGGAGGTAACAATGGACATTTTGCAACTGATTGGTTTACTGGCTCCGGTGTTTCTGACCCTGATCGTTCAGGGGCTGAAAAAACTTTTCTCGATCAACGGCTACGTGGCGATTGCGTTGGTCTTTGTGATCGGCGGCTTGGGCGCCATTGTTGGGGTGGGGCCAAAGCCCGATGTGGCATGGATCGATACGATCGTCAATGCCGGCTGGATCACGGGTGTCGCGACGTTTATTTACAGCCTGTTTAAAACGAGGACGGCGTAGGGCCGTTAATGTACCTGTCTGCCGTTGCACAGGCAGGCCTGTCTGCCGTTGCACAGGCAGGCCTGTCTGCCGTTGCACAGGCAGGCGGGCGTTATATATAACGCCCCTACAGACGATGGACGATAATCGATGGACGATAATTCTACAATCACCCAAATCGCAGCCGGAGCCGCGGGCGCGGCCCTATCAGGCATAACCGGCGGTGGCGGCGTGACACTGGCGCTTGGCGAAGGTTTCGCCCTGGCCAACCGGATCATCGGCTATATCGACAATCCGGCCAAGAGGGCAAAGGCCCGGAGGGAATATATTGACGCTCTTGAGGCGATCCGCGAGTCGATCAAGACCGAGATCGGGACTGAGGCTGTTAATCAGTTTATCCTTGATCTTATCGCTGCTGTGCATAATAAGTAGCTGCGCAATCCTGGGTAGGGAACGGTTTGAAACTGTTCCCTACAAAGACGTGCCGGCGGATTGCGTCGTGATTCGGCGCGACACGCTCGATAAATTGATGACCGAGATGATCCGCACCAAGAGCGAGCTCATGGAATGCCTGGAGCGGGAGAAGAAATGAACTGGGAACTCATTATTCTGAATGCGGCCATACTTACCGGCATTGGGATCATTGGCTATTTTCTCAGGGATATGCGGACCACCGTCAAAGAGAAATTCAAAGAGCATGACGAAAAAATCGACTGTATAGAGGGAAAATATCACGACTTAAGGGAGGATCTTCCACAGCGGTTCGTCATGCGTGACGACTATATCAGGGCGCTCTCCGGATTTGGGAACAAATTGGAAAAAATCTATGAGGCGGTCAGCGGGCTTGGTGAACGAATGGCGTCACAGGAGAGAAAATGATGAGATTAAATTATCAGGCGATTGTCAATAATCGAATCAGGGGGTTCATCCTCAAGACCGTCAAACTGGGCGATCCAGGTTTTGTGGGAGACGATGTTATCAACGATTGTCTGGCCTCCAGTGGCGTCTTTCTCTCCTCCGGGCAACTCGATAGCTTTCTCAACTATCTAAGAGACAGCGGTTATGTCGCCATCGATAGGGCCGGCCCCAAAGACATGGCAATTTTCCCGCAGCGGAGATGGAATCTGAAGCTCACCCCCAAAGGGCAGCTCATCCTGGAGGGAGCGAGTTCTGATGACGGTATCACGCTGGAGGGGCCGATCGAATGAGCGAGCAAACCCGAAAGAAAGAATACTCTTTCCAGGTCGTCGAGGGCGCTGAATGTCTCTACATCTATCGGCAAAAGACGTATGACGAGATCTCCAGGATCACTGGCGTCTCGGTTGTGCAGGTGCAGCGCTGGAGCGAGAAGTATGGATGGCGAAAGAAAAAAATGGAATATGTCAGCGCCCAGGCTGGGTTTCGCCGCGATCTCTATGTGCTCCGGGTTGAGATGCTTAAAAAGGCGATTGAGACTCAGAATGCTCAGGATATCCATGCGATGGCTAATCTTCAAAGGCTCATTGAATCGGTGGAGAAGGGAAAATCATTAGAGGATCTCCCCGCTGAGCCGGAGAAGGGTCTGGGGCTTTCGCCCGAAACGCTAGCGAAGATTAAAGAAGAGATCTATGGAATCAATCCAGAAGGCAGAAAGCAGAACGCAGAAGGCAGATAAACAACCTGCCGTTCCCCTTACGATCTATCAGAAGCGATGGGTCGAGGATCCCGCCCGCTTTAAAATCGGTCGGATCTGCCGCCAGGGAGGAAAAACCTTCGAATCAACGCTTGAAGCCGTTCTCGATTGCCATGAGCGAAAAACCCTCTGGGTCTGTCTTTCCCGTGGCGAGCGGCAATCCAAAGAACTGATCGCCCAGGCCAAAACTCACGCCAAGGCCATAGGCGTGGCGGTCAAAGAATTGGAATCGACTTTCAGAGGCGACGAGGCCGAATATAAGATGCTTGAAATCCGCTTCCCAAACGGATCGCGCATGATCGGCCTTCCGGCAAACCCCGACACGGCACGAGGCTGGAGC
>Ga0315276_10006004_pt1 | contig 11230 bp, 11 predicted proteins | sample YL17G05_0_MG_FD_204542 | JGI IMG/M metagenome (GOLD analysis project Ga0315276, IMG submission 204542) | Sediment microbial communities from Yellowstone Lake, YNP, Wyoming, USA - YL17G05_0 | ecosystem: Environmental > Aquatic > Freshwater > Lake > Sediment | place: USA: Wyoming | collected... | reverse complement strand
GTGACCCCGCTTTATTACAGCTCTGACCCCAATTACGCCAATTGCGCCAATTACCCTTTATTACAGCTCTGACCCCAGTTATGGACCCAGTTACGCCAATTACGCGACCGGCTCGGCTTCCTTGTTTTCCTCGAACTGCAGCCGGACCTTGTCGTCGGGGCCGATGTCGATCGTCACCCTGCCCCCGCCGACAAGCTTGCCGAACAGCAGTTCGTCCGCGAGCGCCTTGCGGATCGTGTCCTGGATCAGCCGCGCCATCGGCCGCGCGCCCATCTGCGGATCGAACCCCTTCTTCGCCAGGAACGCCTTCAGCTCCGCGGTGAACGACGCGTCGACCTTCTTCTCGTGCAGCTGGTTCTCGAGCTCGAGCAGGAACTTGTCGACGACCTTGAGGATCACCTCATGGTCCAGCGCGGCAAACGAAATCACGGCGTCCAGCCGGTTGCGGAATTCCGGCGTGAACATGCGCTTGATCTCGCCCATCTCGTCACCGGCCTCCTTGTTGCTGGTGAAGCCCATCGTGCCCTTGGCCAGCGCCTCGGCCCCGGCATTGGTGGTCATGATGACGGTCACGTTGCGGAAGTCCGCCTTGCGGCCGTTGTTGTCGGTCAGCGTCCCGTGGTCCATCACCTGCAACAGGATGTTGAAGATGTCGGGGTGCGCCTTTTCGATTTCGTCCAGCAGCAGCACGCTGTACGGATGCTTGGTCACGGCCTCGGTCAGTTGGCCGCCCTGCTCGAAGCCGATGTAGCCCGGCGGCGCACCGATCAGTCGCGACACGGCGTGCCGCTCCATGTACTCCGACATGTCGAAGCGGATCAACTCGACGCCCAGGCAAAAGGCAAGCTGGCGCGCGACCTCGGTCTTGCCGACACCGGTGGGTCCGCTGAACAGGAAGTTGCCGATCGGCTTGCGCGGATTGCCGAGCCCCGAGCGCGCCATCCGGATGGCCGCGGTCAGCGCATCGATCGCCTTGGCCTGCCCGAACACGACGTTCTTCAAGTCGCGGTCCAGCGTCTTCAGCGCGTTGCGGTCGTCTGACGACACGCTCTTGGCGGGAATGCGCGCGATCTTGGCGACGATGTCCTCGATCTCGGCCTTGTTGATGATCTTCTTCTGCTTCGATTTCGGCAGGATCTTCTGCGCGGCGCCGGCCTCGTCGATGACGTCGATTGCCTTGTCCGGCAGGTGCCGGTCGTTGATGAAGCGAGCGGAAAGCTCGGCCGCCGTGACCAGCGCCGCCGGCGAGTACTTGACGCCGTGATGCTGCTCGAAGCGCGATTTCAGGCCCTTCAGGATCTCGATGGTTTCGGCGATCGAGGGCTCAGGGATGTCCACTTTCTGGAAGCGCCGCGACAGCGCGTGATCCTTCTCGAAAATCTGCCGGTACTCGTTGTACGTCGTCGCGCCGATGCACTTCAGCGCGCCGGTGGACAGCGCGGGCTTCAGCAGGTTGGACGCGTCGAGCGTGCCGCCCGACGCGGCGCCGGCGCCGATGATCGTGTGGATCTCGTCGATGAACAGGATCGACTTCGGGCTGTCGGCGAGCTGCTTCAGCACGGCCTTCAGCCGCTGCTCGAAATCACCGCGATACTTGGTGCCGGCCAGCAGAGCACCCATGTCCAGCGAATACACCTGGTACTCGTACAACAACTCCGGCACGTCACGCTCGTTGATCCGGCGCGCGAGCCCTTCGGCGATCGCGGTCTTGCCCACGCCCGCCTCGCCCACCAGCAGCGGGTTGTTCTTGCGGCGGCGGCACAGCACCTGGATTACGCGCTCCAGTTCGAGCGCGCGGCCGATGAGCGGGTCCGTCTTGCCCAGGCGGGCCATCTGGTTGAGGTTGATCGTGTACGTCTCCAGCGCTCCCTGCGCGTCGCCGGAACCCTCGGTCTCTTCCTTCGCTTCGCTCTTTTCGGATTTCTGCGGCGCGCCCTTGCCGATGCCATGTGCGATGTAGTTGACGACGTCGAGTCGCGTCACGCCGCGCTGATTGAGGAAGTAGACGGCATGCGACTCCTTCTCGCCGAAGATCGCGACCAGGACGTTGGCGCCGGTGACTTCCTTCTTGCCCGACGACTGCACGTGCAGGATCGCGCGCTGGATCACGCGCTGGAAGCCCTGGGTCGGCTGGGTGTCGGAATCGGAATGCGGCGACAGCCGCGGCGTGTGCTCGCTGATGAAGTCGGTGAGCACGCCGCGCATCTCGTCCAAGTCGATCCCGCACGCCTTCAGCACGTCGGCAGCGGACGGGTTGTCGAGCATCGCGAGCAGCAGGTGCTCGACGGTGATGAACTCATGCTGCTTCTGCCGGGCTTCGACAAAAGCCATGTGGAGGGAAACTTCCAGTTCCTGCGCAATCATGTTGGTTGCCTCTCGCGGCCGCATCCGCCACGCCGCGGGGTGCGGCGTCGACGGTCCCTGCCGGCCATAACGCTCAAGCCTCCTCCATCGTGCACTGCAGCGGATGCTGGTGCTTCCGCGCGATCTCGATCACCTGCCCGACCTTCGTTGCGGCCACTTCGCGCGTGAAGGTGCCGCAGACCCCCATCCCATCGCGGTGGACTTGCAGCATCACGGTAGTCGCCTTCTCCCGGTTCATCGCGAACACAGTCTGCAACACGACAACCACAAAGTCCATGGGCGTGTAGTCGTCGTTGAGCAGCAGCACCTTGTACAGCGGCGGCGGCTTCACCCGGGTCTTCAGGGCTTCGAGTACGCTTCCGTCCTGCTGCTGGTTGGCCATTTTCCACTGGGAAACGACAAGGGTCGGTCGACCCTATGTTTGATGATTGCAACAGAATTTTCAAGCGGCGGGTGAAAAAGACCGTCGGCGGCTTGACGCCGGCCACCCCAAGCGCGTAAAAAAAAGCCTGTTTGGCTCCCGAGTGTCTGCTGTTCCGGTCCGCCCGCGCTTTGCCGCTGCGTCTGCCGCAGGTAGTACTTGCTGTCCAAACACCATCCTTCCGCTAATCCTGTGAGGACGCAGCACTATGGCAACTGGAACCGTGAAGTGGTTCAACGATGCAAAGGGGTTTGGCTTCATCACGCCCGACGGCGGCGGCGAAGACCTGTTCGCGCATTTCTCGGCGATCAACATGCCGGGCTTCAAGAGCCTGAAGGAGGGCCAGAAGGTCAGCTTCGAAGTGACCCAGGGCCCGAAGGGCAAGCAGGCCGCCAATATTCAAGGGGTCTGACGCCCCGCGTCATGACGTCGCCGTACCGACCCGGTGCGGCGGCGCCAGAAGCCCGCCGCACCGGCGGGTTTCCTTTTTCCGAAAACGGGGTCTGTCCCCGTTTCCCCCCTACATCCGCTCGATCATCGCCTGCCCGAAACCGGAGCACGACACCTGCGTCGCCCCGTGCATCAGGCGCGCGAAGTCGTACGTCACGACCTTGTCGGCAATCGCCTGTTGCAGGCTCTTCACGACCAGCGCCGCGGCTTCCTTCCACCCCATGTGCACCAGCATCATCTCGGCGGACAGGATTTCCGAACCCGGATTGACGTAGTCCTTGCCGGCGTATTTCGGCGCCGTGCCGTGCGTCGCCTCGAACATCGCCACCGTGTCCGACAGGTTCGCGCCGGGCGCGATGCCGATGCCGCCGACCTGCGCGGCCAGAGCATCCGAGATGTAGTCGCCGTTGAGGTTCAACGTGGCGATCACGTCGTATTCCTCGGGACGGAGCAGGATCTGCTGCAGGAAGGCATCGGCGATCGCGTCCTTGACGACGATGTCGCGCCCGGTCCTCGGGTTCCTGAACTTGCACCACGGGCCGCCGTCGATCGGCGCCGCACCGAACTCCTTCTGCGCGAGCGCGTACGCCCAGTCGCGGAAGCCGCCCTCGGTGAACTTCATGATGTTGCCCTTGTGCACGATCGTCACCGACCGGCGGTCGTTGTCGATCGCATACTGGACCGCCTTGCGCATCAGGCGCTCGGTGCCTTCGCGCGACACGGGCTTGATGCCGATCCCCGACGTGGCCGGGAAGCGGATCTTCTTCACGCTCATTTCCGTCACCAGGAAGTTGATCAGCTTCTTGGCCGCGTCCGACTCGGCCTGCCACTCGATGCCGGCGTAGATGTCCTCCGAGTTCTCGCGAAAGATCACCATGTCCGTCTTCTCGGGGGCCTTGACCGGGCTCGGTACGCCGGTGAAGTAGCGCACCGGCCGCAGGCAGACATAGAGGTCGAGTTCCTGCCGCAGCGCGACGTTGAGCGAGCGGATGCCGCCACCCACCGGCGTCGTCAGCGGGCCCTTGATCGAGACGACGTAATCGCGCAGGATCGTCAGCGTTTCCTCCGGCAGCCACACGTCCGGGCCGTACACGCTGGTCGACTTCTCGCCCGCGTAGATTTCCATCCAGTGGATCTTGCGTTTGCCGCCATAGGCCTTTGCCACTGCGGCGTCGACAACCTTGATCATCACAGGGGTAATGTCGAATCCCGTGCCGTCACCCTCGATATAGGGGATGATCGGCTGGTCCGGAACCGTGAGGCTGAAATCCTTGTTGACCGTGATCTTCTGCCCGCCGGCCGGGACGTTGACATGCTGGAAACTGGGCATTGGGTTCTCCATGGAGGGCTCTTGCGGAGCCGCCGGTCGAACGGCGTGCTCGTCGGGGGTACGTGCTGCGAATTCCGCGGACCGGAAGGTCCCGGCACTGCAAGCCCTAAATTATCCTCGATTCCGATGAAGCCTGCCACGCCGGCGCGCCGCCGCGCCGAAAGACGCACCGATCGGCCGCCCGCCGGCGCCCCACGGGTGGTGCTGCTGAACAAGCCCTACGGCGTCCTTTGCCAGTTCTCGGCCGACGGCAGCGGCAAGCCCACGCTCGCGGAATTCGTACCCGTCCCGGGCGTCTACCCGGCGGGCCGGCTGGACGCCGACAGCGAAGGCCTCGTCGTGCTGACGGCCGATGGTGCGCTGCAGGCTCGCATCGCGAACCGGCGTCACCGGTACGCCAAGGTCTATTGGGCGCAGGTCGAGGGCGTGCCGACGCAGGCGCAGATCGACCGCCTTGCCGCCGGCATCGACCTCGGCGATTTCGTCACGGCGCCGATCGGCGTCCGGGTGATCGACGAACCGCCGTGCTTGTGGCCGCGCGACCCGCCGATCCGCGTTCGGCGGGCGATCCCGACCTGCTGGCTGGAGCTCACCCTGCGCGAAGGCAAGAACCGGCAGGTTCGGCGGATGACGGCCGCGGTCGGCCTGCCCACGCTGCGGCTCATCCGGTGGGCGATCGGGCCCTGGACGATCGAAGGCCTGCCGCCGGGCATCGCCCGAAATGAATCGGCGCCGACCCGCGTGGTATGATCGCGGCCCATTGGCTGCACGCCTCCGCCTCCTCTCGCTGCCGCGATCCCGCGCCCCCCGCGCCGCACGCCCACCACGGTTCCCGTCGGCATCCGTTTCCGCTCCGGCCGCACGCACCGCATTGCTCCTCCGATGATTCGCCGATTGATTGCCCGCCTGCTCCCCGGCAAGGGGAGCGCACGCACCGCGCCGCGCGTCTACGGTCGCCACGACCATCCCATCCGGCAGAACCAGATCAGCCACGGTGCGCTCTCGGTCACCCGTCGGCTGCAGGAGGCCGGCTTCAAGGCCTACATTGTCGGCGGCGCCGTGCGCGACCTCCTGCTCGGCATCGAGCCCAAGGATTTCGACCTCGCGACCAACGCGCTGCCGGAGCAGGTCAAGCCGCTGTTTCGCCGCGCCTTCCTGATCGGCCGCCGGTTCCGGCTCGTGCACGTCCACGCCGGCGCGGAAACGATCGAGGTCTCGACCTTTCGCGCCGCGCAGACCGGCGACGATGCGACCGACGAGCACGGGCGGCTGCTGTCGGACAACGTGTACGGCACGCAGGCCGAAGACGCCGCGCGCCGCGACTTCACGATCAACGCGCTCTATTTCGACCCGGCGACCGAGGAAGTGTGGGATTACGTCGGCGGCGTCGCCGACATCCGGGCGCGGCGCATCAAGCTGATCGGCCCGCCGACGACGCGGTACCGCGAGGATCCGGTGCGGATGCTGCGGGCCGTGCGGCTCGCCGCCAAACTCGGTCTCACGATCGAGGCGAAGACCGCGGCGCCGATCGTGAAGCTCGCGCCGCTGATGCAGAACGTCCCGCCGGCGCGGCTGTTCGACGAGATGCAGAAGCTGCTGCTCTCGGGCCACGCGGCGGAGACGCTCAAGAGCCTGCGCACGCACGGGCTCTCGCACGGCCTGCTGCCGCTGCTCGACGTGATCCTGGAGCAGCCGCTCGGCCAGCGCTTCATCGACCTGGCGCTCGCCAACACCGATGCCCGCGTCCGCGAAGACCGCGGCGTGTCGCCGGGCTTCCTGTTCGCGACGCTGCTCTGGCACGAAGTGCTCGCAACCTGGAATGCCGCCAAGGTGCGGGGCGAGAAGCCGATCCCGGCGCTGTTCGACGCGATGGACCAGGTGCTGCTGCGCCAGGCGAAGCAGATCGCGATCCCGCGCCGCTTCGAGGCGACGATCAAGGAAATCTGGGCGCTGCAGCCCCGCTTCGAGCAGCGTTCGGGGCAGCGCGCGTTCCGCCTGCTGGAACACCCGCGCTACCGTGCGGGCTGGGATTTCCTGGAACTGCGCTGCAAGAGCGGCGAGCTCGAAGGCGAGCTGGCCGGGCTCGGCGACTGGTGGGGCCGCTTCGCCGATGCCGGCCCGGAGGCCCGCGAGGCTATGCTGCAGCCGGACCAGGGTCCGAAGCGCAAGCGCCGGTCGCGCGGGCGCGGCCGGAAGCACGAAAGCGATGGCAGCGCGGCGCCGCCGGACGACGAGCCGGCACCGGAGTGAAGCCGATGGTGGCCTTCCTCGGGCTGGGCAGCAACCTCGCCCACCCGCGCCGGCAGATCGCGCGCGCCGTCCGCGCGATCGCGAGCCTGCCCCGCGTTCGCCTGATCGCCGTGTCGCCGAACTACGCGAGCGCACCGGTCGATTGCGACACACCGCAGCCCGACTACGTGAACGCGGTGGCCGCGGTGCGCACGACGCTGCGGCCGCGCGCGCTGCTGGCCGCGCTGCAGGCGATCGAGCGCCGGCAGCATCGGCGCCGCGACGGCGATTCCCGGCGCAACGCGCCGCGGACGCTCGACATCGATCTGCTGCTGATCGGCCGCTGGCGCATCCGCCTGCGCGGACTCACGGTGCCGCATCCACGGATGCACGAGCGCGCGTTCGTCCTGCGCCCGCTCGCCGACGTCTCTCCGACCGCGACCATCCCCGGACGCGGACTCGCGCGCCGGTTCCGGTCCGCGGTGCGCAGCCAGCGCATTTCCCGCACCCGTACGCACATCCTGCATTAGCCGCCGTCGCCGATGGATCTCGAGAAATGCCGCTACATCGTCGTCGAAGGCCCGATCGGCGCCGGCAAGACGAGCCTCGCGCGCCAGCTCGCGGCGCACGTTGCCGGCGACGCGCTCCTCGAGCGTCCGGAGGACAATCCGTTCCTCGCGCGTTTCTACGAGGACATGCAGCGCTTCGCCCTGCCCACGCAGCTCACCTTCCTGTTCCAGCGGATCGACCAGCTCCGCGGCGTAGGCCAGTTCGACATGTTCCGCCGCGCGACCGTCGGCGATTTCCTGCTCGACAAGGATCCGCTGTTCGCCCGGCTCAACCTGTCCGACGCCGAATACCTGCTCTACGAGAAGGTCTACTCGCAGATCAAGCCCGAGGCGCCGACGCCGGATCTCGTCATCTACCTGCAGGCGCCGGTGGAGACGCTGGTCGAGCGCGTCCATCGCCGCGGGGTCCACTACGAGCGGACGATGTCCGCGCATTATCTGGCCCGGATCGCCGACGCCTACAGCCGCTACTTCTATCAATACGAAGAGGCGCCCCTGCTGATCGTCAACAGCGAGCGGCTCGATTTCGTGGCCAACGCCGACCACCTGGCGCTGCTGCTCTCGCACGTGGCTTCGATGCGCGGCCGGCGCGAATTCTTCAACCTCGGTCGCGCGACCTGAGCGCGAGGCCGCCGTTCCCGCCACCAACGTCCACCCGGAAGGGATTGCATGCACATCGCCACCACCGCCGCAGAACTGTCGACCTACGTCGCCCGGGACAAGCGCGTCGCCTTCGTGGCGACGATGGGCAACCTGCACAGCGGCCATCATTCGCTGATGGACATCGCGCGCAGGCACGGCGACGTGGTCGTCGCCAGCATCTTCGTCAACCGGCTGCAGTTCGGGCCGAACGAGGACTTCGACCGCTATCCGCGCACCTTCGAGGCGGACCGCGCCGGGCTCGAAAGCATCGGCGTCGACGTCCTGTTCGTGCCGCTCGAGCACGAGATGTACCCGACCCCGCAGGTCTACCGGGTGCAGCCGCCGCAACTGGCCGACGAGCTCGAAGGCGCCTCCCGCCCCGGGTTCTTCCACGGCGTATGCACGGTCGTGCTGAAGCTCTTCAATCTCGTCCAGCCCGACGTCGCGGTGTTCGGCAAGAAGGACCGCCAGCAGTTGAAGATCGTCCGCGGGATGGTCCAGCAGTTCAACCTGCCGATCCAGATCGTGCCGGCGGAAACGATCCGCGCCGACGACGGGCTCGCGCTGTCGTCGCGCAACAACTACCTGTCGCCGGCCGAGCGCGCCGAGGCCCCCAACCTCTATCGCGTGCTGCGCGGCGTCGCCGACGAGATCCTCAAGGGTCGGCACGACTATGCGAACCTCGAAGCGTCCGCGCGCGCCGAGCTCGCGCGCCGCGGCTGGAAGGTCGATTACGTCGCGATCCGCCACGGCCTGGGCATGCGGATTCCGCACCCGGAAGGCTACGACCACCCCAACCTCCTCATCGTGCTGGGCGCGGCGGCCCAGGGGTCCACCCGTCTCATCGACAATGTCGATGTGATCCCGAAGGACGGCGAGGACTGAGAGGCTGAGATGAACGGCCCCCATCCTCGCTGCGTTCGCTGCCCCCCCGTGCGCCTGCTGACCTGTCTTCTGGCGGGTGCCACGCTGCTCGCGTTGCCGATCGCGGCAACGGCACAGACCTCGGCCTATCCGGCGAAACCGATCCGCCTGATCGTGCCGTTCCCGCCCGGCGCCGGCACCGACACCGTCGCCCGACTCGTCGCGCAGCGGCTCGGCGACGCGTTGAAGACCCCCGTCGTCGTCGACAATCGCACCGGTGCGGGCGGCGCGATCGGCGCCGCCGAGGCGGCGAAGGCGGATCCCGACGGCTACACGCTGCTGTTCGTCGCCGGACCGTTCACGACGGTCGCGGCCTCGTCGAAAAACCCGGGCTACGACCCGGTGAAGCAGTTCGTCGCGGTCGCACCGATTGCCGCCGGACCGCTCGCGTTCGTCGTGAGCCTCACGGTGCCGGCCGGCACGATGCGCGAGTTTCTCGCGCTCGCCCGCAAGAACCCCGGCACCCTCAACTACGGCTCCGCCGGGAACGGCAGCATCAACCATCTCGCGCTCGAGCTGCTGCGGGCACGCACCGGGACCGACATCGTCCACGTGCCGTACAAGGGCATCGCGCCGGCCACGCTCGACCTCCTGTCCGGCCAGATCCAGGCCATCACCGCGTCCATTCCGGCGACGCTGCCCTACCTCGCGCAACAGAAGGTCAAGGTGCTCGCGGTCACCGGGTCGCGCCGCGCGCCGCTCCTGCCCGATGTGCCGTCGTGGCAGGAGGCCGGCGTCGACAACGCCGACGTCATCAACTACTGGGGCATCGTGGCGCCTGCCGGGACGCCGCATGAGATCGTCGCCCGGCTCAACGCCGAGACGCAGAAGGTCCTCGCGCAACCCGAGGTCAGGGAACGTCTCGAAAGGGAAGGCGCCGAGTTGATTCCGGGTCCGCCCGAGAAGCTGGGCGCGTTGATTGCAGCCGACCTCGACCGCTGGAAGAAGCTGATCGCCGAGGCGAACCTGAAGCTGGAGTAGCCCGGACCGTCGCCGGGGTCACGCGGCCCGCAGCGCGTCGACGATCTTCATGCCGGCCGCCCGCGTTGCCGGCAGGAACCCGCCGATGAAGCCCATCGCCAGCGCGAACAGCAGCGACCAGAGGACGATCTCCGGCGTCAGCGTGAAGCTGAACGCCAGTTCCGCGAACGTCTGGAAATTGGTGGTGGAAATCGAGATCGCCTGCATGAGCGACGCCGCGGCGAGCCCGATGGCGCCGCCGCCGAGCCCGAGCAGCAGCGCCTCGGTGAGAAACGCGACCAGGATCGCGCCGCGCGAGAAACCGAGCGCGCGCAACGTGCCGATCTCGGCAGTGCGGGACGCGACGGTCGCGTACATCGTGATCATCGCGCCGATGACGGCGGCGATCGAAAAGATGACCGAGATCGCGGTGCCGAGATAACTGATGAATCGCGACAGCTGCTCGGACTGTTCGGCGTAGAAGCGCGTTTCGCGCTTGGCCTCGAGCGTAAGTCGCGGGTCCGCTTCGATTTCGGCCTTCACCGCGTCGAAGCGAGCGCTGTCGGCCAGCCGGAACAGCAGCGACGAGAAACCGAGGCGGCGAAACGCCTGCAGCATCTGCTCCGCGTCGCCCCAGATTTCGGAGTCGAAACCCGTCCGCCCGGCGTCGAACACGCCGACGACGGTCCAGTCGCGCGACGCGAAGCGCAGCGACTCGCCGATCCCTGCGCCGCGGAATCCGCCGGCGATCGCGCGGCCGGCGATGACTTCGGCCGTCCCCGGCCGAAACATCCGGCCCTCGACCAGTTTGACCAGCGGCCGCAGCGCGATCCCCGTCGGCGTCACGCCCCGGATCACGACGTTGGCCGGCTTGCCGGTGTCGCGCTTGCCCAGGCTGATGAGCACGACCGGCTCCTTCGAGATCAGCTTGTTGCCGTTCTGGCCGACGGCGATGTCGGGCAGGCTTTCGACGACCCCGGCCTGGCGCCGGTCGATGCCGCTTTGCACTTCGGTCTGCGCGGCACGGCGGATCACCACGACGTTGTCCTCCTGTCCCGTCGACACCAGCGTCTGCCGCAGGCCCGCGCTCAGCATCAGCACTGTCGCGAAGACGTACACGACAAGGGCCATCCCGCCGGCGGTGAGGACGGTGGTCAGCTTCCGCGCGAACAGATTGCGGACGATGTAGGCGAACGGGATCGTCACGGTCAGGTCTCAGAGGCTGAGAGTTTTTCGAGCGTGCCCGAGCAGCGCGCCAGAAGGCGGCCGATCGAGGCGCAAAGCGCAGCCATAGCTCGGGCTATGGCGAGCATTGGCAACGACGAGCGGGCGTCTTCTGGC
>Ga0315276_10006003_pt1 | contig 11231 bp, 11 predicted proteins | sample YL17G05_0_MG_FD_204542 | JGI IMG/M metagenome (GOLD analysis project Ga0315276, IMG submission 204542) | Sediment microbial communities from Yellowstone Lake, YNP, Wyoming, USA - YL17G05_0 | ecosystem: Environmental > Aquatic > Freshwater > Lake > Sediment | place: USA: Wyoming | collected... | reverse complement strand
CTCGGTCGATGACCACGAGAAGCAGGAACAGACCTGGGCCCACCTGCCATCCTGGAATCGCAACGCCGATCACCTGCGGCGGTTGCTGACGCAGGGCGAGATCGAATCCGACAAGGACCCGGTGGCGCGCTTCGTGACGATCAGGGCCTATGAGGACGTCGGTGGCGCTCTGCGACGCGACCTTTTCAGCGACGACGCGGCCCAGGCGTACCTGCTCGATGCCGGGTTGCTCGAAAGGTTGGCGGTGGAAAGGCTGCATGAGCGTGCCGCGCCCCTGCTCGAGGGCGGATGGAAGTGGGTCGATGTTCGCGCGCGTTACGTCTACGAGGAGTACGTCAAGCACGGTGAGCTGCGCAAGACCCGTCGCGCGCCGACCGCCGACGAAGCCTTCGAGCTGTCGCTGCTGGAAGGGCAGCAGGTCGAGTTGCACGAGCGCATGGAGGCACTCGCCGATGCCGAGGGCGATGAGGCGGAGTACACCCAGCTCGAAGCGGAGTCCGAACTATTCCAGGCCCGCATCAGCGCGCTGGAGGACGCCTTGTCCGTCTGGTCGGCCGACTTGATGGCCCAGGCCGGCTGTGTCGTCTTCGTCGGCCAGGATGGCAGCGCGCAGACCAGGTGCGGCCTGGTGCGCCCCGAGGACCGCAACGAAATGGTGAAGGCTGCGCGACAGGCCCCCAAGGGCGAAGGCACTGCCAGCGCTGGCGGGTCGCCGGTGACGCTACCGGCGCCGATCACCCGGCCGCTGCATTCCGAGAAGCTGATGCGCCGCCTCACCGCGCACCGCGTGGCTGCTGTGCAGGCCGAGTTGATCGACCGCCCCGACGTGGCCTTGGCGGCGCTCACCGCGCATCTGGCGGTGAAGCTCATGAAGGACGGATTCCGACGCTACTTTGCGGGTGCGGACGCATTGACCGTCAGCGCCACCGACACGCACGAGAACCTGCGCCGCGAAGCCGAGGACATGGTGGACAGTGCCGCCTGGAAGAAGCTCGATGCCGAACGATCGGCATGGGTCGCGCAGATGCCGGACGACGGGCCCGGCGTGTTCGCATGGTTGCTCGATCAGGATCAGCCGATGGTGCTGCGCCTGCTGACGTTCCTGGTCGCGTCGAGCGTGACGGGGGTGTCCGGCACGGAAGGCGACAAGCAAGTCACCGATCCGCTGGCGCAAGCCTTGGCGCTGGACATGACCCGGTGGTGGCGCGTGACAGGGCCGTCCTACCTCGACCATGTATCGAAGGCGAGGATCGTCGAGGTCGTGACCGAAGCGGCAGGCGCCAACGCAGCCAGCCCACTGGCCTCGCTCAAGAAGGACGGCGCCGTCAGCGGTGCGGAGCAGACACTGGCCGGGACGCGCTGGCTACCGCCCTGTCTGCGCACGCCGATCCGAGGGAACCCGATCGCCGAAGTCCAGGGTGGCGAAGATGCGGTGACGATCGCCGAGGCGCCTCCCGCAGCGTGAATTCAGGCCACGCATGAGCGCCAGGTAGGGTGGCTCGCGACAGCGTTCCAATCGCTCAGCACCACCGAGTCCAGCATTGTGATCAGCCAACTGGGGCCGGGACTGCTGCGCACAACGCCGGGCACGCAATTCTGTTCCAGGAAGTCCCCGCTATTGAGTGAACGAACGCCAGGAGTGACGGCGCCGCGGTGGAATGGCAGCGGTGGGCCTGTGGCTATCAGCCGACGCTCGTGGCGTCATGTGCAAGGCTGCCGCTCGGGCCACCGGCGCTGTCGCATCCGACGGGCGCGAGGTCCCAGTCAGCGATCGATCTCGCGCTGGAGCGCGTTGATGCCATCCAGCAGGCCGCAGAATTTGTCGCCAAAAGGGGTGAACCGGTATTCGACGCGCGGCGGCAACTCGGGATAGGCCTGCTTTTCGAGGATTCCGAAACGCACGAGCTTGCTCAGGCGTTCGTTGAGCACCTTCTTCGACAGTCCCTCGATAGCGTGCTCCATCGCACCAGGTCGGCACACGCCGCCGCGCACGGCGCCGAGCACGGCCAGCGACCACTTGCAGCCGACGATGTCTTCGACCATACGCGACACGCTGAGCGGCGTCGCGATCGCCTGTTCTTGTGGCTTCATGAATCGACACCTGAAAGTGCCCGGGTCACCGTTTCGTGCCTGCTGTTCAGGCGTGTTGCCGCGTGCTGCAATGCGCGCCTTCGAAATCTCGATTGTAGGAGTGCCCCATGCGCAAGATGCTCGTTCTCGCCGTTGCCCTGTCGATGGCCTCGCCGCTGTTCGCCGCCGATGCCGCACCCGTGCCGTACCCGGAGGGCTATCGCCAGTGGACCCACGTCAAGAGCATGACGATCAATCAGGGGCATGCTCTGTACGACGCGTTCGGCGGCGTCCATCACCTCTACGCCAACAAGAAAGCAGAGCAGGGTTACAAAAGCGGCAAGTTTGCCGACGGTTCCGTCATCGTCTTCGATCTGTTGGAAGCCAAGGCCGCCGACAACACCGTGCAGGAAGGGGCGCGCAAGGTGCTGGGTGTGATGCACAAGGACGCGCGCAAGTACAAGGACACCGGCGGCTGGGGCTTCGAGGGGTTCAAGGGCGACTCGAAGACCGAGCGTGCGGTAGGCAAGAACGCCGCTACGGCGTGCTTCCAGTGCCATGCGCCGCAAAAGAGTCAGGACTTCGTTTTCTCGACCTTAAGGAAGTAGCCACACCGAAGCCATGACGCCGTCCCGCTTCGGCATTGACGCGCCTGGCCGGCTGGCGCCGGCTTGGCACACGCGCGAGTGGTTCAACCACGCTGGTGGCGCGTTGCAACTGGCCGATCTGCGCGGCCGGGTCGTGGTGCTGCACGCCTTCCAGATGCTGTGTCCTGCCTGCGTCCATCACGGGCTGCCGCAGGCGCAGCGCATCCTGGACATCTTTTCGCCGCAGGACGTCGCGGTCATCGGTCTGCATACCGTGTTCGAACATCACGCTGCGATGACACCCGTCTCGCTGCAAGCGTTTCTACACGAGTATCGGGTGGCTTTTCCGGTCGGCGTCGATGCGCCGAGCGCCGACCCGCAGGACGCGGTTCCCGCCACGATGCGCGCTTATGGCATGCAGGGAACGCCGAGCCTCATGCTGATCGACCGCAACGGCCATCTGCGGCGTCACGCCTTCGGCGCGGAAGACGACCTGGCGCTGGGAGCCGCGATCGCGGCGCTGATTGCCGAACCGGCTTGAACGGCGCGGCCGTCCGCCGCTCGAGCCGCGGCCACGTGGGCGCCTGGAAGTCGAATTTTCCCGGATGTCCGGAACCGGTTCTTGAGTCATGTCTGCGCCTCGTTCAAACCCGCTTCTGAAACGCTCGAATCGCTCGGCCACTGGCGTTCGACATTGCACGCAATCCACAGGCTGACCAAGGGTGAGTCGGTGTAGTCCCCTCTCACGGAATCCGGATCGTGGGCGTCCGGGATGTGCGCGAACAGGTCGTGGTCATGGGCCACCGCTGCCGCTACGCCGTCTTGCAGCGCCGTGTGCCAGGGTCTGCAGAGCGTGGGCAATTCGGCGGCACTGATCGTCGGTGGGCGCAGCAGCAACGCGTCGGCGCGACCCTGCGCGCTGAATGGCATCGGAAGCGCAGCGGGCAGATGAACGGGGAGGGTGTGGTTGCGAGACATTCGAGGGCTCCTTGAAGGGCGGTAGCTGAGGTCGCTGAAGGACGGGGCGAGGGATCAGGTCGCAGAGGCATCGGACGGGTCGTGATTGCCCCTGGGCGACTTCTCGGTCAGTCGTCGACCAAGGTACACGTTGGCTATCTCGCGTCGCCCGTGCCCGAGTTGCTCAGAGACCGTGTCGCGGGCGCGCGCGTCCAGCGCCGCGTCGACCGTCGGGCCACCGGCCACGGGAGGCAGCGAACCCGCGATCCGGGTGAACTCACGACCGGCGCACTGGTGGCGCAGCCCGTGCGGGACGACTTGCAGGTCGCGCTTCGTGATGCCGAATCGCTCCATCACATAGCGCAGGCGTCGCAGCGCCTGCAGCAGCGTCAGCGCCTGGTCGCTCACGCTGCCGTGCAGTCCTTTGGAGACATGCCGCGCGTAGCCGATGGCGTGACGGCGCAGCTCGTCGTCGATCGGAACGAAGCGGCGCCGACCGCCCTTGGTGCCGCGGTGCGTGTCCAGGTAGTCATGCACCGGGCCTGTGGGCCCATCCGCTGCCATGCCTGTCTTGCCCGCCTGGGCGGGCGTGATCACGTCGGCATGCGGGTGCAGCATCAGGCTTTCCTTGAAGCGCAGGCCGAACGCCACCATCAACCACAGGCAGGCGGCGGCATGCACGTCGTAGGACTCAACATCGCGGATCACCGTGCTGACATCGACACCCATCGCGCGCCAGGACTTGTCCTCGGTCGCGCAGTAGTTGCGCGTGTAGAGCGCCGGGTCATCGAAGTACGCCGAGATCGGCTTGAGCAGCTTCGGTTTGCCGATCCAGCGCGTGAAGGTCTTGAGGTGCGAGTAGTAGGTCGGCAGCGTGCTGGGTGCCAGCCGGCCCGCCTTGGCCTCGGCCTGCCAGTGCGCCATCAGCACATCGACATGCCGGCCGCTGAAGGACCGCGGATCGAGCTTGAAGGTCTTGACCGGGTTGTCGCGCAGGAAGCGGAACACCCAGATGCACAGACGCGCACGGGCCTGGGCGGTGCGGTGCCCGATGCCCTTGGCCTTGCTGGCGTGCTGCCAGTTGTGCCGGCGCAGGATCAGCGAGAGCACAAACAACCAGCGCTGCGGCTGAAGGGGAAGGGCGTCGAGATCGACGGTGAGTGGGTCGGGTTGGGGCATGCAGGCCTCCGTCGTTGCGTTGTCGTGAATTCGCCTTGCCCGGTGCAACCTCGATTGACAGCCGGGGCGGGACTGTCGAGGGGGTGCGCGTCCCCACGCGCGGGTTGCCAAAGGTTCGGCCGGTCCCCAAAACGGGCAGCGGCCAGGGCCGTCGTAAAAGTGATCGCCTTGCACACGGTGCGTACACACGTGGCTGTTCGCTCGGGGCGAACCGCAACGCCACCCGGATCAACCGAGGGCGCGCGCGGCAAGGTGTGCGGGCGTCACCTGCACGAGGCACCTCTCGGGTGCCGGAATCGAACGCTTTCGCCGGGCCGACTGGCAACACCGCAGCCAACGCGGTGTGCGGCCCGTTCATGCAAAGCCCACGGCGGTCGGTCAGGCCGACGCACCGGAGGTCGCCGTCACTCGAAAGTGAAGGCGGCGCATGACGCGAAATCGTTGTGGGGAATACAGACGTCACGCCGTGAAGCGCGACAGCCATGGCCTCTCGGGCGCATGGTGGCAAGGCGACGGATCAGGGTCCGTCGTGGATCTCGAGCTCAGGGCTCATGGTGACCTCGGTCACCGTCTCTGAAGGGCTTCCTTAGGCGCTCGATGCGCCCGGGGTGGTAGCTCCCGGCTTGACGCCAGCGAATGATGCGCTACCGATGCGCCGACTTCAAGCTCAAAAAGTGCCGATGAGCGCGCCGTGAGTCGCAAACCCGGACGCAACGCCAGGGTTGACAAGCTTTGTCCATACCTCTGATTCCGAACGCGGGCCGGTCGGACGGGGCGGGGGCGGTGACTCGCTTTCGCGTCCTTGACAGGACCCGGACCGGTGCGAATGTGGTGCGACGCGCGGGTGCCTTGCGCGACCGGCAATTGAGTCACGCTGCAGATGGACTGCAACGAACTCTGCAGGCGATCCATTCGGACCCGATCGCGAAAGCCGGCGCCGAAGCGGGGACTTGATCGTGGATGACCTGGTCCTGCCCGCGGATGCTGGCAGGCCCGAAACCCTGAACCGGAGCTTCTCCATGGAATTGATCGTCAGAGCGGTGGATGTCGGCTTCGGCAACACCAAGTTCATCACCGGCGTGACCGACAGCGAGATTCGTTGCGGCTGCATTCCTTCGCTGGCCTACCCGAGCGCGCGGGACCCGGCGACGATTCCGACCGCCGAGCGCCGCAAGACGCTCGCTATCCCGATCAACGGCTTGTTCTACGAGGTCGGGCAGGACGCGGTGCTGGCCACCGACAACCTGCGCGCCACTCACTTGCACGACCGCTACATCGAAACGCCGGAGTACCTGGCTCTGCTGCGTGGCGCGCTGGCATTGATGAAGCAGCCCAGCATCGACCTGCTGGTGGTCGGCCTGCCAGTGGCTCATTTCGCCGGCAAGAAGGCGGCGCTCGAGAAGGTGGCCGCCGGCACGCACGACATCGGCAGCGGCAAGTCGGTGGTCGTCCGCAAGGCGCTGGCGGTCGCACAGCCACAGGGCGCTCTGGTGTACTACGCGGCGACGCACGAGAAGATGGCGTCGATTGAGCACGAGCAGAGCCTGATCATCGACCCCGGCTCCCGGACCTTCGACTGGCTGGTCGCCCGGGGCATGCGGCTGGTGTTGAAAACGAGCGATTCAGTGAACCGTGGTGTGTCGCATGTACTGCGGGCGATTGCAAGCGACATCGGCACGGAGATTGGGACGCCCTATGCCGACCTCGACGCCATCGACCGGGCGTTACGCACCGGCAAGAACTTGATGGTCTACCAGATGCGTATTTCAGCCCATCGTGGACAGCGTTTCAGGCTGATCGTGGACGGCATTTCAGCGTGATCGTGGACGGCGTTTCAGACTGATCGTGGACGCTGTTTCAGCGTGATCGTGGACGACAGGGGGTGCTCGCAAGTGATTTTCTGACCGGCCTCAAGCTCACCGTTTTTTGCGGTCCGAGCCCATGCCAACCAACAGAGTCACGATGCGACGAATCCGAGAGACCTTGCGCCTGCACCTGCAGGCCAAGATGAGCTACACCGAGGTTGGCCGCGCGCTCAAGATTTCCAAGAGCGTGGTCGGCAAGTACGTCTCGCTGGCCCGCGCGGCCAACGTTGACTGGGACCGTGTCCAGGCCCTGAGCGACGAGGAACTCGAGGCCCGACTGTTCCGACCGGCGGTTCCGCGGTCGAGCCACCAACTCGCCCCCGACTTCGCGCTCGTGCACCAGGAGCTCAAGCGCGCCGGCGTCACCTTGATGCTGCTGTGGGAGGAGTACGCGCGCGACAACCCGCTGGCCTACAAGTACACGAGCTTTTGCATCAAGTACCGCGCGTTCGCGCTGACCCAGCAACGCTCGATGCGCCAGATCCACATCGCCGGCGAGAAGCTGTTCGTCGACTACGCCGGGGGCGCGGTGCCGATCATTGACGCCAGCACCGGCGAGATCACACAAGCCCAGATCTTCGTGGCCACGTTGGGTGCGTCGAACTACACCTTCGCCTGCGCCACGGCGCGGCAGACCACCGCTGACTGGATCGGCGCCCAGGTGTTGGCCCTGGAGTTCATCGGCGGCGTGCCGCGCCTGATCGTGCCGGACCAGACCCGCGCGCTGATCAAGACCCCCGACCGCTACGACCCCGAGCCCAACCGCAGCTACGAGGAGTTCGCCAAGCATTACGGCTGCGCACTGCTGGCCGCGCGCCCGGCGCATCCCCGCGACAAGCCCAAGGTCGAGGGCTCGGTGCTCCTGGTACAGAGATGGATCCTGGCGCGCCTGCGCAACCGCCGCTTCTTCAGCCTGGCCGAGCTCAACTCGGCCATCGCCGAGCTGTTGGTCGAACTGAACCTGCGGCCCTTCAAGAAGTTGCCAGGCTGCCGGCGCAGCGCCTTCGAGCTGCTCGACGCGCCGGCGCTGCAGCCTCTGCCGGCCAGCCGCTACCTCATCAGCCGCTGGAAGACGGCCAAGGTCAACATCGACTACCACGTCGAGTTCGAGGCCCACTACTACAGCGTGCCGCACCGGCTGGTGGGGGCCCGGCTCGATGTGCGCGTCACCGGCAGCCTGCTGGAGTGCTTCGCGTCCAACCAGCGAGTGGCCGGCCACGCCGTCAGCGCGGTGCGCGGCGCCTTCACCACCGCGCCCGAGCACATGCCGGCATCACACCGCGCACACCTGGAATGGACGCCGGCCAAGCTCATCGCGTGGGGGCAGCGCATCGGCGTGAGCACCGCCGCAGTGGTGACCTGGCAACTCGAGCACCGCCCGCACCCCGAGCAGGGCTACCGGGCCTGCTTGGGCCTGCTGGCCCTGGTGCGCCGCTACAGCACCGAGCGGCTGGAGGCCGCCTGCACGCGCGCCATGGCCATTCGCGCGCCCAACCTGCGCAGCGTCACCAACATCCTCAAGTGCGGCCTGGACCGCCAACCCTCGCTGTTCTCCGCCGCAGTCAGCCCCGCCATCGAGCACGAGAACGTGCGCGGGCCCGACTACTACCACTGACATCCCGATTGCCCCCAACCCCACGAAGGACGAGCCGCCCCATGTTGAACGAACACACCCTGGACCAATTGAAGAGCCTGCGCCTGGACGGCATGGTTCGCGCCATCGAGGAGCAAGCCACCAGCACCGCTGCCGACACGCTGGGCTTCGACGAACGGCTGACGCTGCTGGTGCAGCGCGAGATCGCCTGGCGCGATGACCGGCGCGTGGCCCGGCTGCTCAAGGCCGCCAAGCTCAAGGTCAGCTCAGCCTGCGTGGAGGACATCAACTGGCGCGCCAGTCGCTCGCTGGACCGCGGCCTCATCGCCACGCTGGCCGGCGGCGACTGGCTGCGCAATGCGCGCAATCTGCTGATCACCGGCGCCACCGGCAGCGGCAAGACCTGGTTGGCGTGTGCCCTGGCACATCAAGCCGCGCGCAGTGGCTTCTCGGTGCTGTACGTGCGCGCGGCCCGGCTGTTCGATGAGCTGCAGGTCGCCCACGGCGATGGCAGCTTCGGCCGGCGGCTGATTCAGCTGGCCAAGCTCGATCTGCTGGTCATCGATGACTTTGCGATCTCGCCGATGGGCCCGGCCGAGCGCAACGACTTGCTCGAATTGCTCGACGACCGCATCGGCACGCGCTCGACCTTGATCACCAGTCAGTTGCCGGTGAAGGCCTGGCACACCTACCTCAACGATCCCACGCTGGCCGACGCCATCCTCGACCGCGTCGTGCACAGCAGCCACAAGATCGAGCTCAAGGGCACCAAGTCCTTGCGCGACAACAATGGCGTAGCCCAGTCATGAACCTCAGTGCATATCACCACACGGTCTGCTTGACCGGGCATGAGTACATGGCCCGCTCGGGGCGCCTCCGGCGGCCTGGCAGGGGCCTGGAATATGAAGATCAATTCAAACCAAGAACCGGCGCCATCGTCGCCCAACCGGGAGGGGGTTTCAGGCTGATCGTGGACGATTGAGCTACATTCAACCCAGGACTTGCGTGCTTCCCCAGCGCGTCACCGGCGGCGCCGATTTGCCGTCCACGATCAGCCTGAAACGTAAGCGTGGCCTCAAGGCCGCATTGACGCAAGCTGGGTGAGCAGCGGAGCATGTGTCCGCATGGAAGACTGTGGACACATCCCGGTGTGGACCGGGCAGCGAGTGGAGCGCACGAACTCTCGCGGGCGACATACATACTGCGTGCCGTTCAAGATCTGGATCGTCGAGCAGGCGACGCAGCGGGGGATGTCGATGGCGGGGCTGGCGATGCGCAACCAGGTCAACGCCAACCAGTTGCGTCGCTGGGTGATGTTGCGCCGTCAAGGCGCGGGCGATGTGGCCGTCAAGCTGCTGCCCGTGACGATTGCCGCGCATGGCGTAGTGCCCACGACGACCCGCTCGACCGGCGCGCCGGTGGAGATCGAACTGGCCGGCGCTGTCGTCCGCGTTCGCGATGACGTCACGCCGGCGACGCTGCGCGTGGTGCTCGAGGCCCTGCGCGGCATGACGCCGTGATCGGCCTGCCGACCAACACCCGCGTGTGGATCGTCGCGGGCCACACCGACATGAGGAAGGGCTTCGACGGCCTGGCGGCTGTTGCGCAGACGGCCATTGCAGCGAACCCCTTCTGCGGCCACGTCTTCGTGTTCCGCGGCCGCCGCGGCGACATCATCAAGGTGCTGTGGTTCGACGGCCAGGGGCTGATGCTCCTTGCGAAGCGCCTCGAGCGTGGGCGCTTCGTCTGGCCGCAGGCCACATCGGGCAGCGTGGCGCTGACGCCGGCGCAGTTGTCGATGCTGCTGGAGGGCATCGACTGGCGCATGCCGGTGCGCACGCATACGCCGGAGTTGGCTGCTTGAGCACTGTATGAACTTGCCTCCGGTGCGGCCCCGATAGTCGACCTCGAAATTGGTCGGCACAGTAGATCTTGTGCCCACGTCACCCGACCGCCCCGACCACATGCCGCACAGCGTCGAGGCGCTGCTGCGCGTCGTCGAGACACGCGATGCCGAGGTGGTGCTGCTGAAGCTGATGGTGCAGAAGTTGAAGTTGCAGCTCGCGCGGCGCAACAGAACCCTGTTCGGCACCTCCAGCGAGCGCTTCGAAGACGGCCAAAGCAGCCTGATCGAACCCGCACTACTGGATGAAATCGCTGCGCCCAAGCCTGCCGGCAAGCCGGTGTCGCCGGCAGCCAACACCGAGATCGACCGCAGCCTGCCGGCACACCTGCTGCGCGACGAGCAGGTCCATCGCCCGGCGACCACGGCCGCTCATCACGACAGTGACGGCCGGGACTGCGGCTGCACCGCCTGTGGCGGCCGTCTGCGCCGCATCGGCGCGGACGTCTCGGAGCAACTCGAGTACGTGCCCTCGCACTTCAAGGTCATCCGCCACGTGCGGCCGAAGCTGGCGTGCGTGAAGTGCCAGAGCATCTTCCAGGCCGACGCACCGAGTCGTCCGATCGTGCGCGGCCTGCCAGGTCCGGGGCTGCTGGCGCATGTGATGGTCTCGAAATACTGCGACCACCTTCCCCTGTACCGCCAGAGCCGCATCTACGCACGCGATGGCGTCGAACTTGATCGCTCGACGATGGCGGGCTGGGTGGCACGCGGCGACGAGTTGATTGACCCGCTGCTGGCGGCGCTGGGCCGCTACGTGCTGGCCGCCGAGAAGGTGCATGCCGATGACACGCCGGTGAAGGTGCTCGACCCCGGAGCGGGCAAGGCCAAGACCGGGCGGCTGTGGGTGTACGTGCGCGACGACCGGCCCGCAGGCGACCTGGCGCCGCCGGCGGCGTGGTACCGGTACTCGCCCGATCGCAAGGGTGAACATCCGCGGGATCACTTGAAGAAGTACCGCGGCATCCTGCAGGCCGATGCGTACGCAGGCTGGGCCCAGTTGTACGACGATGGCGTGGTCGAAGCAGCCTGTTGGGCGCACGCCCGACGACCTTGGTGGGATCTGTACCAGAGCA
>Ga0315276_10006001_pt1 | contig 11232 bp, 10 predicted proteins | sample YL17G05_0_MG_FD_204542 | JGI IMG/M metagenome (GOLD analysis project Ga0315276, IMG submission 204542) | Sediment microbial communities from Yellowstone Lake, YNP, Wyoming, USA - YL17G05_0 | ecosystem: Environmental > Aquatic > Freshwater > Lake > Sediment | place: USA: Wyoming | collected... | reverse complement strand
GAGCATCACGGTGAGCTACGGGACGCCGGACGACATGGCCGCGGAGGCGCGGCAGCACCTGCGGGCGGGGTTCGCGGTCCTCAAGGTCAAGCTCGGCCGCGAGATCATCGGCGTGAGGAGGACGCTTCACGCGCTGCGGGAGGTCGCGCCCCGCGCGACCGTCCGCGTCGATGCCAACGAGGCGTGGGACCTCGCCACCGCCCGCAAGATGCTCCCTCTCCTGGAGCGCTACGAGGTGGAGCTCATCGAGCAGCCCCTCCCCCGAGGGTCCGTCGAGTCCATGGCGGAGCTCACCCGCATCTCGGGCATCCCCATAGTCGCGGACGAGATGGTCCAGTCCTCCGCGGACATCGAGCTCATCGGGCGCGACCGCCTCGCGCACGGCGTCAACATCAAGCTGCAGAAGGTGGGCGGCCTCTCGGCGGGCGCGCGGATGGCGATGCGGGCGAGGGAGCTCGGGCTCCGCGTCATGGTCGGGTGCTTCATCGAGTCCGGGGTCGGCATCGCGGCCGCCTCGCAGCTGCTGGGCGTGTGCGACTGGGCCGACCTCGACGGACACGTCCTGCTGGACCTCAACCCCGTGCCCGGCCCGCCCCTGGAGATGGGCGTCGTCTCCGCGCCGCCCGAGCCTGGCCTGGGGCACAACGCCACCGAGTTGGCCGCACGCGTGCTCGCGGGGCTGGAGAGCTCCCCGGTCTAGGCCCCGCGCCTGAGGCGGCCGCGCGCCTCGACCTGCAGCATCTCCTGCTCGGGCCCGAGGAAGTCCGCGAAGACGACGGTCTCGGCGCAGGGCACGTCCCGCAGCGCCGTGCGGATGACCATCATGGCAGGGCCCCAGTCCGCCGGCTCCGCCATGGGCCTGACGTACACATGTATCGACGTGATGTCGCGAAGGTCGCCCCCCGCGCTGGCGAAGATGTCCCGGAGGTGCGCGACGATGATCTGGGCCTGGTCCTCGGGCGTCTTGCCCAAGTAGGCGCGCTGCTTGGACGGGCCCACGTCGATGGCGACGAGGCCCACTCCCATCGGCGCGAGGTCGTTCGAGGCGACCGTGCCGCCGATGGCCGAGGTCTCTACCTCCGTGCCGTCGACGATCGCGGGCGTCCAATCCTTCGCGAGGTCCCCGAACCGATGTGCCCGAAGCCGCCGGCGCATGGGAAGCCCATCCCCGAGGGGCTATTCCCTAGTGCCTTCGAGGGTGATTAAGCTTGCCCTGTCCAAGCTCGCGGAGGGCACCCCGCCGCGGCCCGATTCCGGCACCACCCAGAGCGCACGCTGCAAAGCTTCAATTACACCTACTCCATTCGCATTTTCGAGAAGGTGGAAGGATGGACTCGGAGGAGCGCGGGGAGGTCGTGCGCCGGCTGACGAGCCACATGGCGAACGAGGGCGTCAAGTTCCTGCAGCTGCAGTTCATGGACCTCATGGGGCGCGTCAAGAGCATCGTGCTGCCCGTCGAGGAGGCGCAGCGCGCGCTGCAGTCCGGATGGGCCTTCGACGGCTCCTCAGTGGCGGGCTACGCCACCATCGAGGAGTCGGACCTCGTCGCCATCCCGGACCTCACGACGTTCCTCATCGAGCCCTGGACCGACGGCGAGATGCGCACGGCCCGCTGCATCTGCGACATCTACACCCCCTCTGGAGAGGAGTTCGCCGGCGACCCCCGACGTGTGCTCAAGAAGGTCATAGCCCGCGCGGCAGAGCGGGGCTGGACCTTCAACACGGGCCCCGAGTTCGAGTTCTTCCTCTTCAGGCGCGACGCGGAAGGGAACCCCACGACGAAGCTCGACGACCACGGCACCTACTTCGATCTGATGCCCCTCGAGCACAGCGACGCCATACGCAAGCAGGTCGTGGCCTACTGCCGGCAGATCGGCTACCCCGTCGACTCGTCGCACCACGAGGTGGCGCCGAGCCAGCACGAGATCGACCTGGTCTACTCGGACGCGCTCACCATCGCCGACCGCATAGCGACGCTCAAGTACGCCATCAAGACCGTCGCGGCCCAGCACGGCCTGTTCGCGAGCTTCATGCCCAAGCCCATATACGGCATGTGCGGCAACGGCATGCACGTCCACCTCTCCATCGCCGACAAGGACGGGCACAACCTGTTCTCGGACAACAACGGGCCGAGGGGGCTTAGCCCGATGGCGATGAACTTCGTCGCGGGCCTCCTCACCCATGCGCGCGAGACGTGCGCCATCTTGAACTCCACGGTCAACTCCTTCAAGCGCATCGTCCCTGGCTTCGAGGCCCCCTGCTACATCGCGTGGGCGTCGCACAACAGGAGCGCCCTCGTGCGCATCCCCGCGGGGAAGGGCAAGGCCGCCCGCGTGGAGCTGCGGAACCCGGACCCCGCGGGCAACCCCTACTTGCAGCTGGCCATCATCCTCGCCTCCGGCATGGACGGCATAGAGCGCAAGCTCGAGCCCCCGGCCTCGGTCGAGAAGGACATCTTCAAGATGTCGGAGGACGAGCGCAAGAAGCACGGCATCGCCTCCCTCCCGGGCAACCTGGGCCATGCCATGACGTTCATGGAGGAGAGCAAGTTCGTGAAGGAGGTCCTGGGCGAGCACATCGTCACGAACCTCCTCCACGTGAAGTGGGCCGAGTACAAGGAGTACGAGACCCAGGTCACCCAGTGGGAGTACGACAACCTCCTGCCGGTGCTGTGAGCGCCCGAGGAAGAGGGGGAGACCGGGCGGGTGCGCGGCCCTCCCGCATCAGTACTTCGACGGGCAGCCGATCTGTATCTCGATAGAATCCATCCGGGGGACCCCGCCGACCATGGTGAACGTCCCCTCGACGATGGCGCTGACGTTGAGGCCGAAGCCCGACGGGAAGGAGCCCGAGTGGGTGACGTTGAGCGTGACCGACCTGTCCAGGGGGTCCGCCAGCGTGAAGTTCCTCGACCCCATCGTCCAGGAGACCACGGTGCCCTTGACGAGGATGGTCTTGCCGCTATAGCTGGATGGGTCCTTGACGACCTGCCCCGCGTCGAGGATGCGTGCGGGGACCATGCCCCACAGCAGAAGGACGACGACGACCGCCACAACGGCGACGATGGCGAGCACCTTCACCTGCTTGCTCGAGAGCCGCCGCTTCGGTCGCGTGGGGGCGGCATGGGGCTCTGAGGGGGTCGGTGGCGCCGGTGGCGGGGGCGCCGTGGGTGCGGGCTCACTTGCCACGGTCATCGATGGCCTCCCTCAGCGACGATATCTCCCTCTCGATGCCCCTCAGCTGGAGGGCCATGTACATGCAGTAGAGGAACACGCCCGCCCAGACGATGGTGTAGGCCGCATACAGGAACACGAGGTCAGCCAAGGTGGTCACCTGCCTTCTGCTTGAGCTCCTCGAGCTCGTCGCGCGCCCGCTCGATGCCGACGCGGGCGAGCATGAGGAAGACGTAGAGGACCGTGAACGCCACGACGGCGACACCGAGGGTCGCGCCCATCGACGCCTGGAGCCCTCCCGTGGAGGTCGCGATGACTGTCGGATGGTACTGGGTCCAGATGCGGTTGGCCGCGAACGAGAGGGGCACGCACAGCATCCCGACCGAGCTGAACACCGCACCCAGCGAGGCCCCCATGCGCCGGTCGGGCGTGTTGGCCCGCAGCGCGAGGTAGGCGATGAACACGAGCCATAGCACCAGGGTCATCAGGAGCTTGAGGTCGGCCCAGCGCCAGTAGACGCCCCAGACCGCCTTGGCCCACATGGGGCCCGTCGTGATGGCGAGGGTGCAGAAGAGCACGCCGATCTCCGCGGAGGAGAGCGCGTAGGCGTCCCACTGTAGGTCCCGGGTCCTGAGGTACATCACGCCGGCCACGAACGTGACGGCGAAGGCCACGTACGAGACCCAGGCGGACGCGACATGGAGGTACATGATGCGCTGGACGTCGCCACCGTCCACATCCGGGGCGCTGGGCGCGAACATGAGCGCCATGTAGACCGCGACCAGCGTGAGGGCGGCTGCCACCGCGAGTATTGGTATCCTGAGGCTCTGCTGGCGGGACATGTCACCCCTCCAGCACATACTCAATGGATAAATAACCTGCGGCGATGTAGACGAGCGCGAAGGCGGCGAGGAACCGCAGCTCGTCCCCTATCTCGAGCACCGTCGCGCCCGTGAACACCCGCGCCGTCGCGCCCACGCACGAGATGACCACGGTGAACAGCAGCAGCGGCACCAGCAGCACAGGCAGCATGACCTCGCTCTGCGCCAGGTTGGAGGAGATGGCGGAGATGAGGTTGCCGAGCGCGACGAACCCGACGGTGCCGAGCACGAGCACCGCGACGAGGGCGGGCCAGTCGGGCGAGGTGCCGGGGAAGAAGGCGAGGAAGACGGCGACGACGACTGCCTCGAGCGCGAACACGACGACGAGGTTGGCGAGCAGCTTCCCCAAGTAGACGTCGGAGGGCGCGATGGGCGCGACGCGCAGCCCGTCGCGGGTGCCCTGCTCCACCTCGCGCTTCCAAGTCGGGGAGAGCGCGAGCATTCCCGCGAAGAAGATGGACACCCAGAGGATTGGCGCCGCCACGTCGCCCACGGGCGGCTCGGTGACCGAGAACGCGAACCGGAACGCGGCCATGATGAGGACCGAGAGGATGATGAACGAGTTGACGGTCTGCTTGTTGCGGAACTCGACGCGGAGCTCCTTGAGCAGCACCGCCCCGACCGCGCTCAGGGGACCGCCCCCTTGACGAGCACGAGGTAGTCGTGCTCGAACTCCACGCGCTCCGCCACGCTCCGCTGGAGCGCGATGCGCCCGCCCGCGAGCGCCCCCACGCGGGTCGCGATGGCGAACCCCTTCTGCATGTCGTGCGTGATGCAGAGCACCGTCCGGCCGCCCTTGCTCATGCGCACGAGGAGCTCGGAGAGCATCTCCTGCGCCCCGAGGTCCAGCCCCGCGTAGGGCTCGTCCAGGAGGACTAGCTCGGGGTTGTGAAGCAGCGCGCGGGCGAGGCCCAGCCGCTGCCGCATGCCCTGCGAGAGCGTCCCCGCGCGGTCGTGTGCGCGGTGGAGCAGCCCGAACTCGCGCAGCGATGCCTTGACGAGGTCGGCCCTGTCCTTGATGCCGTACAGCCTGGCGTAGAAGTCCAGGTTCTCCCAGGCGGTGAGCTCGTCGTAGAGGTAGGGGTCGTGGGAGAGCACCCCGACCCTGGCTCGCACGGGCCTGAGGTCGTCCCCCAGCGGAGAGCCGAAGAGCTGGAGGTTGCCGGAATCCGGGCGCATCAGCGTCGAGAGGACCTTGACCAGCGTCGTCTTGCCCGAGCCGTTGGGCCCGAAGAGGACGTACCGGTCGCCCTTGCGGACCTCCAGGTCGACGCCCGCGAGGACGCGGGCTCGCCCGTAGGACTTCGTGATGCCCTTGGCCAATATGACGGGCTCCGCCATCGGACCGCCATTGGGGATGCGCGGTTAAGGCTTTTTCTGAGGCCGGTGGTCCAGGAGGCCCTACATGCCGTTCCCATGCCATCTTCACTTTATCATCAGGAACGCGTAGCGGTTCATCCTCTGCTTGTAGTCCGTCAGCACCTCGATCGGGTAGCCGACCTTCCTGACGGTTGTGTACACGTCCATCGCCATGGCGTCGGAGGTCGGCCGGGCCCCCCTCTTGTTCTTGCAGTGGAGCCTCGAGCCGGTGCAGTCCTTGCACATCTCGCACGAGTCCATGAACAGGAGGAACACCCTCTCGTTGCCTGCGAGGAAGACCGCCCGCTCCAGCTTCAGGAGCTTCCTGTTCACCCTTGCGGTCCAGGCATGGCGGTCCTCGGGCCTCCTGACCGTCCTCTCGAAGTGGAACACGGCTGCCTGCTTGTACTCGTGGAAGAACCGCTCGCATTCGGCGACGGACGGGACCTCGGGCGGGCAGCAACCGGACATCCCGTAGTCACTGCAGCCGAACATGCACTTCATCCTCACCCACTGGGCCACGACGATCTCACGGGGGTCGATCCACCGAAAGTCGGCGTATCCGTGCTCACGGAACATACGCTCGAGCACCCTCTTCCCGGTCATCCCGACACCACCTCCGCATTCATATCGCCCTCCTTGGTGAAATCCCTTTCCGAGGGCGCGGGCATTCCACCGAAACCTTTTATAAGGCCCATAATCTACCCCGACCCCTGGAGCGGATGAGCAATGGCCATAATCGCGTGGTTCAAGGACGTGACCAAGGAGGACATACCCCTCGTCGGCGGCAAGGGCGCCAACCTGGGCGAGATGACGCGGGCGGGGATCCGAGTGCCCCCTGGCTTCAACATCACCATCGAGGGGTACGACAAGTTCATGGAATCCAACCAGCTCTACGAGAGGATCATGAAGCGCCTCGACGCGCTCAACACCGACGACACGGCCGAGCTGCAGAAGGCCTCTGTCGAGATCCGTGCGATGCTAGAGGCCGCGCCCATCCCGAAGGACCTCCAGAAGCTCATCACCGACAGCTACGACAAGTCAGTGAAGGGCGCCCCCAACTCGTTCGTGGCCGTGCGCAGCTCGGCCACCGCCGAGGACCTCCCCGACGCCTCTTTCGCGGGTCAGCAGGAGACGTTCCTCAACACCAAGGGCCACGAGCAGCTCCTGGAGAACGTCCGCAAGTGCTGGTCGTCGCTGTTCACGCCCCGATCCATCTTCTACCGCGTCCGGCAGGGCTTCAAGCACCGCGACGTGAAGCTGTGCGTAGTGGTCCAGCGCATGGTCAACTCCGACGCCGCGGGCATCATGTTCACCTCCGACGTCACCCTGGGCAGGCCTTACTGCCTAATCGAGGGCGGCTGGGGCCTGGGCGAGATGATAGTCTCGGGCACGGTCACGCCCGACACCTACGTCGTCAAGAAGAAGGACCTCACCATCCACAACAAGATAATCAGCAAGCAGAGCGAGTACATGATACGCAACGAGGAGGGCGGCTCGCTCCGGCTCGAGGTCCCCGAGGCCAAGAAGGCCATCCAGAAGATCAAGGACAAGATGATAATCGAGATCGCGGGGTCGGGCAACCTCATCGAGAAGCACTACGGCAAGCCGATGGACGTCGAGTGGGCCGTCGAGTCCGACGTGCTCTACATCCTGCAGGCCCGGCCCGTCACGACCAAGATAACCGAGGGCGACGAGGAGGAGGTCGCCGCCGAGGGGACCACCACCGAGCACAAGATCCTGCTCAAGGGCATGGGGGCGAGCCCCGGCATAGGCATCGGCAAGGTCGTCATGGTCAGGGACATGGAGGACCTCTCGAAGGTCCACAAGGGTGACATCATGGTCACGGTCATGACCACCCCCGACATGGTCCCCGCCATGGTGCGCGCGGCCGGCATCGTCACCGACGAGGGCGGCATGACGTGCCACGCGGCCATCGTGTCCCGCGAGCTGGGCATCCCCTGCATCGTTGGCACGAGCGAGGCCACCAAGGTGCTCAAGGACGGGGCCACCGTCACCGTCGACGGCAAGCTCGGCAAGGTCTACGAGGGGCACGTCGTCAGCGAGAAGGCCAAGGCGCCCGCCGCGGGCGCGGGCGCGACGGTCCCGGCCGCCCCGGCCGCGTCGGTCACGGCGACGAAGGTCTACGTGAACATCGGCGTCCCCGAGAAGGCCGAGGAGTACTCGTCGCTGCCCGCCGACGGCGTGGGGCTCATGCGCATCGAGTTCATCTTCACGAGCCACATCCGCGAGCACCCAATGGACCTCATCAAGAAGGGCCAGGGCCAGATGCTCGTCGACAAGCTCGCGGAGGGCATCGCGACGGTCGCGCGCGCCTTCCACCCGCGGCCCGTCGTCGTCCGGCTCAGCGACTTCAAGACCAACGAGTACCGCGAGATGCCAGGCGGCGAGGCCTACGAGCCCGTCGAGGCCAACCCCATGATCGGCTGGCGCGGCTGCTCCCGCTACATCTCGCCCCTGTTCCGCGAGGCGTTCATGCACGAGCTGAAGGCCTTCGTGAAGGTCCGCGAGGAGATGGGCCTCAAGAACGCCTACCCGATGCTGCCCTTCGTGCGCGCCGAGTGGGAGCTCAAGGAGATAGTCGCCATGATGGAGGCCGCAGGGCTCAAGCGCGGCCCCGACATGAAGCTCTACCTGATGGCGGAGGTCCCGAGCAACATCTTCCTCGCCGACGTGTTCTCCAAGTACTGCGACGGCTTCTCCATCGGCTCCAACGACCTGACCCAGCTCATCGTGGGCGCCGACAGGGACTCGCAGGTGCTGGGCAACATGGGCTACTTCGACGAGCGCAACCCCGCGGTCACGCGCGCCATCGCGCACCTCATCAAGGTCGCGCACGAGAACGGCGTGACGGTGGGCATCTGCGGCCAGGCCCCATCGGTCTACCCGGAGTTCACCGAGTTCCTGGTCCGCGAGGGCATCGACACCATCAGCCTAAACCCGGACACGGTCGCCAAGACGCGGGAGATAATCGCCTCGTGCGAGCAGCGCATCATCCTCGACAGGCTGCGCAAGCTCGAGAAGAAGCTCGACTCCCTGGACGGCATTCAGCGGTAGGCGCGAGCGCCGTGCGGGTGGACCACAGCCCCTCCAGCTCGGCCCCTGTCCCTGCCATCAGGGTGCAGGACCTTCTGGGGAAATCCTTTATTAAGGGACGTCCCTAGCAGTGGGCGAGGAGGTCCATCACATGCAGCAGTACGGCCAGTTCATCGGTGGAGAATGGGCGCCATCCAGCTCGAAGCGGACGTTCGACACCCAAAACCCCGCGACGGGGGAGGTCCTCGCGACCTTCCCCCAGGGCACGCGCGACGATGTAAGGAGGGCCATCGACGCCGCGGAGGCGGCCCTCCCGAAGTGGAGGTCCACCCCGGCCCCGAGGCGCGGCGAGCTCCTGCTCGAGGCCGCGCGCATCATGCGGGTCCGCAAGCGCGAGCTCGGCGAGCTCGTGACCAAGGAGATGGGCAAGGTCATCGCGGAGGGCCTTGGCGACGTACAGGAGTCCATCGACTTCCTCGAGTACATCGCGGGCGAGGGCCGCCGCCTGCTGGGCGAGACGACCACGTCGGAGCTGCGCAGCAGGTTCTCGATGTGGGTCCGGAGGCCAAAGGGCGTCGTGGGCTGCATCACGCCCTGGAACTTCCCCACGGCCATCCCGACCTGGAAGATAGGTGCCGCGCTGGTCTCGGGCAACACCGTCGTGTTCAAGCCCGCATCCTACACCCCTCTGTGCGTCGCCAAGCTGGCCGAGGTCTACGCGGAGGCCGGGCTCCCGCCGGGCGTGCTCAACGTCGTCACCGGCCCGGGCAGCTCTGTCGGGAACGAGATCGTCGAGAACCCCCGCGTCAGGCACGTCTCCTTCACCGGCGGCGTCCCCACGGGCATAGACGTCTACGCGAGGGCCGCGAAGCTGCTCAAGAGCATCGAGCTCGAGCTCGGCGGGAAGAATCCCGTCATCGTCATGGACGACGCCAACTTGGACCTCGCGCTCGAGGGCGTGCTCTTCGGCGCGTTCGGCACGGCGGGCCAGCGGTGCACGGCCACGAGCAGGCTCATCGTGCACGAGGCGGTCTACGACGAGGTCGTGGGCAAGCTCGTCGACCGCACGAGGGCGCTCAAGGTGGGCAACGGCATGGACCCCAAGGTCGACGTCGGCCCGGTCGTGAGCAAGGAGCAGGAGCGGGCCATCCTCGACTACGTGCGCATCGGGCTCGAGGAGGGCGCCAAGCTGCTCGTGGGCGGAGAGAAGCTCACTGGCGGGGCCTACGACAGGGGCTTCTTCCTGGAGCCCACCGTGTTCGAGGCGCGCCACGGGATGCGCGTCACCAAGGAGGAGATCTTCGGCCCCGTGCTCTCGGTCATGAAGGTCCCCAGCTACGAGGCGGCGGTCAAGGTCGCCAACGACGTCGAGTACGGCCTGTCGTCTTCAATCTACACGCGCAATGTCAACCTTGCCATGAAGGCAATCGAAGTGCTGGAGGCGGGCATCACCTACGTCAACGCGCCCACCATCGGCGCTGAGTGCCACATGCCGTTCGGCGGGGTGAAGGATACCGGCAACGGCCACCGCGAAGGCGGCTGGACCGCGTACGACATCTTCTCCGAGCCCAAGACCGTATACATCGACTACTCCGGCGCGCTCCAGAAGGCGCAGATTGACAACGCGGAGTACTAGAGTCTAACTCAGACAAGAACCGGGGCGGCTTGTCCGCCCCGGGTTCTTTTAGCTCGCGCCCGCCAAGTGCGGGTCCGGCTCGCGGCTTGCGCTGATGTCAGGGGAGACGACCGTCCGCGAAGGGGCCGGCAGAGGTCGTGTCTCCGTTTCCATCTGGCCGCCTTCGCAGACCCAACGAGGATGTCTCCATCCATTTCGCCTTAACGGCAAGCGCTAGGCGCTCTCCATGGCGCTACGGCGCACTGTGACACGCGGCTTGGGCGCTCTCGGTGAGATGTCTCTCGATAGAATGAGCAGGCCCAACCAGATGGGCACCCAGAGGCGGATTTCCCAAGTTCTCGCAACGATAAGCATCGCCAGGACATACGGAGAGCTCGCGAGAAGGAAGGCGATGCATCTCTTTCTGTACTGCGATCCTGCGCAGAGCAGAAAGGACACGACTGGCAACAGCAGGGCGCCGGAGATACTCCACAGGTCCGTGAAGTTGAGCATCAGAAGCACCCCTTTGTAGAATGGTGTCTCAAGACCGATGAAAGCCCTAAGCATGGCGTAGGTCGCCACGAACGTGCCTCCGAGAAAGAGGAGCTCATACAGCTCTTTCTTCTTGAGTTTCGTGTTCTGCCGGAGGTGAAAGGCGTAATAGAAGGGGAGCACTAGGATGGAGGATTCGCGCGCGAGAGTACTGAGAGCAAGAACCAATGAAAGAAGGACGAAGCTGAGTCTGAACGGGCGCACGATCAGGAGTACTGATAGCAGAAACAGAGAATAGAACAAGTTGTCGTAAGGGCAGACGACGTACTGCGATAGTGCGATGAGAAGAACGCCGACCGTATGCGCGCCCAGCGAGGATGACAATTCGCCAGAGTTGTATTGAATCAATAGCATGTAGAGAATGCTGGAACACAGGATCAGGAAGAACGCGTTCTGGACAAAGTAGGCAGCGTAGAAGTTCGGATCCGCTTCCTTGTCCATTACCCGAGCAGAGGCGGGAAGTCTTGCGAAGAGTCCGCGTGCTACGCGCGCGGGAAGGGTCTCAGAAGTCATGAAGCGGTGTGTGCCAATAAGGAGGATTCGTCCGAGTACTCTGTACTTGTATATGCCATGCTCGTATTGAGAGAGAAAACCG
>Ga0315276_10005999_pt1 | contig 11233 bp, 13 predicted proteins | sample YL17G05_0_MG_FD_204542 | JGI IMG/M metagenome (GOLD analysis project Ga0315276, IMG submission 204542) | Sediment microbial communities from Yellowstone Lake, YNP, Wyoming, USA - YL17G05_0 | ecosystem: Environmental > Aquatic > Freshwater > Lake > Sediment | place: USA: Wyoming | collected... | reverse complement strand
ATCGACATGCGCAAACAGCAGCAGCTGGAAAAATGCCAGCGGAGAACCGACGTCATAGCCAGAGGATTGTCGGCAATGACTACATGCTTCCTATCTCTGCTGGGTTGGGGGCGCTGGGGCCTGGTATAGCGACCAATTGGAACCCTACGATCATGGCGGGGGGGGCTGTCACCAGTGCGTATCGCGCACATAGGAGACAGGCTTCCAACAAAGCACTACTCAGCATCGACCAACGTGCCAGAGATAAGACGGCGGCCATGAATGTGGCGAAGACCTCGTCCGACTTGACCGAGGCGGTGAGACTCAAGCTCAAGAAGTACCCAGAGATGGCCAGCCACAGCGATGTTCCCGAGGTCAAGGCCAAGGTTGCGTCCATGCGGTTCCAGGTGGCCTTGATCAAGCAGGGGTTTGCCATGCCCGCGGGCATCACCGGTCTGGCCAGCAAGGCCATGACCATGGCCAATGCTAATCCGACCGCTGCCCTGGGTCTTGCAGGTGCTGGTCTTGGTGCGGCCGGTGGAGCTATCGCGGGTGGCCCAGGCAATCGACTTGGTGGCGCACTCAAGGGCGGGGTCATGGGTGGAGCGGCTGGCGCGGCCGGTGGTTACGCAGCGCCCAAGATGATGCAGAACATGAAGTCGGTGGCGGAGGGTGGCGCCGGCATGGGATTTGGTCAGTCTGCCAAGAGCGTGGGTCAGCAGGGCTGGCAGGGGGTCAAGGGGATGTTCGGCGGTGGTGCTGCCAAGCCTGCGGCTCTCGCACCCGGTGCCGGCGACATGACTGAGGATGCGTTGAGGAACAAGTTCGGAGCCGCGCTCAAGTTGATCTGAGAACCCAATGTCATGCCTGATCATCATCAAGAGGTTCAAGGTCAGGTCACTCGACCTCGACTTCAATGAGTTGTCTTGGGAGATCGAAACGTTCTCGGCAGCTTCAGCCGATATCTTTGACTTCACGTTTCAGCTTCTGAGGTCTGAGAGTTCTGAGGGTCCGTTCGACGAGATCTCGCCGACTTTCCAGGACCGCTACATCTTCATCGATACCAACATCAAGACTGGCAACATTTATCGTCACTACTACTACCGCATCCGTACGACTGAACTGGCTACTGGTAAGTTCGAAGATACCGCGTCGGTTACGCTCGAGGCCGATGCTGACTTGATCGCCACGGAACTTCGCAAGCACATGAACCTGCTGTTCCGTGAGTTCGTTGGCCGGCGCTGCTGGGTCATGCCGGTCCGTACCTTCGGACAACGCTGTGGCTGCTGGAACGAGACCCTGCAGAAGCGAACACGTAGTGGCTGCCGGACCTGCTACGACACTGGTTTTGTTCGCGGCTACATGAGTCCAATCGAGTCCTGGATCTTGGTCGATCCCAACAGCAACACCCGCCAGCAGGCCAGCGTGGGTGAGCTCGAGCAGCAGAACACTACCGCCAGGATGGGGTTCTATCCGGCGGTCAAGCCCAGAGACCTGATCATCGAACCTGAGAACTGGCGCTGGCGAGTCGTCCAGACCAACCAGACCGAACAGCTGCGCGCTCCAGTGCATCAAGAGATATCGATGCACCTGATCCCCAAGAGTGACGTCGAGTACGCCATCAACCTGGACCTGGGTGCCGCCCTCAAGGACCTGTGGCTCAGTCCTGCCCGGAACTTCACGAACCCACAGAACCTCAGTAACTTCGAGGACGAAGAGATACCTGGTATCTATGGGCTCTACCCAACCACTTACTCGCCGGTGCGAACATGATCGGTCGATTGAAGACGGCGGAAGAGGCCAAGACCGTGACCAAGGGAGAGCTGGCCAAGCGTAACCACGCGGTCCTCAAGTCGATTGGAGCCGGCGCTCTAGGACTTGGGGTCGGTACGCTCGCTGGTTACGCCGGTACCAAGGGTATCGATGCGCTGTTGCGGCGCAACAATGGCAAAGGAATACCACCCGGAGTACTTCGCTGGGCCGCCCCCATCGCGGTCGGTGGCTTGGGCATGGCCACGGGTTCGTGGCGAGCTCATCAACAGGAGATGATGCGTCGTGCCGACAAAGATAAGTGACACGACGACGTCCGATGGGTTTCCAGACTCATCGTTCAAGTACACGCCGCTTCAACATCTTCGCGTCCTGTTCGTCAGTTTCGTACAGGGGTTGTTTGGTGCCGCTCCTGTCGGTGCATATCGATGGTCCCCCGATATCAACACTACCGAGATCGTGGTCACGGATGAGACACCGATCCAGACGACCAAGCTGCAGCACCGACCTGGCATCACGTTCACGAGGAGCTCAGTCCAGCTTTACAGTGCCTGGGTTGACGACATGATGGAGTTCGACTTCAGGACCGAGAAGAAGACCAAGTCGGTGTTGGTCCCCGGTACCATGAGCATCAACTGTTGTTCTCGTGTTGATCTCGAGAGCGAGCAGATCGCATGGGTTGTAGCTGAACATCTTTGGCTTCTCCGCGAGCTCCTGATGAAAGCCGGGTTCTTTGATGTTGGTCGCCAGATAACTATCTCGGCACCAAGCCCTGCCGGAAGTATTGTGGCGGGCGACCAGGCGGACGAGTGGTTCAGCACGGTGGTTGCGGTACCTTTCCAGTTCTATCGAACCAGTGCGTTTACCCCGTTGGGTAGAGAGATCGTGCGTAACATCGAGCTCTCACTCTCAAGTAACTTCAAGGGCCCACCAACCACGGGGGTGGCCCTGCAGACCCACGAATTTCCCCTGAGCATATCGTCACAGCACCCCCCTGCTTTTGCACCAGACGCCCAGGATAACTACGGCCGCACCCCCCAGCCGGTCCGTACCGCCCCGGTCTTACCGCTCCAGCCTCACCCTCTCAACCCCTCCCAGATGGTAACAGTCAGAACCGTTCGACAAGGTCGACCAGGCACACGTTAGGCCAAGATGCCCGCCTGCTTCCCATAAGCGCCCTGCGCGAGTGAGAATCATCGGGTAGGCGAACGGTCCAGGTCGTTAACGCTACGAAAGGAACAGCATTATGGCGGCTCAGCTGTCTCGCCCCGGCGTCGAAGTAATTCAGGTGTTCAAGTCGGTATCTCCGACCATCATCACCCCTACGCTCGTCCCCAACATCACGGGTGTTGGCAAGCAGATCGTGGAGGTCCTGGTCAGCGACGGCGCTGGCGGTGAGGTCCTGAACACCGATGCCCTGATCGCACTGCCTGGCATGGCTATTGCCAAGGATGCCGTCGGACTTGTCCCCGTGTACACGGGGCTCGACCTCCTCACCCTGGTCTTCTCGACGAACGGTGGCATCGACGTCACCGTGACGTTCGCTGGCAACAGCCTTACGCCGGCGTCGGTGGTGGCACAGGTCAACGCAGCCCTGGCCCTGGCGGGAGCTACCGCTTCGGTGGCCGAGACCTACACGGTCAACGGCAGCGGCCTTGACCTGGCCTGGCGGCTCCGCACCATCGGTCTGGGCGAGTTCAACAGCATCACGATCAAGCCGACGTCTTCACCGGTCGTGCTGTCGGCGTTTGGTTTCGGCGTCAAGACCTACGCCGGTATCAACAACTACAACCAGTACATCGTCGAGATTCCGTCGCTTGCGTTCCCTGACCCCAGGGGCAACATCGCGGAGCTCGCCTTCATCCTCGACACCGTCCGAGTGTTCCTGTCGCTGGGCAATGGAACTGGTCTGCTCGAGGCCAGCCGTACCTCTGCGTTCCTGCGGAACGGTTCGGTTGATGAGCCTGCGTTCGTCGATGGTGGCGTCGACATCACGGCACAGGTCTACCCCGGTTTTGTTTCCACCAAGGTGATCAACATCCGGATCAACGGTACGGTGATTACCCAGTACGCCGCTACTGGTGCAGACACGACCTTCACGCTGTTCCTGGCGAACTTCAACGCGTACTTCAACCCGTTCGGTGTTGAGATCGTACTGCTGCCGAGCAACTCCGTCCGCATCCAGACGATCGCTACGGGTGGCGCTCAGAAGCTGGAGATCCTCACCCCGAACACGTTGCCCGCCGCCCTTGGTGTTGCGACGGGAACGTTCCTTGGCCACTCGATCACGGCGGTCGATGACGGCAACGGAGATGCGGTTACCCCGCTGCTCAAGTTCTCGGGGCTGCTGCCGCCCGCCGTGGACTTCAACGCAACGGCAACTGCAGCGGTACTGACGGGTACGGCACCATTCGTAGTGGTGCCGGCTGGCGACACCTTGATCATCAGTGATGGCGGTCAGCCCCAGACCATTACGTTCGCGACGACTGTATTGGTCGTAGGTGTCGGCTCTTTGCAGGAGCAGATCGAAGCAGTGATGGGTCTGGCCGCTGGTGGCAAGATCACGGTATCGTCGAACGCTGGTGCCGTGGAGCTCACGCACTCAGACCTCGGTACCGACTCGGTCATCCGGATCATCGGTGGCACTGCACTGGCTTCGCTGTTCCTGTCGGTGGGTTTTACTCGCGGCATCCCTGGCAAGCCAGAGGCTGCTGATGAGCTCTGGATCGATGGTCTCTACTTCGCCGACATTGTCGAGCGAGCTCCTGGTGGGGTTGTCGATCGGCTCAAGATCAACAAGCAGGTGGCGATCTCGACAACGGTCGGCACCACCTACTACATCGTCGCCAAGAACTTGGTGTCGCCGCCCCCGGTGGGTCGTCCCCGTCCGGAGCTTGTGATCAACCTGTTTGGTACCGCGGTGATCAAGCAGGAGCTGCTCCGAGACATCACGGGAGCTCGCATCGAGAACAAGGCGCCGCTGTACCTGGCGTACGAAGCGGTCCGCAAGGACGTGACGGCCTTGGCGGCTCAGCCTGGCCTGCTCAAGTTCGATGACACTGCCCAGTTGGGTGCGGCGCTCAGCCCCATCACGACGGGTAACCCGCTGGCCCTCGGCCTCTTCCTGGCGCTGGTGAATGCACCGGGGGTGCAGGTCACGGGTCTTGGGGTGGATGAGGTCACGGATGATGCGCCCTATGGTACGGTCGAGGCATTCACCAGGGCAGCCGAGTTCCTGGAGGCTGCTGAGGTCTACGCGATCGCACCGCTGACGCATGACCCTGTGGTCCATCAGGTGTTCATGACGCACGTCAGTGTCATGAGTGAGCCTGCCAACAAGGGTGAGCGAGTCGTCCTGATCAACCCGTCGATGCCGACCAACCGTCGGGACACGTTGGTTGCCTCTGGTACGACTGGTGACCGCATCAGCACCAACGTGTTCGACACCAAGGTTTCGAACCTGTCGGCGCTGGTTCTGAATGCGGGGATCAGCCCGGTCGGTACCATCGCGGTGTCGAAGGGCCTGTTCCTGGACCTCACGACCGATGCCAAGCGGTACTCGATCTCCAGCATCTCGGGCAGCCAAGTCACGCTTCGAACGACCTTCCTGCCGGGTGAGAACGACGACAACTACTACACGACGGATTCGATCCCTTCGATCCTGATCTCCGAGACCTTCTCGGTTGCGATCCGTGGCACCGCCTTGGTCACGGTCAACAACACCCCGGACAACCAGGGTATCGCCGAGACCATCCAGGCGCTTGGCCAGAGCTACGGTAACCGCCGTGTCTGGATGGTGTTCCCGGACAAGACCGCCACCACCCTGGAGGGGCTCGAGCAGGTGATCGAGGGCTTCTACATGTGTGCCGGTATCGCCGGCATGATTGGGCAGCAGCCGCCCCAGCAGAGTTTCACGAACTACCCGATGACTGGGTACACCAGGGTCATTGGGTCGAACGATCGGTTCAGCCAGCGCCAGATCAATGTGATGGCGGCGGGCGGGGCCTACGTGGTGGTTCAGGACTCGGTCGGCGGCCCACTCATCAGCCAGTTCGCCCTGACCACGGACCTGACCAGCATCGAGACCCGCACCGACTCCATCACCAAGGTGGTGGATTTCACGGCCAAGTTCTTGCGGCGCGGCATCAAGAACTTCATTGGCCGGTTCAACGTCACGCAGGGGCTCCTCGACACCCTGAGCTCAGTGATCCAGGGGCTCCTCGGCTTCCTGGTTGAGAACGGTGTCCTGATCGGCGCCGACCTCAACAACATCATCCAGGATGAGAACGCACCCGACACCGTCTTGGTCGAGGTTCGACTGGACGTGCCGTACCCCTGCAACTTCATCAAGCTGACGTTGGAGGTGTAGTCGTGGAGCTGGACTTCGATCAAATCCGAAAGGCCGCCTCTTTGGAGAGTGGCCGTCGGGTATTCGAGGGTGAGTTCGGTTCGGCCAACCCGATCCCAGCTCACGCCGAGTTCAACCTGCGAAAAGCAGCATCTGCAGACCAAGAGCTGCTGATGATTGCGAACTGGTTTGGGCAGGATACGATCGAGACCTACGAGGCCCTGGGTGGCCGCTACGGCAGCATCCTGTAGAATGATTCGGCAAGGAGAATACGATGGCCGGTAATTTCAGTGACTGGAGTCCCTACACCAACTACGTGCAGGCCGGGATGGTGGATGGCGCCTACGCCAACGCCGCCTTCACCATGCTGGCGGCAGGACCTCCCCGCATCGCCAACATCGGTGGAGCCGCTGCTTTCTCGCAGGCCGTCAGTGGTGGTGGCCAGGCTGCCAACCAGGTGGTTATGCCGGTCGGGTTGGTTCAGAACTTCAGCAAGTCCGAGACACGGCAGTTCAGCCGTATCTTCGAGATTGGTTCTGAGCGCAGCTACTTCATCGCAGGCCGGTCGGTGGGGCAGCTCAGTCTGAGCCGCATCTACTACCACGGTGCCTCGCTCATGCGGGTGCTCTACGCCTACTACCAGGACCTGGTGCCGCCCACGACGATACCGGCGATGTTCCCGAACGCTGGAGCCGCCAGTGTCTCGAACCCTCACGACGTCGTGATCCCGCCGGGCTACGAGAACATCTACCTGAACCTGGCCTCGGACCTGTTTGCACAGCCCGTTGGCCTGCTCATGTACATGCGGGACATCAACCAGGATGCGCTCGGCGCCATGTACTTCGAGGCCTGCTACGTCCCGAACCACACCTGGGCCACGGACTCTCAGGGCGTGCTGGTTCAGGAGAACTGCTCGATCCAGTACGAGCGTGGGGTTCCGGTCGCCATCTCGGCCTTGACCCTGATCTCGAGCGCCACCAGCCACAACGCTGGCGGTGCCAACGCGTCCGACACGTTCCTGGGCATTGCTGGTTCCTGATCGGAGTAGCTGATGGCGACGGCACCCTACACGGTCAACGGTACCCTCGACTTCCCCCCGGACGTTGGAGCTCCGAACCTTCCGATCGTGTTCAGTGGATCGGGCCAGTTCCGTTCCAGGCCCGCCGACATCCTGAACCTGGTGGGCGCCGGTACCCAGACCGTAAGCTTCGGTACGGTACCGGCGGCCGGTGCCAAGATCATCTTGATCGAGGTGGACCCTGACGCCACCAACACGAAGATGCCGATCTTCGTTCAGATCAATGGGTCGGTCACCGGCAAGATTGAGATCGCGCCGGGTGGTTGCATGTTGGTCCACAACCCCAAGCCTGTCGCCGGCGTCGCCTCCATGGAGATCGAGTTCTCGAGCGACAACACCGTACGGTTCTGGTTGATGGGAGATTGAACATGTTCTTGCTGGCCCTTGCCGGTCCCGATTTCATCGAGAAGGCGGCGGAGCCAGCCCTCGGTGTCGTTGCCCAGACGACCCTGGGCGCCATCGCCATCTTGACCACGTTGGTGGCAACGATATCGGTCTACAAGCTCTCGTCAGTCCAGGACTCGAGAGCCAACGATGCCAAGCAGGCCAGTGACAAGGCCGAGTCCCTCATACTCAAGATGTTGGCCGTCCAGAACGACAGCCAACGTACGCTCGACGCGTTTGTCCAGGCAGAGCGTCAGTCCGAACAGGTATCGAGGGAGCAGACTAGCCTGCTCCAGCAGATCAAGCAGTCGGTCGACACCACCATTCGAGACGCCATTCTCCGAGGCGCTCGTAGTCAAACGCCACCGCCCGGTGATGGCCGGAGGTACTGATGTTCACATTCCTGAAACGGCTACGTGGTGTCGATGCCGACGAAGCAGTGAAGAAGCGTGACGAACAACTCGCAGCGTTAGATCGCCAGGGTGCCGAGCTCGACAAGCTCATGGCTCAGATGGCGGTGGCCAGGAGCGCCGCAGCAATCAGGGTTCAGTCCGGGCAGGTCCAACAGGATAAGCTCAGGATGTCGACAGGAAGTGGCGGTGGGTTTCGGCTCAAGTTAGACTCGAACCCGGTGGGAGTGAAGTGATGACGACGCCGGGCAAAGGGACGATCGAGGTCGACAGCAAGGTTGTGCTGGTTGATGTGCTGGGCCACATGAGGCAGCAGAACAGCCATCAGGTCAGCCAGCTGGAGCGAGGCGACGCTATCTTGTTGAAGCTGCAGTCGACGAACCGTCGCATCAATGTGTTGGTGGGGGCCGCCGCCATAACCATTGGGTTGGCAGCGCTGCATGAACGAAAGATCGACGGCATTGTCTTGGAGCAGCGGAACGCGCAGGTGCGGTCAACGTCACTTGAGAAGTCGGTTGACCTCAAGATCACGACCGGTACCGAGAACGTGGTGCGGAAGGTTGAGGAGCTCGGTCAAACATCCCCCAGGGTGGTGACTGGGTCTGACGGCACCCTGAGCCTCAGTGTTCCCGTCACGATCGATACGTCAGCACCGCCTGCTCCACCGCCGTCCAAGCCAGCGATGCGACTAGGTGGTGGGGCCAGGAAGTCGGTGGAGAGTCCGATGAGGTCGGTGCCGGACCGTCGGGCCGTGATCAAGGGCTTGTCCGGTGAGCACGATCATGTTCTGCTGCCATTAGAGTGACCATGCTGAAGCTAGCAGTCTCACCGTTGATGACGGCAGCGATCGCCGCGATGGGCACCGGCATGCTGCTCGAGCAGCAGCATCTTCACAAAGAACATCTGAAGGAGGAGGCTCTCAGAGAGCTCGAGCTCCGGCAGCTTGAAGCCCGACGAATGTTGCCGACCCGTATGGGACTTCATACTGCGGGTGGCTTTTCCCCGAGCTTGACCAACTACGGGAACCTTCAGGACTATGACCCCGGCCTGGACTTCGACTTTGAAAAGGGCGGTGCCTTCAAGCAGGCGGGCATCGGTGGTCAACTAATCGGTGCGGTGGGCAAGGCAGTGGGTGGCGCGGCCGGTAAGGTTCAGCAGTTTGGCCAATCAGCGGTGACAAAGGGTCGCAGCATGGTGGGGGCTCTTCGAGCTCCGGCTGCCGCTGCAGCTCCAGTGGCGGCAGCAGCGGCTCCAGTGGCTGCCGTTGCCAAGTCAACGCCCTTTCTCAGCACGGATACGAAGGCCAAGATACTGGGCGGCGCAGCCATAGCGGGGACTGGTTACGTTGGGTACAAGGGTGTGGTCAAGCCAACGGTCGACTACATGCGTACGCCTGCTCATGCACACCACGAGCGGTACATGAGTAACAATGTAAATGAGTACGGCTACTCTTAGTAAAGCATTAACTATGTTCATCCCCAGTACAGAGTCGTTCGTAGATGAGCTCATCAAGATCTCGAAAGATTTGACGTCGCAAAATCCAAAGTGGAACAAGGCCAAGAAGCTGGGGCTGACTGCTGCTGGAGTAGCTGGTGGTCTAGGACTAGCGGCAGCAGGAGTTGTTGCTGCACGTCCAGCACTTCGAGCACATGCACTTGCTGATCTGAAAGCTCTTCGTCATGGTGTGAATGCTCATGAGGTGGAGAGAGCGAAGGCACTACCACCTGAAGCGCTCAGACAGGCCGAAGCAGTAGCTGCATACTTGAGATCAATGGGTATTGATCCAGCCAAGCATCGCGTCGCCATCTCCGCTACGGGAGGTACCGGCAAAAGTACGTTAGCCAAAGGGCTGGCGCAGCACCTGGGCATGGACGTGCTGCACATGGATGATGTCGGTAAGTCATTGACGGGACGGAACTTGAAGAAGTGGGTGGGTCAGAACGAGCTGAAACCCGGATTGATCGCTGAGCAGACACATCTGCTCAATCAGGTTGATCCAGACAAGTTCGATGCGATCATTCACCTAGACAAGCCGATGGAGCAGGTGAAGGAACAAATCTTGAATCGCGGTCGTGGTGCTGGGCAGCTTGACGTCTACAACTACGACAGGCTCCACGACGCCATTCAGACTGGTTTCCATCACACCGCTGGAGAAGCGCACGAAGTAACTCCAGGCATACGTGTGAAGATGCGCCCTCCTACTGGATTTCAGTCTGAAGCGTTACTGGATCGTTCGCTGGCAGAAAAAGGTATCAACGCGACGGGGATGACGCGACAGCAAAAGATCCTCTCGGTCACCACAGGTACCCACCAGAGTGGTGCCGGACTCTTGCCCTACCTGCGCACAGGTAACATCGCTGCTGGAGCCGGTATCGTGGGTGCCGGTGGCGTTGCTGGTGGGCTGGGAGCTAGTGCTCTACAAAACCAAGTGGCTACCGGCGCTCCCACCAGCGGGTTGGCAGGGTCGTCTCCTTTACCTCGGGGATGAGGCCGGGCTGACCGGCGCCAGACCCCCGTTCCTGCCAGGCCAGGGGGCCGTCTCCGTCGTCTTCGTCCTGGGGCAGGGGCCTGGGAGGTGGAGGGGGCGGGGCGGCCTTGGCAGGGCGGTATTGGGCGAAATCAAGGGTCGCGGCGTCTAACAGGCCAAGGGACTGGGGGTCCAGGTTCTGGAGGGTCTGGCCGGTCAGGAGCTCCTGCAGGATTGGGCCCAGCCTGGGATCGAAGGCGTCGGGATTCTCGAGCCAGGCGACGTGCAAGATCCTGGGGTCCCCCAGTAATGCTTCGAACGTTCCCTGGGCCCTTGGTCTTGGACGGTCTTGCTCGGATTGGTGTTGGTCCGCCAACTCCTGGACCGTTGGAAAGCGAGGAAAGCGTATTTCCGGTAATGGCTGCAAGGTCAGCGGGTCCGAAGAACTTGGGTAGCTCGAGTTCGAATCCATCACGGGCGATCTCCCTGAACTGTTGTTCGAGGCTGTCATGTTCCTGGGCTAAGAAAAGAGCGTACACCGATGTGATGACTTGAGCGAGGCTGGGGGCCGGCATTGACCGGGCCCCCGCCTCGTACTCAAGAACAACGAGATGCTGGTACGCCCGGTTCCAGAACTCGACCGGCATCGAGATCGGAAGATACTTGGTGACGTACCCGTCGCGCTGTTTCATTTCGATCTCACGTACTTACATGGTCCGCACTGCCACCCCGGATCTTGACAACCAAGCCGCCCATCACAACTACGGCATCGACGTGGCACCACTGCGGGGGGAGGT
>Ga0315276_10005998_pt1 | contig 11235 bp, 12 predicted proteins | sample YL17G05_0_MG_FD_204542 | JGI IMG/M metagenome (GOLD analysis project Ga0315276, IMG submission 204542) | Sediment microbial communities from Yellowstone Lake, YNP, Wyoming, USA - YL17G05_0 | ecosystem: Environmental > Aquatic > Freshwater > Lake > Sediment | place: USA: Wyoming | collected... | reverse complement strand
GTTCCTGGTGAGCTTTGTGATGGCCAAGCGGCTCGGCGCGGACTACCCGCGCTCCGCAACGCTGGCTTTCACCTCGGCCGGCAACAACTTTGAGCTCGCGATTGCCGTGGCGATTTCGGTCTTTGGTCTCGGCTCGGGTGTGGCGTTCGCCGCCGTCGTCGGACCCTTGATCGAGGTGCCGGCCCTGATTGGGCTCGTGCACGTCGCATTCTGGTTTCGTCGTCGGTTTTAGGTCATTGCCCGGCGTGGCAATAGACAATAAGGACCAGAGGGCGGGTGCGATTTGACAATGCAGGGGCGGGCTGTAGGTTTGGCGCGTGGTTTACCGGCTCCCCAGATTAGCGATTGCTGCGGCGCTGGCCTGTTCGATTGGCCTGCACTGGGGTTTCTTGCAATCGGTGGCCTGGGTGGGGATGGTGGTCAACTACTCGCAGGACGGGACCGTTGGCGAGGCGTTAGCCAAGACCCTCGATGGCAAGCACCCCTGCGCTCTGTGCAAGGCAATCGCCAAGGGAAAGCAGACAGAAAAGAAATCCGAGTTTCCCGCTGGAGGCAAAAAGTTTGAGTTTTCGTATTCGGCCACGGTCTTTGTCTTCAGCGCACCGACGCATTTCTGGAAGGCGAACGGGCTGGAAGAACGAGCCTACTCGCTGAACCACGCCCCCGCAGTCCCGCCGCCCAAGTTAGGTCTCGGGTAAGCGGGTGTCTTGCTGTAGCTGCGCCTCCGGCGTGGCCCGGCAATGCCTGCTTGCTTTCTCTCCTCTACCGAACCTTTGCTGGCAGCCTATATGAGCTGCCATTGTTTCCCCTTGTGATTTGTAACCGGCCCGGAGGCCGGCGGTGTCGATCTGTGAATGCAGGACTGCGCCAGGCGCTCCGGCCAAAATGAGACTGAACTTATGAAAGATTGGACTGTGTATTTTAGGAAAGTGGCCTATGGGAGGTTTGTGGCTGTGGTCTGCGCTGTTTCGCTGACCGTGACGGCCGGCTCAGGCCGGGCGGCCACCTTAACGGGCGTTCCGATGCAGGGTGGGATGGTGATGCCAAAGGTGGCTTACCACGCTGGCAACGGGAGCTTGACGGTGACGATGCCCACGACCGTGCCGCAACTGACGCCTTTGCTGGTGAGCAATCCGGGCGACGGTTTTGACCCGGCTGATCCGTGGTTCGGCGCGCTTGATCCCAGCGCCCAGGGCAAGGCATTCAGCCGGAGCTACGGATTTGTCATGGACGGGAACACCGACTTGCTCCCTGCGGGGACCAATATCTGGATTCGGAAGTTGTCGGGGTCGGCGGGGCTCTCGGCGTATCGGTACCAGGAGACGGCGGCGCCGAAGGCGTTGGAGCCGATATTCGGGACGGACGGCGTGACCAACGCTCTGTACTGGAACGGCAACATGTTCCATCCGGTGTTCGCCGCGCCGCCAGGAACGAACGCTTACAGCGCGACTTTCGAGCTGTATTTGGTGGACACGGCGACGGGGGAGGAAGTGCCAGGGTCGAGCAGCGGATCGCTGGCCTTCACCTGGACGGACGTGCCAGATGGGCGTCCCAGCCTGAACATCGGTGTGCGGACCCTGGGGATCGTGGTTCTTTGGCCGACGGCGGCGACGAATTGGGCGCTGGAGGGCACGGACGCGCTGGCAGGCGGGACCTGGACACCGGTCACTAACGCACCCGTGACGCTGGAGGGCCAGTCGGCGGTGGTGCTGGAGCCTGGTGAGACGCGGAAGATGTTCCGCATGAAGCTCCTCCTGTGACGATACTGAACGCAAAGTCAGACGGTGCTCCTGGTCCTCACGGGCCGGGAGGCCGCCTTGCGTTCACGCTGATCGAGTTGCTGGTGGTGATTGCGATCATTGCGTTGCTGGCGGCAATGTTGCTGCCGGCACTGAGCCGGGCGAAGGAGTCGGCGCGCGCGACGCAGTGTTTGAGCAACCTGCGGCAGCTTGGCCTGGCAGTGCGGCTCTACGCCGATGACAACGCGGACGAATTCCCGCGCAGCCAGCATTCGGCGTTTGCGAATGGGTTGATGCCGTGGGAACGGACAGTGGCTCCGCTGCTCGGGTCGAGCGCAGCGCTGTGGACGAACCTCCTGACGGGGGTTTACCACTGTCCGGGTGACAAGAAGACGGAGCCGTGGAGCTACGGGCTGAACGTGTATTACGAACTTGGTCCGGATGACGACTACAAGGGCAAGCCGCAAACGTGGCGGCGGGCGAGTCAGTTGCCGAAGGCGGCGGCGACCATCCTTTTTGCGGAAAACAACAGCAGCGCCGACCACATCATGGCGCACTTTTGGATGGCTCCGAGCGATGCGGAGGACGTGGACTCCAAACGGCACCGCCAGAAGGCGAACTACGCGTTTGCCGACGGGCACAGCCAGTTGCTACCATTCGCGCGGACGTACGCGCCGTCGCAGGTGGACTTGTGGAACCCGCCGCTGGCACAGTGAAGCCGCAACTTGGTCAATCTCGCCGGGTCTTGTTGAGCGCTGGGCGGCCGCGTCGAAGCAAGGAAAGACGGTAACGATGAATTTGATCCCGATTGGAATTATCCACTCCCCGCACCAGAGGGCGGAGGGAACTCCAGTCCAGGCAGCCCTAGCGGCGGGGGTGAAGGGCACGGTGGAAGTCTTTCCTGAGTATGTGGAGGGCTTGCGCGCCCTGGATGGGTTCGAGCGCATTTGGTTGGTGTATTGGTTTGACCGCGCGAGCCAGGCGCAACTGGTTGTGACGCCTTATCTGGATACGACGCCACGCGGGCTGTTTGCCACGCGCGCGCCTTGCCGGCCGAATCCCATTGGGCTGTCGGCGGTGCGGTTGTTGGGAATCGCCAGCAACGTTCTCCAAGTGGAGGGCCTGGACATTCTCGACAACACGCCGCTGCTGGACATCAAGCCGTACATCCCGGCGTTCGATGCGTTCGAGGCGAAGCGAATCGGCTGGTGTGGAAATGCCAAAGGTGGTTCCGTTGCAGCGGACGGCCGGTTTGAATCTGGCGGAAGCGGGTAGCTGAACACATAAAGTGTATTCGAGAATGAGCGCAAAAATGTTCGAGGTGGTGTGGTTGTGCGGGCTGGTGGTTGCCGCCGGCTGCAAGACGGAGTCCAAACCTGCCGCCGGGGCGGGCCAGGATCACAACATGCCTGGCATAGATTGTCCCCTCCGCAAGGCGGGAGTGGATCCAAGCAGTCTGCGTCCGTTTGCCGACGTGGAGAAATACATCGCGTTTCTGGACCGTCCCGATCGCGCCGCGTGGCAAAAGCCCGATGAGGTCGTGAAGGCGCTGGCGCTGCAGGGAGATGAGACGGTGTTCGACCTGGGGGCGGGTTCGGGATATTTCAGCTTCAGATTGGCCCAGGCGGTGCCGCGGGGAAAGGTGGTGGCGGCGGACCTGGAACCGGAGATGATCCGGCATATTCACCACAATGCGATGTCGGAGGGAGTCACGAATTTGATACCTGTGATCATCAAGGCGGACGATCCACAGGTGCCGGGGGACGCCGATTATGTTTTTGTGTGCGACGTGCTGCATCACGTGCAGGACCGCGCGGGGTGGCTGAAGAAACTGACCTCAGAAATGAAACCCGGCGCGCGGCTGGTGCTGATTGAGTTTAAGGAGGGCAAGCTGCCCGAAGGGCCGCCTGAAGCGGTTAAGCTTACGAAAAGGCAGCTACTGGAGCTGGTGGGCCAGGCCGGGCTTGCGTTGGAAAGTGAGAAGTCGGACGTGGTTCCCTATCAGGTATTCCTGGTGTTCCGGAAGGCCTGAAACAATTGGGGCGTTGCGGCGGTTGTTGCCGGTCATGTCGGTCGGCGGTCGCTTCTGTTCCGGCGAGATTCTGCGATGGCCCAGGCGAGGAAGCCCAGGAGGATGGTGGCCAAGCCAGCTAGACTCTCCTTTGGGCGTTGGGCGATGGCAAACCCAGTTATCGCGAGCGTCACGAGTAGGAACGAGGCAGGCACCCAGGGCCAGCCGGGCACGCGGAGTTGCGGACCCTCTTGCAGGCGGATGCGGATAAGGCCGACCACGGTGGCGGCCGTGCTGAGTCCCAGGGTGAAGCCGATGTAGGTCAGGAGTTGGTCGAAGGTGGAGGACCACAACAAGGTTAAGGCCAGCGCCCCTTGCAGGAGGATGGCATTGACCGGTGGTGCGTTCCGGGCGGCCAGGCAAATGGGCAAGAAGCGGTCTTCTGCCATGCGGGCATAGACGCGGGGCCCGGCCATGATTAGCGAAGAGGCAGAGCTGACCAACACCAGCGCGACCAGGGCTGAAACGGCATTGCCCCAAGCAGGCCCACCCAAAGCCGTGGCGGCGACTCGCCCCACTTCCAGTTTGCCGGCGAGTTGATCAATCGGGGCGGAGAAAACGAAGACGGCATTCAGGGCCAGATAAATCAGCGTCACGATAGCCGTGCCCAGCATCAGGGAGCGAGGCAGGTTGCGCTCGGGATGGGTGACTTCGCTGCCGATGTAGATGGCGGCATTCCAGCCGGCATAACTGAATGAAACCCAGACCAGCGACACGCCCATGAGGGCCAGGGGCGCGGACTGGGGAGGCGGAAGAGGCGTGGCGCCGAGTCGGCCCGCCGCGAAACTGACGAATCCCAGGATCAAGATGACTTTGAAAAGCACCGCGGTGTTTTGCACCCAGGCGCCCGCTCGGACGTTGGCGGCGTGGAGCGCCGAGAGCACGAGGATCAGGACGGTCCCCAGGAGTTCGGGGCGCCCGTGCGGGAACCAGGGGCCGGCGTAGGTCCCGAACGCCATAGCGGCGGCGGCGAGGGGGGCGGAAAAACCCACCAATAGCGAGATCCATCCGGCGACGTAGCCCAAGGAAGGATGCAGGGTGCGCGAGAGGAAAAGGTATTCGCCGCCGGATTCCGGCAGGCGCCGGGCCAAGGCGCCGTAACTGAGCGCACCCAAGGCGGCGAGAGCGCCGCCGATTAGCCACACCGCCAGAACCGGCCAAGGCGACTTGAGGTCAGCCAGCAGGAACCCGCTGGTGGTAAAGACGCCCGTGCCAACCATATTCGCCACCACCAGGGCGGTGGCGGTGGGCAATCCGAGGCTGCGCGTGCTGGGCATTGGATTATGAGGTTGACTCTCCGGCAGGTGGCGGTAAAGAAGGAAGTGCCATGAGAATCATTCTGACATTGGTTGGCCTTGTGTTGGGGCAGGCGCTTGCCGTTGCACAAAACAGCGTCCTGACCAGCACGCAGGAAATGAACCGGCTGCACCAGGACTCCAAGGCGTACATCGCCCGCCTGGAGGACCCCATGCGGGATGCCTACCAGAAGCCGCAGGAGGTCGTTAAGGCGTTGAAGATAGAAGAGGGCGAGGTGATCGCGGACATCGGGGCGGGGTCGGGCTACTTCGCCGTCCGCCTGGCGCGGGCTGTTGGGGAAAAGGGGCGCGTTTACGGGGTGGATGTCAACCCGGATATGATCGTGCATCTGAATCGGCGGGTGCGGGATCTCAACTTGAAAAACGTCGTGACGGTTCTTTGTGCGCCGGAGGATCCGTTGCTGGCCGATGGCTCGGTTGATCGGTTTCTCATCTGTGATACCTGGCACCATATCGGCGGCCACGCCAAGTACCTGGCGCTGCTGAAGCGGATGCTCAAGCCGGGCGGGCAGGTGATCATGATTGACTTCAAGAAGGCGAAGACGCCGGTGGGGCCGCCGATGGAGTTGAGGATTGACCGCGTCGATTTGGTGCGCGAAATGGAGGCCAACGGTTTCCAGTTGGCTGCGGAGCACACGTTTCTGGAGTATCAGTATTTCCTGATCTTCAAGGTGAAGTAGGTTTTCACGTTTGGAAAACGACTTTCGTCGTCCCGACTAGCCGAATAGAAGCACTTGCCGTGAAGCTGCGCGAAAGTGGGATGCCGGAGGAGGCGTACTGGGAGACGCTGTTGGATGTGCCGCTGATTCTCGACAGGCTCGGGGTTGACGTCCGGCTGCGGAACGTCGTGGAGTTCGGTTGCGGTTACGGGACGTTCACGGTGCCGGTGGCCAAGCGGATTTCGGGCATGGTGACGACGTACGATATTGACCCGTCGATGGTCGAGCGAACTCGGGAGCGGGCCGCGGCGGCCGGTGCCTATAACGTCGTCTATGTGGTGCGCGACGTGTTTGTGGATGGATTTGGCGGTGAGGCAGGGAGCAAGGATGCGTGCCTGCTGTTCAATATTCTGCATTGCGAGGAGCCGCTGCGTTTGCTGGCTGAGGCGGCGCGGGTGGTGCGACCAGGCGGGGCGGTGCTGGTGATTCACTGGCGTTGCGACCCGGCGACGCCGCGGGGGCCGAACCTGGAGATCCGGCCGAGGCCGGAGCAGATTGTGGGGTGGGCGAGGGAAACAGGGTTGCTGGGGGCCGAGGGGCCGGTAATTGATTTGCCGCCCTGGCATTATGGGTTGCGGCTGGGGCGCAGTGCCGACACCAGTGTTTTAGACGAATGACGAAACGATGAATTGGCTCACATGGATGGCCAACCTCGGCTCGTACGGGCGGGCCGAGAAACTCCTCTTAGAATAGGGCGGGTTGCGGGTGGTGCATGGGGGCTGGGAGATCTGCTAAGTGGTCCCATCGACCGGTTTCTTCGCCACGGCATTAGGAACGCGCCATTTGATCATCGCGACCTTCACGGCGTCGTTGACCAGAAGACACGAGACCATCGCGTAGGTAAAAATCGCGAGCGTCTGCCACCAAGGCAAAGGCAGGAGTCCCGGGAGACCCACAAATGTGAGGATAGTGCCCGCGAGCGCATCGGCCGCGAGGGCTGACAGGAGGGTCTTGCTGGGCAGCGTTGCCCAGAACCACCGGCGCTCCCGCGCGGAGACGACGGAGAATACGGCAAAGTAGAGGAGCATCAGGAAGCTGAAGGTGTAGAGGGCATTGTTGTTGGTTGCTAAACCGAAATGCGACCAACCGAACCACAAGAGGAGGAGGGTTTCAGCGACCATCGCCACACCCAGCACTACGGACACGCTGATGAAGCCGCCGATGTTCCACGTCTCCGGTTTCCTGGACGGGCGAACGCGGTCGGTGGCCAGGGCGATCTTGGCGAAGTCCGTCATGAAGACCAGCAGCAGCATCGCAAAGGCGGAGACGACGAACTTACCGGTCACCACGAACGCTATGGCCACAAAGGCCGCCTTCAGGATCGTCCGGCTGATTTTGTTGATAATCCACGTCAAAATGCGCTGGTAGATCGTCCGCCCCTGCTCGACCAACGCGACGATGTTCGACAGCCCCGGTTCGGTGAGGACCACGCTCGCGGCCCCCTTGGCAACGTCGGTTGCGGTGCTAACGGCGATGCCCACTTCGGCCTGGCGCAACGCGGGCGCGTCGTTGACACCGTCGCCCGTCATGCCGGTCACGTGCCCGGCGGCCTGCAGGTGCTGCACCACGATGTATTTGTCCTCCGGATACACTTCGGCGAAACCATCGGCGCCCGCTAACAAATCCACCGCCTCATTGCCGGCCTGAGCGCCAGCGGCCTTCAGATCCGCCACACGCCGGATGTTGGGCAACCCGACGCCGTGCGCAATTTCACTGGCGACCGCCAGCGCGTCGCCCGTGAGCATCTTCACCGGAACCCCGAGGTCGTGGAGTGTGGCGATGAGTTGCCTGGCGTCCGGTCGGGGTGGATCGTACAGGGTCACCAAGCCGAGCACTGCGGGGGTGCCCGTTTCAGGGCCGCGCGCCACTGCGAGTGTCCGATATCCCTTCAGGGCCGATTCGCTGACACGCGCCTCCAAAGCCTCGATGGCCGGGAGTTGAAGGCCGCAGGCCTCGGCGACAGTTCTCACGGCGCCTTTCATCACGCGCAGCCGCTGGCCGTTCTGTTCGATCACGGCTTCCGTCCGCCGGTTTTTCGCATCAAAGGGCGCGAAAGAGACGGGCGTGACCTTGGGAAGGTTGTCGAAGATGTGCCGCTCCTTGGCCACGGCAAGGAACGCGAGGTCAATCGGATCCTGGTTTGATTCCTGCGACGCGAGTGCGCCAGCGAACAACACGTCGGCTTCCGTGGCGTTCTCCAGCGGGATCACGCCGGTGACGGCGAGCTGGTTCATCGTGATGGTGCCCGTCTTGTCCACGCAAAGCACGTCCATCGTTGCGGCGTCCTCCGCGGCGCTGAGGCGCGTCACCAGCACGCCGTGCTGCGCCAGTTCCTTGGAGCCGACGGCCATGCTGACAGTAAACATGACGGGCAGAGCGACCGGCACCGCGCTCATCAGCAGGACGAGCATGAGCGGGACCATTTCGATGAGCGGCGCGCCGCGGATCAGCGACAGAACGATGACCGTGCAAAGCAGCGCGCCGACGATGACAAAAAGCCACCGGACGACCTTCGCCACCACCGCTTCGATGTGAAGCTTCGGACGCGCTTCCTGCACGAGTTCCGTGGTGCGGCCAAAGAAGGTCTTCGCCCCGGTCAGCAGCACCACGCCGTTGCCTTCGCCCCGCCGGACGACGGATCCGGACGAAAGCACCTCGCCGGACGCCTTGTCGGCGTCCTTTGATTCGCCGGTTAGCGCCGACTGGTCGACGGTCAATGATCCCGTCAGGAGTTTGACGTCCGCCGGGATGATGTCGCCGGGGCGCACGCGAACGATGTCGCCCGGGACGAGATCCCGGGCCGGAACGACCTGCCAGGTCGAATCGCGCCGGACACGCGCACTGACCTGCAACCGCCGCCGAAGGGTCTCGACGACGCCGGCGGCCCGATGCTCCTGCATAAAGCTCAAGACGGCGTTGACGACCAGCAGCGCGCCGACCACCACGAGATCCGAGAATTTCCCGAGCACCGCCGACAGCGCCATGATCAGCTCGAGCATCCACGCCGACAGACCCCAAAACTTGCCGAGAAACATGAGGACCGGGTGGCCTTTTTTTTCAGCTACTTCGTTGTAGCCGTTCTCCTTGCGGCGAGCGTCCACCTCAGCGTGCGCGAGGCCGATGTCTGGATTGACTTGGAGCGCCGCGAGGGTGTTGGGAACCGACACGGAGGCGATGTCAGGGGGCTTGGCGATTGCCGGCTTCGAGGGCGCCGGCTCGGATTCGGGTTTGTTTGGGGGCGCTGGCATACCGGACCTACTGTCCTGCACGTTTTCGGTTTACGCCAGTTCGCCCGGGTTACGGGCGTAGAGGCGGGGCCCGGCCGTGGTCAGAGAAAATCCGGCTTGTGGTTGTGTGGCTGGCCCGCTTGGTTGCGGCGTTCGCCATTTCGCTTTGCTGGAAAGAGCTTTCGGATTGCCCGGCGCAACTGGGCGAAGAGGTGCTGCTTATCGACGAACGCGTCGGTGCCGGCCGCGCGGGCGGCTGCGCGGCATCCTGGAGTGTCGTCCGCCGTGACGAGGATGACCGCCGGCGCATGCGACCGCGCCTTGATCTGCCGGGTTGCTTCCAAACCATTGATTCCGGGCAAGTGCAAGTCCATGAGCACCAGGTCGGGGCTTAGCTCCATCGCTCGCCGCACGGCGCCGTAGCCGTCGGTAGCTGAGCCGATGAGCTGAACGTTGCTCTGTTGTTCCAGAAGCAAGGCAAGTGTTTTCATGACAAGCGGGGAATCATCCACGATCAGGGCGCGAACGGGGCTGCCATTGTCGGCTGGTGCCTCGGGCTCGGGGTCGTGCTTGCGGTGAGCGGAAGTGTTCATGCCGCAGCGCGGAGTTTCAACCTCGGCGGGGCGTTGGTCGGGGCCGGGCGGCGCGCGGTGGAAGTGACCTTGCGCACGCGCACTTCGAGAACACTCTCCGCAAGGAGCGTGTTAATCTCCCGGGTGTTGGCGTCCTCCGGCAGCGCAAACCGGCGCACAAAATAGCCGTGGGGACGCTCGATGCGCAGGAGTTTTCGATCGCCCTGCCAGGGGCTGGGACGTTCTCCGCAGATTACCAGGCCGTCTTCCTCCACAGCCACTCGGAGGTTGTCCGGATTTACTTCGGGCAGGTCAATTTTGAAGAGGTATTCCTCGGCATCCTCCGCAATGTCCACCGGTGGAAACCAATCCGCCCCGTCGTTTGGTGTTTGAGTCGCGGGAATCATGGCCAGTTGCGTCAACAGGCGATCCTGAGGGCCGGGTGTCGTGGGGGCCATAGATCTTTCGCGCAAAAGCGGGTCAACTCACGGCGACGAGCGAAACCGGGTGGTTGTCGTCATCACGGGCCGTGCCTGAGGCTTGCGGGTCGAGCGTAGGCTGGCCGTCGACCAGGAAGTGATATTGGTGATGGCCGTGGGGCAGCAGCATTTGAATGAACCACCAGCCATCCACGCGCTGGTGCATCGGTACCGGGTGCCATTGATTGAAATCGCCAGCGATCTGCACAGATTTGGCGCTGGGTGCATCGCAATAGAAGTTGGTCGGCTTTAGTGAGTTCCTGGCGGAATAGAGCTCGCTGGCCGGTTTGTCGTATATTACGGCATTCATATGTGTCTCACTGAACCCTTAGACGCCGCAAACGGAGGTTGGATAGAGTTTTTAATGTTGAATTAATCTCCCGTTAATGATCGCGCGTGCCCGCAAGGGTGGCGCTGAGCTCAGGGCACTGGCAGACAGCTGGCTGCACCGCAGCCGGGACGCGTGGTGGTTCCTCGTCGGGAAGAATGGCGATCGCGGCAGCGGTGGCGCTATCTATGGAATGAGAAAGTGGAGGCGACGGCGCATGGGGCGCAACGCCCTGGGAAGGCGGTCCAGAGCTGGGCGAGGGCCGGGAGGCCGGTGCAGTGGGCGGGGGCGAGGCGTTGAATGTCCAGGTGGCGAAAGGCGGCGATGGTTTTGTCCATACGTTCGGGGCTGGCCTTCAGGAGGTGGAGGCCACCCACGATGGAGTGAATCGGCCGGCCGCCGGTGAGGTGCTGGACGTATTCAAGAGTGTTCACCACGCCCGAGTGGGCGCAACCGAGCAGGATCACCAGGCCGTCTTTGGTGTCAAAGTAAAGGGCCTGGTCGTCCAGCAACGGATCTGGATGGGCGCCGGCTGGATCACGGAAGAACGAGCCTCCGGTGTCTTCAAAAGTGTTCTGTCGGGGAATCTCCCCGGTAACGAAGATGCCGGCGAAGATTTCCACGGGCTTGGAAGTCCAAACTACGCCTGCGGCTGCTTTGGTGATGGCCTCGGCAGTTTGCGGATCCGTGCCGATCGAGCGGGTGGTTCCGTCGGGATCGCGGACGAATTTCTGTAACAGGGCAGCGCGGTGAAGAAAAAGCCGCGCTTGCGGTGCTGCCTGGT
>Ga0315276_10005997_pt1 | contig 11236 bp, 8 predicted proteins | sample YL17G05_0_MG_FD_204542 | JGI IMG/M metagenome (GOLD analysis project Ga0315276, IMG submission 204542) | Sediment microbial communities from Yellowstone Lake, YNP, Wyoming, USA - YL17G05_0 | ecosystem: Environmental > Aquatic > Freshwater > Lake > Sediment | place: USA: Wyoming | collected... | reverse complement strand
TAAGCGCGACGTACCCACCATTAATATCAGGGAGTTTTTGCTTCACAATATCTGCTTCAATGGTAACACCAAGATGATTCGCCTGACCGGTGAGATCCGCAGCAGTATGGTAATCTTTTCCATCTACTTTAAACGCAGGATTCCGTAGATAACACCACAGGATCGTTGCCATTCCAAGTTCATGGGCGTACTTAAACGCTTGACTCACCTCTTGGATCTGTCTAGTTGATTCATCAGAACCAAAATAAATAGTACAACCAATCGCAGCAGCACCCATATCCCACGCCTGTTCGACACCCGCAAACATGATTTGATCAAAATTATTTGGATATGTAAGTAATTCATTATGGTTGATTTTCACGATGAACGGGATCTTATGCGCATACTTCCGTGAGACAGCACCAAGAACACCGAGGGTCGACGCAACCGCATTACAACCACCTTGAATCGCAAGTTTCACGATGTTTTCCGGATCAAAATACATCGGGTTCGGGGCAAACGATGCTGCAGCAGAATGCTCAATACCTTGATCTACAGGCAATATCGAGAGATACCCGGTTCCTTCTAACCTGCCGTGATTGAACAATGATTTCAGGTTACGAAGTACTGGGGTTGATCGGTCAGTATCAACAAAAATTTGGTCGATAAAATCAGGTCCAGGGAGATGTAAGGATTCTTTTCTGATTTTCGTACATGTATGTTTGAGCAGAAAGTCAGATTCAGCACCCAAATATCCTCTAATTCCATCAATATTTCCTTTCATAATTACTCCAACTTCCTCTAATTGCGGCAACGTTGGTTCACCTCACAATAGACAGGAGAATACTGAGTAGCACATAAAACTTTCTATGGAGTAAACAAAGGAAAAAAAGAAGGATTAAGAAACGAGGAGGTTTCCTTCTTCGTAACGCTTACCAAGTTTTTGCAGCATATCTTTTGTCATGTCGCCAAGGCCGTACTTCGGTTTCCAACCCCATTCCTTTCGAGCAGCACTATCATCAATAGAGCGTGGCCAGGAATCAGCGATTGCCTGACGGAAATCAGGTTTGTAATCACAGGTGAACTCTGGGATATGTTTTGTGATTTCGGTAGCAAGTTCCTCAGCAGAAAAACTCATGGCGGCAAGGTTGAAGTCGCAATGATGTTTCAATTTGGTAACATCTGCGTCCATTAGATCAAGTGTCCCTTTCAGACAATCAGGCATGTACATCATCGGAAGGGCAGTATCAGCTCGTAAGAAACAGGTGTATTTCTTGTTTTTAATCGCTTCGTAGAAGATTTCGACTGCGTAATCTGTGGTTCCACCACCCGGAAGGGTTTCACTACTAATGATGCCTGGATATCGGACCCCTCGCACATCAAGATTAAAACGTTTCACGTAGTAATCACCGAGGAGCTCGCCAGCGACCTTGGTCACACCATACATCGTTTTTGGTCTGAGGATTGTCTCCTGAGGCGTGTTATCTCGAGGTGTTTCCGGGCCAAAAGCTGCAATAGAGCTGGGAACAAACACACGAACCATGCTATGTTCACGTGCAACCTCTAAACAATTATACAATCCATTAATGTTGACGTCCCAACACAAGAGAGGCTTTTCTTCTCCAACCGCTGAAAGAATCGCAGCCATGTTATAAATCGTGTCGATATCATAATCGTTTACGACTTTCTCAATCGTTTCTCGTTTACAGATATCGATATATTCAAAGGGACCGGAGTTCAGAATAGTTTGGCTTGGTTTGGTTTTTCGCCCTGTAGCTAATACATTGTCGTTTCCAAATTTTTTCCGGAGCATCATCGTTAGTTCTGAGCCGATTTGACCAACGGCGCCGGTCACCAAAATTTTTTTCATGCGTTCTTGTGCCATAATCGCGTGACCCCCAAATTATTTTCGTTGACTGGAATCATTATTTCCTATAGATACTTTACTGTTCTCCACTGTACTCAGAATCAGTGCGAATGCCGTCTAATTGTTTCGGAGGTCCTGGACGAATAATATATCCTTTTCGTTTTTTTCTCCAATTCGCCCATCGAGCCAGTACTAAGGGCAAAACCAAGATGGAGGTAATAAACGAGTAAATAAGCGTGATAGCGGTGATGATACCAAACTGCTGTTCAGGAGGAATAGGGGCAAACGCAAGGACACCAAAACCAAAAATGGAAGAAAGAGCAGCGATCAGGATTGCACTCCCCGTTCGCGAGATCGTCTCAGTGACTGCTTTTGTTATATCTCCTGTTTGATCTGCGACATATCGGAATCGTTCCGTAATATAACATGCATAGTCAATACCAACACCGATAGTAATACAGGTGACGGTGATCGTTAAAATGTTTAACGTGTACCCGATAAAATACATGCTTCCCAATACCCAAATAATAGAAACACTGACCGGAATCATTACTATCAACCCTAGCACAGGGTTGCGATAAATAAGAGAAAGCATAATCGCTGCAAGAACAAAGCAGATCCCCGTAGACAGAATCTGGCTTTCAGTCATGTTCTTTAAGATCGATAGAGTAATCAGCAGAGTCCCTGTGACAACCGCTGTATTATCACCATAATCTGAAAGATCATCATTTAATTCTTTTTTCAGCTGATCAAACTGTTGGGTCATATCATCGCTTGCCGAACCAAGATCGACATAGACACGCAAAATAGTCGCGGTATACTCGTTTCCATCCTTATGGAGTAACCCAGATACTTGCATCTCATATTCAGCGCTTGTAGATAAATAATCATACACTGCTTGTACATCAGCATCGGTTTTTGGAATTCCTGTTACTTCATCGATATTGAACAACCCTACAAGGGAATGGTTATTTGCCACTGCCTGCTGCAAGATTATTAAGATGCTTTCTGTTTTTGTACTCCCATCAGATCTACGAGCAACATACTGGTCGTCATTCATTTTTTCATGCGTGGAACGAAGACCTTGTAGTGTTTGGACACTTGCAACATTCCCTTCAAGGAGAATATACTCTTGATCCTGACTTGAGAAGGGAAAATCCTCACCAATCTGAGTGAAGAGTTGGAGCGCCGGATTATCCTGGGGGATAAATTGATTCATGCTAAATCCAGATTTTAATTGGCTCACCGCAGTCCCCATCACCAGACAAATGAGTATTGTGGCGAGGAAGACTTTTTTCTCATGGCGAAGGAGTATGTGTGCAATCTGGCTCATGATAGTGGTCATCGAAGAGGTTTGTTTCTTGGATGCCACATGGGTAGCTGGTTTTCTTCGATCGATAATATAACGAAGGGCAACAAGCAGGGTCATAGTGATGATAAAGGTATATGTAATCCCTAAGGCAAGGAATAGACCGAAATCTCTCACAGGAGGAAGCGTTGCGCTGAGGAAGGAAAGGAACGCGACAAACGTCGTAAACCATGCCAAAAAAATCGCGATACCAACTTCTTTTATAGAAATGCGAATCGCTTCCGCAGGTGTCCTGCCGTTATTTATCTCCGTTCGATAGTTAAAAAGAAGGTTGACGGAGTACTCCACCCCTAAACCGATATTCAAAGGAAGAAGTGCAACTGCGATAATGTTAAAGGAGATTCCAAGTAACGCCATCGTCCCAAACAGCCACACGCAAGAAAAAGCAAACACAATGATAGGCAGAAGGATATAGGAAGGTTTTCGAAACGCGATAAACAGTATACAAAGAATAATAATAAAAATTGCTGGACCGATAATGGTCATCGCTTCCATTGCAGCATCATTTATCTGAGTGGTGACAATGCCTTCCCCGGTTGCTTGTATCGAGATGCTGGTACATTGTCTATCCACTGCATTGATTTTATCAATGATGTTGGCATTGACCCTGGCCAGTTCCTCTGCATCACCACTTTGCAAATTCAGCTGAACGATACAGAGGCTCGCATGGGAGGTATTTGTCTGTAGATATTCCGCGGAGATGAACGACAAGGCATTCACCCGCAGCTCCGAAAACAACTGTGGTATCAAAGGATATATTGTCGTTGAAACACCAGTATCGGGTGCTCGATCAGCCTGAACCCAGAGTGCTTGAATGGTTGATAAGGAGAACGTAGAGGGAAGTAATCCAGTCCCAGACATACCCTCTGAAAGACCTGAGAAATCATCTAAATCGATATCGAACCGTTGAAGCATCCGGGAGACAACAGAACCAAGAATCGGTCTGGATTGAAGACGCTGGAGCCGATCAAATAAATAACTCGTATTTATGACAATATGTCCACCTGGTCGATGCAGAATCGGGCTCTGATAATAACGAACTCCGGCTGAGAAATTCGTCAATTTCGTGGGAAGCTCAAATGAGCCAAACTGAAGAGCAATACCATACAACCCAAGTTCTTTTCTTGAGACAATGACGTTAATCCGATTTGTGCCAGGGTCAAAGGAGATATTCCCTGTCCGAAGTTGAAGCGGGAAAAGCATCTCTTGTCCAGGGGGTCGAAGCCACAGGTACGCTGTTTTTTTATACGATGTCAATTCATGATTTCTGATTTGTTGTATGAACTGTTTGATATTTCCCAGCAGTCCATTGCCAATTTCCCAGCGTGGGACTGCTGGTTCAATCCGCGCAGCAATTTGATATCCAATATCGTATTCAGAGGGGAGTAACGAGTTTTTAAAATCAAGATACCATTCCATCGTACTGACTTTAGAAAGTGGTGGTTTTAAATTCGAAGAAAAATCTGAAAGAGAATAGACCTCAAAGGAAAAAATAAGTGTTTTATTGTCTTTCATTATATAACAGTTTTTGATGTCAGCACTTTCCACCGCTCTTCCACTAGAACGTAGGAAGGAACTCTTATAATCAATAGGCTCATTCGCATCATCGGTATTAAAGAGTGTCATTTCTCCAGATGGTTGTTCGTTGAGAAGATCATTGATTGCTGTCTTCAGCTGTTCATCGCTACAGTTTTCAACTGTTCTATTAAATTCCATTTGACAGACCGGCTCTAGAAAGGTAAAAATGGATATCGAATCATTGACTTCGGGAATCTTTGCTAGTTCTTTTTGGAGATTGTATTGATCTCGGAGTGCTTGCACATCAATTACACTATCTGCTTGTTCCTTTTCTATGTATAGAATGATTGTTTGTGAACTCATCCCGAAATAATCAGAGATGCGGTTGTTGGCTTGTACTTCTTCACTGTCTGGTGCGAAATCCTCAAAGTTTGTTTTGAATTCTAAAGAGGGGATGAACACAGAGAAACCGATTGTTATGAGAACTATTATAAGGACCACGAGCCATGGTCTTTTTTCAATAAGTTTTCCAAGTCGATTTAGCATAGTAAATGAACTTCCTTTTCTCTTACAAAATTCTCAATAGTCTCTGTGATTCGTGGAAGTATACACCCCTGAATCAATATTATCATTATATAACCTACGAAATATATTAATATTGTTATCAATTAGTATTGGGAAAAGAGGCTTATTCTAGAGTTTTTTAAAATATATTAAAAAAAGAGAGGAGGGACGTTTCATCTCTGAAAATCATTCCGCTTCAAAATTGATAAATATAGTACCAGTATGTGGACCAATGCAATCAACAATATCATGGACCTCAATTACTATCTGCACCCATACGTAATCAGAAACGTTCGTCGTCGCGTTGGTATTATTTTCTGAGAATCGAACTTGAGCGGTTTGATCCCAAGTTGTATTACAACTATTATTTGTTCTATCTGAGACATTACTACACATGTCACCAGGATTATTGTTTCCTGCAGCAAGGATCCATGCAGTAGTGTTACTCGCATTGACGACAGTTCCATTGTTAAACATAAAAACACTACTAGGATCACTCGTGTTGTCACTTGCATCTGCATCACGGTTGCTATGAAGCCAGATCTTCATATACGTCCAATTCAAGGAAGTGACATTAATATGAGTAATGTTAAGAGCGAATTTTTCTTCGTTGACAATTCCAAAGGCTGCAGAATACGTGATTGTTTGATTAATACTCATGTTACCAAACTTGAGTATCAGGGAGACTTTCGTAGTATTTGACCCGGCAACCCTCAAAACACGAACTGAATCTGAAGAATTGTCGGATCCAATGAATCGTATATTACTGTTTGAAGGGTGAACGATATTTAATTCGTACCCGATTTTTGTCACCGAGTATTGCGTAGCCATCACCATCGCAGTTACAAGAACCATCACACCGATAATGAAAAGTCGTTTATCAATCCTCATTGACCGTCGCTCCCTATCCTTACCTTGTCTCATATTAACATGTTAATTCTTGTCAATATTATATTTAAAGGTTGGCCGATAAAATCTCAAAATGATAAAATGACAACAAAGCTCAACAGATAAAAAGGACAAAAAATGTTTATAAAAAATAATAAGTCTTAGACATTATATCTGATTGAACAATCCTGCATCCTTTACAAGAGCTGGAATAATCTCTTCCCAAAACAGAGCAGTGATATGAATGCCATGAACCCCAGAAAGCAATTTTAGTTCACGAATGGTTTCCAACGCGATCGCGTACCCCTCTTTTTTAGGATCAATGGTGTTTTTCATCCTCTGATACACCACATCAGGGACATCGGTCCCAGGAACATGAAATTTCATTCGCTCTGCCATCTTGGCAGATTTTAAAGGAGTGACACCAGCCAGGATATGAACCTTTTTATCAAGTCCTTGCGATCGTACATCATCCATCCATCTCGAAAACTTCTCTATATTATAGACACTCTGTGTCTGAATAAACTCTGCTCCAACATCAATCTTTTTCCGAAGACGATCAACCTGAGCGTCAAAAGGATCTGCATACGGATTTGCTGCAGCGCCAAGAAACACAATTGGTCGTTCAGCAAGCAAAGGATCACCGCTCTGAAAAACTCCCGCATCTCGCATGTTTTTTATGATTTGAAGAAGTTGTATCGAATCGACATCATAAACACCCTTTGCCTCAGGATGATTCCCAAATGACTGATGATCACCAGTAAGACAAAGAATGTTCCGAACCCCGAGTGCAGCGGCACCAAGCACATCGCTTTGCAGACCAATACGATTCCTATCACGGCACGTCATCTGCATGATTGGCTCCATATTCATCTGAAGAAGAATCACAGACCCGGCAAAACTTGACATCCTTACGACAGCAGTCTGATTATCCGTGATATTAAAAGCATTAGCAGAACCCTTCACCAGCATCGCTTTGTCACGAATCTTATTGGCATCAGAACCTTTTGGCGGTCCAATCTCAGCGGTGACCGCAAACCGTCCTTCTGAGAGAATCTTCTCAAGGTTACTCCGATAGCTCATGTTAGACTCTCCTCTTCATCTCCGCTGCTTTCGACCAATCCTTAGGTTTTTGAATAGCCATTAATACATCCAACTTACCTTTCTTTTTTAATTCTTGATAGATACAATCCCAGACACATTCCATTTCTGAATTAATCTCACATTTTCCGTCAGATGACCCACCGCAGGGACCATTGAGCATAGATTTTGGACATCGTGTAACAGGACAAAACCCTCCAAACATATCCAAGAGACATTCCCCGCACAGTATACACCGCTTATCAAATTCATTAGCACGGGAAATTTCCCCTAAAAAAAGGGTATCAGTCCCCGCAAGGACTTCTTCATCAGTAAAGAGTTCAGCCACCGTTTGCACACCATTACCACATGCAAAAACAAGGATCTTTTCGGATCTGCTAAGCTCCGTTTCACATTCTTTCAACTTGCGTTTACTGTTATTCAGATGGCACGCAGGCTCTAGGACAACACAACCGGACACCGGTATTTCCCTTTTTTCAAGCGCCTCTTTCATCGCATCAATTTCATCTTTACCACCCGTATGACAAAGAGTTGCGCATTCACTACACCCAATAAGAAAAACAGGACCTTTCCCAAGAACTCGAAGAATCTCCTCGAGGTTTTTCTGTTTGGTTATTATCATGAAGAAAAAAGATACGGTAACGTATTCTTAAAGATTTGTACTTCTACACGTCTGGTTGTAACGGTTTTCCATACAGCAACGTGTTAAATACTATATACCATGTGAAGTGTACTAGTTCAGTAACCGTTGATTCAGAAATCGAATCAATCGACAATTTGTATATCGCAGAGTTCTTTAAATTTCAATAATGTTGGTACTATCGATGGATTTTTATGCTGTTTGTATTTCTAAGAATCTATTATGATACGAGAATATCTGAAACTTGCACGGTCATTCAACGCAGTCCTAACAGGTATATCACCGGTGATGGGCGCGATTGCGATGCAGCAATACGATATCATCATCCTGATCCTGTTGTTCCTTATTGGGTTCTTGGGACATACCTTCGGGTTCGTTTTCAATGACATTATCGATTACAACATTGACAAATCATCAAAAGAGATTAGTGATCGACCATTAATCAGTGGGACGATCTCCATTCGGAACGCATGGATCTTTGCATTTACGTCCATGGCTGTCGCGTTTTTTATCTCCCTGTATCTTGCAATAACTACACAACGTTTCTTCCCGCTTTTAATCCTTGCAGTATCCGCATCATTTATCGTTCTGTATGATTTGGTAAGCAAGAAATTCCCTCTCACTGATTTCTTTGTTGCTATCGGTGTTTTCTTTTTAATTGTATATGGAGCAAGTACCGCTACTGGCACACTCACTTCGCTGACAACCCTTACCTGGATCGTCTGTGTACTTGGGGCGATTCAAGTCCTTTTTATGCAAATGGTCACAGGAGGAATGAAGGATATTGAAAACGACTTTTACAGAGGAGCACGAACACTCGCTATCCAGATGGGAGTACGAATAAATGAAGGAAAACTACATATATCTTCAAGTTACAAAGCACTCGCGTACGGCATCCAACTCGCAGACCTAATAGTTGTTTTCCTACCGTTTTTTATACTTTGGAATATTCGAACGCTTTCCCTCTTTCAATACATTCAGTGGGCGTCCCTAATCCTTGTTGGGATACTGATGTTTTTCTTATCCCATAAATTATTGACAATGGAGCGCTTTGAACGGACCCGAGCACGAAAATTTATTGGTAGTCACTACATGATCAATTTTACTATCGTACCGATTATGCTGATGAGCCAGAGTAACCCTTGGCCAGGCATCCTCATGTTCTTCCCCGGGCTTGGATTTATTTTCTCGAATCTTATACTGCATGGGACGCTCCTACAGCCCAAAACAATGTAAAACACTAGAAACACTCAAATAGCAACACCTTTTTCCTACTCGTAGATGAACAAAATTACTGCGTACGCGAGATTGCTACGAATTCTTGGTCTTGGTGCTCTTGGGATTTCCCCAGTAATCGGGGCACTCACTGTTGGTGTGATGAATCGTGATGTAATACGAAAATATATAGGAATCCAATCGTTCCTCCGATTACTCACTCGTGCCGATTATGCTAATACCTATAATCGGGATTGTCCCATCGGTAATCCTGATTTTCTTCCCGATTGCATGGTACATTATTTTCGCACATTTAATCGGAGAAAAACTCTTTAGGCCACGGATGTAAATGGGCAATAAAAACCATTCAGAGATTTGCATTATCGGAGCTGGCATTAGCGGACTTACTGCAGGCGCCCTGCTTACCAAAAAAGGATATAAGGTTACGATTTTCGAAAAAGAATCCCTAATAGGAGGACGAGCGCTCTCCTTTGACGCCTCATCGTATACAGTTGATCAGTATCTAAAGCTACTCTCACGATTTCAGATGAACGTCCCTTTCTCAGAACCTGATCTTCCAACGATTTTTAATAAGAAGATGTTGCAAGGATACATGTTAGATCTTGGGTACCATGCGATTGGCGGTGGTGTCATGTCTAATCTTAATGGTGTGCTTGCAACCCTTGACGATCATATCGAGACGCTTGAATCAAGTGTAGGATTCATCAAAGAAAACGGATACGACTTCCCATTTCTCTCACGCGTAGATAAACTCAAAATTCTTCCGAACATCCTACGACTTCTACTCGCAAGTGAAAAAACTATGAAACGACTCGATGATGTCTCAATGACAAAAACAATAGAACAATATGGACAAGGAAAAATGAAACTAGTTCTTGAGATTTTTTCTCGTTCGATTTCCACCGTTAATAATCTTGATCGTATTTCAACAGGTGAAATGTTCCGCGCACAACGCACTCTTTTAAAAGGATCAAAACCAGTCGGATACCCAAAAAACGGCCTTGGGGAGATACATCAGAAACTAGCTAAGGCTATCACAAGCCGTGGTGGAATAATCCAGACAGGAACGCCGGTACAAAAAATTCTCATTGATGGAACAACAGCAATCGGAGTCATGGTTGGGAATAAAGAATATAGATTTGATACCATTGTCTCAACACTACTAGTACAGAACCTTTTCTGCATTGCTGACGAGAAAGATTTTCCAAAAGAATATGTAAAAATGGTGAAATCTCTGCAAGGAACCGGCAGTCTCTGTGCCTACCATTCCATAAAAAATGTGGATACTCAATTACTAGGAAAGACATTTCATTTCATTGAACGAGATATCGGTGTTGATGGAAACGATGCGGTCGGCATGATTGATTTTATGTCCGCTGTACCGGATACTAGATTATCACCACCCTCACATCATCTTGTTCAATCATACATCATTTGTACACCGAAAGAAGCACGAGATAAAAAAACTCTTGATACACTCAAAATAGCTTTAGATAAAAATCTCGAACGGTTAATACCAAAATTTCAGTCACAGCTTCGCTGGGCTATATATCCAGCCGTCTGGCACTTAGATGGTGTTGCAAAAACTACTGACAACGCAAAACCAGAGATACAGACACCAGCAAAGAACCTGTTTATAATTGGTGATTGCGTGAAAGCTCCAGGTATAGGAATCAATTGTGCGATTAATTCAGCACGAGTTCTTCAAGAGATGCTTACTGGCTCGGTCTGATTTTTTTTTTTTAAAAAAAACAAAAATTTATTCCACTATTTTTTAAAAAATAAAAAGATATTTATATTTGAAATCATAAACATCATGGTGCGTAGCCCTATAGAGCAATTAATATAATATCCGTCCCTATTCACAACAACGAAAAACCCGAGTTCATGGTGTCATAATGTTGGTAAAATTAACCATGAAAGAACCATTTTCAAAAAACAGGTTTCTTTCAAAAAAATTTAGAGGATACTTCGATTTACTCAGACCATTTACCTTACTTGCACCCTTTTTTGTCTCTATGTTTATCATGTTCGCAAGTCTTGTTTATAACGACAAGTTCGTTGAGTTCCCGAA
>Ga0315276_10005996_pt1 | contig 11236 bp, 6 predicted proteins | sample YL17G05_0_MG_FD_204542 | JGI IMG/M metagenome (GOLD analysis project Ga0315276, IMG submission 204542) | Sediment microbial communities from Yellowstone Lake, YNP, Wyoming, USA - YL17G05_0 | ecosystem: Environmental > Aquatic > Freshwater > Lake > Sediment | place: USA: Wyoming | collected... | reverse complement strand
GCCGAGCATGAGCCGGCGGCGGCGCGCTTCTCCTGGCGCAGCGGGCTGATCCGCGGCGACGTGCACGACGCCAACTCATTTTACGGCGGCGGCAGCGCCGGCAACGCGGGGCTGTTCTCCAGTGCCCGCGAATTGTTCGCCCTGGGCCGCGAGTTCTTCCCGGAGACCGCCACCCTGCTGGGCGGCGACTCCGTGGCCCTCTTCTGGCAGAACCGCACTCCCCGTGACCCCCAGGGGCGGACGATCGGCTTCCAGCTGAACTCGTCGCCCGGCGCCTCCGGAGGCGAGGCGCTCTCCCCCGGAGCGATCGGGCACAGCGGCTTCACCGGCACCTCGCTGTGGCTGGAGGCGGAGAAGCGGCGCCAATGGATCCTCCTGAGCAACCGCGTCCATCCCCGCGTCAGGAAAGCGAATTTCAATGCCGTGCGTCGCCAGCTGCACCGCCTGCTCAAGCGCGAGTTGGAGACGGGATGAAGGCCCTGGGCTTTCTCATTTCGCTCCTGGTCCACCTGCTCTTCGTGCTGCTGCTGCTCCACGTCCGCTTTCCCTTGATCGAGATCCCGGTGAAGGCGCAAATCATCCAGGTCGTGCCGATGTCGCCGCCGCTGCCGGCGGAACCGCCGGCGCCGCTTCCCGTGTATGTCCGTCCCTTCGTCCTGAAGGGCGGCGCTCCGGGGCGCGCCGGCACCGCGTCAGCCGCAACCGGCGCCGGAACGAAGCCGGCACTTTCCCGGGCGGATCGCCCGCGCCGCGTCACCGGCCCCCTTGGGCGGCCTTTTCCTCCCGGAGCCGGCTCACCGGCCCCGCTGGCCGCCGAGACCGCGCCGGCGCCACCCGCGGAAAACAGCCCCCGGCTGACCATCGATCTTGACCGCGTGTCCCGGAAATTGAAGGAAAAGAATGCCGCCGCCCGCGCGGACGCGGGGGGCGGATTCCCGCCGACCGCCGGCCTGCCTTTCGGCGACGCGCCTGCCGCGCAGGGCTCGTCCGCACGGGGTCAAGGGGGCGACGGCACGGCCAGCATAGCACTCGGGGGCAATGCTTTTTTTGACGCGCGGGGCTACGACATCACCCCCTGGGCGAAGCGCATGGTCTACCGCGTGAAGAAGAACTGGATCTTCCCGCCGGTTTCGCTGTACGGTCTGAAAGGCACCGTGGGCATCTACGTGCTCATCGAGCGCGATGGGGCCGTCTCCAGGGTTTTCATCCGCAAGACGTCCAACGTCCGGTCGTTCGACCAGGCCGCCTTCAACGCCATCGAGTTGAGCGCCCCCCTGCCGCCGTTGCCCGACGATTATCCCCGCGAGAATTTGCCGGCCTACCTCCTCTTTTATTACAATTGAACGTTCGGTTCTCCTCCCAGTCCGGCGTAAACCAAAAAAAATTTTTATACGTATATGAAATTTACCCTTATTATGTGGTAAATTACCCATACCAGATACACGGCTGCCTCGAAACGCAGGAGGACGAAATCGGCAACGCATGAAAACAAAGCATTTCGAATTTTCCAGGATCGGCCGTGTTCCGTTGGCCGTGGCCCTTCTTTTCTTGCTGGCGCCGCTGGCCAGCGCCGCCGGGGATTTGAGCCTGGAGCAGGCCGTACAGCTGGCGCTGGAGCGCAACGAGCGCGCCCTCGCCGCCGGCGAGCAGCTGCGCGCCGCCCAGGGCCTGGTCGTCCAGGCGCGAGCCTTTTTTTTCCCGGCGCTCTCCCTCAACAGCAACCTCACCCGCCGGCCCAACGCCGTGACGCGCCAGATCGATGACCAGACCATCACCATCCAGAGCCAGAACGCGGTGGCGGCGAACGCCTCGCTCAGCTGGATCCTCTTCAACCCCTCGGTCATCCCCAATTATCGCCAGGCGCTGTTCGCCGAGCGCTCGCAGCGCTTCTCTTCGGCCGACACCCGCCGCCGCCTCTCTTTTGAGGTCGCCGCGGCGTTCCTGTCCACCCTGACCATCGACCAGGTTCGAGTGGCGGCCGGCCACCGCCTGGACTACGCCGGCAAGACCCTGGAGGCGGCCCGCGCCCGCTACGCGGCGGGCCTGGTCTCGGTCAATGACGTCACCCGCGCCGAGCTGGAGCACGCCACGGCGGAGATGGGCGCTACCCAGACGCAGGGGGAGGTGGAGACCGCTTATCTCGAGTTGGGCTATCTGCTGGACGCGGTCATCGACGGCAAGCTGGCCCTGCCGGAGCTGCTGCTGGCCCAGGCCGAGCAGCCCGCCGCCGCCGTCCCCGACCTTCTTCCCGGCGCTCAGGAGCGGCGTTTCGACCTGCGCGCCCTGGCCTGGAACGCGAGGGCCCGGCAGGCGCGGGTCCTGGTGCCCGGTTTCGAGTGGCTGCCCAGCCTGACCCTCACCTACCAGTACCGCTACACCAACGAGGCGGGGCTGAACGTCAGCTCCACCACCTGGTCGGCCGGCCTGGGGCTGAGCTGGTCGATCTTCGACGGCTTCGGACGCAACGGTCTTTACAAGGAAGCGAAAGCCAGCGCCCGCCAGGCCGAGCTGGAGCTGCGCGGCGCCTCGCGCCAGGTCGACCTCGAGGTGCGCAGCGGCCTGGTTTCCCTGGCCAGCCAGCAGGCATCGCTGAAGAAGGCCCTGGTGGCCCTCGATGCCGCCAGTAAGAACGCCTCAGAGATCGCTGAATTGTACCGCCAGGGGCTGAGCAACGCCCTGCAGGTGGCCGACGCCAACGTCCGTTTGTTCGAAGCCGAGGTGGAGGTGGCCCGCCAGCGCAACGGCCTGGCCCTGGCCCTGCTCAACCTGCGCGCCGCGCAGGGACTCGACCCGTTCGGCAAGGAGCCTTCCTTATGAAACTGAAAAAAACATGTTTCTGCTGGCTGCCGCTGGCAGCGCTCATCCTGGCCTCTCCCGCCTGCGGCAAGGGCGGAGCCCCGGCCGCCTCCGGCGAGAAAGGCCCCGGTGCCGGGGGCGTGTCCATGCAGTTCCCGGTGGAGACCGTGACCGTACGCGATCGCGCCGTGGTCTATTCGCTGAATGCCGTGGGCTCGGTCGAGGCATTCGAGAAGGTGCAGGTCACCGCCCGCGTCGCCGGCGTGGTGGAGAAGGTGCAGTTCGCCGAAGGCAGCCGGGTCGCCGCCGGGCAGGTGCTGGTCGAGATCGAGCCGCAGCGCTACACGCTCTCCGTCGAATCGGCGCAGGCGGCTCACAACAAGGCCATTGCCTCCAAGAGTGACGCCGAGGCCGGGCTGAAGCGCCGCGAGACCGTGGACAGGCAGAACCCCGGGCTGATCCCGGGCGAGGAGATCGAGGCCTGGCGCACCAAGGTGCTGGTCGCCGCCGCCGAGATGGCCCAGGCCGGCGCGGCACTGAACCAGGCCAAGCTCAACCTGCACGACGCCTACGTGCGGGCCCCGGTCGCCGGGGTGGTGCAGACGCGCACCGTGCAGACCGGGCAGTACGTGCAGCCCGGGTCGGTCATGGCGACGCTGGTGCGCCGCGATCCCCTGCTGCTGCGCTTCCAGGCGACCGAGCAGGACGCCGTCCACCTGCAGCCCGGCATGAAGGCGTCCTTTCGGGTGCGCGACAGCAGCCAGCAGTACCAGGCACGCATCATTCACGTCGCCGCTTCGACCGAGGAGAGCACGCGCATGGTGGCCGTCACCGCCGAGGTCGTCGACAAGGCCAAGGAAACGCTGCGTTCCGGCTCGTTTGCCGAAGTGACGGTGCCGGTGGGCAATACCCGCCCCCTGCCGGTCGTGCCGCAGACAGCCATCCGCCCAAGCGAGAAGGGCTTCCTGGCCTTCGTGGTGGAGAACGGCAAGGCCGTGGAGCGCATCCTGACCCCGGGCATGCGCACCGCCGATGGCCAGGTGGAAGTCCTCTCCGGGCTCAAGGCCGGCGATGTGCTGGTGGTACGCGGCGCCGAGGCGTTGAGCGACGGCGTGCCGGTGCGTGCCGCCGCCGCGGCGGCGGAGGCCAAGAAAGCCGCAGCCAAGCCTTCCAAGTGACCATGGCGCGCCGCCAAGGAGCCGCAACATGAAGATCACCGAGATCTGCGTCAAGAAGCCCGTGCTGGCCTGGATGATGATGGCCGCCACCGTCGTCTTCGGCCTGGTGGCCGGCTCGCGCATCGGCATCAGCCAGTTCCCCGACATCGACTTCCCCAATATTTCGGTCTCGGTCACCTGGGAGGGCGCCGCCCCCGAGGTCATCGAGAACGATGTGGTGGAGATCCTGGAGGAGGCGCTGATCCAGGTCGAGGGCGTGAAGACCATCACTTCTTCCTCGCGCATGGGCGGGGCCAACATCACCCTGGAGATGAACCTGTCGCGCAACGTCGACCTGGCCCTGCAGGACGTGCAGAGCAAGGTGTCGCAGGCCCAGCGCCGGCTGCCCCGCGACATCGACCCGCCGACGATCTCCAAGAGCAACCCCGAGGACCAGCCGATCATGATGGTCGCCCTTTCCGGCCCCTTCCCACAGCGGGTGCTCAGCGACTACATGCGCTACCGCCTGAAGGAAAAGCTGCAGACCATCCCCGGCGTGGGCGAGATCCAGGTCGGCGGCCTGGAGCGCAACGTGCGCTTATGGCTCGACGCCAGCAAGATGGACGCGCGCCAGGTGACGGTCAGCGACGTGCTCGGCGCGCTGCAGCGCGAGCACGTCGAGATCCCGGCCGGCCGCCTGGAGACGTCAGGGCGCGAGGTCAACATCCGCGTCCTGGGCGAGGCCCTCGACCTGGAGACATTCCGCCACATCGTCGTGCGCGAGAATGAGGGCAGTCCGGTCTACATCAGCGACGTGGCCCTGGTCGAGGACGGCTTCGAGGACGTGCGCCGCCTGCAGCGGGTCAACGGCGTGCCGGCGCAGGGCGTGAGCATCAAGAAGCAGCGCGGGGCCAACGCCGTCGCCGTGGCCAAGCAGGTGCGCAAGGTGCTGGTCGAGTTCCAGAAATACCTGCCCGAGGGCATGGCCGTCGGCGTCAACTTCGACTCCACCAAGTTCATCGAGGAGTCGGTGCAGGAGATCCAGCTCGAGCTGATCCTCTCGGTGCTGCTCACCGCCCTGGTCTGCTGGATGTTTCTTGGCTCCTTCTCCTCCACGCTCAACGTCATCCTGGCCATCCCCATGTCATTGCTGGGCACGGTGGCGATCATCTACTTCCTGGGCTTCACCTTCAACACCTTCACCCTGCTGGCCATGGCCCTGGCGGTGGGCATCGTGGTCGACGACGCCATCATGGTCATGGAGAACATCTACCGCCACGCCGAGAGCGGCAAAGGGCTGGTGCGGGCCGCGCTGGAGGGGACGAACGAGATCGCCTTCGCCGCCCTGGCCGCGACGCTGGCGGTGGTCGCCATCTTCATCCCGGTGGTCTTCGTCTCCGGGGTCATCGGCCGCTTTTTCCTGCAGTTCGGCGTCACCCTGTGCCTGGCCGTCCTCCTTTCCTACGTCGAGGCGGTCACCCTGGCTCCGGCCCGCTGCTCGCAGTTCCTGGTGACCTCGCGCAGCGGCCGCAGCCGCGTGGGACTGGCCGTGGACAAGGCCTTCAGCCGCCTGGAGAACCTCTATGCGCGGGTGCTGAAAAAGAGCCTGAAGCGCCCGGGGCTGATCCTGCTCGGCGCCCTGGTCCTTTTCCTGGCCTCGCTCGGGGTCTTCTTGATCATGCCCAGCGAGTTCGTTCCCTCCCAGGACCAGAGCCTGGTCATGGTGCGCCTGCAGATGGCGATCGGCTCCAGCTTGAACGAGTCCAACCAGATGGTCAAGCGGGCCGAGGCCATCCTTGCGGCCAAGCCCGAGGTTACGCGCATGTTCGGCATGGTCGGCGGCTGGGGCGGCAGCGTCAGCCAGGGCAACCTCTTCGTCACCCTGGTGCCGCCCAAGGAGCGCCGCCTCTCCCAGGCGGAGTTTTCCCAGCAGTTGCGCCGGGAGCTCAACTCGATCCCCGGCATGCGCGCCGTCATCCAGGACCTGTCGCAGGCGGGCTTCACCGCCCAGCGCGGCTTCCCGGTGGAGTTTTCGGTGCGCGGCCCCGACTGGGACAAGCTCATCTCCCTGAGCCAGGGGATGATGACCGAGCTTGCCGCCAGCGGCACGGTGGTTGACCTGGACACCGACTACCAGCTGGGCATGCCCGAGCTGCGCATCACCCCCAACCGCGCCCGCATCTCCGACATCGGCGTCTCGGTCGACGACGTGGCCACCGCGCTGAACGCTCTGGTCGGCGGTGTGCGCGCCGGCAAGTACAGCACCGGCGGCCGGCGCCTCGACGTGCGCGTCAAGCTGCTGGCCGCCCAGCGCTCGCGGCCCGAGGACCTCGCCCGGCTGCAGGTGCGCACGCGCTCCGGCCAGCTGGTGCCGCTCTCGGCCCTGGTCAGCTACGTGGAGCAGCCGGCGCTGCAGGCCATCACCCGCCGCGATCGTGAACGCGCCATTACCGTCTATGCCAACGTCGCCCCGGGGCACGCGCAGGACGAGGCGCTGAAGCTGGTGGAGACGCTGGGCAAGAACCTGCCGGTCAGCTATCGCGCCGTGCTGGGCGGGGCCAGCGTCGCCTTCCGCGAGTCGAGCAGCAGCCTGCTCTTCGCCCTCCTCATGGGCATCCTCATCGCCTACATGATCCTGGCCTCGCAGTTCAACTCCTACCTGCACCCGGTCACGGTCATCACCATCCTGCCCTTGTCGATCGCCGGCGCCGCCTTCGCCCTGTGGAGCACCAACCAGAGTCTTAACATTTTCTCCATGATCGGCCTGCTGCTGCTGATGGGCATCGTCAAAAAGAACTCGATCATCCTGGTCGACTACGCCAACAAGTTCCGCGCAGAGGGCTTCGCGGCGCGCGAGTCCATGGAGAAGGCCGGCCCCATCCGCCTGCGGCCCATCGTCATGACCGCCGTCTCCACATTGATGGCCGCCATCCCGCCGGCCCTGGGCATCGGCCCGGGCTCGGAGATCCGCATGCCCATGGCCATCGCCATCATCGGCGGCCTGACGCTCTCCACCGTCCTCAGCCTGGTGGTGGTGCCCGCTTTCTACGTGGTCAGCGACGGCCTGGGAAAAGGGTCGCTGAAGAAGTTCTGGAAAAGGAAAGCCAAGGAATAACTGCCTTGCTTGTCAGACCGGTTCGCAAGGGAAGGGGGGAAATGGAAGAAAAATCGCTGCAGCGGGCGGCGCTGCTGGTCACCACCCTGGACTCGTTCCTGACACCGATGATGGCCTCGGCGGTGGCCATCGCCCTGCCCGCCATCGCCAGGGATTTCGCCATGAGCGCCGTCCAGCTGAGCTGGGTGGCCAGCGCCTACCTCCTGGCCGCCGCCGCTTTTCTCCTGCCCTTCGGCCGGTTGGCGGATATCCATGGCCGCAAGAAAGTGTTCACCATCGGCACGCTGCTGTTCGGCGCCGCCTCCCTGCTGGCCGGCCTGTCCCCCAGCGCCGGGGTCTTTCTCCTTGCCCGCGTGCTGCAGGGGATGGGGGGTGCGATGATCTTCGGCACCAGCGTGGCCATCCTGACCTCGGTCTTCCCCCCCCACCGGCGCGGCTGGGTCCTGGGCATCAACGTGGCCGCGACCTACTCCGGCCTGTCGCTGGGCCCCTTCATCGGCGGCATGCTCACCCAGAGCTTCGGCTGGCGCTCGGTGTTCCTGATCAATGTCCCCCTGGGGCTGCTGGTCCTGGCCGCCCTCTGGCTGAAAATGCGCCGGGAGTGGGCCGAGTGCCGCGGCGAATCCTTCGATTGGAAAAGCTCGCTCGGCTACAGCCTGATGCTGACCGCCTTCATGCTCGGCTTCACCTGGCTGCCCGGCTGGCGCGGGGCGGCGATGCTGCTGCTCGCCGCGGCGGCGTTCCCCCTATTCATGCGCCGGGAGACGCGCATCGCCCATCCCATATTCCAGGCGCGGCTGTTCCGCGGCAATACCGTTTTCGCCTTTTCCAACCTGGCGGCGCTGATCAACTACAGCGCCACGTTCGCCATCAGCTTCCTGCTCAGCCTGTACCTGCAGTATATCAAAGGCTTCACCCCGCGCACGGCCGGCCTGGTCCTGATCGCCCAGCCCGTGGTCATGGCCCTGTTTTCGCCGCTGGCGGGCCGGCTGTCCGACCGGCTGGAACCGAGGGTGGTGTCCTCGCTGGGCATGGCCTTGTGCGCCGCCGGCCTGCTCGCCTTCGCCTGGCTGGGGCGGGACAGCGGCCTGGGCTTCATCGTGGCCGCCCTGGTCCTGGTCGGCTTCGGCTTCGCCCTCTTTTCTTCGCCCAACACCAACGCCGTCATGGGATCGGTCGAAAGAAAATATTACGGAGTGGCCGCGTCGACCCTGGGCACCATGCGCATCGTCGGGCAGATGATGAGCATGGGCATCGCCACCCTGGTCTTTTCCATGTTCATCGGCAAGGTGCGGATCACCCCGGCCAGCTACCCGCTCTTCCTCGCCAGCATGAAGGTCTGTTTCGTCATTTTCTTTGTTTTATGCTGCGGCGGCGTTTTCCTTTCCCTGGCCAGGGGAAGGGTGCGCTGAACGCGCCCCTTCCAGCTCACAGATATCCCAGCGTGCGCAGCGCATCCTGCTCTTCATCGAGCAGCGCGCCGCCGGGCTCGCCCGTTTTCCGGCGCCCGCGGATCTCCTTGAGGATCCGGACGATCTCCGGCCTCAGGGAATCGATGAAGCGTTGGTTCTGCCCGGATATTTCCCGCTGCTCGCCCGGGTCGGACCGCGTATCGAACAGCTCGATCTCCGGCCGTTCCGGCGGCTGGCCGTATTCCTGATAGTAGGAGCGTGCCTGGGGCGGCAGGGGGAAATTGTAGATCAGGTGGTAGGGCCCGGAGAACAGGGAGAAGCGCTGGGGCAGATGGGGGTTGAACAGGCTGGCGGTGGCGGAGGAAAATACGACGCGCGGCGGGAGCGTCGAGCCCTTGATCAGCGGCAGCAGGCTGACGCCGTCGATGCCGGCGGGGAGAGGGATCCGCAGCTGGTCCATGACCGTCGGCAGGACGTCGCACATGCTGACGAATTCCCGGCAGCGCCGCCCGGCGTACGATTGATCCGGGAACTTGATGAAAAAGGGAACATGATAGATCTCGCGGTAGAGGGTGTGGCCGTGGAACCAGCCGCCATGCTCGAAGAATTCCTCGCCGTGGTCGGAGATCAGCACGATCATGGACTGCTCGTAGATCCCGGCGCGCTTCAAAAAGCGGATGAAGCCGCCGAAAAAATGGTCGAACTGCAGCACTTCGGCGTCATACAGCTCTGCCATCTCCCGGCGCTCCGCCTCGGGCGCGCGGGAGTTGAATTGGGCCTGGTTGGCGAAGGTTCCCATCCTGGGCAGCCCGGGCCGGGGATTGATGGCGGCGAGGAACTCCGGGGCCGGCTCGAACGGGGAATGCAGCTTGTAGGTGTGGAGGAACATGAACAGGGAGGGGAAGGGGTTGTTCTCGAGAAAGTTCCGGGCGTTCGCGAACAGGAGGCGGTCGGCGTAGATGTCCCTGACCCGCGCGCTCGTGAAAAAGCCGTCGTGATTGCGCGCCAGCCCCATTTTCGCCGACAGCCAGACGCCGTCGTTGAATTGGACGGTGGGGAAGCGCGGCGTCAGGCCGGCCAGGAGATGAGGCTTGTCCACGGAGAGCGGGGAACTGGGAGTGACCTGGTGGCGGAACTCGTACAAGCCGGAAAATACGCTGGCGAACGATGGCAGGGTCCATGAGCTCGGCGCGACGGCGTTCTCAAAGACGACCGCGTCCCGGGAGAACTCCTCCAGGTTGGGGAAGCGCAAAGCCGTGCCGCCCCGCTTCTGCACGCGGTCCCCGCGGAAGGTATCGGGGGCCACGATGAACACGTATTGCCGGCGCTTGGGCGCGGTGACATCGGCGATCACCGCCTGCCCGGCGATCAGGAAGCCCTGGCCCTCGGCCCGCACGCTGATCGTGTCGCCGCGCGCCAGCCGCAGCACGGCGGAGAAATAGTCGCTCGCTTTTTGCTTCACGGTGAAGGCCCGCAGCGTCGTTTCCCGCCCTTGCTTCCGGAGCACGATGGCGACGCGGACGCTTCCCTTGGGGAAGGGCATGACCGAGTAAGGGAAATAAACGACCGTTTCCCCCGGATGCCGCGGGGTGGCCCGCAACTCGCCGCGGCCGCGGAACGCGACCCCCCGGCCGGAGGCGATCGCCTGCCCCACGCGGACCTTCCTTTCCCCTGACCGCCAGTGGAACAGGGATGGGTCATAGCGCAGCGGTTCGCCGGACACGATGGCGAACGGGACGCGCTGGAACCGGGCGGCAGCCGGCTTGCGCATCATCCAGGCGGCCAGGCCCACCCCGACGGCCAGCAGGCAGCCGAGCAGGGCGACCGTCGTTTTTCGCTTCATCCCAGGGTCCTCATGGCCTTGAATATAGAACATTTTGGGCGGCTATGCAAGCAGGCTCATCCCCTCTCCCGGGACGTGTTTGCCCTGCGGTTGACATGACCGTCCGGGCCGGATAGAATCAGTTTCAATGCGGATCATCCCTGCCTACGACCTTTTCTTCGCGGTCTTTTACGCGCTGCTGATCCCGCTGGTCGGGGCCCTGGTCTATTTCATGAGCGGCCGCGCGGAAGTCCTGTTCAGTATGCCGCTGCTGCTGGCGCTTTACCTGGCCTTGTCCCTGCGCAGGCCTCTGCGCCGTCGGCGGGCGGCACGGGCCGCCCTTTCTCCGGAGTGGCGCGATTATTTGCTCGCCCATTCGGCCTATTTCCGCGGCCTGGACGCCGAAGGCCGGTCGCATTTCGCGCGCGACATGAACATCTTCCTCGCCGACACGCGCATCGCAGCCGCCGGCGGTGCCGCCGTGAACTCGGAGACGCATTTGCTGATCGCCGCCGGCGCGGCGGCCATGCTGCACGGCCGGCCGGAATGGGATACGCCTCTCGCCGACGGGGTCACGGTTTATCCCGGCTACACCTTCGACCGCAATTACCGGGCAGGCAGGGGCAACATCGCCGGGCAGGCGCCGCCGCGCGGGCCGCTGCTTGTTGCGGAAATGAGCCTGCTCGAGGGGTTCGCCAACGAGCGCGACGGCACCAACGTCCTGCTCCACGAGCTGGCCCATTTTTTCGACCTGGAAGCGAGAAAGGGAGGCATGAGCCTGCGGGCGGGCAGGGAAAACCCCGTCCCCTGGCCGGAGATCATCGCCGCCGAGTACGAGCGCCACGATTTCGCCTCTTCGATCCTCCCCGCCTACGCCGCCCAGAACGAGGCCGAATTCTTCGCCGTGGCCAGCGAGATGTTTTTCGAGAACCCC
>Ga0315276_10005994_pt1 | contig 11237 bp, 11 predicted proteins | sample YL17G05_0_MG_FD_204542 | JGI IMG/M metagenome (GOLD analysis project Ga0315276, IMG submission 204542) | Sediment microbial communities from Yellowstone Lake, YNP, Wyoming, USA - YL17G05_0 | ecosystem: Environmental > Aquatic > Freshwater > Lake > Sediment | place: USA: Wyoming | collected... | reverse complement strand
GGCTCACAAAGCGCATATGCAAGCCGTCCGCATCGACAAGTGGCTCTGGGCCGCTCGTTTCTTCAAGACCCGCACCGCCGCCACCGACGCGGTGCTCGGCGGGCGGGTGCACCTGAACGACGCCCGCGTGAAGCCATCGAAGGAGGTCAAGGCCGGAGACACGGTCGAGGTGAGGGTCGGGCAGCTGCAGTGGACGGTCGTCGTCCGTGGCATCTCGGAGAAGCGCGGCTCCGCGACCCTCGCGGAGACGCTCTACGACGAGACGGCCGAGTCGGCCGCCGCCCGGGAGCAGCGGGCGACCGAGCTCCGGATGGCCCGCCCGCTGGGTGCCGACCTCGGCGGGCGGCCGACCAAGCGGGATCGCCGCCGCATCGAGGAGATGCGCCGCTCGCAGCGCGGCGGCCGCTGACGGTCTCGAAAACGTAATCAGCGTTCTCACGGATGCCACTCGCGCGGCGGCATCGCATCATCAGAGCCATGGAAACGTGGTTCTCGCTTCTCGGGCGGCACCGTGCCCTGGGTGTCGGGCTCGCGTTCCTCGCCGAGGCCACGATTCTGGCCGCCCTTGGCTACGCCGATCCTGCCACGGTCGTCGGCATCCCGGCCGCGGTCGCTGCGGCGATTGCGGGCTCGGTTGCCGTCGCACTCGGGCCGTGGGACGGTGCGCTCGTTGCAGTCGGTGGCGCCGTCGTCTTCGGGTTGGTGGGTGGTTGGGGCGACGGCGCGCTGGCGGCGCTCGTCATCTGGCCGGCGATCGTTGTCCCGGTGGGGTTCTTCGGCCGCCGGGTCGCCGACCAACGCGCGGCGCTGAGGCAGCTCGTCGTCTCCCAGGAGCTCGAACGCCAACAACTCGCGGTGGAGCTCCACGACGAGGCGGCGCAGTCGCTCGCGGCGGCGCTGATGGCGCTCGGCAGGATCGAGAGCTCGAAGTCATCAGAGCAGGCCGATGCAGGCAGAGCAGAGCTGCGGGCGCTGATCCAGCAGACGCTCGAGCGCGTCCGCGAGCTCGCGGTCGACCTGCGCCCGAGGGCGCTCGACGACTTCGGCCTGCCTGCGGCGGCCCAGCACCTGGCCGCGACGTTCACGGCGCGGACCGGTGTCCCGGTCGAGGTCTACCTCGACCGGGAGCAGCGGCTTCCGGCCGAGATCGAGCTGCCGCTCTTCCGCGTGCTCCAGGAGGCGCTTCAGGGCGTGACCGAGCGTGCAGACGCCACGCGTGTCCGGGTCACCTTGACGGTGACCGCAACCGGCACGGTGTTCGAGGTGGCGGACGACGGCTCCGTCGTCCACGCCGGCATCTCGGAAGAGCGACGGCTGGTATCGGCGCGGGAGAGGTTGCGCCTGGTCGGAGGGCGGCTCACGATCCAGACGCCGCCGGGCCTCGGAACGATCGTCCGCGCCACCGTGCCGGCGATGAGCGCGTAACGAGCCTCTGGCCATCGTGGTGAGGCTTCAGCCTCACCCCCGGGTACGCCCGGAAGCATCTCCGTCCGCTCCCGGGCACGTCGAACCACTCCGAATCTCGCGCGCCCCACGATCCAGACGCCGCCGGAGCTCGGAAGGTTCTCAGCCGGGCCCGCGACAGCCAGGGCCGAGAGGCGTCGGTTACCATGAGGCTGAACCGGCTGTGCTGACGCCTCGGCGCCGTGCCGGACAATTCGATGTCGACGGAAGGGACGCGGGCTAGACATGCGCACCGCGATCGTCTCGACCTACCCGCCCCGCGCCTGCGGAATCGGCACATTCGCGGCGGATGTACGCGGTGCCCTCCTCGGCCTGGACGAGATAGACCGGGTCGAAAAGGTCGTGATCGTCAACGAGCCGAATCGTCCGCAACGACCAGGGGTCACGGCGACGATCGACCAGGCAGTCAGGGACGACTACGTGCGAGCCGGCCGGATTCTCGGCCGACTCGATGTCGACGTCGTGCTGCTCCAGCACGAATACGGGATCTTTGGCGGCCGCAACGGCGACTACGTCCTCTCACTGTTCGAGGAGCTCCTGCAGCCGCTCGTGGTGACGCTGCACACGGTGCTGTCGCAGCCGACCAACAATCAGGCGAAGGTCCTCGCGGCGGTGTGCCGTCAGGCCGAGCTCGTGATCGTGATGACGGACACCGCTCGGCGTCTCCTCGTCGACAGCGGCGCCTGCCCCGAGAGCAAGGTTCGCGTCGTTCCGCACGGCGCGCCGCCGGTGCTTGCCGAGCGCGCCCGTGCCTATTCGGCGGCGCGCGCCGCCGCAGACGGCGCGGCAACGGCCACGAAATACGGCGCCGACGGGCAGCGGTTCCTGCTCTCGACGTTCGGGCTGATCTCCTCCGGGAAGGGACTCGAGACGGTGATCGAGGCGCTTCCGTCGATCGTCGAGCGCCATCCGGAAGTCCTGTACGTGATCGCGGGGCGCACACATCCGGACATCGCGCATCGCGAGGGCGAGCGCTACCGGCTGACGCTCGAGCAGGCGGTGCTCGACCTCGGCCTCGAGGATCACGTGGAGTTCGACGACCACTTCCTCAATGTCGAGGAGATCGCCAACCTGCTCGCCGAAACCGACGTCTTCGTGACCCCGTACCGGCAACGAGAGCAGATCTCGTCGGGAGCCCTGACCTTCGGCCTCGCCGCCGGCTGCGGCGTCGTCTCGACCCCGTACTGGTATGCCCAGGACATGCTGAGCACCGGTGCCGGCGCGATCGTGCCGTTTGCCGATCCCGCCGCGCTTGCCGAGGCCGTCTGCCGCTACATCGAGCAGCCGGAGCAGCTTGCGTCTGCACGGGCCGAGGCACGGCGAATCGGGGCGCAGCTCGGCTGGCCGTCTGTCGCGGAAGCGACCGCGGCGGTGTTGCAGGAGGCGGTCGAGGTTGCGCCCCGGCGTCGGCGATCGGTGGCCGGCATCGATCAACGGCTCGTAAGGATGCGAACGGACCATCTGCTCACGCTGGTCGACGATGTCGGCATCGTGCAGCACGCGCGGGGCGTGATTCCGAACCGCGAAAGTGGATATTGCGTCGACGACGTCGCCCGCCTGGCCGTGGTTGCGCTGGAGCTCGCCCGCCACGGCAACGAGCAGGTCTGGACCTCGATCCTGTACCGCGCGATCGCGTTCCTCGAGGACGCCACCGATCCGCAGGCCGGCATGCGCAACTTCATGGGCTATGACCGTCACTGGCTCGACGAGCCGCACCTCGGCGACCACGTTGGTCGCTCGATCTGGGCGCTCGGCGAGATCCTCGCGACGGCATGGGTTCCCGCCGTCGCCGGCCCGACCGAGCGACTGCTCAATACGATCGTTCAGACGCTCCCGGAGGACGTGTCACTCCGCACCGGCGCCTACGCCGCCCTTGGCCTGGCGCACCTGGACACCGACCGGCGCGGGCCGGGAGCACAGGAGCTGCTGGAACGAGTCATGGAGCAGCTCTCCGCCTCCTACACGGCCAACGCTGGTGAAGGCTGGAGGTGGTTCGAGGATACGCTCACGTACGACAACGCACGGCTCCCGCACGCGCTGATCGTCGGAGGCGCCGCCCTCGGCCGGAGCGATCTGACCGAGACAGGGCTCGACGCACTTCGCTGGCTCGGTGACGAGTCCGGCTTCGCCGAGGGGACACTGCGGCTGACCGGTCATCTCGGCCGCCATCGCGCGGAACCGCGCCCCGGCGCCGGAGACGAGCAACCGCTCGACGCATCCGCGTTCGTCGAGGCCGAGCTGGCTGCGTTCGCCGTCACCGGCGAGTCGGAGCACGGGCAGCGCGCCCAGCGGGCCTTCGACTGGTTCCTCGGCAGGAATCGGCTCCGCCGGCCCTTGTACGACTTCGCGACCGGCGGTTGCAGCGACGGGCTGGGCGAGGAAACGTCCAACGACAACGAAGGCGCCGAGTCGACGCTGGCCTTCCACCGTGCGGCGCTGTTGCTCGACACGGCAGGGTTGCCGGCCGTCGTACGCCACCGCCCGCGCCAGCTCACGCCCGCCTGATCCTTCGCCTCCTGCGTCAGGCTGCCCGCAGCGCGGCCACGATGTCGGCGCCGTTGACGGTTGCCGCCCCGACGCAACGGTCGGCCGCGCCGTAGGTCAGGTAGATCGTGCCGTCCGCCTGCGCGACGGCCCCCTGGACGAAGACGACGTTGTCGACATCACCCGTGCGCTCCCATGCCAACTCCGGGCGCATGATTGCCTCGGGCAGGGCCGAGAGCACATGACCGGTCTCGTGATCGAGCAGCGCAACCTTCGTCGTGTAGTGACCGTCCGCCTCGCGCTCGTGGTAGAAGAGAAGCAGGGCGTCGCCGAAGAGAACCGGCGGGGCTCCGGCGCCGACACCGAGCGACCCGTCGCAGGGCCAGATGATCGTGTGCCGGTCGAGTTCTGCGACGTGCTCCTCCCAGTACCCCGTGGGGGGATCCCAGAGCTCGTCGAGCGAGTCGAAGACTGCGAGCTGCATGTTCGGGTGAACACGGTGGATCATCGCCACCCGCCCGTCGTCGAGGTTGAACAGGACGGCGTCCTTGTTCGGGATACCGTCCGGCCCGACGACGCGCCCCGAGCTGCGGTTGAGGAAGAACCTGCCGTCCTCGAAACCGAGCCGATGGGCCCCGATCCGCCAGGGGCCACCCGACTCCGGCGACGGCAGGTTCGTGTACGTCATCACGATCCGCTCCTCGCCGCCGCTTCGTACGAGCTGCACCCGCGGATCCTCGTAACAGTGGACGCCTTCGGGCGAGCTCTCCGCCAGCACCTGCTGGAACTCATACGCTCGGCCGCCGAGCGATGTGAAGACGAGCACGTCGGAGACGTAGTCGAGAAACCGCGGGCCAGGCCCGTCGTTCTTCCGATAGCCGTTCCGCACCCCCCGGGCGAAGAGGTGGAAGACCCCCTCGTGCCGGATCACCCCCGCATTGAAGATGGGGCCGTACCCGGGCACGGATCCTGCTGCGACGATCGGGACGTCCGAGATGCGCCTGGGCGACGCCGAGGAGATCGGGCGTCTAGTGTTGTCGGGGATCGTGGGCATGAACCTCGTCTCGGGCGGGGTGGCATGGAGCTCGGCGCGCGGAGTGTGTGTACCTCATTGATCGGCTGACGGAGCATTCCTCTTGACGAATCAGAAGCAGTTTTTGTTGCGATACGAGGGAAACCCGATCCTCACCGCGTCCCAGTGGCCTGCGCCCGTCAACGCAGTCTTCAATCCCGGGGTCAGCCGACTGGGCGACGAGACGGTGCTCCTCGTTCGCGTCGAGGACCGAACCGGCTTCTCCCACCTCTGCCCGGCACGGAGCACAGACGGCCTCACCGGCTGGGTGATCGACCCCGCCCTCAGCATGCGGCCCGCGCTCGACTCCGAGTCGGAGCGCTTCGGCATCGAGGACCCGCGCATCACCCTGTGCGGTGACGAGCACCTGATCGTCTACACCGGGTACTCCGACGGCGGTCCACTCGTCTGCCTCGCGTCCACCACCGACTTCCGGACGTACGATCGCCGCGGGGTGCTGATGCCTCCCGAAGACAAGGACGCGGCACTCTTCCCGCGCCAGTTCGACGGGCGCTGGGCGATGATCCACCGCCCCGTCTCGATGACCCCGAGACACACGGCAGACATCTGGCTCTCATGGAGCCCCGACCTCCGGCACTGGGGCGATCACGCGATACTCCTGCCCGCCCGCGAGGGAGCGTGGTGGGATGCACACAAGGTGGGCCTGAGCGCACCACCGCTCCTCACTCCGGAAGGGTGGCTTCTCCTGTACCACGGCGTGCGTGTGACGGCCGCCGGCTCGATCTACCGGCTCGGCCTCGCGCTTCTCGATGCCGAGCACCCGGGCCGGGTTCTGGCCCGCTCGAGCGAATGGATCTTCGGGCCGGAAGCGCCGTACGAGCGAACGGGCGACGTCGACCAGGTCGTGTTCTCCGGCGGGTGGCTGCTCCTCGACGACGGCGATACGCTCCGTGTCTACTACGGCGCCGCGGACACCTCGGTGTGCGTCGCCACCGCGAGCCTCACCGAGCTGCTGCGCTGGCTCGCGAGCCACTCCGCCTGAGCCGCACGCACGCAGGCCGTCACGTCGACTGCTCGAACCACACCGAGATCTGGTCGAGCGGCTTCCGCTCCAGCTTCGGCACGCGCGCGTCGTCGGCCGGGTAGCCGACCGGGAAGAGCAGCACGGCGCTCTCGTTCTTCGGACGGCCGAACAGCTCTCCGAGGAATCTCATCGGGTTGGGGGTGTGGGTCAGCGTCGCAAGGCCCATGTGGTGAACCGCAGAGATGAAGAGACCGGCGGCAATGCCGACGCTCTCGGTGACGTAGTAGTTCTTGGCGTGCGCCCCGTCGGGCAGGATCTCGTAGGCGCGCTTGAACAGCACGACGACCCATGGAGCGTCGGTGATGTGGCTCTTCACCCAGTCGGTGCCGAGCGGCGCGACCGCCCGTCGCCACTCGTCGGGCATCCGCTCGGTATAGGTGCGGCGCTCCTCCTCCTCGGCCGCCTCACGGATCTGGCGCTTCAGCTCGGGATCGCCGACGGCGACGAACGTCCAGGGCTGAGTGTGCGCGCCGGAGGGCGCGGTGCCTGCGCAGCGGATCGCGAGCTCGATCAGGTCGCGGGGTACGGGCTCGGTCGAGAAATCGCGGATCGTCCGGCGGCGGTCGAGCTCTGCATATCCCTCCGTGGCCCGCAGCCGCATCTCCTCGAGGGGAAGCCGCTCGAAGGCGAGCGGCTCGAAGACCGCCTCGGGCAGGTCCGGGGTCGGCTCGCGATCCTCGTCTGCTGCCTCGCCTCCGCGATCGTCACTCATTCGCGTGAGGATCCGAGACGCGGACGTGAATGTCAACCGCTCACGCCGCGGCCGCGCTCAGGAGCCGGAGCCCGCGAGGACTGCGGCGAACACCTGCCACGCGAGCAGCGCTTTCGCCGTCAGGCTGAGGAGGATGTAGGCCTTCTCGCCCACGAGATAGTCCCGCCACGGGCCGATCTGCCTGTACTGGAGCCACATGTTGACGGCAAAGATGTTGAAGAGGATGAAGAGGCTGACGATGATCGCGTAGACGAACGTCGGCGGCTCGGCCCCTTTCAGCCCGGGGCTCCACACGTAGATCACGATGATGAGCCAGGGGATGATCCCGGCGAACGTCCCGAACCAGAACGTGAGCCAGGAGGGGCGGCCGGGCGACTCGTACTTCTCCAGAAGCAACCCGAAGAGGATCATGCAGGCGTTGACCCCGAAGATCGCCATCAGGGCGGCGATGTCGCTGACGCCGGTGATCATCGCGATGAGAACGATCATGATCGACGAGCTGACTGTGTACTCGATCCAGCGCCCGTAGTTGCGGCTCTGCTGGAGATTGTGCACGTACCACTCGAAGACACCGGGCGCGGCGATCACGAGCAGCGCCCCGGCCGAGATGGCGAGAAACGCGAACACGCCCCAGCCGAGCGGGAGGTCGAACAACGTGTCGAGCTGCGGCGCCGTCCCCGGAGGCCCGGTCATGAACGTGGAGGTCACGGGCAGGCTGAAGCCGTTCGTGAGGAGCGCGATGGCGAGCGCCTGAGCTGCGAGGATCGAGCCGACGACGATGTTCCAGAGGCGGAGCCTTCGGAACCGGGTAATGTCCATCTGTTCTTCGGTCATCCTGGAGAGCCTTTCGCTGGGCGGAGGTACCGCGTGAGTGCCGACGGCATCACGGTAGTCCGCGACGACCGGCAGCCGTCGCGGTCTGTCCGGAGTTGCCCGAGGGCGAGGGTCGGGTTGCCCTCGCCGAGCTCATCGCGTCTTGACGAACCGCTGCACCGCGCCGAGCAGCTCGGCGGTCTTCTCGTCGGCGGCGTGCTCGTCGCCCGAGGCGATCGCATCGCGGACGCAGTGGGTGACGTGATCCTCCAGGAGGCGGGCTCCGACCTGCTCGAGCGCGGTCTTGACGGCGGCGATCTGGGTCAGGATGTCGATGCAGTAGCGGTCTTCCTCGACCATCCGCTCGATCCCGCGCACCTGCCCCTCGATCCGGTGCAGGCGCTTGACGAGCAGCGGCTTGTTCTCGGCGTATCCGTGCATGCTCAGATGTCCTCCCGGAGGCTGTGGAAGCGCCGCAGGCGCAGGCTGTTGGTGACGACGAACACGCTCGAGAACGCCATCGCCGCCGCGGCAATGATCGGGCTCAGGAGCCCCGCGACCGCGAGCGGGATGGCGGCGACGTTGTAGGCGAAGGCCCAGAAGAGATTTCCCTTGATCGTGCGGAGCGTGCGGCGGGCGAGCCGGATCGCATCGACGGCCGCGCGCAGGTCGCCCGAGACGAGCGTGAGGTCGCTGGCCTCGATCGCGACGTCCGTGCCGGTGCCGATCGCGAGGCCAAGGTCGGCCTGGGCGAGCGCCGGAGCGTCGTTGACGCCGTCGCCGACCATCGCCACGATCTCGCCCTCGTCTTGCAGGCGTGAGACGACTGCACTCTTCTCCCCGGGGAGCACGTCGGCGATCACCTGGTCGATGCCGGCCTCGGCGGCGATTGCCCGGGCGGTGCGCCCGTTGTCGCCCGTGAGGAGCACCGGGGTCAGGCCGAGGGCGCGCAGGTCCGCGATCGCCTCGGCGGAGGTCGGCTTGATCCGGTCGGCGGCGACGAACAGCCCTGCAACCACCCCGTCGATCGCTGCCGCGACGACCGTCCGTCCGATCCCCTCTTCGTCCGCAAACACGACCCGGAGCTCCGCTGAGAGCTCGAGGCCCCATTCGGCGAGCATCGCCGGCCTGCCGACGACGACCGCGTGGCCGTCGACGACGACTTCGACGCCGAGGCCGCTGCGGTTCGTGAAGCTCTCGACCGGCACGAGAGCCTCGCCCTCGGAGCGCGCGAAGGCCGCGATCGCCTGCGCGATCGGGTGCTCGCTCGCGTCCTCGGCCGAGCCGGCGAGCCGCAGCAGGTCTGCGCGGTCGACGCCCTCGGCTACGACCGCTGCGGTGACCCACATCTTCCCTTCCGTCACGGTGCCCGTCTTGTCGAGCACGATCGTGGTGATCCGTCGCGTCTGCTCGAGGACCTCGGGCCCTTTGATCAGGATCCCGAGCTGGGCGCCGCGGCCGGTGCCGACCATCAGCGCGGTCGGTGTCGCAAGGCCGAGCGCACACGGGCAGGCGATGATCAACACGGCAACCGCGGCCGTGAACGCCGCAGCCGCGTCCCCGGTAAGGACGAGCCAGCCGACGAGCGTGGCCAGGGAGATCGCCATCACGACGGGGACGAACACCGCGGAGACGCGGTCGACGAGCCGCTGGATCGGGGCCTTCCCTGCCTGCGCCTCGGCGACGAGATGGGCAATCCGCGCGAGCGCCGTGTCGGCGCCGACCTTCGTCGCCTCGACGACGAGGCGGCCGGAGGTGTTGATCGTCGCCCCGGCGACGGAGTCGCCCGTCCCCACCTCCACCGGCACCGGCTCGCCGGTGAGCATCGACTGGTCGATCGCCGAAAGGCCCTCGACAACGAGCCCGTCGGTCGCGATCTTCTCCCCGGGCCGGACGACGAAGCGGTCGCCGACGACCAGTTCCTCGACGGGGACGAGCACCTCGACGCCGTCGCGAAGGACGTGCGCGTCCCTGGCGCCGAGCGCGAGCAGGGCGCGGATCGCCTCACCCGAGCGACGACGCGCTCGGGCCTCCAGATACCGGCCGACGAGGATCAGCGTCGTGATCACCGCGCCGGCCTCGAAGTAGGTATCGGCGTCGATACCTGCGAAGAGCACGACCGTCGACCAGCCCCAGGCGGACAGCGTGCCGATGGAGACCAGCGTGTCCATCGTCGCGGCCCCGTGACGGGCGTTCACGAGTGCAGCCCGGTGGAAGGGCCAACCGGCCCAGAGCACGACCGGCGTCGAGAGCGCGAATGCCACCCATTCCCAGCCCTCGAACTGGAGCGGCATCACCATCGCGAGCAGGGTGAGCGGCAGGCTCAGCGCAGCGGCGACGACGAGGCGTGCTTTCAGAGCACCGCTCTCGTCCATGTCCGCGGCATCGACGTCCTCGAGGGCGGCCCGGTAGCCGGCAGCCGCGACCGTGGCCACGAGATCGTCGACCGTGATCACGCTCGGGTCGTAGGTCACCGCAGCCTGATCGGTGGCGTAGTTGACGGTCGCCTCGACGCCGTCGAGCTTGTTCAGCTTGCGCTCGATCCGCGAGGCGCACGACGCGCAGGTCATCCCCTCGAGGTCGAGGCGCACACGTTCGGCCGGGCGGGATGCGACTGCAGTCATGCCGCCTCGTACCCGGCTTCCTCGATCGCGGCGCGGATGGCGCCGTCGTCCAGCGCCTCGCCTCGCACCTCGACGATCTTCGTCTCGAGGTCGACGGTCACGCCCTCGACGCCCGGCAGCGCCGTGACCTCCTCCCTGACGGCCGCCTCGCAATGGCTGCAGCTCATCCCGGGAACGGCGTACACAGCGGTATCCATCTCGGTCCTTTCCTCGACCGCCACAATATACCCCATGAGGGTATCATAGGCCGAGGTGTGGGACGGGCTGCTCAGCCGCCCGGATGGGCGCCCAGCACGTGGGGCTCGAGCTCAGGATCCGACCTGAGCTCCGCCCCGCACTCCGGGCACAGCGCCGTCTCCGGGCCGCCGCTCTCCGCGCACCACCGCTCCGGCTCGTGATCGACGGCCGGCTTGAGGTACGCCGTGCAGACCGTGCCGCAACGCACACATGCGACCTCGACGAGATCCGGTTGCAGGGTCATCGGATCACCTCCGTACCTCCAGGCTCCCACGAGTCCCTCCGCCGGTCATCAGGGGTGTCGCCGATCACGGTTGCCCGGATCTACTGACCCGCGGCTCAGACGTCGAGCGACCGCGTGGTCTTCGCCGCCGCGCGCTTTTCGGCCCGGCGCTCCTTGAGCGACTTCTGTGCCGGCTTCTTGCCTGCGTGCTTCGGTTTCTGCGTGCCCTTCATCGTCTGCCTCCTGTCTGCCGCAAGAGCGGCGTCGCATGTGCAGGGCCGGAATGTGCCCGACCTCGACGAGAGGCCGCTGCACGCTCCCAGTGTCGCACAGAACGCCGACGGCAGCGGCCCGCGCGCGGGTCTCAGACAGCCGTGGTGAAGTGCTCGGTCCCGGCGAGCCAGCGGGGATTGACCTCGACCCCCCAGCCGGGGCCGGAGGGCGCGGTGAGCGCTCCGTTCTCGATCTGAAGCGGCGGGTCGTAGAGGTCGTACTGCCACGGATAGTACTCGGGGCCCTCGATCGAGAGCTCCACATAGGGGCCGGCGTTCGGGATCGCACAC
>Ga0315276_10005993_pt1 | contig 11237 bp, 5 predicted proteins | sample YL17G05_0_MG_FD_204542 | JGI IMG/M metagenome (GOLD analysis project Ga0315276, IMG submission 204542) | Sediment microbial communities from Yellowstone Lake, YNP, Wyoming, USA - YL17G05_0 | ecosystem: Environmental > Aquatic > Freshwater > Lake > Sediment | place: USA: Wyoming | collected... | reverse complement strand
TATGATGACTTCCTCGTATATACTCCGCAAAGCCCAATTGTTTCAGAAAGGTACAAAGGTCTTTAAAATCGATATTTCTATCTGAAGAGCCGCTTATAATTTTCAAAAGGAATTTTTCATGTTTTCCCATATTAAAATTATATCATTATAGGTTCGAATGATCAATCACAAAAAAGGATTGATTATTGAAAAACATAAGTCCACGAAAGCTTTTGCCACCAAGGCACCAAGACACCAAGGAACACCAAGATAAAAATTTTTTTTATAATAAAACCCCTTGGTGTACCTTGGTGCCTTGGTGCCTTTGTGGCTATTTTCACAGCATTTGGAATTTAATCATGGATATGGTAAACTATAGGATAGTGTTTCGGACGATTGAGGGAAAAGGGCGTGCGCCATGAGTAAGGTTTTTTTAAGTTACAGTCACAGCGATGAAGAGTTTGTGATGGGATTACCTGGACGGTTAAAGCTGAATGGTGTGGAATGTTTTTTCGACAGTGAATCCATCGCCGGGGGCGATAATTGGGTGCTGGAACTGGAAAAAAGGTTGGATGAATGCGACTTTTTCGTTCCGATTCTGACCCCGGCTTACGTTCACTCCGATTGGTGTCAAAAAGAACGTACCGCCGTTATGGCGAGTCTGCACCCAGGGAAGAGTAAAAAGATTATACCTCTTTTGTTAAAAGACTGCGGAGACCTGCTGCCTCCATTTTTAAAGAATATTCAACATATCGACATCTCAGCGGAAGGGGAATTTGAAAAAAACTACCCGAAGATTTGCCGGCAGTTGGGCGGCGTTTATGTGGAAGAAGAAGAAAAAACCATCGATCGCACGAAATTGCCGCCGTTGTGTCCTTTGCCGGCAAAACACCGCATGCCCCACCGTTCCCTGGGCGAGCATTTTGCCGGGCGGGTCAAGGATTTATGGAAGCTCGATGAAGGTTTGGGCCGGTGCAACACGGCCGTAGTCCAAGGTGTGGGCCTGGTGGTGGGCATGGGCGGGCTGGGCAAAACTCAACTGGCCGTTGAGTATGTGCACCGTTTCGGCCGTTATTTCCCCGGCGGCGTTTTCTGGGTGGAAGCGGAAATGGGGCGCATGACCATGACGGCGCAGGTGGCCGAAGCGGCGGGTATCAAACTGGAAAGGGAAATGGATGAAAAAAGTCAATTGGCCATGTTGTGGCAAGAGCTCAGCAAGGAGCGAACGTTGATTGTCCTGGATAATTTCCCCGAAGGTGAGGAAATTCAAGCCTGGCTGCCGCCGGAAAAATCGATTTATACCCTGGTAACCTCCCGGCGCAAGGATTTTTTTAATTATTTTTGCCATGATCTTAATAAATTGGACCATGGGGAAGCGCTCACTCTTTTGAATTCCGGTGGTCGGTCCTTTGAAGCGGAAGAGGCGAAGCCCTTGATCGATGCGTTGGAAGGATTGCCGTTGGCGTTGGAGTTGGTGAAGCACTTTTTGAATTTAAGGCCGGAAATTTCCATAAAGGAACTGTTGGGGCAAATGGAGGCGCTGGAGATTTTTACTGAAAAATACGCCGACCAATTGCCCACGGGTCACAGTAAGCAGGTGGCGGCCACGTTCCGTATGGGCTGGGACCTGGCGTCTGAGTTTGAGCAACAAGTATTGCAGACCATATCGCTGTTGGCCCCGGCCCCGGTTCCGCGCCGGGTGCTGCGAAAAATCCTTCCCGCGGCTTCCGAAAGCAAGCTGCGGGACCCGTTGGATGAAGCGTTGAGCCGGTTGCATGTCAAACTTTCATTGTTGGAATTGGACGGGGAAACAGACCCCCGGATGCACCGTTTGATATCGGCCTTTGTGCGTTCCCTGACGGCTGAGGGTGAGCCATTGCAAAAGAATGTCATTACGGCCATTAGGGATGAAATGGCGCGTGTGGAAAATGAAAAAGACACGCTCTCCTTTCGTCAACTGGAAAAGGTTCTGCCTCACGCGGATTTTTTATTAGATTCGGAAGTCATCGAACCGCAAAAAGCCATCGATATTGCCGATTATATGGGCTGGCATCATGAGAATTTGGGAAGGTACCGCCTGGGTGAAAAGTATCAAAGAAAAGCATTAGACTTCGCTGAAAAAAGTCATAATCCCGGCAACCCGATCATTGCCAAACAACAATCGAACCTGGCCCTGGTGCTCATGGATTTAGGCGAACCTGAAGAAGCCCGTAATCTGTTACAGGCGGCGCTGGAGGCGGCGAAAAAGTCCTTTGCACCCGGACACCCTGAAATTGCCAAACAACAATCGAACTTAGCCCTGGTGCTCAAAGATTTAGGCGAACTTGAAGAGGCCCGTGACCTATCACGGGCTTCGCTGGAAGCGGATCAAAAGTCTTTTGAACCCGGACACCCTGATATTGCAAAAAAACAATCGTACCTGGCCATGGTGCTCAAGGATTTAGGCGAACGTGAAGAGGCAAAGGAACTGTTAACCCTGGCGTATCATTCCTTGCTTGAAAAACTGGGACCCGATCATCCCACAACCAAAATTGTGAAAGGAAATTTGGACTCGGTGAGAGGGCAGGAAAAAGGGAAGCGAGGAAGCGAGGAAGAGCGGAAGAGCGGAAAAAACAATCTATAAAATAGTTTCTGCCTGTTTATCTTCTTTTCCTCGCTTCCTCGCTTCCTCAGTTCTTTTTTTCCAGCCCCCTGTCCCCTAACTGCTGATTTCTGGACCTCATTTTTGATTTGCATTCATATTCCAAATAGGGCAAAATATCCCCACGATGAGACCCAATAAGAAAAAGATTCTTACAGAGTTGAAGGCATTATTAATCAAGGAGTATGCCGAGAGGCATTTGTAGGGAACAGGCATTGCCTGTTCCAACGGGGCATTTGAGGCATTTAAAGGAACTGAACTTTTTACCATCCTGCGCCTGGCCATGGGAAAATCCCAATTGCTGGAAGCCGTGGGCATCGTGGTGAAATAAAAGACAGCCACAGCGGATTTGTTTCGAATTTCGATTTTCGTGCTTTCTTAGAATGAGGGGGGTTGCATTTTTTTTCTATTCATTATATTATTACATGCGTAACGGAGGTAAAACATGGCACTATACGTGTTAATGACAAAATTAACCCCTGAAATATCGGCAGACTTGAAAAAAAGGGAAGCCATCGGGAAAGAATGGAAGAAAAAAGTCGATAAGGTGTGCCCGGATGTCGTCTGGAAAGCCCACTATGCTTTACTGGGCCCCTACGATTTCATGGACATTTATGAAGCGGACAGCGACGAAACCGCGGCCAAAGTTTCCATGATCACCCGCTCCAACGGCGCCCTTTCGGTAGAAACCTGGCCCGCTTTTAACTGGACACACTTCCTGGAAATTATTAAAGACTGCCATTAAAAAATTTTAAACCAAAAAAATACGCAGACCAGTTGAAAAAACAGCGGAATTCCTTTAAAATTCCTTTATGATGAAATATTATACTTCCAACCGCCGTCAGGATTCGTGGATTAAAAAAATCGCCATCGCTGTCTTACTGGCCTGGGCAGTTTTAGGCCTCGACCTTTACGGACAGGTAAAGAGCGATACCCTCAACGTCAGCAACGTCGCCGCGGATGAGGCGGATAATGATGAATTATTCATCTCCGCGGTGACAGACAAAAAATGGGAACAACTGCCACCCCTGTTTAAAGATGACAGTTACAAAACGTTAAAAAACTATTTTGAAGATGTCCGCGCCATTATAATTACCCCCTCCCAACCCAACCATCTGAGCTATAAAGCCAAATTCGAATCCGAAGGTGAGATGGGGGTCATGATTTTTGAAAAAAAAGAAGGCAAATACCTGGACCTGCAAATTAAAAACCAGATCAAACCGCTTTACTTTATGGACAAGTTCAAGATATATAAAGCCGAAAATAATCATATAACCCTGGGCGACGCCCAGATCGATTTTATATCCGGTATATTCTATGAAAGCATGCCCAATGGCTTACTGCTGATCTTTAAAGGCAAGTGGAACTTTTCCATAACACCCAATGACGAAGAAGAAAAATTGACCTTAAAACGGTTATACAAAAAAGATTCATTTGAAAAAGCCGGTGAAACCGGGATGTTTATACTGGAGAAAAAAAATTTCCTGCGCTCCTTGCCTTTACTGGGGGAGACCGTCGCGCCCGACCCGGAAGCGCAAGCTATCTTCGATATATACCGGGACCTCTATGGGATAAACATCGAACAATTTAACGAATACTGGTACTTGCCGTTTCCCGAAAGCTCCAACGTGGTGTTATTCGATAAAGATAAGAAATCCCATTATTTTTATTTCCACGATGAGAGCCAGGTGCCGGATACCCAAATGACAGAATTGGATACGGATAAAATACTGCTTAATTACAATTCCTACAAGGATATGAAGTTAAGTTTCGGCGGCGGGGGCAGCAGTGTTTCCCGACTGAACCTGGATGTCTATTTAAACCCCCGGGATAATTATATTTCAGGGAACACCAGCGTCTCTTATAAGAGCGTTTCCAATTCCAGGGAATTGCGTCTTTCCGAAGGACTTGATGTGGTGAGCTATTTTACCTTCGGATCAAAAGATTTGAATGTATTCCGAAAAAAAGAAAAATATTATTTCATGGGGGAAGGGGCGGACACGCTTTTTATTAATTATAAGGGCCGCATCAAATCTTCCGTGGAGAACCTGGAGTTGTTCAAATCATCCCAGGATACGGCCCGCGAAGGGCCCGGCCCGGATCCCTCCTCGTTTTATTATTTATCCTGGACAAAGAATTTCTATCCTAATCCCGGTGAGGATTTTTGTGAAAGCTCTGTTACAGTCAACCTTCCCGCCGGGTTAAACTGCCTGGCCTCCGGGAATCCCGCTGAAAAAACCGGGACCACGGGCGATACCAATACTTTTAAATTTACCAGCCCCGGCGCCAAAGGGATTTCCCTTGTCACCGGGAACTTTACCCTCACTCAAAAACAAAACTCCGGGATTCCTCTTCATTTCTATACATATGAGACTTTTCGTTACCCCAAGGACCTGGAGTTAACGGATGTCAAAAACGCCTTCGACTTTTTCCTCCAGCGCTTCGGTTCCCTGGATTTATCCGCCGTAAACATACTGTTAAGAAGGGGCAAAATGGCAGGCGGGGTCAGCAATTCCGGCTTCATCGTGGTCCTTATTCCTTATGAAAGAACTCCTGGGACCAGTCCTAATCCCCTGGCCCTGGAAAAATTTACGGCTGAAAAGATAATCTTCAGCCCTATTTTAATGCGGGACCGCACTGAAGATCACATTATCCACGAATTGGCCCATCAATGGTGGGGCGGGGTTATTTCATGGAAATCTTACCAGGATGTCTGGTTAACGGAAGGATTGGCGCATTTTTCCGTTCTCTATTATTTGAAAAACAAGCTATCTCCCCGTGAATTCCACAGCATCGTAAGAGATCTAAAACGCTGGGCCTACCGTTACAACGACAGCGGCCCCATTATTTACGGCCCCCGGATCAATTTGCTTGAGAGTAAGTACGAGATTTACCAGTCCGTTATTTATAATAAAAGCGCCCTGGTGCTTTTAATGCTGCTGGATTTGATCGGCGAAAAAGAATTCGATCACCGGCTCCAGGCGGTGGTTAAAAAATACAAATACCAGAGCCTGAGTTCCATGCAGTTTATCCGCGAATTCAGCGGCAATAACAAAATGATCTTCGATTTCTTCAGGAAATGGATATTCTCAAGGGCCATCCCGGTAGTGGAATTGAATTTAGTGGAAGATGACAGCGATATGGATAAGAAAGACTTCAAGAAAGTAGTTATCCGCGTAACGCAATTGGACACGGATTTTGTTTTCCCTCTTAAGCTGAGGGTCGCCACCCAGAAAGGAACCTCTATCGAAACGGTTATTATGAAAGCAAAAGAACAGAAATTTATTATCAAAAGAGACGCCACAATCAAGACCATCGAGGTGGCCGAGTCGGATTACCTGGTTAAAGAGAAAAAACAGCCGCCGCCAAATTTTTAGTCGATGTCATCCCTGGTGAGATAGTTATAGACCATGGAACCGGCGGGGTTGCAGACTTTCCACTCCCCGGTTTCTTTATCCCGGTAGTATCGGGCCGAGGTTTCCGGGTTTGGGTTAATCGAAGGTTCTTCGGTATCTATCGCCGGGGTATCTTCAGGTTTGGGTATCGTTTTCATGATAGGATTGTAACTGAAAAATAGGTAAATTTCAAGCAATTGCCTCCGGCGGGTCAGAACCTTTTTGAAAAAAGTCCTCACGGAGGGCGAGGTTCCCGACACCTCCAAAAACTTTTGTTTAGTTAGAAGTTTTGGGAAATCCAGAAACCCTTTTTCAAAAGGGTTTCTGGCCGCCGGAGGCATTAAAAATAAGGAGAAATCATGCACGGTTATACTGGAAAAATACTTAACGTCAACCTGACCGAAAATCGCTGCGTTGAAGAACAACTGCCCGGGAGTTTCTATTACAAATATTTATCCGGCATAGGCCTTGCCGCCCGGCTGCTGTACGAGCGGATACCCAAAGGCGCCGACCCCCTGGGGCCGGATAACATCCTGGCTTTTGTGTCCGGGCTGCTGACAGGAACCGGCAGCCTGTTCACCGGCCGCTGGATGGCCGCCGCCAAATCCCCACTAACCCACACCTGGGGCGACGCCAACTGCGGCGGTAACTTCTCGCCCGCCATTAAACAGTGCGGATATGACGGCATATTCATTTCCGGCGTCAGCCCACGCCCCGTGTACCTCCGCATCGGCGGCAAAGAACCCCAAATCCTCCCGGCCGACGACCTCTGGGGCAAAGATACCACTTCCACCGAGGAGATTCTCATCTCCAGGACCGCCGGTAAGAAACGCCCTGCCGTCGCTTGCATCGGTCCCGCCGGCGAGAAACTTTCACTGATCGCCGGGATTTGCAACGACAAAGGACGCATCGCGGCGCGGTCCGGGCTGGGCGCGGTAATGGGTTCCAAACGCCTGAAAGCCATCGTACTGGAAGGCGCGCGGCCCGTGCGACCGGCCGACGGCGCGGCAATGAAACGCCTGAGCAAAATATGCAGCCGCCGCTCCCACGGTCTCCCTATGCCCGGCGGAAAATTCCTTGTATTATTCGGGAAACTCACGGCAAAACTGGCCTTCCAACCTAAAATGGATGGAATACTCATCGCCTCCATGTTCGGCAAATGGGGGACCGTTAGCATGAACCAGTTTTCCACGGAACTAGGGGACGCGCCCATTAAAAACTGGAAAGGCAGTTGCAAAGATTACCCCGTGCGGCTATCCGACAGTATCGACCCGGACCGTATCCTGGCCCGGAGGAAAATGAAATACCATTGTTTCTCCTGCCCCCTGGGCTGCGGCGGGATATGCGACTTAAACATCAAAGGAAAAGAAGAGTGGCTGGAAACGCACAAACCGGAATATGAAACCGTCATGAGTTTCGGCGGCCTGCTGTTGAACAGCGACCTGGAGAGTATTTTTTATATTAACGAATTATTAAACCGCGCCGGTATGGATACCATTTCCGCTGGCGCGACCGTCGCCTTTGCCCAGGAGTGTTTCGAAAACGGCGTCCTTACCCTGGAAGATACCGGGGGTATCGACCTGACCTGGGGAAATGCGCAAGGCATTATTGCCCTGGTGGAGAAAATGGCGACCCGCGAGGGCATCGGCGATATTCTTGCCGATGGGGTTAAAGCGGCGTCAGAAAGGATCGGCAAAGGAAGCAGTGCATTTGCCGTTTCAGCCGGGGGCCAGGAACCGGCCATGCATGATCCCCGCAATGACCCCGGTTTCGGCCTGCACGCCAGCATCGAACCCACGCCGGGCCGGCATACTATCGGCGCCCAGCAATATTATGAGCTATATGCGTTGTGGAAAAAGGTTAAAGGGCTCCCGAAACCCGGGTTACTGATCCGGGTAAAAAGCAAATTCAACGCAGACCGTGAAAAGGCGGTATGCGCAAAGGCCAACAGTTGTTACAGTCAGCTCTACAACGGGGCCGGGGTATGTCTTTTCGGGGCGCTCCTGGGCGCACACCGGGTCCCGGTTTTCGAATGGTTAAATGCGGCCGCCGGGTGGAACAGGGGGCCGGAAGAGTACATGGAAGTGGGACGAAGAATTCAAACGCTGAAACAGCTTTTCAATATCAAGCACGGGATCGCGCCGATTTCTCTTAAAATCCATCCCCGGACCGTGGGAACGCCGCCGTTGACGGAAGGGCCAAACCGCGGCCGCTGCTTCGACCTTGAAAAAATGATGAAAGACTATTGGGAAGAAATCGGCTGGGACCGGGAAACGGGAATACCCACGATGAAAACCATCGAAGAATTGGGGTTAAGTGCTGTAATGGAGGGTAATAAAGAGGATTTGCCGGTCCCGGCGGAAAAGGAGAGTTCTATCGCCCGGCATGCACCCGCTAAAGGAAACAAAGGAAGCAAGCCGATCATCGATAAAAAAATTTGTATCGCCTGTACGGCCTGTGTGCAGGAGTGTCCCGTCAGTTGCCTGGTCTTGAAACGCGGCGACAGTGTAAAACCCAGTCCTTTCCCGATATTATTGGAGCCTGACCGGTGTATCGGCTGTGGTTTTTGTGGGGAATGCTGCCCGGTCGATGCAATTAAAATGAAAAATTGAAAATTGTAGGGAACAGGCATTGCCTGTTCCTTCAAATATCTCCTTGGAACAGGCATTGCCTGTTCCCTACCAATAAGCCATAAAAAAATTTAAATCATAGTTGACAAAGATTTCCGGGAGTGGCATATTTAGAATCGTTCCAATTATTATTTAAATGAAAAGGAGGAAAAAAATGAGTCAAGGAGACAAGGAAAGAAACAAAAACACATTAACGACAGAGGCCGGGATACCGATCCCGGATAACCAGAACTCGTTAACCGCGGGGAAAAGGGGGCCGACGCTGATGCAGGACCACTTTCTCTTTGAGAAGCTGGCGCGATTTAACCGGGAGCGTATCCCTGAACGGATCGTTCACGCCAAAGCGGCCGGCGCCCATGGTATATTCACTGTTACCAATGATATAACAAAGTATACTAAGGCAAAGATTTTTTCACAGGTGGGCAAAAAGACAGAAATGTTCGGCCGGTTTTCAACGGTAGCCGGGGAAAAAGGCTCCGCCGACACGGTGCGGGACGTCAGGGGATTCGCCCTGAAATTTTACACCGAAGAGGGAAATTGGGACATGGTGGGCAATAACACCCCGGTATTTTTTGTCCGGGATGCCATGAAGTTTATGGATTTTATCCACACCCAGAAGCGGGAACCCCAAACCAATCTCCGTTCCCCCAGCATGTGGTGGGATTTCTGGTCCCTGGTGCCTGAAAGCCTTCACCAGGTAACCATCCTATTTTCCGACCGGGGTATCCCGGCCGGTATTCCCCATATGAACGGCTACGGCAGCCATACCTACAGCTTCATCGATGCAAAAAATGAACGGTACTGGGTTAAATTTCATTTCAAAACCCTGCAGGGAATCAAAAATTTCATGGATGAAGAAGGCGCACGGCTGGCGGGTGAAGACCCGGATTGGACCACACGGCATTTGTTTGAAACCATTAAAAAAGGCGATTTCCCCAAATGGAAATTATCGGTACAGGTAATGCCGGAGGTAGAGGCCGAGAATTACCGCTGGAATCCCTTTGATCTGACCAAAGTCTGGCCCCATGGGGATTACCCGTTGATAGAGGTGGGCGTCATGGAGTTGAACCGGAACCCGGAAAATTATTATGCCGAGGTGGAACAATCGGCATTTAGTCCTGCCAATGCGGTCCCGGGAATATCCTTTTCCCCCTGTAAAATGCTCCAGGCGCGTATTCTCGCTTACGCCGACGCGCACCGTTATCGATTGGGGGTCAATTATGAGATGTTGCCCATTAACCGCCCCCGCGCCGATGTAGAGGTTCGCAATTACCACCGGGATGGCTACATGCGTTTCGACAACAACGGCGGGGCGTCCCCCATTTACGAGCCCAACAGTTTCGGCGGTCCCACCGAAGACCCCTCTTACAATGAACCGCCATTAAAAATCTCAGGAGACGCCGACCGCTATGAACAAAAACGGGGGGTAGACGACGATTATATTCAACCGGGAAACCTGTTCCGCCTGATGAAAAAGGATGAACAGCAGCGGTTGGTGAAAAATATCGTGGGAACTCTCAAAACGACGCCGAAAAATATCCAGGAGCGTATGGTGAAACATTTCCTGAAAGCGGATAAGGACTATGGCCATGGGGTGGCCGTTGGACTGGGATTACCGGTAGGATAGAAAATAGAAAAATTACTCCGACAAGATCGTAGGGAACAGTAGGGAACTGCCTGTTCCCTACCATCTACCCGGTAAATAATAATTTTGAAAAAAATAGCAGAATGATATATAATAAAGTAGTAAACACAAAAAATCGATATAGGAGCACTGATGACTATGATTGAGAAGATATTAGAAGAACAGGAATGGTTCAATTTCTCCTTATCCCAGGCGATGGATGGTTTAGAGGATGAAGATATGCCGGTGTACACCGAATCTGATTTAAAAGAGAAATGGCAATGAAACTGCGAACATCGTAGGGAACAGGCACTGCCTGTTCCCTACCAACTGCCCTCTACCGACTGAACTTCGGTAATATATTTATGATGATCTCTTTCCGATTCAACGACCCGTCCTCCGCTTTCTCCATGAAAACAAACCGATACCTACCTATAAATCCCGCTCCCGGTTGCCAATAAAAGACGCCCCCGACAGGATCAAAGGTCGAACCGACGGGAAGCGGGGAAATATTCACAGTTCGCTTTGAGAAATGAATTTCCAACCGTTCTAATTCCCTGATTTCAATTTGAGTAACTCCTTCTTCATCCGGGTAAATTTCGTTTGTTTCGGTATCGACGCTAAATCCTTTTTTAACCCGAACCGGGGCGCAACGGTCAGAAAATGACGCGCACGAATCAGCAGCGGGCGACCACGGGGAAAATGCAGCAGCGCCCCTCCGAGATATATCGGAACTGGTGTTTTGACTGGAAAAGTACCTGCTGCCGATACCTTCTTCATTTCCGGCATTATCTCTTACCGTCCAGGCAATGGAGTGCACCCCGTTTGCATATTGGGTGGTGTCCAGGTGGTAATATCCGACTGCCCCATCGCTGTTGGCGTAACCGGGAAACTTCGTCGGGATATCTTCTCGATAGATATTGTAAACCGGGTGTCCCAACACTTTGCCGTCCACCCAAACCGAGATA
>Ga0315276_10005991_pt1 | contig 11240 bp, 9 predicted proteins | sample YL17G05_0_MG_FD_204542 | JGI IMG/M metagenome (GOLD analysis project Ga0315276, IMG submission 204542) | Sediment microbial communities from Yellowstone Lake, YNP, Wyoming, USA - YL17G05_0 | ecosystem: Environmental > Aquatic > Freshwater > Lake > Sediment | place: USA: Wyoming | collected... | reverse complement strand
GGCGCGGGAGGCCATGGAGAAAGCGGGGCCGATTCGGTTACGTCCGATTCTCATGACGGCCATAGCGACATTGATGGCGGCGATTCCGCCGGCGTTGGGTTTGGGGGCCGGTTCGGAGATCCGTATGTCTATGGCGATTGCGGTTATCGGTGGGTTGGTATTGTCTACGGTACTCAGTCTCATCGTAGTGCCGGCTTTTTATGTCACAGCCGACCGCATGTCGCTTCGTCTTTCGCCCCGCGGCGCGGGGGGGCCATATTGTAGGACCGGGCCATGAGGTTTAACTTCGTAACAGCGTCGGGCTAGGAGCCCCGGGCATCGATTAAACAAAAGTTTTTGGAGGTGCAGGAACCTTTTTTCAAAAAGGTTCCTGCCGCGGTACAGCCGGAGGCAACCTTATCTTACTTAGCCCGGTCGAGCCGGAACCAAAAAGGCCCGGCTCGCCGGGAAATTACAAATTACAAACCACAAATTACAAACAAATTCAAAATCGCGACGCGTAAAGGTTCAAAATTCAAAACAAAAAGAGGCTGCCGCGCTGCCAAGGGCAGCGGCTTCGAATTTATTTGATCTTTTGTCTTTTTTTTGTTTGTTTTTTGTTTATTGTCCCTTTGTTATTTGTTTGTGGTTTGTGATTTGTAATTAGAGGAACTCTTCCCAAAATATGGGTTTGATGAATCAAACCCATACGGGGGATTTCTTAACGGACGCCTGCTTATGACGGGGGGATATTTTTTGCCCGGCATCTTTTCTCCTTTCCTATTTCAATAATTTAATCCCTGTAACCTGCCTATGAACATTGATTGCTCCTTATTTTTAAAATCCGCAAACAATTCTATTATAATTCTATTTGCGGATTCTGTCAATTCTCAACAGATAAGAATTTTTCTCCCGGTCACTTCGCCCTTCGCCGCGGGCCTGGCCCTTCCTAAAACTTTGGGTTATTGTCCTGGCGCAGGACGATTTCGGCATTATTTCCCGGAAATCGTTTTACAAGAAGAGTTTAATGTGGAAAATATTATACAGGTTAGCGTAGAAACAGAAATAAAAGACAGGGAGTTCCGGGCGGGCCTGAAGGCGGCAAAAGAATTTAAAAAAAATGAGATCATACTGATCGGTGATAAAGAAGGTGAGGAGCATAGAGAGGGCGTTACCTTCAAATTTGTTCCGCTGCTGCGCTGGTAGCTGCCTGTTCCGCCGGGGCCTTAGCAGCTCAATGCCCGTATTCGTTCGTGACCTAGGAGAAGAATTTGAAAAACCAGTTGCAAATAATATCGGAAATTAATAATATTTGCAGTTGAAAATATGGGGGCAAAAAAAATTACAGTAAGGGGAAAAAGGGACACACAAGTTTTTCCTTTCGGGGGTACCCGAGCCCGGACGATCCGGAACCAAAAAGAAAGGGTTGACATTTTTTCCCCGGTGTGGTAATAATTAACTTCCGGGTAAAACCGAAGATGAGAATATGGAGAACAACTGAGTCGGCAGGGCGAAAAGGAGTAAGAAATCGTGTTCACCCCTCAATAGCGGAAGCTTGCGCAGAATTAGAAACTTCTCTGTTTCGATGGACCGGTGGGTTGTAATTAGAGGAACATGAAAGGAAGGATATCTAAGGTTTAATTATGGATAAATGGATAGTCTTTTTTGTTGGAAGTTTACAAATTTGCAAGCGCCGTGCACGGGAATAACTATAAGTTAAATAAAAAATATAAGGAGGCAACGATGAAGCCCAAAAAAGTAAATATCAAATTAGTGTTAAACAAAAAAACCATTTCTAATTTAGACAACCAAGAAATGCGAAAAGTTAATGGCGGAGAACCTATATCGATTGTTCATGGACCCTTTACATGCGGTAGCTTGTGCCCTTCTGCAATTTATTGTTGTCCAATAATCGACCCTATTAATTAAGAAAACGGCGCTAGTCTAGAAAACCCAAGCTGCTCGCAACGGCTCTCAAATCAGGTATAAGGACATAGGGAGTGGTGTATCAAAATGTCAAAGTAGACCGGTAACCCGATTGTTCCGTGGGGCGCCAAAATCCAAAACTGAATTTCGCTGTGATATACCATCCGGTTTCCACTGAAGATGTGCACCAGTTTTTTCAACGTGGTTTGCCAGATGGATTTCCGGAATTATTCATCCATGCAGTATTTATTGAGGGTTAGGGGACAGACAAGAATAAAATACCCCGGGCGATATTGGAGTAATGGCAATTTTATACCATTACCCCAACATCATAGTCACTTTGTTTGTTGAACGTCAGGCGCGGCGGTCAGCAGAATATCCGGATGATGGTTGTTCCCAGTAAAACTTCCGGTACTCCGGAGCCCCCGTGGATTTTTTTAACTTCCTCTTCGCTCAACAGGGTGACAAAGCTCCTAATTTCAATTTTTTTTAATTGAAGTTTTTTTCCTTTTTCCATCTTTCCCTCCTTAATCTTTCCCCAAGCTTCCTTACAATAATATATTAGCAATTACGTTGCCAGGATTGTCGGGTTCTCGATATTCGTATCACCGGGGAAACCCTCACACCGGCGGGACCCTTTTTGAGATAAAGGTTTCAACTGCACAGGAATATTTTTTTTTTGCCGATAATGCGGCGTGTTATTGTCAAGAGGAAACTATGTACCGAATGTGAACCGGGGGTCGGTTATGAACCAGGTTCATGGTTCCGGCTCGCCGTCACCCGGAGACCATGAAAATTTTGCCACCAAGACACCAAGAAACGGCGCACCAAGAATTTTTTTATAATAAACCCCTTGGTGTTCCTTTGTGCCTTTGTGCCTTTGTGGCTATTTTCATGGCAGTTGAAAAAAAAAATCGGTCGTATTATAATGTCTTCCTGGAAAAAACAGAAAAAATGAAAAAGATTGAAACAAGATTAGAGGTTTTAGACGGGCTGGTTACTTTGAAGGATAAAGTTGTGGTGGATGTGGGGTGCGGGGCCGGGGAACTGGTCAGGGAACTGACCTCCCAGGGGGCGCAGGCCATCGGCATCGATTCCCCGGAAATGCTGGCCAAAGGAAATGTGAATCCGCCGGTGGGGACTGAACAATACCTGCCGGGTTCAGCGGTAAAACTCCCGGTAGAAGACTCGTATGTGGATGTGGTTACTTTTTTTGCCAGTCTCCACCACGTCCCCATGGACGGTCTGAAGGACGCATTAACTGAAACCTACCGGGTCCTCAAACCGGGGGGGATGGCTGTTTTTTTAGAACCGGTGCTCAAACCGGGCTCTTATTTTGAATTGACCGGCCTGATCGAAGATGAACGGGAGATTCAAAAACTCGCCTATGAAGCGATAAAAAATGCCGTCGCTTTCGGACTGGAACAGATCGAAGAAAAGATGTTCTATTTTGAAAGGTCCCTGGATGATTATACGGCCCTTTTGAATTTATTCGTGGATGACAAAACAGAGAGAAAGAAATTCCTGGCCCAGGCAAAGAAAAAAACGCAACGCTTTGCCCGCGACGCGGGCATAGATATAAAGGACTACCGCTTTAAATCCATTTGCCGCGTCAATGTGCTGAAAAAAAAGAGCCCACGAATTACACGAATTAACACGAATAATTAGAACTTAAGCGTGAAAACGGTCTTCTCATCCGGGATGGAATGTACCATAATACTGCCTTTATGTAATTTCATGATCTGACGGGAAATGCTTAACCCGATGCCGGAACCTTTCTTTTTGGTGGTAAAAAAGGGAATAAAAACTTTTTTTTGCGCTTCTGCCACGATTCCCGGGCCATTGTCCGTAACCCGGATCAATACCCTGCCGATTTCATCCAACCCACCTGTCATTTCCACCCCCGGTTCCTTTTGGTGGGCGTTAGCCCCCTGAAGCGCATCCACTGCATTTAACAGCAGGTTGATCAGGACCTGCTCGATCAAACCCGGGTCGGCCGTCAGTTCCAACGTCTGTGGTTCCACGGACCAATGCAGGAGAATATTGCTCTCTCTAAACTTTTGTTCCATCAATTTCTCGACGCGGGCGAACAACTCTTCCACCGGGAATACCTTGAAGTTGGGTTTGGGAATCAACGTTAAATTGCGGTAAGCGCCGACAAACTCGGTTAAGCCCAGGCTTCTTTTATGAATGGTTTTCAGCGCCATTTCAATATCCGCGACAGTATCGGCGGTATCGGGATCAACAGGCTTGTCTGTCCCTTGTGTCCCCTGGGCTTCCTGGCCGTAAATGGATTTCAGCAAGTCGATAACCGTCGCCGCCATGGAGGTAATGGGGGTCATGGAATTCATGATTTCATGGGTCAGGACGCGGATCAATGTTTGCCATGCCTCCATTTCCTTTTCCTGGAGTTCGCCCTGGATATCCTGGAGAGAAACCAGGGTATATTTGTGGTCCTTTAAACGAAATTCCGCGGCATGAATGACCAGTTCCATTTCGCCGTTATCTATTTTTACCAGGGCCTTTTCCCCGGCTTTCAGCGAAAACAGCGTATCCACCAGTGGGGGGTTCGATTCCCGGAGGGAGTTGATGTTTTTCAACCGCGCCGCCTTCAGCAGCCGTTTGGCGGTTTTGTTCACCAGGTCTACTTCGCCATCCTCCCGGAAGGTCATCAAACCGATACCCACATGGTGCAGGATGGTTTGCAAATAGTGGTAATGTTCTTGCTTTTCAAAGCGGGTTTGTTGGGTCTTTTTCATCACGTCGTTGAAAAGGTCGACCAATTCCTCGAAAGAAGCCCCCAGGCTTTTGCCGGTAAAGCCCTGGGAAAAGTCGTCGTACTTTATGGCCAGGAGAAAGCGACTCAACAGTTGATTGGTCCTTTCAACGTAACGAATAAGCGAAACCACCTGGTAAACGATAAACAACAGGGTAACGAAAGCAGTGGCATAAAGTTTCGTTAACACCAGTAAATGGAAAAGTGCATAAACCGACAAACAGAGACCCAGCACGCGAAAAATGACCTGGAAACGAAACCGTTTATAAAACATATTCCTCATATACCATATTTTTCCATGCGCCGGTAAAGGGAGGTCCTGGTTAGTCCCAATTCCTGGGCCGCCTGGCTTACATTTCCCTGATGTTTTTCGACCACCTTGCAAATCACGGCTTTTTCGACTTCTTCCAGGTTGTAATTAGCGAAAAACAGGTCTTTGCTTTCTTTTTCCGGGGTTGAGAAGAAGAAATCTTCGGGCTGCAGCACCCGGGAATCGCTGAGGATCACGGCCCGTTCGATGGCGTGCTGTAATTCGCGGACATTGCCGGGCCAATGGTAAGCGATCATTTTTTTTTGCGCCGCGGCGCCGACGGTTTTTCCCGGTTTTTTGTATTTTTGGCAGTAAATAGCCAGAAAATAATCGCTCAGCAGGGGGATGTCTTCCTGTCGCTCCCGCAGGGGGGGGATAGGGATTTCCACGGTATTGACGCGGTAGAGCAGGTCCTGGCGGAATTCTTTTGTTTTCACCATATCATGGATGGGCATATTGGTGGCGCAGATGAGGCGGATATCGATGGGCCGGGGTTTATTGGAACCCAGGGGCGTCACCTGGCGGGTTTCCAGGACCCTTAAGATTTTGGCCTGGAGGGACATGGGCAGGTTGCCGATTTCATCCAGGAACAGGACGCCGCCGGAAGCTACTTCGAATCGCCCGATGCGGTCGCTCCTGGCGTCGGTAAATGAGCCTTTGACATGGCCGAAGAGTTCGCTTTCGAATAAGGTTTCGCTGACGGCACCCATATCCACGCCGATGAAAACTTCGCTGGCGCGGTTTGAATTGCGGTGCAGGGCGCGCGCCACCAGTTCTTTGCCCGAACCGTTTTCGCCCAGGATCAGGACATTGGCGTCGGTTTTGGAGACCTTTTGAATGGTTTCGAACACCTTTTGCATGGGGGGCGCGACGCCGATGAATTCGTGGAACGGCTGGTTCAGGTCGGCGATCAATTGCTTTTGCCGGGTTTTCAGGCTTGCCACTTCCAGGCGGGAGCGCCGCAGGTTAAGGGCCGCGGAAAGGGTGGCCAGGAGTTTTTCATTTTGCCAGGGTTTGAGGATAAAATCAGTGGCGCCTTCTTTGATGGCCCGCACCGCCAGGTCCACGTCGCCGAAAGCGGTTATAAGAATGACCACCGCCGTGGGATCCATCTCGAAGATTTTATTTAACCAGAAAAAACCTTCCTGGCCGCCGGTGACGTCGCGGGTAAAATTCATATCCAGCAGGATGGCGTCGTAGGATATGTTTTTGATAAGGGTAGGAAGTTTCTGCGGGTCTTTTTCCGTGTGCACCAGTTCCACGTGTTGTTTGAGAAACAACCGCGCCGCCTGGAGGACGTCTTCGTCGTCGTCTACTACCAATATCTTACCGAATTTTTTATCCATTTAATGGTTCAGTCTCCCGTCTCCCCAACTCCGCTGTGCCCATATATATCTCTTCATGCCCGGAAAAAATCAGTACCAATTTGATCAAGGTGGTTTTTTCGATATTCTTAAGGAATTTTTGATCGAAACTGTAGCGTTTCAATTGTTCCCCTGCCGCTGCTTTTAATTGTTGAACCTCCGCATCCTCGGGTTTGACGCCGGATTTTATATACTTAATCTCCAACAAATACGAGTACTTTATCCCCTCATAGCGGGCAAGAAACGGCTCCATGACAATATCCGCATAGCCTTTGTTCAGTTCCTTTTCACTGTGAATGATGTAGAGATCGCTGAGTCCAAGATACACATTCAAAAACGCCTGGATGGATTTCTCCCCGGTAATCAAGTCCCTCAGGCTCATACTTTCCCGCATTTTCCCGGCGATGTATTTCAATAAAGGCTCCCATTCGCCTTTCAGCGCCATTCCCTTCATTAATTGATGATATGTATATAAATCCAGTGTAAAGACATCGGTTTCCTCATAGGCTTCTTTGATATAATCATAGAATAAACGGCGGGCGGTTTCATTGGGAATTTGCAGCACCAGGTCCGTGGCGCCGGGTTCTTTTATGGTCAGTAACCCGAAATAATATAATAAGGATATGAAGTTTTCCCTGGAGGGCAACTTCTCTAATGGGAACCCTTCCTCGATATTCGACTCGATCTCTCCTTTTTCGATAACCTCTTTTAAACGGTCAAAATTGCCGTTGGTGGTTTTCGCTTTCCCTTTGGCCTGATCGATTAAGATAAGATACCTTAATTTCTCGTAGTCGATTCTCACGTTCCTATCGATTAAGTTATTGGGAAGTTTCTTATGTGGCATATAATTATCGAGGAAGTACAATATCATATCGGGATTAAATAATTTTTGATTGTCGTCTTCGGAGAATCGATAGTTGCCGTACCATTGGGTCATGATTTCCAGCAGGTATTCGGTGGAATGATAGATCATCCCTTTTGTACGGTAATATTCGACCATTTGGACGACATCGTCTTTGGTAAATCCCAGCGCCCGGCTAAAAGCCGGGTACAGGGAAACGTTTTTACCGATATTATAACCGCTGGTCACGTCGTCCATGGTGATAGGCGATACGCCGGTTATAAAGGAGCGGGTAATGGGTGAATTCATACTCCCGGTTCCACTCTTTATTACATTAAAAAAGGAGCGGAAAAACCCTGTCCCGTGGGTAAGTTGGTGATAGGCCTCTTTGCCCCTGGTGGATAGGATATTATTGGAGAAGTTATCATACTCATCGATAATCATAAGAAACTTCTGTTTAGTCTCCCTACAGAGAAAGAGTAGGCTGGTTAAAGTATCGGAAGCTGAGCGGCTTTCTTCGACCAATTTGGCGTAATAGTCTATTTTGTTGTAGGTTGAAAGATAATCATAATATTTTTGAATGAAAGCCACGGCGCTGCCGTTAACCAGGTTTAAGAAAGACGCTTCTACTTTATCGGGACCCGGGTCAACGGCAGAGAAATTAAGGGTCAACGCCAGGTATTGGCCCCTTTCATTGGTGGGGTGGTCGTAAATCCATGTGCCTTTAAATAATTCCTCGAACCGGTTTTTATAATGGACGTCGTAATAGGCTTCCATGATGGCAATCGAAAGGGACTTGCCGAAGCGCCGGGGACGGATAAAGAACAGGTAGCGGCCGGTATCTTCCAGGAGCTTTAATAACGGGGTTTTGTCTACGTAATAATAGTTCTCTTGCCGGATCAGTCCATAATCGGACATCCCGTAAGGGATTCTTTTGATTGTATCATGCTTATCTTCTACACTCATTTGGACTCCGTTTACATTTATTCATAGGGTTATTATACCGGAATCATACTTTTTTTTCAATCACCCCCGATTTTTAGCCAAAACCCAATCAAAACACCCCCGACTTTTAGCCAAAACTCATCCGAAACAACCTTGATTTTTAACCAAAAATAAATTATAATGGTTTATTATTAAGCTTTTTAAGGAACGACTTAACAATGAAAAGAGATTTAAGCATTTATCTTGAAGAATGGGTAACTGATCCGGGGAGAAAACCCATCCTGCTAAAAGGCGCCCGGCAGGTGGGGAAAAGTTACCTGGCCAGGGATTTTGGCAAACGGTTTGATAATTTCATTGAAATCAATTTTGATTTTACGCCCGGTTTGAAATCCGTTTTTGAAAAAGATCTTGACCCGATACGTATCGTTCGCGATCTTTCGGTTATCGTGGGCCAGCCCATAAAACCCGGTAAAGCATTGTTGTTTCTCGATGAAATCCAGGAATGTCCCGAAGCCGTTAAATCATTACGATATTTTTATGAAAAAATGCCCCAATTGCATGTTATTGCCGCCGGTTCACTCCTGGATTTTGTCCTCGATGAGATTGGTTTGCCTGTAGGCAGGGTAATGCCGCTTTATTTGTATCCTTTATCGTTCATGGAGTTTTTATCAGCGGTGGGTAAGGAACATTTAAGACAAGAAATATATGATCACAATCCGGCGGAAGAGTTCCCGGGGTTTCTTCATAATCAATTATTAGGATTAATCGGCGAGTACATGGCGGTTGGGGGGATGCCGGAAGCCGTGAAACAATGGCTCGACAATGGCGATTTAAATTCTTGTTTGAAAATTCATCGTTTGCTTATCGACACGTACCGCCAGGATTTTGTAAAATATGCCGCAAAGAAAAATCAAAAATACGTGGAAATGATATTCAATGCCATTCCCCGGCTTTCAGGGAAAAAATTTATTTTCAGCGCCGTTTCCAAAGAAATGCGGTCCAGGGAACTTCGGCCGGCCCTGGAGCTTTTAGCCAAAGCCGGGATTGCTCATATTATTAATCATTCATCGTCGAATGGTTTACCTCTTGGTTCGGAGATTAATCCCCAGGTGAGTAAGGTGATATTCCTTGATGTGGCCCTGGCCCAATCGGTATTAGGGATCGATTACAGTGCATGGATGCTTGACCCGGTTTCTGCCATTGTCAACCGGGGGGCTGTTACCGAATCGTTTGTGGGCCAGGAGTTATTGGCCTACAGCCCGGCCGCCATGAAAAGTGAACTTTATTATTGGGTGCGGGAAATCCGGGGCAGTATGGCCGAAGTGGATTATGTCGCGGGTATTAATGGTAAAGTAGTGCCCATTGAAGTGAAAAGTGGCATCACAGGTACATTAAAGAGTCTTCATGTTTTCCTGGAACAAAAAAGGAACAGTGAATATGGGCTTCAATTTTCCCAGCGGAATTACGGGGTAGATAAAAAAATCAGGCGTTATCCGTTGTATGCGATTGCCGCGGCGCTTCGTGCGGGAGGTTAGCGCAGCAGTTGGGACCCAGGGGGTAGGGAAAAAACAGGAAGCGAGGAAGAGCGGAAAAAGATGGAAGTTGAGAAAGTAAGAAGGTAAGAAAAGAATAAGAAAAATGGAATGATGAATGATGAAAGGGAAAAGGAAAATCCGAAATTCGAAACTCGAAACTCGAAACAAATCCAAATAACCAAAATCCAAATGACCGAAATAGAAACCGCCGCCTTCGGCGGCAAAATTTTTTTGTTTTGAATTTTGAACCTTTACGTGTCGCAATTTGGAATTTGTTTCGTATTTCGTGCTTCGTGCTTTATTTAAATCTGTGTAAATCAGTGTAATCGTCTATACGTGGACTAAAAAACTGTCCGTGAGTGTCCGTGTTTGTCCGTGGCTAAGTTTTTCTTTCGAGTGTTTCGCGTGTTTCGCGGGCAACTTCTTATTTTATCACTGGCCACGGACGAACACAGACGGACACGGAGAGGGAGAATTTTGTCGTCTGCTGATTGTCCTTATTTTGATCGATTCAGGTTGACAAATGAAATGATATATTATACTATTGAAATGGAGAAAATGTGCGATGAACTTATCGATAAGAGTTGAGATATTTAAAGAGGATGATGTGTATGTGGCATTATCCCCGGAGTTGAACGTTTCCAGTTTTGGAGAGACCATCTATGAGGCAAAGGAATCTATAAAAGAGGCCATTGAAGCCTTTTTTGAAGAATGCCGGGAAATGGGAACATTGAATGAGGTTTTAGAAGAATCAGGCTTTTTGAGGGTTGAGAATACCTGGCAATCCAGGAGGCCGGTAGCTGAAGAAAGTCTTGCTCTTGCAGTGTAACCCCTATCCCGAATGCCTGACAAAAAAATAATTCCAATACATTATCAAGTACTGATAAAGCTGTTTGAGCTTGATGGTTTTATGGTGAAGCGGATGCGGGGAGATCATATTATGATGACAAAACCAGGTATAAACAGGCCCATTGTAATCAAAACCAGTCCGCGGGAAGTACCGGTAACTCATATTCGGACAAATATGACAACCGCCGGAATGTCAAGAGAACGTTACTTTGAACTTTTAGAAAAGGTAGAATAATGCCTTGTTTGGCTTCTGGGGGAAAAGATCAAGCAAATGACCTGGATTTGCCGACAAGTTTTTTCTTATCTTCTTCTCTTCTTCGTTTCTTATCTTCTGCTTTTCTCCTCTCTTCCTTTTTCCTGCACCTGATCCACTTTTTTCCTTCGCGTGTCTTAGCGTTCTTAGCGGCTAATTGTGGTTTGTTTTGCATCATTCATCATTCTGTTACAGTGGGGGTCCACAGATTTACAAAGATTACAGGATGTTTTTTTTTACTTTCTTACCTTCTTACCTTGCCGGGTAGAGCCTTCGGTTACCCTCCGGCTCCCCCACAGACCCGGACGTGCGCAATTAACGCATCCGGTTCCTCGTATTATGGCTTTGCTGCGCGATATATTGAGTGAACTACTTTTATAGGTGGGAGTGGGAAGAACTCGTCCATTAGTTTGCTAAATCGGTCCCAGTTCAGTCGGTATCCCCGTTTACTCCGTCGGCATA
>Ga0315276_10005990_pt1 | contig 11241 bp, 14 predicted proteins | sample YL17G05_0_MG_FD_204542 | JGI IMG/M metagenome (GOLD analysis project Ga0315276, IMG submission 204542) | Sediment microbial communities from Yellowstone Lake, YNP, Wyoming, USA - YL17G05_0 | ecosystem: Environmental > Aquatic > Freshwater > Lake > Sediment | place: USA: Wyoming | collected... | reverse complement strand
GTTTCTTCAAAGCCATTGCCACAGTCACGATTGTGTAGGCAGCCGCGGCGACAAGGATTATCGTTGCACCAGATTCGATGTCGAGCACGAACGACATCCAGAGGCCAGTCGTTATGAAGAGCACGCTCAGGACGACCGAGAGAGCCATCATCTTCTTCATGTTGTGCGTGAACTTTCCGGCTATCGCGGCAGGCATCGTCAGCAGAGCAATCGCAAGTATTATTCCAACGATGCGTATCAGCGCGACAATCGTGATTGCCACGAGTATCAGCGTCAGGTAGTAGAGGAACTTGACCGGCAGGCCGGCCACGGCGGAGTACTCCTCGTCGAACGCGACGGCCATCATCTCCTTGTAGAGCAGTGCGACGATGCCTATCACGAAGATGTCGAGCAGGAATATCAGTATAAGGTCCGATGTCGGGACGCTGATTATGCTTCCGAACAGATATCCGAAGAGATCGGGAGCGTATCCGGGCGTCAGCCCGATGAACAGTATGCCGATCGCCATACCGGCCGCCCAGAACATCCCGATGACAGTGTCCTCCCTCTCCTTCGCGTATTTCGATACAGCACCTATCCCCAGCGCCGAGCCTATGCTGAAGACCAGTGCGCCGTGGATCGGGTTGATCCCTAGGTAGTAGCCGAGGCCGATGCCGCCGAACGCGGAGTGCGAGACACTCCCGCTAAGCGAGACGATCCTCCTCACGACGACGAGCGTCCCGACTATGCCGCAGACTATCGAAGCAAGCAGCCCTGCCAGCAGCGCGTTCTGCATGAAACCGTATCCAAGGAAGTCGAACATCAGTGCGCCCCCTTTTCCTCGTGGTCTTTGAGCACCCTGTGAGGCACGCCGTGCGCGATCATCTCGACCGGGCACTTGTAGGTCTCCTCGAGTATGTGCTCGTCTATCTCAGACGATTCGTGCATGAAGAGCTGCTTGTTCAGGCAGGCGATCTTGTCGACCTTGACCGAGATGACGCTGATGTCGTGCGAGACGAGGACCACTGCGACCTCGTTGCGGAGGTCCGAAAGCAGGTCGTAGAAACCAGTCTCCATCTTCAGATCGATGTTCGCGGTCGGTTCGTCCAGGAGCAGGATCTTCGGGTCCGTCGCGAGTGCCCTCGCGATGTATGCCCTCTGTTTCTCCCCTCCCGACAGTACTCCCAGTTGCTTGTCTTTCAGATTGAGGAGATCGACCCTCTTCAGGGCGCCGACCGCCTTCTCCCTGTCCTCCGATGAGTATCTCCTGGCAAAGGAGCTCTTCGGCAGCCTCCCCATCATTACGAACTCCCAGACGCTTATCGGGAAGACCTTGTCGAACTCGGTGAACTGCGGCACATAGCCGACGGACCTCCTCCCCTTCTCTGGAGGCGTCCCGAGCACGGTCACGCTCCCGCTGTCCGGCTGGACGAGCCCGAGTATCACCCTCAGCAGGGTCGTCTTTCCGCTCCCGTTCGGGCCGATGATCCCTGTGTAGTCCTTCTCATTCACCGTGAAATTGACCTTGTCCAGTATCAGCTCGCCGTCGAACGAGACAGTGACGTCCTTGAGCCTAACCAATTCCTCAGGCATGCGCGCTCAGCCCCTCCGCGATCTTGTCGGCGACGATCTGCATGTTGTCCAAATAGTCCCTTGCCAGATCGTCAACGAGGACGACTGCTCCGCCGACCTCCTCCGCGATCTGCTCTGCAGTCCTCGTGCTAAACTGCGGCTCCGCGAAAATGACCCTGATGCTGTTGTTCTTAGCGAAATCAATGACCCGCGCGAAGTATTGGGTGGTCGGCTCCTTCCCGTCGTATTCTATCGCCGTCTGGTTGAGCCCGTAATCCCTAGCGAAGTAACCCCACGCCGGGTGGAATACCAAGAGCTCCCTCTTCGCCAGCGGCGCCAGCGCCTCCGTGATGTTCTTGTCGAGCTTGTCGAGCTTCTGCAGATATGCCCTTGCATTCTCCTCATAGAAGCTTGCGTTCGCGGGGTCGATATCCTCCAGCCCGTGCGCGAGGTTCTGCACCATTGCCTCGACGTTCCTCGGGGAAAGCCAGATGTGCGGATCCTTATCCATCAAGTGCAGGGATTCGGAACCGTCGACAACTAACATGTCCCCGTTCAGCTCGGTGAACCTATCCATCCAGACGAGTTCGAATTCGATGCCAGAGCCGAGTTTGAAATAGATGTCGGCTCTCTCCAGGTCCCTCATCTGGCTCGGTTTCGGAGCATATGTGTGCGGCTCCTGGCCGGGCGGGACCATCACCGTAACATTGATGTGATCTCCACCGACAGCCTCTACGAACTCCGCCTGCGGAAGAATGCTCACCACGACCTTTATCCTGCTATCGTTCGGATATTGAGGGTTGCCTACGAACGCCATTACTGTCAGCAATCCCGCTGCTATCATGACCGAGATCACTATCTGCGATACGGGTCTTGATGAGGCACCGTCGGGAGTCATAATCGGTCTTCGATTGCCTATCTCGATATTAATAATTTGGTTTCTTTTCGTAACACTTATCCAATAGTCTATATTTAATCCAGGCAATTGCATTCTGACATTCAGAGCAGTAGCAAACAGTGATATTCCGCGCAATTACTGAATCTATTTGTGGACGGACCACCTACTCAGGCGTGAAGGGATTGTGCTTGACAGATTGGATAGCTCTAATCGTCTCGATCATAGCAGCCTTCGGCGCTGCAGCGATCGGCGGATTATCGACGAGCGAATCCATCTCGACCTGGTACAGAGACCTTCGCAAGCCTTGGTTCAATCCTCCGGACTGGGCTTTCGGTCCGGTGTGGACCGTTCTGTACCTCCTGATGGCCGTGGCAGCATGGCTCGTTTGGAGCGAGAACGCGGTCGCCCTCGTTCTTGTGCCGCTCGCCTTCTACGGCATCCAGCTGGCCCTCAACTCCCTCTGGTCCTACATCTTCTTCACGAGGAGGGATCTGTCCAAGGCCCTCGTCGAGATAATCGCCCTCTGGGTCATGATTCTGATAACGATGGTTCTCTTCTGGAATGTCAGCCAGCTCGCCGGACTGATGATGATACCTTACATCTCCTGGGTCTCGGTGGCATCGGCATTGAACTACCGCCTGTGGAAGCTCAACCCTTGAAACCGACCGACGAGATAATAAACAGCCAAGTGCTTTTCCAATCCAGCTTATCACATTTGAGGAGTCTGATCACATGAGTTGGGGTTTGGAGAACCGCCTTGCGAGGTTTGTGAAGCCGAAGACGGGGCACACGGTAATGCTCGCCGTCGACCACGGGTACTTCCTTGGGCCGACGTCGAAACTGGAGAGGCCGAAGGAGGCGATCATGCCCCTGGTCCCCTACGCCGACACAATCATGCTCACCCGAGGCGTATTGCGCAGATGCGTCCCACCGAAGACCGACGTCCCAGTCGTCCTGAGGGTGTCAGGTGGAACCAGCATCGTCGGGCCGGACCTCTCGGGCGAGGGGATAATAACCTGCGTCGATGACGCCGTCAAGCTCAACGCATGCGGCATCGCAATGTCGATCTTCGTCGGCTCCGCGGGAGAGAGGACGACGCTTCTGAACCTCGCGAAGCTGGTCGACGAAGGTGAGACCGTCGGCATGCCAGTCATCGCAGTCACGGCGGTCGGCAAGGAGCTCGGGAAGAGGGATGCCAGGTATCTCAGCCTCGCAACTAGGATCGCAGCGGAGATCGGAGCCCACCTCGTCAAGACCTACTATTGCGATGATTTCCACAAGGTCGTAGATGGCTGCCCGGCCCCTATCGTCGTCGCCGGAGGGCCGAAGCTACTGGAAAAAGACGCACTTAAGATGACCTATGACTCCATGCAGGGCGGGGCGATCGGCGTGGACATGGGGAGGAACATCTGGCAGTCGGACTGGCCGGTCGGGATGATCAAAGCCGTCAGGGCTATAGTCCACGACGGTGCAAACGTCAAGGAAGCAGTCCAGGTCCTCGAGCAGAACAAGAAAGCGAAGAAGAAGTGATCTTTCAGAGCCGTGGTTCAAATGCGCGTCGCGATGTATTATCGGAACAGCGACGTCCGCGTCCAGGAGATGCCGAGGCCGAGGGCGGAGGCCGACGAGATCCTCGTCAAGGTGAAAGCTTCGGGCATCTGCGGCAGCGACGTCATGGAGTGGTACCGAGCGAAGCGCGCGCCGCTCGTCCTCGGGCACGAGATCGCCGGGGACATCGCGGAGATCGGCGAGGGTGTGGAGGACTGGAAAGTCGGAGACAGGGTCGTCGTCACTCATCACGTCCCGGATAACACATGCAAGTACTGCCAGTCGGGGCATCATTCCGTCTGCGACACTTTGAGGAAGACGAACTTCTTCCCAGGGGGCTTCTCAGAGTACGTCAGGGTGCCGAAGATCAACGTCGAGACTGGAACGCTCAAGCTGCCCGACGAGATGACCTACGACGAGGGGACGTTCGTAGAGCCACTCGGCTGCGTCGTCCGGGGCATGAGGATGGCGAACCTCGGCTGGGGTCAGTCTGTACTTGTACTGGGCGCCGGCATCGCAGGCGTCCTGAACATCAAGATGGCGAAGACACTCCACGCTGGAAAGATCATCGCCACGGATACGAATCCAGTCAGGCTGAAGAAGGCATTGGACTTCGGCGCCGACGAGGTCATCGATGCGCGCGAGGATGTCCCGGAGAAGGTGCGCCTTATGACCGGATCCAACGGGGCGGACCTCGTGATAGTCTGCACCGGAGCGCTCCCGGCGTTCGACCAGGCGATCAAATCGGTCGACCGGGGCGGGACCGTAATGTTCTTCGCGTGCCCGAAGCCGGATGAACACGTCCCTCTGCCAGTGAACGACCTTTGGAGGAACGAGGTCAAGATCATGACATCGTACGCGGCGGCACCCGGCGACCTCAAGCAGGCGATGTCCCTGATCGCGTCGAAGAAGATAATCGTCGACGACATGGTCACCCACCGCCTGCCGCTCGCGGATACCCAGAAGGGATTCGAATTGGTCGCGGCCGGCGGGGAATCCTTGAAAGTAATAATCGACCCCCAGGCGTGATTTCTCCTCTCGACATTCATCCCGCAGAATGGTCCTAGCATCACTGCATTGGACAGAAATATATACCTGGAATTGTGTAATTGTCTCGGCGCTGGGTCTAAAAAAGGTCCGGTGCAAGGAACAGGAGAGGTAATAGAAATGAGCGAAGAGCCGCGCAGAGGCGGAGGTCGCAGGTTCGACTCGGGCCCGAGGGAGATGTTCACGATAACATGCGCCGACTGCGGGTGCGAGGCACAGGTGCCCTTCAAGCCGGCTGACGGAAGGCCAGTCTACTGCCGCGAGTGCTATGAGAAGCACAGACCACCGAGAAAGGAAAGGTTCTGAGCGCGTAGTCTTGAACAGCACGTATAAACAGATTCGTGAGTCATTCACGCTTTTTCTTATTGAACGATCAGCTTCAGCACTAGCGCGCCTCATGAGTAGGTGGTCCGATCGGTGGCTCCGCCTCAATAGTCCCCATGTCCACCTTCTTCGGCAGATACCATCGCAGGACGAAGTAACCAACGGCCACTGGGATCCCGACCCCCATCATCACTATCCACGTATACCCTCTAACGGCCAGGATGCCTAGTAAGGTCATACCGGTGAACATGCCCAGAGCGTCGCCGACGCCGAACGCCAGCCCAGAGACCCCCATATAGGTTCCTCTGAGTCTTTCGGGGGCCATGTCCGCTACGACGGTTGAGAAGACCGCCGAGTGTATTAGTTCGCCAGTCGTGAACACGACCATCGCCATTAGTACTCCTGCGAGGTCGCTAACGAGGAAGACCATCCCCAAGCCGACCGCCATGAACGCCTGGCCGATCCCGAGGACCGTCGTCCTCCTGGCCTTGACGGCGATCCAGGTCACCGGGATCTGGAGCAGGACGACCATCCCTCCGTTGACCGCGAACACAATCGAGTAGAATGTTGTCGCGATCCCGAGATCCGATGTCCCATAGTTAGGAAGCGAGCTGATGGTCTGGGCGTAACCGAAGAAGGTGATTGCCAGCAGGATGCAGAACCCCAAGAAGACGCGGTCCCTTGCTGCGGTCCTGATGTCCTTGTACTGGAACTCCTCCCCCGGCTTGATGCTAAGAGTCTCTCTCGTCCATAGGATGATCACGATTCCGGCGATGGCGACGCAGATACCGGCGATTATGAACATCGATCTGAAGTCCATCATGAACATCAGGACGCCGCCGACCAGCGGGCCGATCGCGGTGCCAGAGTTGAACCCTATCCGGAGGAGGCTGTACGCCTCGGGGCGCTTCTCCGGCGGGACCATGTCCGCCATCATTGCGCCAGCCGCCGGCTGGTAGAGCGAGCCTATCGCCCCTTCCGCGAGCGCGATAGCCAGGAACCCCCAGAACTCCCCTGCGATCGAATACATGCAGAGGAGGGCGGCTTCGCCGACTATGCTCACGACCATCGTCCGCTTGCGGCCGAACTTGTCCGCCCACACCCCGCCGATGATCATGAAGACCGTGCCGATCGCCATGTAGGACATCATGATGATGCCAGTCGCAAAATCCCCCAGGGCGAGGCCGTTGTTCCCGGATTGGGCAAGGTAGATCGCAATGAACGGGAAGACCACTCCGAACCCGAATGCGGCGATGACCGCAACTGCGAATATCACCCAGACCTGGGCATCGAATCGGTACTTCCCGAACCCGACCTCTCGCGCCATATTCTCATCGCGGAATCTCTGGACGGTTATCTGTCTATCGGTCTCACTTAGGGACGAACATGAACCCGCGTATCCCCGAGCTGGCCACCTGCCTGAATATGCTTGTGCTCTCGTCGTAGTTCTTCGAGAGCGATTTGGCGATCTCCGGCGGGAGCCCCTCGCTCTTCAAGCCTCTCTTGAAGCTCCTGACCGCCCTGCGCGCGCATCTCTTGACCTTCATGTACGCCAGGACGACCCTTATCATCAGGATCGGCATCGTCAGCATGATGACGGGAGCGATTTTTATCGCATTCTCTCTGTCGTCGTCACCCATCTGTTCACGCCCCGGTTCAATCGTCGTCCTTCCGATGCTTCCCCATCTCGGTCGCCGTCTTCATTCCGCTGGAGATAAGTCCTCCGAGGCTGAAGCTCGACATGTACTCCTTCGTGAGCTCGTATGCCTGCTGCGGGGTCATGCCCGCCGCGACGAGCTCCTTGTAGAACTGCGCGACAGCCTTCCCGATCTGGTTGGCGTTCTCCGGGTTGGAGAAGACCTTCCCGATCGATTCCAGCAGCTTCGGGATCTCCGTCGAGACGGTGTTCAGTATCTCCTTCAGTTCCTTCGCATCCGGCATTGGCATTTTCTCTTCGCTCATCCTTTTCACCTGCCTTTACGGCTTGTTGGAGGATAGATGCGTGGTCACTCGATAACAATGAGTCGGTCACTTGTGACCACTCCGTGTCCAATCAGGATCAGCTTCTTGGTATTCCGAGGAGCGAATACCACTTCTCGACCAGCGAATCGGAGATCGCATAGGATGGGATTTTTCCGCTCTCGACCTTCTTCACGTGCCCCATCTTCTCGAGCTTCCCCACCTTCTCGCGCACGATCCGCCTCGAGGCGCTGCCGCGGACGCCCTTCAGCCCCCTCGTGATCTCGGAGAGGTTGGAACCCTGCTCGTCCTTGTCCGCCCTGTCTAGGAGGATCCTGATAATGTCCTTTGATATCTGATCCTTGATGTCAGGAGCGGCGAGGTCGACAGAGATCTTCCCGTGCTTCGTGTACAGGTCCATCAGCCGGAAATATCTGCTGGAGATATCCTTCAGGATCTCCATGTACTGACCGAGCTCAGCGTAGCCGCCCTTGATCTTGCCGATGGATTCCTCAAGCTCGGTCAGCTTCCTGGAAACATCCTTGGCATCGTCGATCTTAGGCGCGGACATATCTCGGCTCCATTTACTGGAACAGGCATCTGCTCAGATATTGTTTTCTAAGACCATCTGATTATCGGTATTATTGGACTTCTTCTCCTGAATAAAACTCCGACTCTGACATATTGCGATAACCATTATATATTATGTAATTAATTTATTCTGCAAGGTGACACCTTGAGCATAAAACTTGAAATCATCGAGAAGATAGCGGCGTTGATAACGGCGGCCTTCGGTCTGGTCGCAGCTCTCGCATGGAATGCAGCAATCCAGCAATGGTTTACGGATAATTTCCCACCGGGAACCGCAGGACCTTGGCTGTACGCGATTATCATAACCATAGTCGCGGTCGTCATAACAATCTGGATTGGCCGGATCGCAGGGAAGCTGACAAAAAAGGAAAAGGAAGCCGAAGCAGCCAAAAAGGCATAGGCAAGGTTTTTCTTTCTAACAAACCCCTTTCTTCTTTTATCTCTTTTAGATTTAAGAAAAGTATAAAGTCGCGCCAGTGATAATCGGAGCCGTGGACTTGCTAACTCAGGGAGACATGCTGGGATTGCTGGGCGTATACGGCTATGTCGCCTGCGTCCTCGTTTTATCTCATCTTCTTAGGAACAGACTTCACAATCCGCGAAAGCTCGTACACATCCTTACAGGGGGCATCGTCTTCTTCTGGTGGAGCTTCGACACATCATGGGTCATGGCTGGCTTTGCAGCCCTCCCGTTCGTCCCGATCCTCATCCTGACGACCCCGATCTCCCCGATAAAGAGACTGCGGGAGAGCTCCCTCGGCGATATTTCCTCGGGAGGACACGCCTACGGCCTCGTGCTCTACGCGATATCCTGGACACTAATCGCCTTCCTCATGTTCAACGACCTATTCGCCGCCTCCATTGCGATAGCGGCGATGTCGTTCGGGGATGGCATGGGAGAGCTGGTTGGAAGGCGGTACGGCAAGCACGAACTCGTTCCCAACAGGACCGTCGAAGGTAGCCTCGCCGTACTCTGTGCCACCTTCGTGGCAATAATCGTCATCGGCTGGTTCTACTTCAGCGTGATCGGATACACCGGAGGCTCGCAGCCGTTCTTCTTACCGGTCTTCGCCCTCGGGGTCGCTGCCTTCGTGACGATGATCGAGGCCGTCACACCAGGCAAGGTCGATAATCTCGTCATACCGCTGGTGGTCGGAGGCGTCCTCCATATGATGGGGGTCTGAGGCTGAGATTCATCGCGGTCGATGGTCTCGATGGATGCGGAAAAGACACTCATGCGCGGAGGATCACAAGCCTGCTCGAGGCGAAAGGCGAGCGGGTGACGGTAATATCGCACCCTTCCGGCAGCAGGTTCGGGCGGATCTCAAAATCCTCCCTTCAGAGTTCTGGAAAGGTCGCAAGGCTCTGGGCCACAATCTTCTACATCGCGGACATCCTCGTTTCTGTGAGAGGGCTCAGGAAGCAGGAGGGGACGGTCATCTTCGTCCGCTATCTCATCGGGGCAGCATACCTCCCGAAGCCCCTGGCCCCGTACGGGTACAGGCTCTTCAGGAACCTCCTACCGTTCCCAGATATCGCGCTGTTCATCGACATCGACCCAAAGGTCGCCATCAGGCGCATCGAAGCGAGGGACCACACGAGGGAGATGTTCGAGACCGAGGAGAAGCTGACAGACGTCCGTGAGGTCGCGAAATCGCTCCTCTCTGGCGAATGGATCGTCATAGACAACAGCACTGACGGCGAAGAACCGTTCAAAAAGGTCGAGATGATCCTTCACGAGATGTCGGTTCTTTGAGGTAATTTGCCATAATTTAAATCCCCGACTTCTCTGATATCATCTAAACTACGGAGGATTCAGTATGAACGCATGTGGTTGCGGTTGTTCAGGAAGTTCCTCGTCAAGGAACCTTTGGATAGGCGGTCAGAACGTCGGAGTCGCCGAGATCGACAAGATACTGAGGAAGACGCTGGAGTACCCGAAAGCCTCCGACAAGGAGCTCAAGGTTGTGCTCCTGAAAGAGCTCAAGCAATACAACTACGTCCCATCCTCCCTTGAGCAGGATTACGCCGATGCACTTTGGAAGGAGTACCTCAAGTGCAAACCTGATCTTTTGAAGTGAGCAGAATGACGGACAAGAAAAATCATTCAAAAGGCGATTCTCCGTACAAGGACATCCCCCGTGAGAAGATTCCCTGGTATCCGACCGTCGACGAGGAGAAATGCACCGGCTGCGGCGCATGTGTTGATTTCTGTCACAACTCCGTCTACTCGCTCGAGGAAAAGGCGAAGGTCGCCAGCCCTTACAAGTGCGTCGTCGGGTGCACTGGCTGCTTCAGCCAGTGTCCCGAGAACGCCATATCCTTCCCCGACATGAAAGAGTTCGTCAAAGTGCTCCAGAAGCTGAAGGCGGAGCACGCTTCGTGCAAGAAGTGAGCGCCCCGAAACTCACTCCATCATCTTTGTTATGAATCTGCCAGCTCGACTCTTCCCGAGACTTATCGCGCCGTTCGCGCAGGTCTCGTGGCAGCTGTAGCATCTGATGCATTTGTCGTAGGATATCCGCGCCTTCTTGTCCTTCATCACGATCGCCTGTCTCGGGCAGATCCGCCTGCACTCCTCGCACCCGATGCAGTTATCCTTGATTATCTCCGGTCTGAGCGCGTACGCCTTCGCCATGTTGCCGAGAATATGCCAGCCCTTCCCCTGCTTCGGCTGCGGCTTGAGGTAGGTCTGCGGTTTCTTGAAGTCCCGGACTATCAGCTTCTCGAAATCCTCCCCGACGAACGAGATGTCGCTGAAGTTCCCTTGAATGAGCCCGCGCTCGATGGCGGCCTTGATCGTCCCGACGGCTGCCGGATCTATCGCCATGATCCTGCATGCGGCGACATCTATCGCAGTGAAATCCCCGCTGGCAAGTATCGCCCCGACCTTCCGCATCTCGCCGCCGGTCGGGCCGTCCCCCTCCATCGCCATGACCGCGTCCATGACCTGGAGCCTCGGCTTCACGAGTACATTGAGATCGACCAGCATCCTGCTGAAGTCGTCCGGGTCTGGAAGTCTGCCGTGGAAGGTAGGTTTCTCCATGCCAGGTAGGACGCCGAAGAGGTTCTTCGTTGCGCCGGTCATGTAGGTCAGCAGATGAGTCTTCATCTTTGAAACACTGACGATCGCGTCAGCATCCAGTGCGGGGTTGATGATATTGAACCGCTTGATCATCTTCCCGCCGGGGTTGGGCACGCTTCTGTAGCCGGTGTCAAAATTTAGCTCGACCCCGAGTTCCTCTGCGACCTTGTCCAGGCCGGCGGCCGCGTAGGATTTTCTGAGGGTCTTCGCCTTGTACGACATCCCCGCGCCGGGGCTG
>Ga0315276_10005989_pt1 | contig 11242 bp, 9 predicted proteins | sample YL17G05_0_MG_FD_204542 | JGI IMG/M metagenome (GOLD analysis project Ga0315276, IMG submission 204542) | Sediment microbial communities from Yellowstone Lake, YNP, Wyoming, USA - YL17G05_0 | ecosystem: Environmental > Aquatic > Freshwater > Lake > Sediment | place: USA: Wyoming | collected... | reverse complement strand
TTCATGACCAGTCTGTGCCTGAGGACGGGGTGCGCGAGCTCGTCGACGTCTTCGGCCTCCGCCTCGTCCCCGCCCCTGAGGTGGGCTCGCGCCTTCACGGCCCTGAGGTAGAGCACGCTCGAGCGGGTGCTTGCTCCTGAGAGCACCTCCCTCCGATGCCTCGTCGCGGAGACTATGTCAATTATCCTGTCTTGGACGGCGTCCGGCGCGCGCGTGGACGCGGCCTTGGCCTTCAGGTCGATGAGGCATTCCCTAGATAGTACGACCCCACGGGCCGGGGCGGCTGGCAGTTTCAGCACCGCCTTCTCCTCGTCGCGGCTGAGGTATCTCATCCGGACCTTCATGAGGAACCTGTCCTCCTGCGCTTCGGGGAGGGGGTATGTGCCCTCGCACTCTATCGGGTTCTGGGTGGCCAGAACCATGAAAGGCTCCGGCAGATGCAGCGTCGACCCCTGAACCGTGACCGAGCCTTCGGCCATGGCCTCAAGGAGTGCGGACTGCGTCTTCGGCTGCGCGCGGTTTATCTCGTCGATTAGGACGACGTTTGAGAATATCGGCCCAGGTAGGAACTCGCCTCTTCCCGTCCCGAGTATGTCTTGGGGGGTTAGGTCGGGAGTGCACTGTATCCGCTTAAAGGACATGCCCAGGGAGTCGGCGAGGGTCTTGGCAAGCTCGGTCTTGCCGAGGCCGGGGGGGCTTTCGATTAGTATGTGGCCGCCGGCTATGAGGCATGTGATGATGTGGTCTTGGGCGTCCCTGTTTCCGATTATCCGCCCCGCCAGGCGCGACCGAAGCTCCTCTAGCACTGCCGTCAACTTGCCCCTCCAAGCTCGCCTCTGCCGACGCACCTTACGCCGCGGCCTGCGCATATCCTCCGGATGTTCGCGGAGTCGGTGAGTACGACTGAGTTCATTCTCTCCGCGATGGTTATGCTCGGGTACACATCCTTCCCGGCTTCCACTTTGACGGGCACGAGGAGGGAGGTGAGCCCCTTGTCCTTCCCGTCCGGCGTTGAGACCGACTCGTCGTACGCCGCCTTCTCGACCCATACGTAGCCGAACATCCGCCTTAAGGCGCGGACGTCCTCCCTTGACGCGTTCCTGAGGAAGTCGTATTCGGCGACGGCGCCGCCGGGACGGACGACTGCCCGGGCCGTCTCGCGTCCGCCGTCACCGGCCGGTGGGAGCCCGGCCTTCGGCCTGGAATCCTCAGTGGGGCGTGCCTTCGCCTTCACGCGCAAGCGGCTCCTCATGAACCCCCATGAAGCCGCCCTCCCCGCGAAAAACGTCCGCGTCCTCCTCTTCAGCGTGCGCGCCGGACGCGCTAAGAGGGCGCATGCCGGCAGAATATGGAGGGCGGCCCTGACGGCCAGGGCGGAAAGCAGCGCGAGGACTAGCGACTCCATCATACGGCGGCCGACGGCGTCCGTCCTGAGATAGTACCCAGAAAGCTCAAGGAGGGCGTCTGCCACTTGAGAGCACCCCGATGGCGTGGTCGGCCGCCGCCTCGTATGAGACCACGTTTCCGTAACCCCTCCCCCGGGCGAGTTCGAGCGCCTCGCCGTCGACGGCGGCCCAGACGACAAGCCGTCCCGCGGAGTATTCGAGCATGTTCGCGTGTTTCCTCGATGTCTCAGCATCGGGTGAGCGGATGTCGGCGGCCGAAAACACCTCAATCGCCGCAGACTCCCCGCCGGGTAGTGTGAATGTGAGGTCCGGTAGGATGCGGCTGTGGGTCCGCACGTCAGCGAGCGGCGCCATCGCCCTCAGCCTCTCCGCTATAAGCTCCCTCGCAAGGTTGTGCAGCGCGTCCCCGGCAGGGCACGGCTTGACGAGGTAGAGGGCGTTCTCTCCCGGTTTTCCTCCGGACCCGACTGCCTCGACGTATCCATCTGACAGGAGCCGCCTGAAGGAGTCGGCCGGAAGGCCCGCCGCCCTCACCACGGGCGCGCCGGCCTGAGGCCGCTCAACCTCATGGGGGGCCTTCGCCTCCCCGCCCGGCGTCGTCGACAGGAGGGCCAGCTCGTATCCGCTTGCCAGGATGAGTAGCGGCAGCTTGGCGGTCGGCGTCAGCATGAGCGCGTCGCCGGAGCCCGCCGACTTCAGGAACTCCCTTTGGCCATCCGTGAGGGCGAACGTCTCCGAGACTATCTTGAGCGCCGACGCCTCCTGCCGGAGTATGAACTTGGTGGACGTGTTGTTGAGTATCACATGGCCCCTCGGCCTGCCCGCCTGGTCGCGGGCGAGGAGGTCCTCCACGTTCTGGTCTATCATGACGACGCTCACATTCTCCTTGCGGCCGGTCCTGACTATGGGGCCGAGCCAGTCCTGGTTGTTCTCGAACACGCACCATGCCTCGTCCACGATTATCATCTTCCTCCTCCTGCCGCCCCCCGACAGTATCCTCGAGTAGATGTGGTCGAACACTATGAAGAGCGCCATCGCCCGCTGGACGGGCTTGTAAGCTGACGCCGAGGACAGGTCGAAGGAGACTATGCCCCCGCCCTCCAGGTCGACCGTGGTCTGGCTGTTGAGGTATCGCATGTCGCCGAAGACGAGCGGGGTGATGCAGGACAGGAGCGCCTCCGCAGTCGTCTTCTTCCACGACTCCGCCTTCGAGCCGGACTCCGACGCGAAGGCGTTGAGCGCCTCGTAGACGTCGCTGAACGTCGGCGGCCTCCTCTTCCACGTGGCCGGCTCGTCGGCGTGTATGCCCGCCTTCCTGTAGGCGTTGTCCAGCATCTTGTCGACTATCCCCGTGACCGCGCCGGACTGCCTCTCGTCCAGGCCGCCGCGGACGAGGTTGAAGAACGCCTTGACCGCGCCTTTGCGGCCGTCGTATGTGTCGGGGCCGATTTCGAACATGTTTATCACGGAGTCGGAGTCCGGCGCGAGCTTCACGACCTTCCCCCCCATCGCCCTGACCGCGAGGCCGTATTCCCCCTGGGGGTCCACGACGTATATGTCCGTGTCCTGCATCGCCTGGGAGAGCATGATCTTCTTGACGAGGAATGACTTGCCGGAGCCTGAGCTTCCGAGGACGAGGACGTGAGGGTTCGGCTGCCGGTAGAGGTCGATGAGGACGGGTATGCCGTTGAACTGGTTGTAGCCTGCGACGACCGCCCGTTCACCGCGGTCCTCGAGGCTGCTGAGTATGAACGGGTACGAGTCCCGGACGGCGCTTGAGGGGAACATCCTGTCGCGCTTCTCTCCGAGGCCGTCGTATGCGATGGGGTAGCAGCTCCTCAGTGCCTCCGCCATCTCCCACCTCGCCACCCTCAAGCCCCCGCCCATCCCCTCTATGACGTCCCTCACGCGCATGACCGCTATGTCCAGCTCCTTCTCCGTGTACGCCTTCACGTTGACGTAAAGTGCGACGTCGAAGCATTTCTCCTCGTCCCTCGACACCCGCCCTAAGAGTTCCCGCACCTTTTGGAGGCTCACCCTGTCCTTCTCTGCCACGATGAGGCCCTCCCTCTCCCGGACGGTCACGTCGGTTTCGAGCTTCGTCAGCTCCTTCTGAAGGTATTCGACCGAGGTCTTCTGGCTTAGCGGGTGTATGTGGAAGACCACGTCGAAGTCTATGGGCTGTCTTATGAGTTTGGTCAGCCATCCGGGGTGGACCGATGAGGGGAACCTCATCGCGTAGAGGACGCGGTGGAGTTTCTCTATGTCGGCGTGGTCGCGGCGTATGTCCACCGACGAGGGCATCAGCTCCCCTATGACCTGCGCCCTCCGGTCGGAGGGTTTCCTCACATTCTCCAGGCCGCCCTTCACGAACCCGGCCGGCTGCCCTGAATCCACGGTGGCTGGCGGGGGCCCCGGCCGACCGGCGTGGAATGTGACCGGCGACCACGGGTCGTCCGCCAGCCTGAATCGGGGGTTGTAGAATCCCGCGTAGAATCCTATCAGGGCCTCTGTGCCTAGCCGCTCGCACTCTATGCCCGCGTCCCTGAGGCTCGCGGAGAGGTTGCGGGTTTTGGCGTCGAGGTTCTGGCGGGCCCGCTCAGGGGAGCCGCCGGCGTCCTGGGCTATGACTATGTGGTAGTCGCGGTCCGTGACCGTCTTCGACTCCACCACCTCCCGCATGAAGGCGGCGTAGTGCTCGTAGTATGCGAGGCTCTCGGGCCTTCCGGCTACGAGGACGCGCTCCCTCAGTCGCATCAGGTAGGATTCGACGTCTATTTCCGTCGAGGACATGATGACCTGGATGTTCGCTGAGAGCTCGTGGAGGAAGACCCCGTATCCTGAGATTGCGCGCTCCAAGTCGGTCTCGGACAGTCCTCCGAGGTCCTTCGGCATCACCTTCAGAACCGATAGGAGGCGGCCGTCCAAGGTCTTGACCGCGTCCCGGTCTATGTCCTCCACGCCTATGAACTCCTCCATCTGGGGGGTCCGCCAGAGCATCCTTCTGCCGGACCTCGCGTAGCCAAGGAGGGTCAGCGCGCGCTCGTCGAGGTCGTGGTATGCGAGGCCGGCGTAGAGGGCAAGGCACATGAGACCGTAGGGTATCACATAGCCTGCGGAGTAGCCGTTTGAGGCGAGCATCACTCCCGGAGCGGCCGCCGCGAGCATCAGGGCGCTCTGGTGGAGGGTGAGGTTGCCGAACAGTTTCTCCTTGTACTGTGACGTGGCGAATGTCTCGGCCATGCAGTTGCTGTTAAATGCCTCGCCGGATAAAAGAGGGTAGATTAGTCGGTAGTAGTACGGCGGAAACTATGGCTTCGTGAACCAGAACGAGTCGGAGGCGCGCTCAACCGCCAACACCCGGAGCCTATTAGCCTCCTGGAAGCCACTTATCAAAACCATAGAACTCTCCCGGGACAGGTTCTCAGGCAGCCCCTGGAAGTAGACCTCGCCGCCCGGCTTCGCGACGCGCAGCATCTCCCCGAGCATGAAGTCGAGCCTGCTCGTGTAAAGCCCCGCGGCCTGGATTGTGGTGACCAGGTGGAACCTGGCGTCCGAAAAGTTGAGGTCCTCCACGGATGAGACGACCGAAGGTATGACGCCCTTCCGTGGTATGAGGTTGGTTCCGATGACTGTCATGCCCTTCGACCCCCGATGGCGGCTGAGGTCGTATTCCTTCAGGTCCATGCCGAAGTACCCCCTCCCGCAGCCGACGTCCAGGCACAGGAGCCGCTCATCCGGGAACCTTCGGTGGAGCCTGTCGACCACCACCCTGAAATCGACGCCGGAGAGGGTGTTGTAGCCCGGCCTGTAGTGCTCGTCACCGCCGCGGTCGCGCATCCCCCGGTGTATCTCATATGGATTGCCAAGGGATGAGAACATGGAGTAGTCCGAACCCCATACGTGAACCCGTTCGCCGCTCATGTCAAGGAGTCTCTGGCGCTCCAGGTCCTCATCGAGCCGGCGCCGCTCATCCGGAGGCAGTGAATCGACCGCCTTCCGCCGCTCTGACTGCATAACAGGAACTGGGATGCTCCAGGATATAAGCCGTTCAATCCAATTCGATGCCGTGCTTCTCCTTCACGACGTCAGGGGGTGAGGGGCTCTGGCAGGTATTTAACAGTTCACCATCATTAATGTTACGATGGGATTCATGAAGGCGATTAGGACCCCGGAGGCACTTCTTGTCTTCCTAATCTGCCTTGACGTTATGCTAATCGCCCCACGCCTGGACAATTGTGAAGGGACCCCCCTAATCGGGCCGGTGTTTTTCGAATACTACAAAGACGATTGTAAGACGACCTTTTCCGAGCTGAATCGGTTGTATATCATACCCGTTGTCATCCTTATAGGGATTGCCTACTGGATTAAACATTCAAGGGATAGCATTAACATCATTCGGGTTGGGGCCGTCTCGTTATTGATATTAGGCCTGATGTTCCTGATTCAACTCGGTGGGATAAGTTTTTCATGTGACTACTCAATCTATTCCGGAGGATTCTACAAGGTCACTCCACTATTAGCTGGAACGAGTATGACACGAGAGGGGACATTCCATGGAGTATTTAAAAACGACCAAGGATTGCCGATTCAGGTGAACCCAAAGGAAATCGAAGTAAGATGGATGTACGGAAACAAGACTCTATGCGCCAGTGCAGATAATATGGTTTATCAACATGGCCCGCCCCTCCCACAGGGTGAAACCTTCCAATTCACGGTAGGAGGATGTAAGAGCGGGAACACAGGGGAGGCTTACGTGATTTGCGTTAATGTCCCTTACATTGCCCCTGAATCAGGATTGGAAAGACATCATAATACGACAGGCATAATATCTGGCTATTATGAATAGTAATCATCAAACAACCGAGGTCTAATTCACTCCAGCTCTATCCCGTGTTTTTCCTTGACCACGTTCAGCGCGAGCATGGTGTACGTCCGCTCCACGTTCTCGAGGGCTGTGAGGCTCTTCACGAGCCCGTTGAGGGCGTCCCTGTCAGGAAGCTTCGCGACGACTATGGCGTCATACTCCCCGGTGACGTCGTACACCGCCGTGACGTTCTTTGATTTCGATATCCTCGCCTCTATTTCCGGCAGGTGGCCGCCCCTCACCTTCACGCCGATGACCGCGGTCAGGTCGTAGCCGAGCTTGCTGTAGTCTATGTCGACCAGGAAGCTCCTGATGACGCCCGTCTCCTTAAGCTTGTTCACTCGGTTGTAGACCGTCCCCTCCGCGACCTTCAGCTTCTCCGCTATCTCCCTGAAGCTCATCCTCCCGTCCGCCTGGAGCTCCTTGAGTATGCTGATGTCGACGTAGTCTATCTTCGTCATCGATAATCCTTTGCCGGTTGACTTATTAAACGTCCGTTTAATATCTACCCTGATGAGGATATCCGTGGTGGGCTCCGGGTACGTCGGCCTGATAACCGCCGCCGGAATGGCGGAGAAGGGCCACCAGGTCGTATGCGTGGACGTCGACAAGTCCAAGATCGACATGATAAACGCCGGGGAGCCGCCGATATACGAGCGCGGCCTGAAGGAGATACTGGACCATGTGGTGCCCTCCGGATTGAAGGCGAGCGTGGACCTCGAGTCCGCAGTCCTCTCCTCCGAAGTCACTTTCATCTGCGTCGGCACCCCCTCGGACGACGACGGGAGCATAAACCTCAAGTACGTGAAGGAAGTGAGCGGCCAGATAGGCAGGATACTCGGGAGGGCGAAGAGCTACACCGTCATCGTCGTCAAGAGCACGATAATACCGGGCTCCACCGAAGAGCATGTAATACCGATACTGGAGAGGGAATCCGGGAAGAAGGCCGGAGCCGACTTCGGGGTCGTCATGAACCCGGAGTTCCTCAGGGAGGGCGCCGCCATCGAGGACTTCATGGAGCCGGACAGGATAGTCATAGGCTCTCATGACGCCCGCTCAGGCGACGTCATAGAAAGCCTGTACTACAAGTTCAAGGCCCCGGTCCTGAGGGTGAACCTGAGGACTGCGGAGATGATAAAGTACACGGCGAACGCTATGCTCGCGACCAAGATAAGCTTCATAAATGAGGTCGGGAACATCTGCAAGAGTCTGGACGTAGACGTGTACGATGTGGCCAAGGGCATAGGCATGGACCACAGGATAGGCCCGCACTTCATCAGCGCAGGCCCGGGATTCGGCGGCAGCTGCTTCCCGAAGGACGTCAAGGCCCTCGTCCACAAGGCGTTGGAGGTCGGCGTTGAGACGAGGCTCCTCGGCAGCGTCCTTGCCGTCAACGAGGCGCAGCCCAGTGTGATGCTGAAGCTCCTGAAAACAAAGTTCCGGCTTAAGGGGGCGAAGGTCGCGGTCCTCGGCCTCGCATTCAAGGCCGGGACGGACGACATGAGGGAGAGCCCGGCGACGCCGGTGGTCGAGGGGCTCCTGAAGGAGGGCGCTGACATCACAGCATACGACCCCGAGGCGCTAGAGAACGCAAGGAGCGTGTTTGGCGACAGGATAAGGTACGCTAAGTCCGTGAAGGAAGCCGTGGCGGGCGCTCAGCTGGCAGTCGTCGTCACGGAATGGCCTGAGTTTAAGACCCTGGACCTGTCCGGGATGGCCCGGAAGCGCCTCTTCGACGCCAGGCACATAGTCAACAGGGACCTCCTCCCAGGCGACGTCGAATACGAGGGGCTCTGCTGGTAACCAGACCTATTGCATTTTCCGTGTGATTCTGGCCGTCCACAATTTATAACCATTAGTTACGAGGAGGTAACTAGTATAATCGCCCGTTTAGGAAGCAAAAAAATGGAAGGCCGTAATGGGACAAAATATCTGATAGCTGTATTAATCGTGTTGTGTGCATTGACCGTGGCGACAGCCGAGCCTGGAACCAATCTTACGATTACCACATTGACCCGGAACGGGACAGCCGTCGTAGATGGCAAGCTATATAATAATTCCGGGGCGGGTACAGTGACGACTATAATTCCTGCAGGGACGCACACCGTTACCGTGCAGGACAGCGACCCCGCCAACCTACAACAGAAATACAACTACACGATAACGGTCGTGACCACTATAGGGCAAACAACCAAAATAGGCCCGGAAAACTACACGTCAAGACTGGAGATAGTCACGCTGACACCCGAGGGGACAGCAACCATAGACGGCAGATGGTACCCACCACAACCCTTTCAAGGTGGACTACCGGGAGGGCCCCCCACCATATACGCCACAATACCAGCGGGAACACACACCATAACAGTAAAGGACACCGACCCCCAACAGAAATACAACTACACGATAACAGCCACGACCAAGATAGGACAAACCACACGGATACAACCACAAAACTACTCAACAATACTGCAAATAACCACACTAACCCTGGAGGGGGGAGCATACATAGACAAAAGATGGTACCCGCCAAGGGGAACACTACCCGGAGGTAACCCAAAAACCATATACGGCATAATACCAGCGGGAACACACGCCGTGATAGTAGTAGACAACGACACCTCCAACCTCCAAAACAGATACAACTACACGATAACGGTCGTGACCACTATAGGGCAAACAACCAAAATAGGCCCGGAAAACTACACGTCAAGACTAGATATACAGACGATGACGGTGCAGGGAATGGCCTTTATAGACGGCAGGCGATACCAGAGGTTTGATATTCTGCCGGGGGGGCCAGGATACGTTATATTAAACGCCACGATACCTGTCGGAACCCACAGGATAACGGTACGAGACAGGGACCCCTACATCATGATGATAGGGGAAGAACAAGATTACAACATAACCTTGACGACTAGGGCGGGGCAGTACATCATGTTGAGACCGCAAAACTACTCCGGGAAGATTAACGTCACCACCCTGACGAATGAGGGGATAGTCAGGATTGACGGAAAACAATATCCGATAAACAGCCTCAGAAACGTCATTGTGACGCTGCCGGCCGGGACGCACACCGTTGTCGTGTTGGACAAGGGTTATTCGCCAGTGATGATTACGGTCGCATTGAAGGTGGGGCAGACGCTGGACCTGAGCCCGGGAAACAAGTACCTGATGACCACCACAACGTCTACCATAAAATCGGTGAATGCTCAGGCTGCAGCGCCCACCGGGGCCTTCTATAGATTCTCCAGACTGCCCAGCAGTGCGGTACTAATTGGTGTGGCCGTCTTAGTGCTTGCAGCCGTTTTCATATATGTGCGGGGTAAACCCAATGTTAGAGAGTGAATGAGGGCTCTGATTGCACTGCATACGACCCTGAGGCGTTGGAGAACGGCAGGCGCGTGTTCGGCGACAGGATAATGTACGCTAAGTCCGTGAAGGACGCCGTGTCCGGCGCGGAACTCGTAGTCATCGTCACGGAATGGCCTGAGTTTAAGACCCTGGACCTGTCCGGGATGGCCCGGAAGCGCCTCTTCGACGCCAGGCACATAGTCAACAGGGACCTCCTCCCAGGCGACGTCGAATACGAGGGGCTCTGCTGGCAGCCTCTATAATCGCAGCGACCGTAAACTTGTCCTTCAACTCCATCCCGCCGGTTCTTTTTATTTCGGGGGTAATATATCTCCTAGGCAATGAAAGCTGTGATTCCTGCTGCGGGTCTTGGCACGAGGTTCCTGCCGGCTACGAAGAGCCAGCCGAAGGAGATGCTTCCGCTAGTCGACAAGCCGAGCATACAGTTCGTCGTCGAGGAGTGCGTGGCCTCCGGCGTGGATGACATATTGATTATCACGGGCCGCGGGAAGAGGGCGATAGAGGATCACTTCGACCGGAGCGTCGAGCTCGAGGAGGTTCTCGACCAGGAGGGTAAGCGGGACCTGAAGGAGATGATAGAGGACATCGCCGGGATGGTCGACATCCACTACATCAGGCAGAAGCAGGCATTGGGCCTTGGCCATGCGGTACTGTGCGCTGAGAAGCATGTCGGTGACGAGCCTTTCGCCGTCCTGTTGGGCGACGACATAGTCTTCTCCAGGAAGCCGTGCACGAGGCAGCTCTTCGACATCCAAAAGGGAACGGGAGCCTCGGTCATAGCCGTGGAGAGGGTGCCTATGAGCCGGATTTCAAGCTACGGGGTCATCAAGGGCAGGGAGGTCAAGAAGGGGCTCCACGATATAAGCGACCTCGTGGAGAAGCCGAAGCCCGAGGAGGCGCCGAGCGACCTTGGCATCATCGGGAGGTACATGCTCACGCCTGAGATATTCGACTGTCTCAGGAAGACGAGGAAGGGGGCCGGGGGCGAAATCCAGCTGACTGACGGCCTCAGGATACTGAAGAGGAGCCAGCGGATGTACGGGTGGGAGTTCGAGGGCGTCAGATACGACCTCGGCAACAAGTTCGAGTACCTGAAGGCGTCGATAGAGTATGGTATAGTCCACCCGGAGGTCGGGCCGAAGCTTAGGGAGTATCTCGGCGGGTTCAGGATGGACGCCGTCATGGAAAAGCTCGGCCCATACCATTTCTTGGCGGCCGGGAGGCGCAGGCGGCCATGATGCGCGCGCTCGTAACAGGCGGCGCGGGATTTCTGGGTTCGCACATATGCGACCGCCTCCTCTCCGACGGATGGTCTGTCGTGTGCATGGACAACCTGATAACCGGCAGCCTCAGGAACATAGCCCATCTCAGGAGCGACACGCGCTTCGAGTTCATACACCACGACGTGAGCCGGCACATAGACGTCGAAGGCGGCATCGACTACGTCCTCCACTTCGCATGCCCTGCTAGCCCGATAGACTACCAGAGGCTGCAGATACAGACGATGAAGGTGGACTCGCTTGGGACGTTGAACACCCTCGGCGTCGCGAAGGCGTGCGGTGCGAAGTACCTCCAGGCCTCCACCTCCGAGGTG
>Ga0315276_10005986_pt1 | contig 11243 bp, 5 predicted proteins | sample YL17G05_0_MG_FD_204542 | JGI IMG/M metagenome (GOLD analysis project Ga0315276, IMG submission 204542) | Sediment microbial communities from Yellowstone Lake, YNP, Wyoming, USA - YL17G05_0 | ecosystem: Environmental > Aquatic > Freshwater > Lake > Sediment | place: USA: Wyoming | collected... | reverse complement strand
AGTGTTCCTCGCTAAGCAAACTTATCCGCGGCCGGTCAAAAACAGGACCATTATCTGTGTCATTATTCGCTGTTGGGTGTTTGGACATAAACATAATTAAACTCCTCCTGATAATTCTTTAAGAAGCTGCTCCGCTTCGGCCAACTCTGCCGGAGACAGACCGCTAAAATCATTGTTTAACTTTAAGGCTCGTTTTAAAATTTCCATTGACTTGTCTTTCTGACCCAGACCAATCATCGCTTTTGCCAGATGCAAATGTGAAGCTATCAGCGCCGGTGTGCCGTCAGGGTATAATTTCAGGCATTTAGTAAAATCCTGAACCGCTTTATCATATTGGCCAAGTCTGTGATAAATCATTCCACGGGTATCTATAAGGTCAACATAAGAATCCGGCGCTTTTTCCAGACCCCGCTGTGCCAGTGCAAGGGCCTGCTCATATTTCTTTTGTTCCTCGCATAATATCCAGGCCAGATTATTGATGGCAACCAGGTTATCAGGCTGTAACTGGAGAATCCGCTGATAAAGTCCGGCAGCTTCGTCAAAACGGCCGGTACTCTGCAACAGCACGGCAAGTACACTCATAGCTTCAGTAGATTCAGGATTATTCTGAAGTACCGCCTGAATTATGTTTTCAGCGGCCTTTTTGGCTTCGCTGCTGTCATTTGCCGCTAACCTCCTGGCGACAGCAAGGATTGTATCGGTATCTTTAGGGTGATTTCGATACCATTCGGTAATCTTTTGGGTTAACTGTTCCCAAAGACGGTCCTCTTCGAGCAGCCCGACCTGCACCAGCAATGGGGCAGAGTCATCGGGCAATGATTTAAGCAGAGAGTCAAGTTTTTCCTGTGCCTGGGTCTTATCGCCGCTTTTATATAACGCTACGGCCAAGGCGGTATTCAACTTTCGTTCATCAGATGCGTTGCTGCAGGAGGCCAAACGCGTTTTAAGCAAAACCACAGCCTTTTGAGGCTGGCCTGCAGCAATATATGTTTCAGACAGACGCGCCGCAACATCAGTATCATTTGGGTCAAGTTCCAGCAGAGCTTTGAGTGTTGGAATTGCCAGAAGTGGTGAACTTTTTGCCTCTAACATAGCTTTTAGCAGAAGCAGAGACTTATTATTAGGCCGATGAACGAGACCTCGCATAACGATATCGATAGCTTTCGTCGGCTGTTTGAGCCTGATAGCAATATCAGCCAGTAAAGTCCATGCGTCGGTTATTCTGGGTTTTTCCTCGATTGTTTTTTGAAGAATTTCCTGCGACTGCGAAATCGCAGGAGCTGTTCCCTCCGCAAGCAGGAAACGGGCCTTGTAGAGACGCAATTCAATATCCCGTGGATTTGATGCCAAGGCTTTGTCAAGAATGTCTTTACCCTGACGAACCTTCTCGGCATCACCAGACGCCAAAAACAACGGTACAACCCGTTTTTCTATCTGGGTATTGCCGACAGACAGAGACATTGCCCGTTGTATATCAGCGGTAGCTTTATCCAGCTTGCCTATAAGACCATAAATATCACTCCTGGCCACCAATGCCTCGACGCTGTTGGGTTCGGCTGAGACGGCATAATCAAGGTCGTTTATCGCCTTGTCAGGCTGCCCGAGAAAAGCATTTGCTCTGGCGCGAAGGATATATGCCGAGGTATTGTGAAGTTTATCCACCATTTCATCACATATCAGTAATGCCTCTGCAGATTTATTCTGACGAATGTTCAGTTCGACCTGGGCAGCCGCTATCGGCAAAGAATCGGGGTTCTGGCTTTTTAATTTAATCAACAGTGCATTTGCGTCGACAAACCTGTTTTGCCGAATCTTCAGCAATGCCAGAGCCAGACATATAGATTGATTATTGGGATCGTCATGAAGCAAATTCTCCAGGATGCTGCTGGCAGAGCTTAGTTCTCCTCGTCTGAGGAAACTTTGCAGTTGCAGTCTTTCGAGTTCGGGATGGAACAGTCTTTCATTGGTTGCCTGGTGCAGAATTTTATCGGCGCGGTCATACTCATCCGCCTTGTAAAGAGCAGCAACAGCGGAAACAATTATACGAATATCTCTCGGCGAACGGTCTAGAGCCTCAAGATAAGTTGAAATCGCAAGCTGCGATTCGCCGGCACGTTCGTAAACCGTCGCAAGAAGCATTCGACTGGACTGGTCCTCTGGATTGGCAAGAAGGTTCTCCTTAAGCAGCGAAACAATCTGCGGATATTTATTTTTGAAATCGCCGCCTGTACTCTGTATAAACCAGACTCTCGCCTGTTCATACCGCCAGTGCCAGCCGTTTTCCCCTTCAATGGTTTTAACTTTATCGATAAGCTCTTGAGCGTGGCCAGCGTTCTTTATAACTTCCTCACATCTTAGAAGTTCACAGTATAAAATAACATCATCAGGCATATCGCGGACTAGTGAATCAAGAAGCTGATAACGTTTTTCCTGTTCATTCCATCGGTTATAAAGGTCCGCCAGCAGCAAACCAAGCTGACGTCTGGCAACAGGTTTTTTTATCTGTTTCAAGGAATTTTTGATTATTTCTTCACATTTCTGACGCTCATCTTTTCCTGTCAATAACGCGGCAAAATAAGTTATCGCATTAACAGATTCCGGAAACTCGCCGGCAGTCTGGGACAATTTCAACATCGCCTGCTCGGTTTTATCCTGAGCGAACAACAGCTCAATCTGGGCCATAGCCACTTCTGCATTGGAAGGAGAGCGTTTCTTCATATCATCAAGTAACTGCCGGGCCATATCAAACCTGGAACGCAAAACAGAAACCTGAAACTGCATAAGTTTTATTGGGAAAACGTTGTCGGAAGTCTTTTCAAGCTTTGCCAGATGTTCTTCTATTTCCTGCCATAGGGGGGAATCTTTGCTTGTCCGGTTTTCTGCAAGAATTTGAATCCTCGCCTGAACATATATCAGGGCGGCACCAGAATCATCCGGCAAGGCCTGTGTTACGGCACGAGCTTGTTCTGACGCTTCATCCCAGTTTCCACTTTCAGTCAGCAATTTTGCAAGGCTAAGACGTGCGGCAGCAAAACCGGGCTGCTCAGAAATCAAAAGCCGCAGCTGTTGTATCGCCGACTGTTTATCACCCAAACGCGACAGAACGTCAGCCAGCTCCAGTCTGATTGGGGCAGATTTATCCCCCATTTGTATTGCCTGATACAAATGTTTAACAGCCTCATAATGCCTGCCTTTGCGGCCGGCGATAAGGCCTTCGAGGAATTCAGTGACCGACGGTGCGATTTCTTTGCGGCGCAACTCGGCTATACAATTATCGGCCAGGTCAAGCTCACCGCCTCGGATATACAACTCTGCCGCAATTGGCATAAAATCCCATGGCTGTGCAGAAAGAGCCTCAAGACCAGCCTTGGCAACTCTCGTCATTGTCTGTCCTGAGTTCGACCTCAATGCAAGACCGGCCCATATATCCCAGAGAGTCTGGTTTGTCGGCTCGGCCGTCTGAACAACAGCAAGATGTTTTTCCGCTTTGTCCAGAACGTTAGCATTAATAAACTCTTCAGCCAGGCGCAGCCGTACAGTAAAATCAGATAAATCCAGTTTCTCAGCCTCCGTCAAATCAGACAGGGCGCGGGCTTTTGCTCCATTTCTCAAATAGTAGGCTCCACGAATAATGTATGCTTCCGCATCAGATGGATTGTTCTTTACGGCTTCGTCAAACCAGGATTGAGAAGTCTCCAAAAAATCATCGGGCCGATTTTCCGCCAAACGTCCCAACACATCGTAAGTCCATACATAATCGGGATGTTCTTTAACGATATTTCTTAATTCTTTCGAGGCCTGGTCAAATTTTCGCTGGCTGATAAGAGCAACTGCCAGTACTCTTCTCATCTGCGGTGACGGATTTTTTTCGATAGCTCTGGCGGCAATCAGTTCGGCTTCCCCGGGTAGTCCAATTTGTAAATATATTCCAGTAAGCGTCAGGGCAGCCTGGGAGTTGGTTTCATCTATTCTCAGTATGGTTCTATAAGCGCCTATAGCTTGTTCAAGATTGTTTTGTCTAAGAGGCCTGATGCTGAGTTGTGCCTGGGCGTATTTGAAAAGAACAGTTACGTCGTTCTGTGTCACAGCAAGGTAGCGGCCGAGACTTCTCGCCGCTTCTTCCCATTTTTGTTCGCTATACGCCTTATTGCCCAGGTAAAGACTTCTTTCTACCCGGCGGCTTCTCTGCCACTGACGCAATCCGTAGGCTGTTAAGCTTAATACAATAAAACCTATCAGTAAAACAATTGCCAACTTCCAGTTAAAATGTCTCTTCGGCACTTATTAGTCCTTTCCTGCTTAAACTTATAAACTCAGAATTGGTCGATGAAGTTTTCCAGCGTATTTTTTATCGTTTGCCGGAATATCCACAGGTCCATTTTCAATGACAGATTTTTAACATACCTGGTATCGTAATATATCCATTCCTGAAAATCCCTCATCGGCTGGCGTGTTCTGCAAACCTGCCAGAGCCCCGTAATGCCCGGACGAACCGACAGTCTTGCATCGTGCCAGGACGGGCAGAGGGTGTTCTCCGATTCGGGAGAAGGTCTTGGTCCGACAACACTCATCTGGCCGAGCAGCACATTAAAAAACTGAGGTATCTCATCGATGTACGTGTTCCGCAAAAATCTGCCGACAACGCTGACACGCGGGTCATACTCCATCCTGAATTGAGGGCCGTCAACCTGATTTAGAACCCTCATCCTGTCCTGTATCTTATCAGCGCCTACAACCATAGTTCTGAATTTATAACAGTTGAACATTCTGCCGTGCAATCCCTGACGTTTATCCTTGAAGAACACCGGTCCAGGCGAACCAAGCTTTATTAATAAAGCAATAATCAGCATTATGGGAATAAATAAAACCAGTACGATTAGAGCTGCAATAACATCAATAATTCTCTTAAAGAACCCGGCATAAGAGAATCTCGGCCAAGTCCGAAAATCATCCGTATCCTCATCGAATCTGCCCACAGCTCCATATTCTACACTTTCCATTATACTGCTTTTCTCGGAGCAATTCTGAGAATTGAGAAGAACACGATGTCGAACGAGGCTGTTCGGTGGTATCGAAACACCGGGACCTATAATTGATGCTTTGATGACACTATCTCTTGCGATTTTAACATCATTACTAATAATAGTCGGACCTATTATAAGTGCATTATGACCGATACTAATATTCCGTCCAAATAACACTTGACCAAATAACTTTGCACTACCGGATATTTCTATACTTTCTTCGTCCGGCAGCTGACGCCCGGCCTTAGCCGCAGGTTTAAGCCTGGTCTTGAGCAAATCTATCAAGCCTTCCTCCGTGTTCAAATCCCACAAGGCTCCTCCAACTTCAAGCCCCCGAACCGTCAGTAAATTTGAAGAACAATTTTTGATAAACTGCGGGAAAGCTAAAGGCAAAACGCCATCAACCAGAACTTTGTTGATAATACCGGTTTTTACAAAAAGGCAGTGCGGCCAGTCATTAGGAATCGGTGCCGGTCTGGCCGAGTCGCTGTAGAACCTGCGAAATCCGACAACGTTACTTTGCGAAGTAACCAGCACTTTCTCATAAAAGGCTTGTAATTGAGGCAGTAAGTTGACCGCTACAACATCAGCCTCTAATCGAGCCAATATTTTGTAAAGCCATTCGTAATTGAGCCGGGTAATAAATCTTCCATTAAGGATAACAAGCCACGAATGTGCCTTAAGCCGATCTTTAGTATTTAAAAGCAGAGGGAGGTCTTTCTCATAATACATTACATTTAATTCAGTCCTCGGAAGTTCCGCAGCCCAACTTTGAGGAACAGCTATAATATTGTTGTTATTTCGACGGCAGAAAACGCTGTCATTTATACAGTCAAAAATGACGGCAGCCAGAGGTTCAGCACTCGTAGCAAATCGAAGCAGATTATCCCCGTCATCACCGGATAGAAAACCATCCTTATGTATAACAATTACATTCATCTGATGTCTGAGAACTGATGATTGCATAGATGGCCCTTCAGCAAAACAGTTTTTTCTTATGATTTTGAATCGTCGACAGTTTTGTTTTGCTCTTTCTCTGTCAGTAAAAATATAGCTTTATTTCTTTTTCTGCTACGGCTGCCTGCAACCTGGTCGGTGTAGTAGCTATAGCCGTAACGGTTGTAACTGCAGCTGATGTCAACATTATTAAGTACTATACCCAATACTTTTATATCTACTTGTGCCAGCCTATCGAGAGCTTCTTTTACATCTCTTTCTTCAGTCCGACCCGCGAAGCTCGTCAGAATGACCCCATCAGCCATCTTGGCCCACAGAAGTGCATCGGGAAAAGCCAACACCGGAGGTGAATCAATAACAATATGGTCATACTTTGCACTGATTACCTCGATACACTCTTTCACACAAGGTTGAGAAAGCAGCTCCAACGCATCTGACATATTACCGGAATCAGCCGCCAAAACATCAAACCCTGCCAAAGGAGCAGAGCAAACAACGTCCTCAACGCTTTTGCCTGAAAGAAGTTCCTGTAATCCTCCCGAGCCTGTGGGAAGGTTTAACAATTCTCGTATATCAGACTTTCTCAAATCACCGTCTATCAGTAGAACTTTTTTGCCCGATTTTGCCAAACTTGTTGAGAAATTAATGGCGAACGTAGTTTTTCCTTCGCGAACTGCGGGACTCGTAACAACTAGTTTTTTCGGGATACCGCCTCCGTTAAGTAACCCAAGGTTAGCGCGAATGGTCTGGTAGTCATCAGCTATCTGATTAGGAAACTTAACTGCATCAGAATGATTTATGCTGGTAGTAGTACCAATTACACGGACCCCGATACGCTTGGAAACATCAACGGGAGTATATAAACTGTGGTCTGCCCTGGCCCTTAAAAATGCCAGCAGTGCTCCACAGCCGAAAGACCCGAATATAAGGCCAAAAGTATACTTGATTCGTTTACTTTGAAGCGGCAGGGTATTGGCATAGTAAGCAATGGAAATTCTGGCAGGTCGTTTCCTTTCCATTTCAAGTTCTTGAATTCGCCGCCGTACTCTATCGTAAAGCTCTTCCGTCAATTTTAACTGCCTTTCCGAATCCTTGATGGCCAGCTGCTTGCGACCAAGTTCAATTGCCTCACCGTCCTCTTTGGCCAGAAGTTCACGAAGATATTTTTCGTAAGTCTCAGTTTGCTTTAATTCGGCTCTTGCGTTCTTTAACTGGTCCTTGTCGCTATTTGCAAGTTCTCTCGTCAGCATTTCATCAAAACTTTTGTTCACTTCCTGACGGCGCTGTTCAAGACGCTCCTTCAACATCTCCAAAAGATTAGCTTTTTGCTTAAGTTCAGGGTTGGTAGGCGCCAAGGCCTGCTTGGCAACTATAAACGCCTGCTCTATTTGGGCGATATTAGCGGTCAAACTCTGAAGCATCAGGTCGGCATTGATGAAATCCTGACGGATTTTTATCAATTTCTCGGGGTCCATACCTTGTGTCTTGGCTTCCTGAAACAGTCCAACTTGTGCCTGAAGTGTTATCTTTCGAGTCTCAGTCCTCGTAAGCTCTGTCTGCAGAGCAGCGACACGCTGGAGCATCATCTGATGATAATCATCTAAAGCCGAGGTGCCGTATTCCTGAGACATTTCATGGATAGCCTGCTGTTGTTTCTCCAACTTGCTTGTCAAAGCTCTGGCTTCATTTTCCAGTATAGTCAGACTTTGGTCTCCTCCTTTAGTTTCTTCATCCACCATGATACCCATGTATGCCCGAACAAAAGCATCCACTACTTGTGCCGATTCCTTCGGATCGGTACTTTTCATACTTATCTTTATCAACTCGCTCCTGCGCTCAGGTATAACACGCAGAACACCGTCAATCACCATTTCTTTTATCGCAGCGATTAATACAGGATTCTGCTTTCCTTCCGGCTTATCCTTTATTCTGCCGGGTTTTTCAAAAAATGACAGGTTTTTATCGGCCAAGTCGTCCGCAACCCTTTGGAATACCTGTTCACTCGTTATAAGGCTGGCTTGGGTGTTTTTAAAGTTATCATACATTGGGATTACACCCTCAGAATCCTTGTCGCCAAATAAAATGCTGGGGATAATTGGTGCAACTCGAATGGCCGCCGTGGATTCATAAGCGGAGCTTCCAAAGAACCATATTGCCGGCACGCCGACAGCACAAATTGACAAAAATATTGTCAACACTATACGCCACCGTCTCAGAACGGGTGCAACCAGATTCACTGAAGTATGCGACTGGGCAACAGGCATTTCAACATAAGCAATATCCTGTGGTAATTGCTGCTCATAACGTTTTTCTATCATATCCATTTTTTATTTTCCCTCCGATAAAATGTCCGGAACTGAATTACTTATTCATCGATACAATTTGTTTCTCTGTTTGAACAGTTATGATTTTTGCCAACAGCCAGAGCTCAAAAACAACTATGCCGATAGCCAAAGGCATCATTGCATAACCACCGAAATCATGAAATACTTTTTCCCAATGCTCGCCTTTAAGAACTGTGAAAGCAACCGCTGTAACCGCCAATCGAATAGTATTACACAATAAGGCGATGGGAAGACCTGAAACAAGAATCACCAGTTTTTCCCACCACGCCCGCCTACTTAACATAACAATAAAACCACCTATTACAAAAAAGGCCATAATCATTCTTAAACCGTTACAGGCCTCTGCTACCGCCACTGCTGTTCCATTTATGTCAATTATATTACCTTCACGCACAACATCGTAACCCATCATCTCAAGACAGAATACCGCTGACGATGTTGACCAGCTCTGTAAAGGCAGTACCAAAGAACTATGAATTGAGTATGGAAGAGGCAGCATCAGACACAAAAAAACCAATGTGGTAAACACTTTTCGGAAAAGCTCCCATCCAAACAACAGTAATACCAATGCCACAATGCTGACCACAATGGATAGCCTCTCCATAGAATTATACATAAAAAATAATCCAAAAAATTTCATTGCCTGTGCCGCCAAAAATACCGGCAAACCCCATAATGAAGGTTTTGTGCTGCAGGAAGCAATTTGCTGACGCCGCGACCACAGAACATAAACAGTAAGAAAAGGAACTAACAAGCCGCTGGAATACTCGTCACTCCGCTGCCAAATATACCAGAGGTCCCTGATATTAGACCAGTATAACCAAATAAAGACCATTAGAAGAAAACCGGCAGCAACAACCCAGGAAAAAATGTTCCCCCTGTCCGGTTGCGACCTGACATATGGTTCTTTATCCACCTTCTCTATGCCAGCCTGAAATACACTGCTGGTATTATTTCTGACAGCCGCTAACACGCTGTCCGATAAACTTTTCATAATCCCTTGGGGACGAGATAATACAGACTTTTCTTGTAAAATACGGTCAGGTTGTATAACCGCCTGACAATCAACTATACATTTTTCAATTTCGCAATTTGAACCTACCTGCGAGTCGTCCCAAAGAACGCTGTTCGCTATAAGACTATTTCTGCCAATCTCTACGTTGCGACCAATTACCGTCGGTCCAAAAATAATTACACCATCAGAAACATTAGCGCCTTCCATAATTACAACCGGCCCATAAATTTGGGCAGAGGCATCTATTTGAGAATCGGAGCTCATCCAAAGGGTTTGTGAATCACCCCGCTTGAAAACAGGCAGATTAAAGGCCTTTTCGTAGGTATTTTCAAGGCGTCGAGAAATAGCACATAAGTATTCTGAGTGATTGCGAAAACTTCCTGCGGGGGCAGATAACCTTGCAGCATAAATATTTCTGCCGGCTCGTAACATCGCAGGAATTAAACTTTCCTTAATATCATAGTAGCCTTCAGGCGGTATATATTTCAAAACCGTTGGCTCACAAACATAAATCCCCATAGATTCACCATTAGCAATGCCCTTTCGGCCGGCTGGATTCAACACCACAGTCAACTCACACTTACCATTATGGTGTACTCTAATCAGCGTTTCTATATCCGGAACATTTACCATACTTGCAGGCAACACCAATAACAGTGAATCACAATCTCCGCTGACAGCGTCACGAATACATCCGGCCGTTCCTGTCGGCAAATATGACTCTGAAAATTTCAAATCCATATTATAGTTGTTAACTTCAACGGCATTTTTTACCGCTGATTCGTCACAACTCGAACATATTATAGTTTGTTTCACCCCATAATCTGACAGGCGAAGCAGCAGATGTTCAATAGCAGGCCTATCGACTACCGGCCACAGGGCTGTGGGTAAACGTGATGCCAATGGACAGCGGCCGAAATCGCATCCGCCGTTCAAGATAATAGCTTTGATGTCTCGTTTATACGCCAAGCTTCTACTCAATTAGGTTTTGAAACTTTTTACTTCGCAGTTTGTTTAACGCTTATTTCCGTCAGAAACCGTGTAATCCGGTCGGCTACCACCTGGTGTTGTGAATCTCTTTGGCGAGGTACAAAAGTTTTTAGTTGATTTATCTTGCCTGCCATGTCCTGCGGCTCATTCGCTACAAGAATATGACCTGATATCTCAAAATTTCTGGCTATAGCCAGCTGATGGTCATTTACTACTTCTCCATACTTCCGCTGACGCGGCATTACCAGCATCGGTTTGTCGCATCCAAGCACTGCTGCTATTGTACCCATCCCGGCATGACTTATTACGGATGATGCCTGGGAAATATATTTGTCAAACAAATGCCTGTCGATGAACTGCGATGCTTTGAAGTTTTGCGGTACGTACGAGCTTTCCCCTATCTGGGCAAATATCTCTTCGCAGAGCGCCAACTGTGCTACAGCATCATCGACAGCTTTGACCAAACGGTCAAAAGGAAATTGCGTACCTACAGTCAGAAATATCATATTATCTTGCCCGCATATTCGATGTTTTTATATTGCTCGGCCAATTGCTGCCATTGTGCCAGAAATAAATCTGCTATACGCCGGACTAATCTGCCGGAAAGAGACAGTCTGTCAACGTTGGTAATACTGTCCACCCAGACTATTTTTGCACCGATTACTTTCCCGAGAAAACACATAATACAGCCAACTGCGGCTCCTGTACTGATAACAACATCAGGTCTTTCCTTCAAAATAATCCTGATACAGCGAGTCAAAACCAGCAGGACCTTCAGCGGGTGTTGCCGATTACATTCGCCAACCACATAAACTTTTCCATATTTCTGAAGTTTTTCCAGCACAACATCCGAAGTTGTAACGCAAAAAGTATTATGGCTGTTCCACGCGCTCTGGAGTCTCAACAATTGAG
>Ga0315276_10005982_pt1 | contig 11247 bp, 8 predicted proteins | sample YL17G05_0_MG_FD_204542 | JGI IMG/M metagenome (GOLD analysis project Ga0315276, IMG submission 204542) | Sediment microbial communities from Yellowstone Lake, YNP, Wyoming, USA - YL17G05_0 | ecosystem: Environmental > Aquatic > Freshwater > Lake > Sediment | place: USA: Wyoming | collected... | reverse complement strand
GATCTCGTCGATCACCAGCATCGGGCCCGCGGCGAGCACCGTGCCCTCGACCTTCTCCTTGCCGAGGCGGATGAAGTCGTCGCTCGCCACCCCGTGCGTCTGGTAGATCGTCCCCTTGTAGCCCTGGTCTCGCAACGTCATCTGCGGCAGCACGCCGGGGCCGCCCACTCCCGCGACAAGGATCGCGTCGGGCTTGGCGGAGATGAGCTTCAGTGCCTGCCCGGTCACGCTCGGGTCGGTGCGCAGGTAATACTCGGTTGCGATCAGCTGGACGCCCGCTTTCTCGGCGAGGGCCGAGAAGACCTTGTGCCAGTTCTCGCCGTACGGGTCCTTGAAACCGATGAAGCCGACACTCTTCACGCCGGTTTTCACCATATGCTTCACCAGCGCCGCGGCGATGAGATCATCGTTCTGCGTAGTCTTGAATACCCAGCGCTTCTTCGCGTCGAGCGGCTCCACCACGCTCGACGTGCCGACCGTGGCCATCAGCGGCACCTTGCTCTCGGCGATGAAATCCAGAATCGCGAGCGCATTGGGCGTGGTGGACGGACCGATCAGCGCATCGACGTTGTGCTCCTGGATCAGCTTCTTGACGTTCTGCACGGCGCGGGTCGTGTCGCCGCCGTCGTCGTACTGAAAATACTCGACGGTCACGTCGCCGATCTTTTTCGGAAGAAGATCGCCCGTATTCTTCTGCGGCAGGCCGATGGCGGTGGTCGGACCGGTGGCCGACACCATCAAGCCGATCCTGACCTGGGCAGCGGCGGCGACCGAAAAACCAAATGCGAGGACGACGAGAGCAAGGCGCATGAGCACGAGGGACTCCTTGAGCAGAGTTGAAAACCCGACGATAGTAGCCCGGCGGAACGAAACCCGGGGCGGCGCGGCCAATGGCACCGGCGTCGCCGTCGCGCAGGCTGTCCCGGGGCTCGCGTCGCTCAACCCGGGCTACGCGGCTGACCCCGGTTTCCCGGTTTCTGCCGTCTACGGGGCGAAGAAGTCGCGCACCTTGTCCATGAATGACTTGGCGCGCGGATTGTGCGCACCGGGGTCCTTGTCGTTGATCGCCTCGAACTCGCGCAGGAGATCTTTCTGCCGGGCGGTGAGCTTCACCGGCGTCTCGATCGCGACATGGCAGAAAAGGTCGCCGTGATGCGAGCCGCGCACCTGCTTGATGCCCTTGCCCCGCAGCCGGAACACCTGGCCGGTCTGCGTCTCCACCGGGACCTTGATCTTGGCGTGACCGTCGAGCGTCGGAATCTCGATCTCGCCGCCCAGCGCCGCGGTGGCGAAACTGATCGGCATCTCGCAATGCAGGTCGGCGCCTTCGCGCTGGAACACTGAATGTGGCTTGAGATTGACCACCACGTACAGATCGCCCGGCGGGCCGCCATTCATCCCCGCCTCGCCCTCGCCGGAGAGCCGGATGCGGTCGTCCTGATCGACGCCCGCGGGAATCTTCACCGACAGCGTCTTGTGCTTCTTCACCCGGCCGGCGCCATGGCAGGTGGCGCAGGGGTCGGGGATCACCTTGCCCGTGCCGTGGCACGTCGGGCACGACTGCTGGATCGAGAAGAATCCCTGCGACACGCGCACTTCGCCGCGACCGGCGCACGTCTGGCAGGTCTTCGGCTGGGTGCCCGGCTTGGCGCCGCTGCCGTGGCAGGTTTCGCACCCCTCCATCGCCGGAATCCGGATCTTGGCTTCGGTCCCGCGCGCCGCTTCCTCGAGCCCAAGTTCAAGGTTGTAGCGCAGATCCGCACCACGATAGACGCCGGCGCCGCGGCCGCCGCGCTGCGCCCCGAAAATCTCGCCGAAGATGTCGCCGAAAGCATCCGAGAACCCGCCGAAGCCATCGCTTCCTCCGCGCGCGCCGGCACCGCCGAAACCCGCAGCGGGGTCGACGCCGGCGTGCCCGAACTGGTCGTACGCTGCGCGCTTCTTGGCGTCGGAAAGAATTTCGTAGGCTTCCTTCGCTTCCTTGAATCTGTCCTCGGCACCCTTGTCGTCCGGCGCGCGGTCCGGGTGATGCTTCATCGCGAGCTTGCGATAGGACTTCTTGATGTCCTCGTCGGAAGCGTCACGGTTGACGCCCAGCACGGTGTAGTAGTCGCGTTTTTTTGACATGTTTCCGTCACTCGATGCAGGGTACGCGGAACGCGCGCAACACGCGTAGCCCGGGTTGAGCGCGAGCGAAACCCGGGGCCGTCCCTCCGCGCGAAGGGGCTGCCCCGGGTTTCGCTCGCGCTCAACCCGGGCTACACACTACACACCCCGGGCGACACGCCCCCGATTACTTCTTGTCCTTGACTTCCGTGTATTCCGCATCGACGACTTTTTCCTCGTTCCTGCCGGCTGCCCCACCCGCGCCACCCGCCGCACCCGCGCCACCCGCCGCACCCGCGTCCCCCGCGGCATGGGCCGCCTCCTGCGTCTGCGCGTACATGATCTCGCCCAGCTTCTGCGCGGCGGCCCCGAGCGCCGCGGCCTTGGCTTCCAGCGCGTCCTTATCGGCGTCGTTCTGCTTCAGCAGCTCCTCGGCGTCCTTCACCGCGACCTCGATCTTCGCCTTCTCGTCGGCACCGACCTTGTCGCCGTATTCGGCCAACGATTTCTTCACGCTGTGCACCAGCGTGTCGAGTCCGTTGCGCGCCTGCACGACTTCCAGCTGCTTCTTGTCGTCCTCGGCGTGCTCCTCGGCGTCCTTTACCATCTTCTGGATCTCGGCTTCGGACAATCCCGAGCTGGCCTTGATCTTGATCGTGTTCTCCTTGCCGGTCGCCTTGTCCTTGGCGGACACGTGCAGAATGCCATTGGCGTCGATGTCGAACGTGACCTCGATCTGCGGCATGCCGCGCGGCGAGGGCGGGATCCCTTCGAGGTTGAACTGGCCGAGGCTCTTGTTGCCGGTCGCCACGTCGCGTTCGCCCTGCAGCACGTGGATCGTCACCGCCGACTGGTTGTCGTCGGCGGTCGAGAACACCTGCTGCGCCTTGGTCGGGATCGTCGTGTTCTTCCTGATGAGCTTGGTCATCACCCCGCCGAGCGTCTCGATGCCCAGCGACAACGGGGTCACGTCGAGCAGCAGCACGTCCTTGACTTCGCCCTTCAGCACGCCGCCCTGGATCGCCGCGCCGACCGCGACCGCTTCGTCGGGATTGACGTCCTTCCGCGGTTCCTTGCCGAAGAACTCCTTGACCTTTTCCTGGACCTTCGGCATCCGGGTCATGCCGCCGACCAGGATGACATCGCCGATGTCGGACAGCTTGACTCCCGCGTCCTTGATCGCGATGCGGCAAGGCTCGATCGTGCGCTCGATCAGGTCCTCGACCAGCGACTCGAACTTGGCGCGCGTGATCTTGATCGACAGGTGCTTGGGACCGTTCTGATCGGCCGTGATGTACGGCAGGTTGATCTCGGTCTGCTGCGACGACGACAACTCGATCTTCGCCTTCTCGGCGGACTCCTTCAATCGCTGCAGCGCGAGCACGTCGTTCTTGAGGTCGACGCCCTGGTCCTTCTTGAACTCCGTCACGACGTAGTCGATCACGCGCTGGTCGAAGTCCTCGCCGCCCAGAAACGTGTCGCCGTTGGTCGACAGCACTTCGAACTGGTGCTCGCCTTCGATCTCCGCAATCTCGATGATCGAGATGTCGAAGGTGCCGCCCCCGAGGTCGTAGACCGCGATCTTGCGGTCGCCTTCCTTCTTGTCCATGCCGAACGCAAGCGCGGCCGCCGTCGGCTCGTTGATGATCCGCTTGACGTCGAGGCCCGCAATCCGGCCGGCATCCTTGGTCGCCTGCCGCTGCGAGTCGTTGAAGTAGGCCGGCACCGTGATCACCGCCTCGGTGACTTCCTCGCCGAGATAATCCTCGGCGGTCTTCTTCATCTTGCGCAGCACTTCGGCCGACACCTGCGACGGCGCGATCCTCTTGCCGCGAACCTCGACCCAGGCATCGCCATTGTCGTGCCTGGCGATCCGGTAGGGCATCAGGTCGATGTCCTTCTGCACTTCCTTTTCCTCGAATCGCCGGCCGATCAGACGCTTCACGGCGAACAGCGTGTTCTTGGCGTTGGTGACGGCCTGCCGTTTCGCCGGCGCGCCGCAAAGAATTTCGCCGTCTTCCTGGTACGCGACGACCGATGGCGTCGTGCGCGCGCCTTCCGAGTTCTCGATGACCTTCGCCACGCCGCCTTCCATGATGGCGACACAACTGTTGGTCGTGCCGAGGTCGATGCCGATGATCTTGCCCATGTTCTGCTCCCTCTGTTCTCTCGAATGCCGTCACCGCAAGGGCGCAAAAGGCGCCGCACGTGGTCTCGATTGCCGCGGCGCCCGTGGGTCGTTGCGGCTAGCTCGTCGTTTTAGATGATGCTGGATGCGTCGCTTTCAAGGGGCCTTCGCCACGGCGACGAGCGCCGGCCGCATGATCCGGTCGTTGAGCAGATAGCCCTTCTGAAACACCGTCACCACGGTATTTGCAGGCTGGTCGCTGTCGACCATCGCCATCGCCTGATGCTGATGGGGGTCGAACTTCTCGCCGGCCGGGGAAATTTCCTTGATCTGCGCCTTGTCGAATGCCGCGGTGAGTTGTTTCAGCGTCAACTCGACCCCGGCCCTGAGCGCCTCGGGGGACGCCTTGTCCGCGCCGAGCGTCAACTCCAGCGAATCCTTGACCGCGAGCAACTCCTCGGCGAACCGCTCGATCGCATACTTGTAGGCGCGGGCGACATCGTTGGCGCCCTGCTTGCGGACATTCTCGATATCGGCGCGCGCCCGCAGCCACGCGTCCTTGAGTTCGAGGGCCTCGTCTTCGGCCTTCTTCAGCAGTTCCGCGATGTCCGGCGCGGGGTCGGCGGGCTTCGGCTCCGGAATGAACTCCGGCTCGGGTCTGTCGGTGGTCATCGGCGGGGTCGGCGTACCGGGCTTTGCCGGCGGCGAATTGGTGTCGTTCGGGATGCTCATCGCTGCTCCGGATGGACCTGCTTTTCGGTCACGCGCAGGTTCGGTTGGAAAATGGGGCCATTTCCCGATGTTTCAACCCGCAGCCGCCGGCGCGGCCCGAGGCCCCTCCCGCTCGCAGAGATACCTGTTGAAACAATTGGTTAGAGAATATCCGGCGCACGGGGGCGGTGGCCGGTGCCGCAGCTCGCCGACGCTACTGCTTCGCCCCCATCGCCCGGGCCCGCAGGAGCGTCGCCGCGCGGGCCTGCGCGTCCGGCGGCGGGGAGAGCCAGCCGTCGAGGTGGGCAAGCACAAGGTCGGTCAGCGCCGCAATCCACAACGGATGCTCGTTCAGGCAGGGAATCGCATGAAATTCCCCGCCGCCGGCGGCGAGAAACGCTTGCCGGCCCTCGATGCCGATTTCCTCGAGCGTCTCGAGGCAGTCGCTGACGAACCCGGGGCAGAACACGTCGACGCGGCCGGCACCTTCCCTGGCCAGCGTCGCGAGCACCTCCACGGTGTAGGGCTTCAGCCACTCGGCCTTGCCGAAACGCGACTGGAACGTCACGACGCACTGCGCGGACGGGATACCCAGCTCCGTCAGCAGCAGCCGGGCCGTCTTGTGGCAGTGACAGTGGTAAGGGTCGCCCAGATCGAGCAGTCTGCGCGGCAGCCCATGAAAGCTCAGCACGAGCTTGTCCGGGCGGCCGTGTCTGGTCCAGTAATCGTTGACGGCCTGGGCAAGCGCCTTGATGTAACCCGGGTCGTCGTGAAAGCAGTCGACCGCGCGCAGCGCCGGCATGCGCCTTGATTGCTGCACGTAGGCGTAGACGGCGTCCATCGCCGACGCCGTCGTGCTCGCCGCATATTGCGGATAGAGCGGCACGACGAGGATGCGGTCGCAGCCCTGCGCCCGCAGCCGATCCATCGCCCCGGCGACGTCAGGAGCGCCGTATCGCATCGCCAGCTCGACCGGGGCGAAATCCGCGGGCAGGCCCATCGCCTTCAGCCGCTGCCCAAGGTACCCCAGCAACAGCGTCTTCTGCCGCACACTGTGGACGAGCAGCGGCGATCCGCCTTCACCCCAGATCGCCGCATACTTCCGCGCCGATTTGGCCGGCCGCACGCGCAGAATCACCCCGTGCAGGATGAGTTGCCAGAGCACCGGCGGGATCTCGACCACGCGCCGATCCGAAAGGAATTCCGCCAGGTAGCGGCGCACCGCAGCCGGGGTCGGGGCCTCGGGCGTGCCGAGGTTCATGAGCAGCACGCCGACTTTCTGCTGCCGGTCGTGGGCAAACGGGGGCTCCTGGCGAAAGGCTGGCATCGGGTACGGAAGGAATCGATCGGCCGGCGGCGCGAGCCGGCGGCTCAGGCTTCGTTCAACTGCGCGGTCAGCGCGTTCGAGAGCAGCTTCGCCGTGATGTCGACGATCGGGATCACGCGCTCGTAGGCCATCCGGGTCGGCCCGATCACACCCAGCGTGCCGACCACCTTCCCGTCCAGCTCGAAGGGCGCGGTGACCACGCTGCATTCGTCGAGCGGCACCAGCCCTGACTCGTCGCCGATGTAGATCTGCACGCCCTGCGCCCTCTGCGACGCGTCGAGCAGATGCAGCAGCGAGGTCTTCTGCTCGAACAGGTCGAACAGCCGCCGCAACCGACCCATGTTCGACGCAAGGTCACCGGCGGTCAACAAGTTCTTCTCGCCGGTGACGACCAGCGCCTCGCCGTCGTTCAACGCGGCACCCCCGAATTCGACGGCGGCGCTCATCAACCCGACGATGTCCTCGCGCAACGACGTGAGTTCTTCCGCCAGCAGCGAGCGCAGCGCACCGAACGGCTGGCCCGCATAGTGCTGGTTGAAGAAGTTGGTCGCCTCGATCAGCTGCGATTGCGTGTACGGCCGGTCGGTATGCAGAATCCGGTTCTGCACGTCGCCCTCCTGCGTGACGATGATCAGCAGCACGCGCCGCTCGGACAGCCGCAGGAATTCGAGGTGCCGGAACGACGCCTCGCGCCGTTTCGGCGTCGCCACCACGCCGGCAAACTGCGTGAGCTGCGACACGAGCTGCGCCGCGGCGTTCACGAGTTGCTGCGGCCGGTCGGCGGTCAGCTCGCCCTCGAGCCGGTGGATCTCGCCCTGCGCGAGCGGCGTCACGACCATCAGGCTGTCGACGAAGAAGCGGTAGCCCTTGGGCGTCGGAATGCGCCCGGCCGACGTGTGCGGGCTCGCGAGGTAACCCAGCTCCTCCAGATCGGCCATCACATTGCGGATCGTCGCCGGGGAAAGCTCCAATCCCGTTTGTTTGGACAGCACGCGTGAGCCGACCGGCTGCCCCTCGGCGATGTAACGCTCGACCAGTGACTTCAGCAGGTATTGGGCTCGATGGTCCAGCATGGGCAGCATTTTACTGCCTGAACGCCCGAATTCCGCAGCTCGCCGGTCCGGCCTGCGAACTGAGTTGGCTCGTTCGCGGTGCCGCTACCTCGCTTCCGTCGCTGCTCGCGGCCCGCGGAGCCTCGCTCCCGGACGCGAGGGTCGCTTTGGTCCCGGCACCGGCTGTGCTTTAATCCGGACCATGCCCGCCCCCGCGTCGCCCCCTGTTTCTGCCACGGCATTCCGCCGGGTGGCGCTGATCGGCCGCTATGCGAGCCCCGGGATCGCCGAACCGCTGGCGGGACTGGCCGCGTTCCTCGTCGCCCGCGGGCATGAGGTCGTGCTGGACGCCGAAACCGCCCGCTTCACGCCGTTGCCGGGTTATCCCACGGCCGCACCTGAAGCACTCGGCCCCCGGGCCGATGTGGCGATCGTTGTCGGCGGTGACGGCACGATGCTGTCGATCGCCCGCCGGCTCGCGCCGTACGACGTGCCGCTGATCGGCATCAACCAGGGTCGCTTGGGCTTCCTCACCGACATTCCACTGGCGCAGATGGAGGACGCGCTCGCCGCGATCTTCGCCGGGCGTTACGTCGAGGAACGGCGCACGCTGCTCGAGGCGAGCATCAGCCGCCCGGATGGAGCGCACGCCGCGACGCTGGCGCTCAACGATGTCGTGACGAGCCGCGGCCACGTCGGCGGAATGATCGACATCACCGTCGACATCGACGGGCACTTCGTCTATGCGATGCGCGCCGACGGCCTGATCGTCGCCACGCCCACCGGTTCGACCGCGTACGCGCTGTCGGCGCAGGGGCCGATCGTGCATCCGCAGGTTCCCGCGGTGGTGCTCGTGCCGGTCGCGCCGCACGCCTTCTCCAATCGCCCGATCGCGGTCAGTGATTCCGCAACCATCGCCATCACGCTGCAGAAGGGCAAGGACGCGGCCATCCATTGCGACGGACAGGCGCATTTCCCGATGCAGGAGGGCGACCGCGTGACCATACGCCGTGCACCGTACCCCGTGCGGCTGCTGCACCCGGAGGACCACGACCACTTTGCGATGCTGCGCGAAAAGCTGCATTGGGGCACGACCCCCGAACGCCTGGGTTAGGGCCTGTCAACAAGCGCACGATTTCCACGGGCGGCGAGCGACATCCGGTTTTCTGACAGCCGGAAACCTGCCGCACAGTTCTCACCCCGATCAACCCATGCTGCGGCTGCTGTCGATCCGGAACTTCGTCGTCGTCGATGCGCTCGATCTCGAGCTCGACGGCGGCTTCACGGCACTGACCGGCGAGACCGGCGCCGGCAAATCCATCCTCCTCGACGCGCTGGCGTTGCTGCTCGGCGACCGCTTCGAGCAGCGTCAGTTGAAACCGGGCGCCGAGCGCGCGGAGCTCGCCGCGGCCTTCGACACCGACGGGGGCCCGGGCGTGGCCACGTGGCTCGCCGAACAGGGATTTGCGGCAATCGACACCGCGGACCAAGGCACGCTGCTGCTGCGCCGCACCCTCGATGCGCAGGGCAAGAGCCGCGCCTGGATCAATGGCCGCCCGGCGACGCTCACGCAGCTGAAGGATGTCGGCGAGATGCTCGTGGACCTGCACGGCCAGCACGCTCACCAGGCGCTGCTTGCGGCCGACGCCCAGCGCGCCCTGGTCGACGCGTTCGGCGGGTTTGCCGCCCTCGCGCGTGAAGCTGCCGCCGGTTGGCGAGCGTGGCGCGCCGCCGTCGAATTGCACGACGCCGCCGCCGCGGCCGCGCTGGCGTTCGCGGCCGAGCGCGATCTGCTGGAAACGCGTCGCCGCGAACTCACCGCACTCAACGTCAGCGCCGACGAATGGGCGGCGCTCAGCCACGCGCAGTCGCGGCTGGCGCACGCGGCGGCCTTGCTCGATGCGGCGGCCGCCGGTGAGGAGGAGCTCTCCGACGCCGATGCGGCCTTGACGCGACGGCTGTCCGCGCTGATCGCGAAACTCACCGCCAGCGCCGCGCATGACCCGGCACTCGCTGCCGTCGTCGAGTTGCTCCTGCCGGCGCGCGTCCAGCTGGTCGAGGCCGCTCGCGAATTGCGCAATTACCGGCAAAAACTCGATCTCGATCCCGGCGAACTCGCCCGGATCGAGGAGAGACTCTCGGCAATTCACGACGCTGCCCGCCGGTACCGCGTGCGCGCCGAGGCGTTACCCGAGTTGCTGGCGGAGACGCAGAGCCGGCTCGCCGCCATCGCCGAATCAGCCGACGCCGCGGCACTCGGGAGACGCGCCGCCGTTGCCGAGGCCGCGTTCCGCGCACTCGCCGACGAACTGTCGAACAAGCGAAAATTCGCGGCCAGCGAGCTCGCGCATCGCGTCACGGCGGCCATGCAGGAACTGGCGATGGCCGGCGGCCGTTTCGAGGTCGCGCTACCGCCGCTCGCGACGCCGGCAAGCTACGGTCTGGAGCAGACCGAGTTTCGCGTCGCCAGTCACCCGAAGCAGCCGCTCGGCCCCCTCGCGCGGGTGGCGTCCGGCGGCGAATTGTCGCGCATGGCCCTTGCCCTCCAGGTCGTGACCAGCGAAGTCGGTGCCGTGCCCACGCTCATTTTTGACGAAGTCGACGCCGGCATCGGCGGCGCGGTGGCGGCGACGGTAGGCCGGCTGCTGCAATCACTTGGCACGCGCCGGCAGGTCATGTGCGTCACCCACCTGCCCCAGGTCGCCGCCTTCGCCGATGCGCATTTCCGCGTGACCAAGCAGGGGGATGCCGACTCGGTGCGCACCGAGGTCACCGCGCTGTCGGCGGCGACCCGGATCGAGGAACTCGCGCGCATGCTCGCCGGCGGCACCGTCACCGCCAAGACCCGCGCGCATGCCGGAGAGCTCCTCGCAAGCGCCCGCCGCGACCGCGACGGAAAACGGTAGCGGTCAGGCCGGAACGAACTTCAGCGCCACCCCGTTGTTGCAATAGCGGAGTCCGGTCGGCTTCGGTCCGTCGTCGAACACGTGGCCCTGATGCCCGCCACAACGCGCGCAGTGATACTCGTCGCGCGGCATGATCAGCTTGTGGTCGACCTTCGACTCGACGGCGCCCTTGATGCAATCGTAGAAGCTCGGCCAGCCGGTCCCGCTGTCGTATTTGGCGCGCGACTCGAACAGCGGCAATTCGCACCCGGCGCAGACGAAGGTGCCCTTGCGCTTCTCGTTGTTGAGCGGGCTCGTGAACGGCGTTTCCGTCCCCTCCTGGCGCAGGACGGCAAACTGCGCGGGCGTCAGCAGGCGCCGCCACTCGGCTTCAGTCCTGACCACCTTGCCGATCGCCGCCGGCGGCCCTTCTGCTGCGCGCAGGTTGGTGAATGCCGTCGCTCCGGCGAGTGCGCCGGACACGCTGATCAGAAAATGGCGTCGGTTCATTGCAGGCTCCCGCAAGTTCAGTATGCCATTGGTCGGCTGGCGACGCCCGAGCTTACGAACCGGCAGGCGAGGCCGCCCAGGTATTCCCGCCCGCAAATGACAGCGGCCGCCGGGCAAGACCCGCGCGGCCGCGAAAATCGAAACCGCGGGTCAGGCGCGCCGGGCCTTCCCCGTCTTGGCGGAGGGGCCGGCGTTCTGCGCGAGCTTCGGCGACAGGGTGCCCTTGACCCCGGGCTTCCCTTTCGGCGAAGACTTCACCGCCTTGCTCGCCTTGGCGGTGCGCACCGGCATCGATTCGCCGGTTTCGAGCCAGTACTTGACCCGGACGGCGTCGCCGATCCGCGTGTACCGGCCGAGCGAATCGAGCAGCACGATGACCACCGGCCGGCTGGAGATCGTCGCCATCATCACCAGGCACTTGCCGGCCTCCCGGATGAAACCGGTCTTGCTCACCTGGATGTCCCAGTCCGTGTTCTTCACCAGCGCGTTGGTGTTGTTGAAGCCGAGGAACTGGCCACTCGGCTGCAC
>Ga0315276_10005980_pt1 | contig 11248 bp, 15 predicted proteins | sample YL17G05_0_MG_FD_204542 | JGI IMG/M metagenome (GOLD analysis project Ga0315276, IMG submission 204542) | Sediment microbial communities from Yellowstone Lake, YNP, Wyoming, USA - YL17G05_0 | ecosystem: Environmental > Aquatic > Freshwater > Lake > Sediment | place: USA: Wyoming | collected... | reverse complement strand
AGGTGATCGAGCAGGGAGGCGTGGCATTTCAGGTGCGGGTCATGGCAGCCCTCGCTATGAAAACGCTCGCAACGGCCATGCAGCCAAGCGCCAATCCCTTCCTGCCGTACGATCCCGACCTGTTCGTGACAGAGATCTCCCCGACCCATGTTGCCTTGCTGAACAAGTTCAACGTGGTCGATCATCATCTTTTGATCGTCACGCGTTCGTTCGAGCCTCAAGAGGCGCTACTCACCCGAGAGGATTGCGCGGCGCTGCTGATCTGCCTCGCCGAGATCGACGGACTGGGCTTCTATAACGCCGGACCAGCAGCCGGGGCCAGTCAGCGTCACAAACATCTCCAACTGATCCCCCTTCCCGCTTCCACCAAACCCCGACTGCCGATCGAGCCACTATTAGGCTCCGTGAAGATGGCCGACACCACTGGGACGGTGCCAGGCTTGCCGTTCTTGCATGCCTATGCCCCGATGGATCCAGAATGGATCAACCCATGTAGGGACGGCGCCTCGTCGTTGCTTTCATGCTATCACTCGCTACTCCGCGCAGTGGGGTTGTCCGTTGAGACGACCCCGGCTCCGTATAACCTGCTCGTGACTCGGCAGTGGCTGTTGCTGGTGCCCCGGTCGGAAGAATATTTCGAGGGCATCTCGATCAATGCGCTTGGCTTCGCCGGGGCGCTATTGGTGAAAGACGCTGCGCAGCTTGCCATGCTGCGGAAGCACGGTCCCATGACCGTGCTTCAGCGCGTGGCGCTACCTCAGAAGTCGTAATCGCGTGATGTGCGAACACAGGAGGATAACGATGATGCGTCGTATATCTGCTCTCGTTGTGGCATTCCTCGTCGTTGCCGGTCTCGTGTCCGGCTGCATTCCACGGCACCCTCCGCACACTCCTCAACCTGTGCCCGAAGCCCCCAATCCATAGCCAAGCCCAACTGATCAACCCCAGGGATACAAAGTTGATGGCGTCCGGGAAGGCGAGCGGCGAGGGTTCGGGAGCAAGAGCTATTGGCGAATGGCTGATAGCTGATGGTAGGAACTGAAAGCGTCTCTCGTTGGGGAGCGGAGCTGATAGCGAATGGCTTATGGCACAGACAAAGGCAATTCTGTGATCGTTCTATAGTCATGCTATCGGCCATAAGCCATACGCTATAGGCTCTTTTTTTCAGACGAGATGCGCGAGGTGAGCTGATGCGGTTGCTATTTTTTTGTGGCAGCAGCTCAAGGCTGGTACCATTCAGGCCAGGGTGCGGGCGTGCTCATTGCTCCAGCGCCTTCGTGATAGCGGGCTCCTGCTGGGCGATCACTTTCTTGGCCGCAACGACCACCAGATCGCGGTCGCAGGTGGATTTCAGAAAGAGTCGCGGCACCACCCTGGCAAGATGCTGCGAGACATCGGCCGGAGACTTCCAGTCCACCCGCCTATCCACCTCCCAAGATCGCTCATGCTCTTCCCTCCTCTGCGGGAGGTAAACTGAATTATCTCCCGCTGTGCGAGTCACACCTGTCGTGCACGTCTCGCCTGGCTCGCTTACACTTCACGAACGACGAGAGTCGCGAGGTGAGTTGATCCGGTGGCTAATTTTTCGCTGGGGTGGCTTCGGATGTCAGATACAGCACTTCCGACTCGGCCAGCCCTTGCTCTCGCTTTGAATTGCCGGAGCGTAAGAGCTTGTCGCCCAGTCCGATCGCCAGATTGCGGTAGATGATGACGCCGATGTCGGGGCGGCGGCGAATGAGATCGACCAGATCGCGCTGGAGCAGTTCGGCAGCCTCCACATGCCCCTCGGCCGTTGCCGCGGCGGAGTGGGGCCTGGCCGAGAGGAGCGAGACTTCTCCACAAGTTTCCCTGGTGCGGACGGTCCCGATTGTGACCGAAGGGGTTCCGCAGCTAATGGCAACTTGCCCCTGCAGCACGATGTAGAGACGGTCCGCTGGATCATGCTCGGCGAAAAGGCGCTCGCCAGCCCGCACTTCTCGAACCGTGCAGACTCCAGCGAGCCTGATCGCCTGTTCGGTGTTCATCCCATGAAACAACGGAATCTCCTTGATCGCCCGTGCCATGCGCGGCGCAATCACACAGGTGGAAAAGCCGCGCATCACGACGTCGGCAACGGCCTGCACCGGTTCGGTCAGCGCGAGAGGCCCCAAGTCTTGGAGTTTGTTCAGCCGCACCATCTTCACGATGTCCAACCGTTCCACTTGATAAAAAACCATGGCCGGGACATAGGCGACCGGCAGAAAGTTCAGCTCCAAGAGTGTGCGCTGCATCCTGGGGGCATAGGCGCTGACGTCGATCTCGATGTATTCAATCCCCATCTCCTCCCGACACTTCCGTTCCAACTCGGAGAGAAGAAATCGCACGACGTCGTCGGCCAGGGCGATCAACTCAAACACGCGGACGGTATGCTCGACCAGATCCATCGTGTAGCCGACAGCCCCGACGATGTGGCCGACTGATCGGGCCAGGAAGTAACTGGTTTGCCGCGCCTGGAGTTTAAAGAATCCATAATCCAACCGCATGGGGCCGAAGATTTCCCGGTTGCGTACCCGCCCCCGCTCGATGCGCAGCAGAGCCGGATAACCTTCGGCCTGCAGCTGTTCGATGGTGTAGTCTCCTCCGGCTGGATAGGGCGCGGAATCTTCGTCGACGATGAAATCCGGCGTGAGCGGCGGGTGGCTCATCACGAGATTGGCTAAGGCATAGGCCTCTGGAATGATCCGCGGATTGTTGCGACGCAAGGCCAGCGCGTCGCCGAAATACCGGGCTAGCAGGGCAAAGCTCTCGCGGTGATGGAAGAAATGCTTCAGCGGCAGAAAGCCGGTGGGGATGAACCCCTGCGCGAGGCTGATCCGCTGGGCATAGGGATGCACGGTGCGCGCAACGACCAGGCCGACGTGCAAGCGGTTCTGAATGGCTTCGAGCCGCTTGTCCATGAGCAGCTTGCCGACCTGTAACCGGCGATAGTCCGGATGGACGGCGAGGCGGCCGAATTCTCCGACGAGATCGGAATGGGCCCCAAAGTCGAAGAGCACGGAGGCCGTGCCGATCACCCGACCGCTGTCGGTCTCTACGGCGACGAGAATCAGCGCGTCGTCGGTGAAGACGGAGCGCTTCAGCCAGAGTTCGTCATACACCTCATGATGGGGATAGTCGGCGCCATAGACAGCGAGAAAGATCTCGCGGATCTGGCCGATATCTTCTTCACGGGCTTCTCTGATCCGAATCATGACAGCCCTCTGCGCTAGCAGGATGCTGAAAAAACCGCCAGCGGCGTTCTCGCATCGTTCAGACGCTCAACGTACCCCAGAAGGTACGCCTCGGCCCTTCACTCGCTGCGGCCTTGCTGGACGGCCTTTTTGAGCATCCTGCGTGGGGTGTTCTCCTCTTACCCCAGACGTGCTGACCATCGAAGTTCCAGCGTATCAAAATGGTTTTTCCTCAGCATTCTAGGTCAGGAACGGGGCGTTTGGTCGCTGAGCTGCTGGCCGGCGATCTTGGCAATAGCCTGGTAATAGGCCGCGCCGACGGACAAGGCCTCTTCGTCAAAATCAAACTTGCTGGAATGCGCGGGAAAACCTTCCTTGCCAGGGACCTGACTGCCGAACCGGACATAAGCCCCTGGAACACTTTCCATGTAGTAGCTGAAATCCTCCGCTCCCATGTTGGCCGTCTTGAGCGGCAACACATTGGCCTCCCCCACCGCCGTGACTGCCGCGCGGCGCGCCAGGCTGGCCATTTCAGGCGTATTGATAAGCGGCGGCGTACCTTCATTCACGGTGACCTGAATCTTGGCACCATGCAGTTGGGCGATCGATTCGGCAATCCGGCGGATGGAGGAGAGGAGTTGTTGCCGGACAGAGGGATCCTGCGCCCGGACGGTGCCGGCCAGCCTGGCCTGTCCTGCGATGACGTTGGGCGCGGTCCCCGCGTGGAACTGCCCCACAGACACGACTGATGGACGGGCCGGATCGACCTCGCGCGAGACGATCGTTTGCAGCGCCATGATCATGAGACTCCCGACAACGACGGCGTCGATGCTTTCATGGGGACGGGCTCCGTGCGCGCCTTGGCCGATAATCTCAATCGTAAAATTATCCGACGACGCATTGACGGCACCCTCGGACACGACGATGGCCCCCGGGTGATAGTGACGGTCGAGATGGCCGCCGAAAATCATGCCCGCACCCTCCAGCGCCCCTGCCTTGATCATGGCCAGTGCGCCAGTGCCTTTTTCCTCTGCCGGTTGAAAAATCAATCGCACGGGAGCCGGCAGGTCTTTCTCTTCGGAGAGAAGCGCGGCCGCGCCGAGCAGCATGGTGGTGTGCCCATCATGGCCACAGGCGTGCATAACACCATCGTGGACCGACGCGAATTCCAAGCCGGTATCTTCCTGAATCGGCAGCGCGTCCGTATCGGCACGCAAGACAACGCAGGGCACTCCGGTGCGTCCTGGAATGTCGGCGATGACTCCGTGACCAGCGACCTGGGCTCGATACTTGATAGCCAGCCCATCGAGAAATTTGCAGATCACAGCGGCGGTGTTGGCTTCCTGCCCACTTAGTTCCGGATACTCGTGGAGCACGCGGCGAAGCTGAACGAGGCGGTGTTGTAGCGGCTCAGGAATCAACGGCATGATTGCAACCTAAACAATGAACGGACTACGGCCTGTAGATGCACTCTTCGCCGGGTCCGGCCAGACCGGCGATCTGAAGACAACTTGGCCATGTTAGCACAGAAGGGATGGCGGTTTCCGCAGCGGGATCGCCTCTCCTTGGATGATGATGCTCCTCCTCCTCCTCCTCCGCTCGCTCCTCTCCCATCCTTAGAAACGAGCTGACGTAGCCTCCCACTGCGCGCGCCGCCATTGAGTCTCGTGAAGCGTATCTCGTTTCCGGAGTAAGGTGAAAATCCACGCTCTTCACATCTCGCCTTTCTCGCTCTTCCCGCTGTCTCGCGCTTTTACTATCAGCCAGACGCGCTGCTCATCAAGCCCTCACGTTTTCCAACCATGAGCTTGAGCCATAGACCAGTGGCTCCTTGTTCGTGCTATATGCTATACGGCTATCAGCCTTTAATCTTCGGCCATCAGCCCCATGTCATTCGCCATACGATCATGAGTATTTCTCATCCCCGCGATCCGTTGTACGGGATCACGCTGGAGACCATCATCAAGGAACTGGTCGAGCGGTATGGGTGGGCCGAGATGGGGCGTCGGGTCCCGATCCGCTGCTTCCTCCACAACCCCAGCGTGAAATCCAGCCTCACGTTTCTCCGGAAAACACCCTGGGCGCGGGAGCGGGTCGAAGGGTGGTATATCGCGTATAAAGACGTGTGAGCGAAGGCTGCCGGCTCCAACCATCTGAATCTTTCTGAAATCAAGGAACCACAACTCTATGGCCTCGAACTCCACCATTTTCAAAGCGACCTTGCATATCTCCGACATGGACCGCCAGTACTATGAGAACCATACACTGACCCTGGCGCGCCATCCATCTGAAACCGACGAGCGTATGATGGTGCGGCTGCTGGCCTTTGCGCTGCACTCGCACGAGGCCTTGTCGTTCGGCCGAGGGCTGAGCAGCGAAGAGGAGCCCGCGCTCTGGCAGAAGGATTTAACGGGCGCCATCGACCTCTGGATCGAGGTGGGCCAGCCAGATGAGAAAACCATTCGCCAGGCCTGCGGTCGCGCAAAACAGGTCTGCATCTACACCTATGGCGGTCGTGGTGCTGACCAGTGGTGGGAGAAAAACCTGGCTACACTTGAGCGGTTAAATAATCTGGCCGTGATGAATCTCCCACTGGACGGGAGCCGCACATTGGCTCAGCTTGCTCAGCCCAGCATGCAGCTGCAATGCACCATTCAAGAGGGACAGATTTGGATGGCGGATGGAGAAAAGACCGTGCACATTGCATTGACGATCGTGAAAGGCGCTTCAGCCCCGTTTGGGCATTGACTCGAGGACGGCGATGAAAGAGAAGAAACGCATTCCCACGAGTGGTGAGCCAATCGTCTGGATCAGTCCTTTCGCAGCCCTGAAGAATGTCGAACTACCATCGGTTCCAAACACGCATCAGGGTGCTGAGAACCCCGCCCTGACTCACGCGATACCAGCCACACCAAAAAAGAACCGTGGGCGCGTGGATATCATTCGCCAGACCGCACACCGCGGCGGCAAGACCGTGACGGTCGTCACGGGTTTTCTCGGCATCAGTCTGGCGGAAAAAGAGCAACTCGCCAAGAAGATGCAGCAAGCCTGTGGGGCCGGGGGCACGGTGAAGGAGGGACGGATCGAGATTCAGGGTGACCAACGAGAGACAGTCGCCCGCATCCTGACTCACGCCGGTTTTCGGCCCGTGTTTGCTGGAGGGTGAAAGGTCAAGAAGAGGAAACAACGGGGTCTGCATCCCTATTTTGAGAGCCGACCACTCGCGAGGTCCCACGCCGGCTGGAATGGCCGAACCTTGGCACTGCATCAGGCTCTTCCGTCGATTGACTTCCTCCCCAGCCCGAGGTACAGGTTGCACCATTATTCGGGCATGGCGTACTTACGCTTCATCCATCACAGAAAGGCCACCATCATGAAGAACGTGGAGATGACCGTCGAAGGGACCATGTTGACGATCAAGGTGGATCTGTCCAAAGAGTTCGGACCCTCCGCTTCAGGGAAGACCATCATCATCGCCTCAACGGAGGGAAATGTGACCATTCCTGACCGCGAAGAAAAAGTCGGGCTGAACGTGTATCGGAAGCAGTGACCAAGGCGTCACCTGAAAAACAAGAGCGAACCATTTCTACGTGGGGGGTAGGGCGAATGCTGGCCACCATAGTGAGCTGTGCAAGAGCGGTCACCATTGATGTATTCAGATATGATTGTCGACAGGAAGTTGGCCTGCTTCATTGCGTGATCACACCTCGCACCTTGGCCCATACCTACCTGATTGCCTCTCACCACGATAGATCCACTCGAAACCGTGATCTGCAACTTCTTCAACTGCGGTAGGGTGCCGCCCCGATGAGGATCTTCGTACTCGGAGTGGGCGCAACAGGTTCATTGCTGGCACAACTGTTGGCACGACAGGGACATCGTATCTCCTGTGGGGATCGTGATCCGGAACGAGCGCGACGCTTTTTGGGCAAGGCCTCCCCTATTCCCGTGCACGAGGTCAACGCACGAAATTTACGGAGCATTGTCACGGCGGCTCGCGGGGCTCAGCTGCTGATCAACGCCTGTCCTGCGGTCTTCAATAAGATCATCCTTCGCGCCGCGCTCCTCCTGCGTACCCACTATCTCGACATGGCCGCCCATCTGACCGAGAGTCCGTTTCGAGCAGAACAGCTCCGTTTTGAGATAGGCTTCCACGACTTCCGACGAACGGCGGTGATCACGGCTGGTGTCGCGCCGGGCCTCACGAACCTCCTCATCGCTGCCAGCGCAGACCTGCTCGACACCGTAGAGACGGTTCAGGTCCGGCTGTATGAAGCAACGGAAAGCGACAGTCCTGTCTCACAATGGTCAGCAGAAGTCGCCTTCGATGAAGCGGTCTCGCAGCCACGCCTCTATCGCCAAGGCCATTTCAGGCTGGGCCAACGATTCAGCGGCCATGAGATCTTTCGATTCCCGGCACCGATTGGGCCTGTGGCTGTGCTGCTGGCGGCTCAGGATGAGGTGGTCACGGTGCCGCATGTGATCCCGTTGCGGGAGATGGATGCCAAGATCGGCGGGGCGGACATTGAACAACTACGGCGATGGTATCGGCAGGGGAAACTGCGAAAGTCGCGGGGGCTGGTGCCATCACAGTTCCCCAGAACCCCGACGCCAGGCACGGTGCATCAATTGCTCCATCGAGGCATTCTCCATAATGCGCGATTTGCCGCCGCGGTGGTCGTAGAGGGAATGAAACACGACCAGCCCAGGATCGTCCGGTGGGACGCAACGGTGCCGAGTCTTTCTCTGCTCCGGCGGCGTGGACAGCTCTGCTCACCGATCGCATGGGCAACGGCGGAAATGGCGGCGCTCTTTGTGAAGCATTTCCCGCGCACACTATTGGGCGTCCATCCACCGGAAGCCCTCCCCGCTGAGATCCGGCAGGCCATCCTTCGCGACGCCCGCTCCCGCGGCATCCAACTCGTCAAGAGGGTTACACCCAATCCTCCTAAGAAACGATAACGGGGGCCTCACCCAAGATAGATTAATCATCGGGAGCCTTTTCTAGTGAACGGGGGAGACTACCAGGACTGGTTCTGACCTCCTGACTTCGGAAAGGCTGAAGGCGTATAATGTGTTTTCTGATCCTCCTCTTGGGCACCGAAGAGGAAACCAGCCCTGGTGGCTTTTGAACAAGATATATCGGGAAAGGTACAAACAAGACACGTGAGCAATCTAGACAAGTTTGACGTGATCCGCCTCTACCTGCGCCAGCAGTTTCCCAAACACCACATCACCGACTTCGAGGAAGGAACCAGCCGCGCGCATGTCTTCCGTGTCGATGGGCCGCATGGTCACCCCCTCCATTACGTGGTCCTCGGGCTCGACTTTCTCCTCGATCAGACTGCCGAGAGCCTTCAACAGGCTCTCTTGTCATCCGGCCTGGGAGACAAGCTGAAGGAAGCCGGAGTCTCACCTGTGACGGTCTCAAAAACAGGGTTCAGCATTTAAGGCAGTATTGTCGAAACATGATCCTTGCTGAGACTGGTCACCCCAGCGCACTCGTGACGTTCGAAGAACGTGGGATCAGCAGCAGGACTGTCATCGGATAGGGACTCTCGTACCGTACTCACCCTGACACCTACCATTGGAGAGGGAGCGAACATGACCAGAATGACGTGCGCGCTCGGATTGTTCCTGCTGACGATGGCCCTTGGGCTCATTCCGGGTCCGATCATCCCGCTCATGGCATCATACGCGCTCGCCGACTCTTTCAACGCCAAACCCGGCGCCTGGGAAATGACCATAACCACTCTGACGACCGGCATGCCTGCTCCACCCGATATGCTCGCGAAGATGTCGCCGGAACAGCGCGCCAAGATCGAAGCGATGATGCAAGCACGTGCGGGAAAACCCTCGACACGCGTCTACCCGAGTTGCATAACGCAAAAGGACCTGGATGAGGACCGCATAATCAAGAAGTCAGAGGGCGAGGATCAATGCACGCAAAAGGTCATCACGAAGTCCGCAAACAGACTCGTGCTTGAGAAGACATGCCCAGCGCCACGTAGCTCCACCTCGAAGATGACCATGGAGGCCAAGACGCCTGAAAGCATCCTGGCTAGCATCGACATGGTACAAGGAGGCGCCGAGGGAAAGGTTCACGTGGACATGAAGGGCCACTGGCTTAGCGCAAGCTGCGCCGGGGTCAAGAATGGCGACTGATCGCTGACCCGCCGAGCGTGACGGATAACCTCGTATGGGATGAGCGAACGAGATGGCGGCGGTGCAGACTGATCACGAGCTGGGAGGCATCAAGGCCCCAGAGCGCAACCACCAACGTGCGCAGCTTGCTGCTTCCGCACGTCGATGGGTGCAGTGGGTGCTGCTTCGGTCAGAACGACTGAAACGCAGACTGCATTACTTCTTCTTCTTGGCGATTTTGGCGGCGCGCTTTTCCTTCACCGTCGTGGCGGGTTTCTTCTTGGTCGTTTTCTTCTGTGTCATGCCCTTAGCCATTTTGTCTCTCCTCTGATGAATGGGTGAATACTACGCTGGTACCGCGACGCACTCGCCGCCCCCTCTTCATACCCCAATTGCAAAAAAAAAGGAATAGGGGATCTGAAGCTCCCTCCTCGATTGACTTCGCCTCCTCCCCATTGTACAGCTTGCACTATCCGAACGATCTGTCCGTCTGACAGGACTATGCAAACGGAGGGGAGCCATGGGGAATCCAGAGGGGAAGAAGGAACGAGATGGATTTGCCGATGCGATCAATCGCGCAGCGTTTGGAAAAGAACGCGTTCTCTTGCGCCGACGTGGCCGCGCGGTCGCGGCCGTGGTGCCCATTGAAGATCTGCGACTCCTGGAAGACCTGGAAGATCGGATCGATCTCGTCGATGCCCGAGCCGCGTTGGCTCAGGCGAACAAGAAGGGCGCCCAGTCGCTTGATGTTATCCTGAAAGAATTGGGAATCTGATATTACATTATAATGCTCTCCACAATTTTTCTTTCCCCTCCTGCCGAGCAACAACTCAGAGCACTTGACAAACCGCTCCGGAAGGCCCTCGCCAAATGGCTCCATGCCATCCGGAATCAGCCTCGACCCCCTGATGTAAAAACGCTCGAAGGCGAGGACCATCTCTATCGGGTTCGCGAGGGCGATTATCGGATTATCTATGCGATTCGCGACAAGGGCCTCATCGTGCTTGCCATCAAGAATGGCACTCGCACAGGAGACCCTCGCTCCTGAATGACATCGGCTCACCCGCTGTTCTCGACAGCGCCCCGCCAACACGTTCTTGTTAGTAGGACTCCCACATCGTCCGATTCGACGACGACCAACTGGCGCGGATCACACGTATTCGTCACAAAGAGATAGGTGACGGCCAGGGCACTGCCGGGTTCGACAATGTGCGCGAAATCGGGACAGGAAACAAAAAGACCGCAGATTGGCTGGATCGCCGCCCTTCTCACGACTCGTTATCGGACTCCGTTGAGTGGGAGACGAATGTGGATCGTCGTACCGACTCCTAGTTCGCTTTCGACTCTAATCGATCCTTTGTGGGCGGCCACCACATCCTTCACGATTTTGGTACCAAGCCCCGTTCCACCAGCTTTTCGACTGACAGCCTGCATGGTAAACAGCGAGTCCCGCAGGTCAGGGGGCATCCCTCTCCCCGTGTCTGCAACGGAGATGACGAGCTCGTCCGCTCCGACATCGACCTGTCCACGCACCGTCACGGATCCACCGGGAGGGACTTCAGGAATGGCGTTATCGATCACGTTGTAGAAAGCATTGAACAGGCGGCGCTCATCCGCCTGGATGACCGGCAACGATTCAAGACCTTCGGCATACAATGCGACAGCTTTCTCTGCTGCGTACCGGTGTAGCGAGGTGAACACGTCGGCCAGACACGTCGAGATCCGGCAGGGCTTAAATTCTGGTGCCGTCGTCACCCCCTTCACCGCATCAGCAAGCTCCCTTACACGATCCTGGATGCGGCGAGCGTTATTGACGATCATCTCGATCAGCTCATCGCTCACCTTCCGGCTTGCTTCGACCTCCGCTCTCTCCCCCCTCGCGGCCAAACGGCTCA
>Ga0315276_10005978_pt1 | contig 11249 bp, 1 predicted proteins | sample YL17G05_0_MG_FD_204542 | JGI IMG/M metagenome (GOLD analysis project Ga0315276, IMG submission 204542) | Sediment microbial communities from Yellowstone Lake, YNP, Wyoming, USA - YL17G05_0 | ecosystem: Environmental > Aquatic > Freshwater > Lake > Sediment | place: USA: Wyoming | collected... | reverse complement strand
CGATCTTATCACTCTTTGGTGAGGCCGGCTCGTGCCAGTTCACGTGGCAGCCGGCCGGCGTGCGGCCCGATCCGGCCATCCTGCTGGCCCGCCAGCCGTGGTCCCCGGAGGCCGATCGGGCGCAGCGGGCCGAGCTCGACCGGGCGGCGCGCCTGCTCGGCCAAGGCATCCTGCGTCCGGCCGCCTCCGTCCAGGGGGCAACCTGGACGACTTCCGATCCACTCCTTCTGGTCGCCCGCCTGATCTACAACCGGCTGCCTGCGGCGATCATGCAGGCGCTGCGGGAACTGCCGGCCGGATCCTCATTGTTGATCGACACCAGCGACCCGGAGCTGCCGTGGGAGCTGGCCCACGATGGCGAGGACTACCTGGCCCTCAAATACGCCGTGGCGCGGCGGTTCCTCCTCTCGAACCCGCCGCGCTGTAACCCCGGGCAACCGCGCCACCAGTTCGCCTCCCTCATCATCGGCAACCCCACCGGCGATCTCCCCGCTGCCGATCGGGAGGTCGACGAGCTGGTGCGCCTGATCCAGGCCACCCCCGGCACAGCCCCGCCGCGCATCCTGATGCGCCGCCGCGCCACCCGGTCAGCGGTCCTGGGTGAACTGGCCAGCGGCACCTACGATCTGATCCACTTCTCCGGTCACGCCATCCTACCGCGCATCTCCCCCTCGCCCGCGCACGGGAGAGGGGCTGGGGGTGAGGGCGCGTCCGAGACCGGTGGGCTGATCCTAGCGCGAGACGAGGTACTTTCAGGGGCCGAAATCGAGCAGAACCTGGGCGGGCGCCCGTTCGTTTTCCTCAACGGGTGCGAAACTGCACGCGGCCAGGCCGGCGCCGCGCTGACAGATGGCCCCGACGGCCTGGTCTATCTCGGCCCGAGCACAGCCAGCCTGGTTGCAGCCTTCGTCCAGGGCGGCGCGCGCGCGGCCTTGGGCGCCATCTGGCCGGTGGCCGACCCCAGCGCGCCCGATTTCGTGGGAGTCTTCTACCAGGCAGCCCTACGAGGGACGCCGGTCGGGGAGGCGGTACGCCAGGCTCGCAGGGCTGTGCGGGCGGCTGACGCCGCCAACCCGTTGTGGGCCTCCTTCATGTTTTACGGCGATCCTGACGCCCCGTTGCTGCCTCCGCCGCGGACCGTGCGCCGGCCGGCGACGGTGTTGGTCGCCCGGTTGGTGGGCCTGGATGCGCTGTCCGCCGGCCCAGGCGCCGAGGAGCTTGCTGCGCGGTTGGAGGAACAGGCCGCGGGCCTGCGTGCCGAGATCGTGCGCTTCGGGGGGCAGCCGCAGGATCTGGCGCACGACCTCCTCATCGGCGCCTTCGGCCTGCCCGCGACGCGTGAGAACGACGCCGAGCGGGCCGTGCATGCCGCACTGGCGATGGCCGAATCAACGCGCCAGGAGCGGCGGAGCGGCGATGGCCGCGCCCTCGGCCTGGCCCTGGGGCTCAGCAGCGGTGACGTTCTCGCCGGCAGGGCTGGCGAGTCCCGCGAAGGCGACCAACGCGCCGCAACGCTGCTCGGCGAGGCCGTGAACCAGGCCGCCTGGCTGGCTCGACAGGCCGGCGATGGCGTGATCCTGGCCGCTGAGCCTGTGCGCCGGCTGACCGGCTCCCTGTTTGAGCTGGTTGCCTGGCCCGCGGCGCAGCCCGAAGGCGCGGCCGCCTTCGCTGTCTACCAGGTGTTGGGGACACGGACCGGCGACGTGCCCCGTTGGCAGGCGCCAGGCTACCAGGCGCCGCTGATCGGCCGGGCGCACGAGCTGGAGGAGCTTCAGGACGCCTGGCGCCTGTGCCGCCAGGGCCGGGGACAGGTTGTCAGCGTCGTGGGCGAAGCCGGGTCCGGCAAGTCGCGGCTGCTCCACGAGTTCCGCCAGGGACTCGGCAGCGACGGCGTACGCTGGCTGGCCGCGGCCTGCCCATCCTCTTACGCCCCCGGCCCCTATGAGCTGGTGGCAGACCTCCTGCGCGGCCTGCTGGGGCTCGCACCCGCTCTCGATGGCCCGGACATGAACCGCCAATTACGCGAGGCCCTCGCGCGCGGGCTCGGGGCAGGCGCAATGGAAGCGGATCTGACGGAAGACGTCGCGATCTTGGGCGAAATCCTCGCGGTGCCCCTTCGCGGCTTGCCCCAGCTCCAAGTCGAGCCGCGGGCGCGGCAGCGCCGGGTCGTAAATCTGCTCGGCAAGCTGCTGGCGCGGCAGGTCGCCGAGATGCCGTTGATCGTGGCCCTGGACGATCTGCACTGGGCCGACGAGGCCAGCCTCGCGGTGCTCAACCAGATGGTAGGCGGTTTCGAACGGCTGCCTGTCCTGCTCGTGGCCCTGTTTCGTGCCGAGGCCGGCTGGCAGCCTCCCTGGTGGAACCGGCCAAGCCACCGCAGGCTGCGCCTGGATGCCTTGCCTGAAGATGAAGCGACCGCCCTGCTCTCCGCGCTGCTCGCTTCCGAAGGCCTGCCCGCTGACCTGACCCAGGCGATTCTCGATCGGGCCGGCGGGAACCCCTTCTTCCTCCGTGAGCTGGCGCTGGCGGTGCGGGAATTCGCGCCCCTGCCCGAGGCGGATGGTGCCCGGTCACATGCCCCCTTGCCCAGCACGGTGCAACGCCTCATCTTGACTCGCATCGACACCCTGCCGGAAGCCGCCCAGCGCGTGCTGCCGATGGCCGCGGTCGCCGGCGATCAGGTGGACGTCGCGGTGTTGGCCGCGGCCCTGGCCGAGACCGGCGGCGCCGCCGCGCTGGACGAGGGCCTGATGCAATTGGAGGCCCGCGAGTTCCTCTACCATCGTTTGGGCGAGCCGCGCTACCGCTTCACGCACGCCTTGCTCCGCGAAGTGGCCTACGATGCGCTCGCCGCCGACGCGCGGCCGCGCATCCATCTCTGCCTGGGACGGGCGCTGGAACGGGTATACGCGGGCCGCGAGGTCGAGACGCTCGATCTGCTGGCGCATCATTTCGACCGCAGCGATGACCGCCGCTCGGCCTTACGCTATTGCCTGTGGGCGGCCCGGCGCGCCGCCGATGCGTGGGCCAACACCATCGCGCTGAACTGGTTCGGCCGGACGCTGGCATGGATGAAGAGCTTCGCGGCCCAGCCACCCGACGAGGCCGAACAGGAGCGCGGCGCCACGCCGGACCAACTCCTCTGCTGGCGCGTCGAGGCCATTGAGGGGCAGGCCGGCGTACAAGCCGCGATCGGCCACCTGGATGAAGCGATCGCCGGCTATGCGCTTGCGCTGGAGCTGGTGGCAGGCTCGACGGTCTTCGCCGCCCCGCGACGGGCCGATTTGTACCGCAAACTGGCCATAGCGTCGCACGACCGGGGCGATTTCACCGCGGCCCAAGCGGCGTTGGAGCAAGGGCTGTCGGCCGTGGGCGAGCAAGTGTGCCTGGAGGCAGCCCGGCTCCACGTGTGGAGCGGGTTGCTGCACTTTCGTCGCGGCGAACTGGCCGAGGCGCTCGTGGCGTGCGGGCGCGGGATTGCCATCCTGGCGCAGGCGGGCAGCCCGCAGGATCTCGCCCAGGCCTACAACCTCCAGGGCCTCGTCTACCGCAACATGGGCAAGAGCGGGCAGGCCATCGAGGCGCACGAGCGGAGCATCGCCCTGTACGCGGCCGCTGGCGACAGCGCTGGCCTGGAACGGGCCACCAGCAACCTCGGCTGCGTCTACCAGGACCTGAGCCGGTGGCCCGAGGCATTGCGCCATTTCGAGCGCAGCGCGGAGCTGGCCGAGCGGACCGGCGAAGCATGGCGGCAGGCCGCCGCGGCCATCAACCTGGGCGAGATCTACCGCCGGCAGGGTGACCTGGCACGGGCAATCGCGGCCTACGAGCGCGCCCGGCAGATCGGTGACGAGTTCGGCTTCCCGGAGGTCATCGGCATGGCACAGATGGACCTGGGCGCATCCTACCTGAAGCAGGGCGAGCGCGCGCAGGCCGGGGAGCGCCTGGAGGCAGGGCTGGCCACGTTTCGCCTCATCGGGACCGACGTCTACCTGCCGGAGATCCTGCGCTACCAGGCCGAGTTTCAGCTCCTGGGCGGGCGTGCCGACGAAGCGCTGCTGCTGGCGCAACAGGCCGTGGATTGGGCGGTCAAGCTGGAGCGCCGCCCGGAGCTGGGGCAGGCGCACTGCATTTTGGGTCAGGTCTACCGCGCGCTGGAACGCCCTGCCGAAGCAGAAACCTCCTTGCGAGAGAGTCTGTCCATCCTCGACGCGCAGGGCAGCCCGTACGAGACAGCTTTGACCTTGATCGAGCTCGCCCGGTTGCAGGCGGCCCAGGCCGGTGAGGCGTCGCACGCGCAAGCCCCGGCCGCCTGCGACCGCGCCATCACCATATTCGATGAGTTGGGCGCGCGCCTCGACGCGGAACGGGCGCGCGAGCTCCGCCGGTTGCTCTGATCATTACCGCGTCGCGCACATTCAACCGCTGCACGGTAAGCGCCTGGCCACGCGCTGGCTGCCGGGCACCTGCCTGCGGCCCATCTACTACATCCGGGGAGGCACCATGTTCAGCCGAGTCTTCGTCATCATCATCTTGACCATTGTGATGCTGTTCCCTGGACCCGAAGTCCGGGCACGCGACATAGCGGAGGTCCGCACGCCACCTTCTAGCGCATACGGCCAGGCCTGGGGCGAATCTGAGCCCGTTAGATCGCAAGAACGTCTTGCGTCGTATCCCCTGGCCGAGCGCCGCCCCGCCAAGGCTGAGCGTCTGCTCGTGAAAGCGGCGGCAGCCTCCGCCGAGTTCGGCCGCGCGGAGCCAACGGCGCACATAGTCGGTCACACGACTCGCTATAGTGCCGAGCCTATCAGCACATCAGCTTACAGCCTCCCTGGCGCGACGGTCGCTATCTGCACGGTCACGACCCGCGCCGACAGTGGGCCGGGCAGCCTGCGGCAGTGCCTGTCACAAGCGGCAGCGAACGGGACGGTCCTCTTCGATCCCGCCATCTTCCCGCCGGCCGCCCCGATGACGATCACGCTGGCGTCGGCCTTGCCTTGGATCGAAACGGCGGGGCTGACGATCGACGGCAGCAACGCGGGAGTCGTGCTGGACGGGAGTCGCCTGACCGAAGGTGCGGGGCTGGTCGTTGATGGAGCGGACGGGGTGGTCATCCACGGTTTACAAATCCTCCACTTTGACTTCGGTATTGCGTTGATCGATGGGGCCCGCCATACGATCGTCGGCGGCGATCGTATGGCCCGGCAGGGGAACCTGATCAGCAGCAGCACATACTCCGGGGTGATCCTACAGGATAACGGCACCGCAAACAACCAGGTGGTAGGCAACTACATCGGAACTGATGCGACTGGCGCGAGGGCCTTGCCTAACGGAGAACATGGCGTAGCGATCGTGCTCGGCGCCAGCAGCAATACTGTGGGTGGAGAGTCAACAGGGTTGCGCAACCTGATCAGCGGCAACTCACGAGCCGGGATCATCATGGACGACGCCGGAACCAGTAGTAACCGGGTGATAGGCAACTACATCGGCACGGATGCGACAGGTGCCAACGCTCTAGCAAACAAGTGGGATGGAGTCGACATGGTTGGGGGGGCCACCAATAATGTTGTAGGCGGCGAGACACCGGGCGTCCGCAACCTGATCAGCGGCAACGGGGATTCCGGCGTCTGGCTGGAGGGCGCTTCGACCACGGGAAATCGCGTGCTGGGCAACATCATTGGCGCTGGTGCATCGGGCACAAACGCCCTGGGTAATGCCGGTGACGGCGTATTCATCGGCTTCGGCGCCAGCAACAACGTGGTGGGTGGAGACACGCCGGGCGCGCGCAACCTGATCAGCGGCAACGGCGGGGATGGCGTGAGACTGGAAAAGCCGGACACCATCAACAATCGCATCCAGGGCAATTTCATCGGCACAGACATAGCTGGCACCCGCCCCATCTCTAATACGGAAGACGGAGTGACGTTGTATCTCGGCGCGAGCAACAACATGGTGGGCGGGGACACGCCGGGCACGGGCAACCTGATCAGCGGCAACGGTCGGATCGGCGTCAACGTCAACAAGGACTGCTCGGGCAATCGCGTCCTGGGGAACACCATCGGCACGGACGCGAGCGGCACGGCGGCACTGGGCAACGGAGAGTCCGGAGTACTGATCGGTTTCGGCGCGCACGACAACGTGGTGGGCGGCGAAACGACCGCAGCGCGTAATCTGGTCAGCGGCAACGGCCTATTCGGTGTGCTCATCAAGGACGCGGGCACAACGGGCAACGGGGTGATGGGCAACATCATCGGTACGAATGCCTCGGGGACGCTTGCGGTGAGCAATGCCGCGGATGGCGTACTCATCGGTTTTGGTGCTCACAACAACACGATCGGCGGAGCGGCTTCCGGCGAGGGCAACCTGATCAGCGGCAACGGAGTTTCCGGCGTGTTGATCCGAGACGCGGGGACTGCGGGTAACCAGGTGTTGGGCAACATCATCGGCGCCGATGCGGCCGGCACACGCGCCCTAAGCAACGGCAACGACGGGATCACGATCATCAATGGCGCCGCCAGTAACGTGATCGGCGGGAGCGTACCGGGCGCTGGCAACCTCATCAGTGGCAACGGCGACCGGGGCATCACCATAGAGGGCCTGGGATCCGACGATAACCGGGTTCTGGGCAACACCATCGGCACGGACGCGACGGGCACGAAGTCCCTGGGCAACCCCGGAGGCGGCATCGTCATCAAGGCCGGCGCCAGCAATAATCTGGTGGGCGGAGATACGCCGGGCGCGCGCAATCTGATCAGTGGAAATGACGATGGGAACGATGAGACCGACGAGGCCGGCATCTGGATCGAGGACGCGAACACAGCCGGCAACCGGGTCGTGGGAAACTACATCGGCACCGATGTGACGGGCACAGGTGTCTTGAGCAATGGGGATACGGGCATCGGCCTGGGCCTGGGCGCGCACGATACCGTCATCGGCGGCGAAACGCCCGGTGCGGCCAACGTCATCAGCGGCAACGGCGGGCACGGGGTGGCGTTGCAGCAAGCCGGCACCGATGGCAACCGAATCACGGGCAACACCATTGGCCTGGACGCAACAGGCACGTACTCCATGACCAACGGCTACGAGGGTATCTTCATTGGCTTCGCGGCCAGCAACAACGTGGTCGGGGGGGGGAATGCCGGCGCGCGCAACCTGATTAACGGCGGCGTGTGGCTACAAAATCCTGGGACGACCGGCAACCGGGTGCTGGGCAACTACATCGGCACAGACTCGAAAGGCACGGCCGCGCCCGGTAACCACGGTCACGGCGTCGCTCTGATCGACGGCCCCAGCGGCAACGTGGTGGGCGGAGAAACGCCCACCGCGCGCAATCTGATCAGCGGCAATGCCGAGCACGGCGTTTTCATGCAGGGCGCCGGCACCACAGCCAACGAAGTCAAGGGTAACTACATCGGCACCGACGTTACGGGCGCGCTGCCGGTGGGCAACGGCGCTGCCGGCATCTCGATCATCTTCGGCGCCAATCGTAACCTGATCGGCGGGAACGAGGCGGGCGCGCGCAATCTCCTCAGCAGCAATGGTTGGTATGGGGTGCAGCTACAGGACCCTGGGACGTCCGGCAACCGGGTGCAGGGCAACTATATCGGTACGAACGCGAACGGCACGGCCAAAATCCCCAACGCGAAGGATGGGGTGGTCATCGGCAACGGCGCCAGCGACAACCTGGTCGGTGGAGAGACGCCGGGGGAACGCAATCTCATCAGTGGCAACGGCGAAATCGGCGTGAACTTGAGCAGAACTGCGACCTACGCAGGCGACGGTGCCACCGCCAATCGGGTGCTTGGCAACTACATCGGCACCGATGTGACCGGCACTCAGGCTATGGGCAACGGGCAGTTCGGGGTCCATATCGGCTTTGGCGCATACGACAACGTGGTGGGCGGCGAGAAGCCCGGTATGCGCAACATCATCAGCGGGAACGCGAGCGCCGGCGTTTTGATCAAAAGCCTTGGGACGACCGGCAACAGCGTGCTGGGCAACTACATCGGCACGGACGTGACCGGCACCCGCGCCATACCTAACGAGTTTCGTGGCGTCGCGATCCGCTTCGGCGCCAGCGGAAACGTCGTGGGCGGGGAGGCGCCGGGCGAGGGCAACCTGATCAGCGGCAACGCTGAGGCTGGTGTATGGATTCAGGATTACGGCACAACTCGCAACCGAGCGGTGGGCAACACCATCGGTGCCGACGCATCGGGCGCAGGCCCTCTGGGCAACCTGCAAGGCGGCGTCATGTTCTCCGATGGGAGCCAGGGGAACATTCTTGGGCCGAACAACTCGATTGTGTTCAATAACCTGGGGGGCGTGATCATCAGCGGTGAGACCACCCTGCACAACACGATCACACGCAACGTGATTCACCACAACGGCGGGCTCCCCATTGACTTCGTGGACTTGCCCCTGCCGATAGGCCCGCCGGCGCTCGATAAGTACGCGGATGCAAGTCATACGCTGACCGGCCTCGCGTGTCCGAGCTGCCGCGTAGAGATTTTCGCCAACCCCGATGCGCAACCGGCGGGCACGGTCTACCTGGCGGCGGCCATCGCAAACGCGGCTGGCGCGTTCACACTGACGCTGAGCAGCGCGCCGCCACTGCCGTTCTTGCACGCCACGACCACGGATCCGCAGGGAACCACGTCTGAGTTCTCGGTCGGCCTGAACACGGGTCAGGTGCGGGTCTATTTGCCGTCAGTGGTGAGGTAAATGCGCGCTTCCGGAGGTATCTATGGCTGCCAGGAGAATTACCGCAGAGGAGCGGAGTTTGCGACCAGGAGGGGCGGACGCTGTGCCTTCCTGGCTGCGCATCGCTACCGTCGTCCTCCTGATACTTGGCTTGGCGCCGTCTCCTGCCTTGGGCGACCACGGCCAGGCGCCGGCCGGCCGCAGCGTCATCGTCACCAGCGCGGCCGACGCCGGGCCCGGCACATTGCGCGCGGCGCTCGGCGCTGCCCGGGCGGACTATGTCGTCACCTTCGACCCCGTCGTTTTCCCCCCATCAACGCCGGTGACGATCTCCTTGCAGAGCGGCTTGCCCGCGATCACGGCCGGTCCGTTGACAATCGACGCCAGCAACGCAGGCGTGATCCTGGAGGGGAGCGGAGCCTCGTTCAGTTCCGGCCTGCGGATCAGCGGCGCTGACGGCGTGACGATCCGCGGGCTGCAAATCGTTCATTTTCCGCGCTATGGGATCGAGGTGTCGGGCGGTGCGCGGGATGCCGTCATCGGCGGCTCGCGTCACGTTGGCGCGGCGCGCTTGGGACAGGGCAACCTGATCAGCGGCAACCTGCAAGGTGGCATCCTTATTCAAGGCACCGGCACAACGGCCAACCGGATCCTGGGAAACATCATCGGCGCCGACCTGGCAGGCGTGCACCAGTTGCCGAACGGGGAGAACGGCGTGATCATCTCTGACGGTGCCAGCGGCAATGCAGTGGGTAGCGCAGCGCCGGGAGAAGGCAATCTGATCAGCGGCAACGGGCAGGCCGGCGTCCTCATCCAAACGAGCGGCACGTCCGCCAACCGCGTATTGGGTAATATCATCGGCGCCGACGCGACCGGCCGTGCCCCGCTCGGCAACCTGGGACATGGAATCATGGTTGCCGATGCGGACCACAACGTGATCGGCGAGGCCGGCGCAGGCAATCTCATCAGCGGCAATGCTCAGAGCGGTATCTGGATCCAGGAAAGCGGCGCAAAATACAACCAGGTCGCGGGCAACATCATCGGCGCCAACGCCGCGGGCACGGACAGTTTGCCGAACGGCGGGGATGGCATCCACCTCGGCGGCGCGAGCTGGAACGCGGTCGGCGGGACAGCCTACGGCGCGGCCAACCTGATCAGCGGCAACAAAGGCAGGGGCATCTACATCCAAAAGGCGGGCGCCACGGGCAACGCCGTAGTGGGGAATCTGATCGGTGTGGACGCCACGGGCCAGGTCGCGCTCGGGAACCGCCAGGAGGGGATCTTCATTCACGAGGGGAGTGCCGATAACGTGATCGGCGGACAAATGCCCGCAGAGCGTAACGTTATCAGCGGCAACGGCAGCAACGGCCTGGCGCTTGAATCGCCCGGCACTTCGGGGAACCAGGTGTTGGGCAACTACATCGGCACCGACGTCACTGGCAGCCACCCCGTCCCGAACGCCGCCGCGGGCGTCATGTTCCACGGTGGGCCCAGCGGCAATCTTATCGGCACAGATTCGGCCGGCAACCTGATCAGCGGCAACCTGGGGGACGGAATCCTGCTGTCAGGCGCGGAGTTTAGCGTGACCGGCAACCGGATCGCCGGCAACCGGATCGGGTCGGACGCGTCCGGCGCTCTGCCGCTGCCGAACAACGCCGGCATCAAGCTGGATGAGGCCGCGGACAACCTGATCGGCGGCGCCGATGCTGCGGCCGGCAACCTGATCGCGTTCAATCGCACGGTGGGACTGGAGGTATCGTCGAATTGCACCGACAACGTCTTCCGGAAAAATACGATCTCCAATCAAGGCGGCCTGGCGGCCCGGCTGGCCTTGGGGAATCCCCTGCTGGAAAACCGATTCTCGGCCAATGGGGAGAACGTCGTTCAGGTGACCGGCGGAACGCTGGCGGGCCGGGATGAGACGTGGACGCCGCAAGGGGATCTTGACACCTATCGCGTCGTCAGCAGCGACATTACCGTCTCGGCCGGCCGGACGTGGACGCTGGCGCCGGGCGTGAACGTGCAGTTCGACTTCAGCCGGGGCGCCCAGGTCGCCGGCACGCTGGTCGCCGAGGGCAGCGCAGCGCAGCCGATCCGCTTCACCAGCGCCGGACGTTTCGCCGCACCCGTGCCCGGAGACTGGAAAGGTCTCCAGTTCTCGGCCGGCAGCGCCGGTTCGCTGCGCTACGCCAGCATCGAGTTCGCCGCGAACGGCATCACACAGGATGGGGGCGAGCTCAACGTCATCTCCAGCACCATCGCCGCCAGCCGGGACAGCGGCATCCTGGCACGCGGCGGCAGCCTGGCGCTGGCCGGGAACTCCCTGGCCGGCAACGAGGTCCTGGCTATCGACAACCGCTCCGGCATCGCCATCGATGCATCCGGCTCGTGGTGGGGCAGCGCCAGCGGGCCGCGTACGCCCCAAAACTCGAATCCTGCTGGTGATGCGGTCAGCGCAAACGTCAACGTGCTGGGCTGGCTCACCGATCCCGGCCCAAAGGATGTCTGGTTGACCGCGCCGGTCCTGGTGCCCGGCGTCCACCACTTCA
>Ga0315276_10005977_pt1 | contig 11249 bp, 12 predicted proteins | sample YL17G05_0_MG_FD_204542 | JGI IMG/M metagenome (GOLD analysis project Ga0315276, IMG submission 204542) | Sediment microbial communities from Yellowstone Lake, YNP, Wyoming, USA - YL17G05_0 | ecosystem: Environmental > Aquatic > Freshwater > Lake > Sediment | place: USA: Wyoming | collected... | reverse complement strand
AAGGCAACCGCTATCACCAACAGCGAAAAGAATACCGAAGGCCCAACTTCCTTCAAGGCGTTCAGCCGAATGATATGAAAATCACCTTTACGACCGCCCGCCTCCCACAATTGCAGTTTCTTATAGGCATTTTCCACCTCCACAATAGCACCATCAACCAGCACGCCTATTGATATCGCAATCCCCGAAAGCGACATAATATTTGACGTCAGTCGCATACCGAACATCGGGATAAAAGACAGCACCACCGCAATCGGTATTGTAACTATCGGTATGATTGCCGAGGGGAAATGCCATAAAAATATCAGTATTACAAAACTGACAATAATCATTTCCTCGATAAGCTGATGTTTCAGCGTGTCAATGGCCCGATTGATAAGCTCCGAACGGTCGTATGTGGTGACCAGCTCGACGCCTTTTGGCAGCGACGGCTTTATCTCCTCGATTTTTGCTTTGACGCGATTTATCACGTTGAGCGCGTTTTCTCCCTGCCTCATAATGACAATGCCGCCGACCGTGTCACCCTCGCCGTCGAGGTCCGCTATCCCCCTGCGAATATCGGGGCCCAGCACAACATCGGCAACGTTCTTTATCAATATTGGCGTTCCCTGGCCGTCTGTCCCGATTACGGTGTTCTCTAAATCCTCCGGCGACTTGATGTACCCTTTGGCGCGAATCATATATTCGGTGCCGGACATTTCCAGCAGCCTGGCGCCGATGTCGTTGTTGCTTTGCCTTACGGCCTCAACAACCTTCGTAAGAGGAACATTATACGCAAGCAAAGCGTTGGGGTTTACGTTGACCTGATACTGTTTTTGAAAACCGCCGACCGTGGCGACCTCCGCGACGCCCGGCACACTTTGCAGCCAGTATCGCAGGTACCAGTCCTGAAAACTTCGCAAATCGGAAAGGTCATTTTGGCCGGTTTTATCCACCAGCGCATATTGATAAACCCATCCGACACTCGTGGCGTCGGGCCCGATTTCGGTTTGCACGCCCTGCGGCAGCCGGGCCGTAATCTTGCTCATATACTCAACTACCCGGCTGCGAGCCCAGTAAATATCGGTGCCGTCCTCGAAAATTATATAAACGTATGAAAAACCAAAATCCGAAAAGCCCCGGATTGCCTTGACTTTCGGGGCGCCGAGCATCGCCGTCACAATCGGATATGTAACCTGCTGGTCCACAATGTCGGGGGACCTGTCCCACTGCGAATATATTATCACCTGTGTGTCCGACAAATCAGGTATGGCGTCTAATGGTATTCTTTGTATGCAATACACCGCGCCGATTATCGCCGCTATTGCAAAGAATATGACGATAAACTTATTTCTGGCGGAAAACTCTATTATCCTGTGAATCATTTGCGAATCGCCGCTTTACTTGTTTGGTTCCGTCATTTGATTGAGAACCGAGTTCAATTTGGACTCCGAATCTATCAGGAAGTTGCCGGAAGTGACAACCTCTTCGTTCTCTGTCAGGCCTCGTAATACCTCATAATAATTCTGTGCTTTTACTCCGAGCGTTACGGCCCTCGACTCAAAATATCCGTTTGCATCGGAAACAAATACGATGTCCCGCGTTCCGGCGTGCATCACCGCCTCTTCAGGGACCGCGAGTTTCTCGCCGAGGTCATACTTTATTGCGACATTAGCGAACATCCAGAGCTTGAGCTTGTTATCCGTGTTATCCACCAAAGCTCTCGCCTTCAGTGTCCGCGTCTCGGATTCCAGTATCGGGGCAATCGAAATAATTTTCCCCTCAAACACCTCCCCGGGATATGCCGCCGTCTGCACCTCGACCGGTGTCCCGGTCTTGACCAGCCCCGCTTCGTATTCATAAATAGTTATATAAACCCAGATGTCCTTGTCCTGCTCGCTCGGCAGATACAAATTCTGATCGGGTCTGCCTTGTTTTGCCAGCTCGCCTATCTCCGCCTCACTCATACCCATCGCCAGCAGTTTTTGTTTCATCGACCCGATGAGCGACGCGGACTGTTCCTCTATATAATTCAAATTGCCCTTTTCTGTTACCAGGCTGCTTTTCATCGCCTGCAGATATTCCTGTTGTGCCGTGAACAGGGCGGGGTCGTATGCCACCCTGCCCACCGTCAGAATTTGACCTGACAACTTCCGCTTCTCAACCCTTCCTTTTTTAACCCCGATTAACTGCTGCTTTTCAGGATTGATTCGGACCCCTGAAAGTTTTGCCCCGGACGTTTGCTCTTCATATACCGGCACATAATCCATACCCATCGAGTCCTTCATCGGGACAGGCGAAGTAACCGCGGGGTTCATCGGATTGCGATAGAACAGTATTTTCTTCGATTTGCCTGACTCCATTTTCTGTTCGGCCTGCGTGGCAGTGACCCTCTTGACGAGCGACATGCCGCAGATAGCGCAGTCGCCGGGCTTGTCGGACGTGAAGTTCGGATGCATCGGGCAATAGTATAACTCCTTTGCCGCCTTTGTGGCAGGGCCCGAATGAACGTACCGACTTACCATAAAAATTCCGACAGCCGCCGCCAGAATGACAATAGCGATAAGCGTTTTGACTTTCATTTTTCAACTCCGTCCTGCGGCCTTTACTTTGCAAACTGCGGCAGCTTCGATATATACTTCTCCGGCTCTGCTTCGAATTTTCCCTTGCAGACGGGGCAGCAGAAGTAAACCTTCTTGCCCTTGTACTCGACAAAGACGTTTTTGTCGATTTTGTTGCCGTCCATTATGGGGCACGTTGTCTGCTCGCCTTCGGTTACTGCAGCTGCTGCTGGTTTGGGTTCCGCCGGGGACGAGGGCGCCTGCTGCTCTTTCTTCTTACACCCTGTCAGACTAAGACCGATTACTACAACTGTTGTTAACAATATTATTTTTCTGAGATTCATTTTTATCCTCTTTCAAAAATAGAAATACGTTTTGTTAAAACCGCCCTTTCAGACGGTCACTTTTGTATTGAATCAAGCTCCGTTCCTGCCAGCATCTCCAATTCCGCCAGCTTCTGCCGGTTGTCTGCCAGCGCGCGTTCGTATGACAGGTAATACTCCAGCAGCATCCGCTGCGCATCAATCAAACTCAAAAAGTCCACTATCCCGCTCCTGTACGCCGCCTCCGACGCATGCAGGAGTTCCTTTGCCTTCGGCATAAGCCTGTCACGGTACAATCGTATCTTTCTTGTGCTGTCCTGATACTCATAATACGTCTGCGCCGCCTTTGTCAAAAGAACGTTCTCCGCATCAGTCTTCTGCAGTTCAATGCTGGCCGCCATTGCCTGTGCCTGTCGCTGGCCGGCGCTATAGCTGTCCCGCCACAAAGGCAGGTTCATTGAAAACACCAATTGAACCCCGTCCCTGCCGCCTCTGTTATCCATATTCTCCCATCCCACTCCTACGCCTATGTCGGGATAGAAATTTTTCTTGGCAAGCTCAATTTTGCTTTTGGCGGCCATCGCTTCAAAATTCAAGCTCTCAAGCTCCGGATTTTTCTGAACCAGCAAAGTTACTAACTGCTCATAGCCCAGCGGTAAGACCTCGAATTGCTCTTGTTTGGGCCACGGCAGATTTGTATCCGCAGGCAGAGTCAACGCCGTCCTGAGTCTGCTTACCGTCGGCTCCCGCAACTGCCCCAGCCCCAGCAAAACATCCTCCATCTTTGCTATCTCCATCTGCGCCCGAATCACGTCCGGATGACCCGCTTCCGTCGTCATATGCTTGGTCCGCGCAACCTCTTCGAAATGCCTGAGTAATTCAAGATTCTCTGTCGCTATCTCAATGGCCCTGGCAAGATAAGCGAACTCATAAAATCCACCTTTCACTTCCTTGAATAAAGCAAGCTGGGCTCCTCTGTACCTTTGTTGCGCCGCCTCGGCGCTCCTGGCCGCCACTTTCGTCCTGGCGTCTATCTTGCCGAACCACGGAAATGTCTGCATCACGCCTACCGTTTGCTTCATCTGGAGGTCTGACTGCCGTGCCCAGTATCCGTACGTAAGTTGCGGGTCCGGCAGCGCTTTGGCCTGGGGGATTTCCTCCAAAGCCGCCTTCCACTGTTCGAACATAGCTTTCAAATTAGCGTTATTAAGCGATGCGTATTGCAGGTAATCTTCAAGTTTGACTAAATTATTCGCGTCACTTGGATGCTGTGAACCCCGGACATATGACGCAAACACAAATATGATAACCACCAAAATCAGGATGGTTTGTTGTTTCATATTTATACCTTTCGCAGGCAGAACTTAAACAGCTCACAAAACTCGCACCCATTTCGGAGTCGGCCCGTGCAGTTGTCCAGTATGCCAATCCTGCTGAGCGAGAAATCATATTTAACAGGATCGGCCGGCTCAATTCCAGCAAAATATCCCGTTATTTTCACCGCCGTTGATAAAGAAACCACTTTCTGGTCGTGAAATCCCAGTATCCTGCACAACCTGCCCATGTGCACGTCTATCGGCACAATCAACTTGGCTTTATCAATTGATTTCCATAAACCCACATCAACCTCATCGTCACGAACCATCCATCGCAGAAAGAGGTTCAGTCTTTTACAAGGGCTGCCTGCTGCCGGCCTGGGCAGCAAGTAACTCAAGCCTGTGGGGACATGCCCTTTATGAGCTTTAGCATACATACCCAAAAGCGAATCGCAGAAAATTGATAATGCGGCAATGATATTCTTATCGTCCGGCTTGTAGCCCTGAACAAAAAACTTCTCGATACTGCCATACTGTTTCAAAACTTTTTTCAATAATTCGAGCAAATCGGATATGTCATCTCCGGCGGTGAAGCGATGCTTGAAACTTTTCAGCTTCTTTCTTTTTTGTTTATCGAAGTTCACGACAAATTCGAAAGGGCCGGCCCCCATACGCCCCAACAGGTCGGTCAAGCTCTTTTGTATTTGCAGAACTCTGCCATAAGCAAGGCTTGAAGCTAAAAGCCCTGCTATTTCCATGTCCGCCCGTCTGGAATAGTTATACACAAACCGCAATGGGTCGGGTTTTATAAACTGACGATGGTTGTATTTGTCGTACAGTTTTTCAAGCACATTCTCGATTTGCACTTTTGACATTTTCAATTGGTTAAATTTCCGCGAGTTTCCGCCACTCTCGGCCGTCAGATTCAATAAGCTTATCGGCTTGAAGAAAGCTCTCGCTGCCGGCAGGGTATTCGTATGGCGATGAATCATCACTTAAAATAGGCTCCAATAACCGCCAGGCGGTCTCCACGCTGTCGTACCTGTCAAAAAGCGTCTGGTCGCCGAGCATAAAATCAAGAATCAGCCTCTGATAAGCCTCGGGCATATCAACAAGAAAGACGTCTCTGTAATTGAAATTCATATTGAGGGTGCTCATGCAAATCTTCGAACCAGGCCGTTTCGCCTGAAACCAAAGCGATATTCCTTCTTCGGGCTGTATCTGCAAAACGAGAACATTCGAAGGCATATCATCCAGGCCGACAGAAGCAAACATCGAACGAGGCGCCTGCTTGAAAGTGATAACAACTTCGGTATCTTTATGGGCGAGTCTCTTTCCTGTTCGCAGGTAGAAAGGGACGCCTTTCCACCGCTGGTTATCCACAAACAATTTTGCGGCAACGAAAGTTTCGGTTTTGGAATTCGGGTCCACGCCCGATTCTGCCCTGTAGCCGACGACCTCTCTGCCGTCAATCACCCCCGGGCCGTACTGACCACGCACAATCAAGTTGTTCGAGTCGCCGTGGTTAAAAGAGCGAATGGCGCGCAGAAGCTTGACCTTTTCATCACGGACGCAATCGGCATCGAATGAGGCCGGCGGCTCCATCGCGACAAGAGCGAGCATTTGAAGCATGTGATTTTGAAATATATCCCGAAGCGCACCGGCTTTATCGTAGAAGCTGCCGCGATGCTCAATGCCTATCGACTCGGCGATTGTAATCTGAATATGGTCGATATAATCGCGGTTCCAGACAGGTTCGAAAATAATGTTAGCGAAACGAAACATCAAAATGTTCTGCACGGTCTCTTTGCCAAGATAATGGTCGATGCGATATATCTGCGACTCGTTGAAACATCGGCTGATTTTCCCGTTCAGCTCGGCTGCGCTCTGCGAATCTCTGCCAAAGGGTTTCTCAACGATTAATCTGGCCCGCTGCATGGAATCGGACTGTCTGGCACAGGACAAAGTCGACCGGCCCAGATGTTCCACTATGGTGCTATACAGAAAAGGCGGAACGGCAAGATAGAAAATATGACAGACATCAACTTTGTGTTTTTTGTCCAGTTCGACGAGTCTGGCTTTGATACCTTCATAAAATGCGGCATCGGTGTAATCGCCGCTGGCGAAGTAGAGCTTTTCCGCGAAAGCATTCAAATCTTTCGCTGACGCACCGTTGTGAGTTTCCCGTATTGCCTGCTGTACGCTTTCTCGGAATTGCTCATCGGTGAATTTTTTCCGGCCGCAGCCTAACAGGTAAAACTTTTCATCAAGCAAATCCTGCGTGAAAAGATTGAAGATACTCGCAAACAGTTTTCTATTAGCAAGGTCACCAGAGGCGCCGAAAACGACCATCGCGTTCGGGGGCCCCGGCGTCTCGGCACAGATAATGTCCTGCCGGCTTAATGAAGGCTGAATTTTTTCCATAGCAACTGCCTTTCATAAGCTGAAAACATCAAGGCAAAGCTCAACGTCTTTTCAGCAGCAGGAATTTAATCTTCAACAGGTTCAAATTCGTCTTTGCCGGCGCCGCATTCCGGGCAGACCCAGTCGGCGGGCAGGTTTTTAAAAGCAGTACCTGCCTTCACTCCGTTATCGGGGTCGCCTATAGCAGGGTCGTACACATATCCGCATATAAGACATTTGTATTTTTTCATTTTTTCCTTTCCCTTCAATCCTGTCCTGATACAAAAGCTCCCTGGTTATTTCAAAGCCGTCATTTTCTGGTTTAAAACGGCAATATGACCAAGTTCTTCTTTTATGATGGCCTCGATTTTGTCTCTTCCTGCTCTGGGCGGGACTGACTCCTTCAGGCCGGTATAAAAAACAACCGAATTATTTTCAGCTTCAAGAGCTATCTTAAGAATATCTCCCAACTTTTCATTGCCTGTCAGACTTTCCGTCAGACTTTTTTTGCCTTCCCATCCATGTCCCTTGGCCATTGTTTGCAGGTACATCGCAGCCTCGTTATCCGGGTCGAAAACCGTCTCTTCCTTTTCCCTGTCGCCGAGTTGTTTTCTCATCTCCTGAAAAATCGCCAGGTGCCTGTCTTCCATACTGGCTAAATCAAGAAACATCTGCTTTGTTCCTTTGTCAGCAGCGTTCTTCGCCGCCTGGCGGTAAAACCCGGCGCCGTCTCTTTCGATTTTTTCTGCCATCTCGAAAATTTCATCGGCGTTAAATGTGATACTCATTTTTGCGCTCCTTGTGTTGCTGGTGGTGTAAAGACCCGCTGTCCCAATTCACGGTCGAGCATAAACATCCCGCCGGGCGCGTCTCCCATCATTTTCATCTGCTTAACTACTTTATCCGCGGAAGATTCCTCTTCTACCTGCTCGTTGACAAACCATTGCAGAAAAGTATTGGTTGCGTGGTCCTTTTCCTTGATGGCCAGGCTTACGAGGTCATGAATCAGACCCGTAACTTTTTGTTCGTGCTTGTATGTGGCCTCGAAAACCGCCGGCGGCGACTTCCATTCCGTCTCAGGAGCCGCGATGGATTTCAATAAAATCCTGCCTCCGCGCGCATCCACGAAGTCATAAATCTTCATCGCGTGCACCATCTCTTCCTGTACCTGAACCCTCATCCAGCTGGCAAAGCCGCTCAAATCGAGCGACCTGAAATACGACTCCATCGACAAATACAGATAAGCCGAATACATCTCAGCGTTAATCTGCTCATTCAGAGCTTTTTCCATGCTTTTACTTATCATTCGTTAAGACCTCCACAATCCGTGAACATTGCAAAATTCCCTTGCACTTACAGAGTCGGCCTTGACATTAAACACCGCCTCTGGCGCCGCCCCCGGCTTGAGGAATTGCCTGTACGCCTTGCCGTCAGCGAGCAGTTCGATCCACTCGATATAATGTTTCTCTTCCATCGGATGGGCGACGCTGCCGACCTTTACCTTGTAGCCACCGTCGATTTTTTCGATTACGGGTACATGTTTTTCCTTGCCCTGGTCGGCGGTCTTCTCGGCAAGATTTTCCATCGGCTGGCCGCAGCAGACTAATTCGCCGTCACCGCCGTGAAGCACTTCGACGATATTGCCGCAGACATTACATTTATAAATTTCAAGTTTCTTTGCCATAATATTTCCCCTTTATGTAAATTGATATTAAGCGATTCCGAGTTCCTTGTGTTTGGCTAATATTTTATCAGCAAGATTTTCAAGTGCCGTAAAATCACTATCTTTAGGATGGCCCTTTGCTATCACCGGCTCAATGATTTCCACTTTGAGGTTTGGAATTAACCCCGCGATTTGCTCGACCATTTTGCCGCCCCAGCCGAATGAGCCGATAATCGAAGCAAATTTGGTTTTGGGCCTGAGGGCATTTGCCAAAATCGCAGCGTATGCGACTTGTGGGTGCGCCGCCGCAAGAACCGTCGGAGAGCCAAGTACAATCGTAGCGGCATCGACAAGTGACATCGCCAGCTTGCCAATATCAGTTACGGTAAGGTTGAATTGCTTAACTGTAATGCCCCTTTCAATCAGGGCGTCCACAAAATGCTCGACCATTTTTCTTGTGCTGTCGTGCATCGATATATAAGGCAGCACCACTTCATTTTTCACATTGTCGCTGACCCAGTCTTTGTAAGCATCGATAATAAACTTCGGCTTATCATAGACGGGGCCGTGACTCGAAGCGATTATATCTATTTCAAGGCCCTTTATTTTTTCGAGATTGCCCTTTACGACCGTCCTGAAAGGCATCATTATCTCGGCGTAGTAACGCTTGGCCGACTCATACACAACGGCCTCGTCCTCGACGAACAAACTACTCGTCGCCAGGTGCGAGCCGAAGAAATCGCACGGGAAAAGTATCTTGTCTTCCTTAAGATAAGTCCCCATCGTCTCGGGCCAGTGCACCCACGGGATATAAATAAACTGCAAAGTTTTATCGCCCAGCGAAAGCGTCTCGCCGTCACTGACGGTAATAAATTTATCGTCGTCGATTTGCAATAAATCAATCAGCATCCCTTTGCACTTCGGGTTCGTAACCACCTTCGCATTGGGATAAAGCATCAATATATCAGGTATGCCGCCGGAGTGGTCCTGCTCAGCGTGGTGGGCGACGATGTAATCTATTTTGTTGGTCCCTGCCTTGACGAGATTATCTATCAGCACACTGGTCTTGGCAGGGTCAACTGTATCCAGCAGGGCGGTCTTTTCGCTGCCCTTGATTAAATATGCGTTATAACTTGTCCCGTCCGGCAGAGGAATCAGTTCATCAAACAGCCGTCTGTCCCAGTCGATTGCCCCAACCGCATAAACGTTTGGTTTTAGCTGCGTCATTTTTTCAATCCCTTTACCGCCTCCAGCGCCGCCTCGTAATTCGGCTCAGTCGCCACCTCATTTACTACCTGTATATACCTGATGGCCCCGGCTTTGTCCACAACGAACACCGCCCTCGCCAGCAGCCGCAGCTCCTTTATCAATACTCCATACGCATTGCCGAACGACGCATCACGATAATCAGAGAGCGTTTGAACATTCTTTACGCCCGCGGCCCCGCACCATCGTTTCTGAGCAAATGGCAGGTCCATACTAATCGCCAGAATCACAATGTCACTACCGAGCTTGCCCGCCTCTTCGTTGAACCTGCGGGTCTCGATATCACAAATGGATGTGTCAAGCGACGGCACCGAAGTTATTATGCACACCTTGCCCTTAAAAGACGACAGCTTCACCGCCGACATATCGTTGGCAACAACCTCAAAATCCGGCGCCGAGTCACCAACCTTGGCTTCTTTACCCACCAAAGTCAGGGGACTGCCCTTCATTGTTATTACGCCTTTTCGCTCCTTCATAGGCATTGTCTCCTAAGTTTTTTTAGTAGTTGACCGCTTCCAGCTCGAAGTACGCCTGCGGATGCGCACAAGCAGGACAGGTTTCCGGAGGCTGCGTCCCCTCATGTACATAACCGCAGTTTCTGCAAGTCCATCTGGTCGGCTTTTCACGCTTGAAGACGCGTCCCTCTTTTATGTTCTTCGCGAGAGCGACGTACCTGTCCTCATGGCGTTTTTCAGCGATTGCGATATTCCTGAAAACCTTGGCGATTTCACCGAAGCCCTCTTCTTCCGCCGTTTTGGCAAACTCCGGATACATCTGTGTATTCTCATAATGCTCACCTGCCGCCGCCGCTTTCAAATTCTCAATCGTCGTCCCGATAACGCCCGCCGGGAACGCCGCGGTAATTTCCACCTCGCCGCCAGTTAGAAACTTGAACTCGCGCTTGGCGTGCTCCTTTTCCTGATTGGCGGTCTCTTCGAAAATCGCTGCGATCTGCTCATAGCCTTCTTTTTTGGCCTGACTGGCGAAATACGTATAACGGTTCCTCGCCTGGGACTCGCCCGAAAAGGCGGTTAATAGATTCTTCTCGGTTTGGCTTCCTTTAAGCTCCATTGAAATCCTCTCTTTCTTAAATCACTGATTACACTGATTTATGTGGAACACCCCTAAGGGGGCTGATTACACAGATAATAAATAATAAACCTGTGGCGAGCAAGGTCGAACCGTCATAAATCAAAAATAAAAAGAAAAGTCGATAACTCTTTTGACTTCGCCGCATACGGCATTAAATAGTATTTAATCCTATTTGTCAAGAATTGTTCGAAGTGATTTTGTGATTTTTGCCCCGCCTTCGAATCGCACGTTTCAGGCAATTGCGCCGCGGCTTAAAAAAGCAGCTTGATAAGTCCGAATCGCTGATTATACTGATTAGAGTTGATTGCACTGATTTAATCATTGTAATCAGTGATACGCGCCCGTAGCTCAGTAGGATAGAGCGTCGGTTTCCTAAACCGAAGGTCACAGGTTCGAATCCCGTCGGGCGTAGTCTGCCCGTGCCTAATCCGAAAGCCCGCCGACCGGGCGTCTGTATTTAGCCCGTCATTTCACGGCGGAGCGCTGGTATGAGGAACGCTTATTTATTACGTTTTCTTATAATCAACGCACCGAGGCCGAGGAGTAAAAGAGTATAGCACGGAGTTATTTTACACCTATTAAATTTCTTAGTTCTGCTTTGAGTTCCTTTAATATGTTGGAAATTAAGCCGTTTTTTTTGAGAGAG
>Ga0315276_10005975_pt1 | contig 11251 bp, 8 predicted proteins | sample YL17G05_0_MG_FD_204542 | JGI IMG/M metagenome (GOLD analysis project Ga0315276, IMG submission 204542) | Sediment microbial communities from Yellowstone Lake, YNP, Wyoming, USA - YL17G05_0 | ecosystem: Environmental > Aquatic > Freshwater > Lake > Sediment | place: USA: Wyoming | collected... | reverse complement strand
AAACTTGCCCGCAATATAGGACAAACTAATTTATATGAGCCGTTGATTGTTCAGCCTTTCAAGCCCAAAAAAGGGTATTTTCAGATAATCAACGGTTATCATCGTGCGCGGGTTTTAATGAAACTCGGATACAGGAACGTTAATTGCGTTGTGTGGGACGTTGATAACGTCCAAACAGGCATATTCCTGGCAACACTGAATAGGCTCGGCGGTAAAGATGATTTGAATAAAAGGATAAATCTGTTAAGATGTTTGTCCAAAGAGATTGCCCCGGCCAATCTCGCGAAGGTTCTGCTGCAGACGGAAACGCAGATTAAAAGACTCTTGAGTATTAAAATAGAAGTGGGCAAGGCCGGCAAAAACCAAAAGCAGTCATTGAACTCGATGGTGTTTTTTGTAAACGATGTTCAAAAAGAAAAAATCGAGAAGGCGATTGCCTTGTTAAGCGAACAAGTAAAAGACGAAAAGTCAAAAGCTTCAAAAAACGCGGCTGCTTTAACTGTAATGGCTGAATATCTTATTGACCATCTTAAAAAATAATTCAATTTGGCCTGTGGCCTATGTGTCCCGTCTCGATACAAAACTGGATGATGTTACGGGCTAAAGGTGCTGCGTCGCTTGCGCCGTGCTTGCCGCCTTCGACCAATACCGCAATCGCTATCTTTTTGCCTGTGCTGTCCTCGGCAAAACCGCAGAACCACGCATTTTCCGGTTTTTGTGTCGACCCCGTCTTGCCATAAACATTTATACCCTGCTCGGCAAAGCCGGATGCGACGAATTCATTATACGCCGTTCCGCTTGGTTCGTTAACCACGGCGTACATCCCGTCATAAACGACCTTTAAAGTTTCGGCGGAGATTCCTAAATTTCGTCCCTCGTCCCTCGTCCCTCCTTTTTCGTCCCTCGTCTTTCGTCCGTCGTCGGGCGTTAGGAAAAGTCGAGGCTGTTTATATGCGCCTCCCCGTGCGATAGTCGCCATTGCATTTGCCGCCTGTAGCGGCGTGGCCCGCAGATTTCCCTGCCCTATGCCGAAGTGTCTCATTTCGCTCCTGTTAATTGACGGTAATTGCTCGACAGACGAGATGTCACCTGCCGGAGTCGTAGATATTTGACCTGCTGCCTGCCTCAAATCACGTACCTCACCCTCGGCTTGTCCGAGCGACGAGTCACCAGCGACGAGCGACGAAACACGGCCATAACCGAACTTGAACAGCCATTTTTGCAAAACCGGCGGGGCAATCCTGTCGCCAAGATGGGAAAAATAAATATTGCAGCTGCCTTTAATCGCGTTGCGGGCGTTGTTTTGCCACATATCATTGTGGCCGGACTGATATTGATTGTATATCCAGCAGTTCGGCCAGCCTTTCGGCGCCGGCTCGGCGGGGCAGGATATAACCTCATCTGCCGTGATTTTGCCGGACTCCAGACCCGCTGTTAGTATCAGCGGCTTTATGACCGAGCCGGGCGGGTACTGCTTGTTTATTGCCCGATTTCGCAAAGGCTCGTTAGGGTCATTGGCGATACTGCCGTAGTCGGACCTGATACGGTTCAGGTCGAAAGTAGGTGTCGAAACAAGTGCAAGAATATCTCCGCTTGCGACTTCGATTACAACTGCTGCCATCGGCGCCCGGCAGTTAGGATTGTATTCGCAGTTAGTTATATATTTCTCTGCTTTCTGCTGAAGTTCGATGTCTAATGTCAGCCGAATGTCCCTGCCGAACCGGGCTTTGGTTTCGTCTATCAGTTCCCGGTCTATGCCATAGATAATTTCACCCCGTTTGCCGCGAAGAATACTTTCGCACGCATACTCAACCCCGTCCTCTCGTCCGCAAACCTCGTCGTCAAGATACCTTGATAGTTTATCATCTGTGAAAAGCTGCTTGTCTGCTTCTTGTGTCGCTGGGCCTACCCAGCCTATTGTTTGGGCCGCTGCCGTGCCGAATGGATAGACACGTTCCGCCTTTGCCAGGATTTGAACGCCTTCGATCTCGGAAAACTCTACTTGGGCGGTAAAGATATCGTCATCGGTTTTTAACTCCGCCAGGGGCCAGCTCTTGTGCATCTCGGCGATATCGACTTTGTTGATAAGCCGAAGCCGCTCGGCCGAATTTGGTTCCTTTTTTTCGAAATCCGCTGTTGCTGCATAATCCGGAATGCTGACTATGTTTTTATACTCCCCGAAAACTTCCGAGTTAGGAAAATTGTTTCGCCACGCCTGAAACATTCGCTGGTTCCAGATAGTATCATTTATTTTTTGTATCTCGGCTTTTATCTTCGAAGGTTTGACCCTTCCGAATTGGGCACATTTATCGATTATCTCGTTCAAATCCGCCAGCCCGTCGTTAATCCTTTCCTGTGCTTTGGCTGTTGCTGTTTCTGCGTTGTCTTTGCCGGAGGCCGTTAAAAGCTTACATTCCCTGACACGCTCATCCATAAAACAGGTAAGGTCGTAATTTATATACAGTTGAAATTGCGGCTCATCGACAGCCAATACTTTGCCGTTCCTGTCGAGTATTTTGCCTCTGACCGTCTTAAATTGCCGAATATCGCTTTTTTGAAGCTTTAGTCTTGCGATTTTGTCCCGGTAGAACGAGCCGGAGAACAGTTGCATTTGTGCCAGCCGAAACACAAAAATAAACATAAAAATCAGGTTTAAGATTACGAAAATTTTAATTTGCTTACGATACATTGTACTTATTTCGCCTTTTGCTCGGATACGCCTCGCCGTTCACCGGACGCGAATTTAATGCCGCTCGTGGCGATGTGTTTTTATACGCATCCACCACGCTGTTGGCAAGAACAAAAACGGCCCCAATAAGCTCGAATATGCGGATGTCCAGAAGATAACTGCGTATACATTAGTCGCCGTTGGCTGGTCCTTGATAAGCGTTAAAAAATGCCCCGTCACGCCTATCAAAAGACCGCAGATAAATATCGCAAGTGACTGATATGGCATTTTTTTAATCGAGATGATTCCGCTCAGGTATGCCAGCAGCGTGCCGAAAAGACCGAAGCTGATTATTCGAGTCCCCATTGCCGAACCGATAATGTCGGCTGCGAATCCCACTGCGAAGGATGCTATGATTGCCTCCGGCTGGCTATAGTGGATAGCGAAGAAAACCATAAGGATTAACAGCAGATCCGGTTTGATGTTCAGTCGGCTGACAGCGATTATATCGGTCAGGCCTGCCTGCAGCACCGTAACTAAAGAAATAAGAACCGCAAACCGGAGCCATCGCATTTTGTGTCCTCAGCAAAAATCCTTCACTACTTTTGCGGGTTCATTATAATAACTGCCACGTCGTTTAGCGCCTGTATGTTGCAGGCCGGCTTGACGGTTATGTCCCATAGCAGTGGGTTCTCTTCACTCCTGCTGCATTGGGCCACTGTTCCTATGATTATAGTGGCGTCCAGCAGCCCAGGCTTTTTACACGCGTAAACGTTGTCGCCGATGTTGATTTTGTGCTTTATCGAGACTAATTGCACCTTCGCGGAATCCTTGCCGTCCCCATGCAGTACTGTTTTTAATTCTCCTATTTGTACTGCTGTGCTGGATGTGGTTTCTGTAACAAGCTCAATCTTAGAGGTGCGAGGCGAAATGTCGGATATGGTTCCGATGACGCTGTTGTCGCCGAGCACAAATTGACCTTTTTGCAGACCGTCGTTTTGGCCGCGGTTGATAACAAGCCCGTCGGCGGAAGCCGTAATTACCTCGGCAAGCATAAGCCCGGCGCCTTCCAATGAATGCCTGTTGCGCAGCCCCGATAGCTCTTCTGCCTTTTGACGCTCGCGATTAAGCTCCTCTGTAACATTTGCGAGATAATTTTGGAGCTGGTCGTATTTTCTCCGGCTGACTACGTCCGTAAGCTGGGGCTCCATGTGGGCCGAAAGGCTGATATTTCTGCCGATACTTAATGGCCATTGGAAAATACGCGCAAAACCGAATTGAAATTTACTTGTTAGATTCTGTGGCGCCAGCAAAAAGATAATCCCGCCTAACATAAGCCACGTGAATAACATTTTTTGAGATGGAGACTCCAGACGCCTTTTGTTGCGCTTAGGAACCCACAATTTGGTTTGCTGCCTTGCCATACTTGTTGGTCGCTTGTTTTTCTGATGGGATACCGCTGCACCCTCTGTCGCCCTGCGTAGTGCGAGTTGTTAATGTAGCTTTGAGTTCCCGTTTTGCGTTCCTTTCGCAAAACGGAACCCCTTTATTCCCAACTGTACTCGTTATGGTCCATCGTATCTTTCCACAGTTCCAGATTTTCCAGATATACGCTGGTACCACGGGCCACACAACTTAATGGGTCCTCTGCTCGTTCGACCTTTAGACCTGTTGCATTCGCCAGCACGATGTCCATTCCTCGCAGCAGTGATCCGCCGCCGCAGATACAAACCCCGTTGTCTATCAAATCGGCTGCCAGTTCAGGCTCAGCCTTTTCCAGTGTCCCCGTAACTGCGTCTATGATTGCTGCGATAGGTTCCCGCAGGGCCTCACGGATTTCCTCGCTTGTTACGACAATTTTTCTCGGCAGCCCCGAAATCGTATCCCTGCCGGCTACCTCCATCGTCAATTCTTCTTCCAGTGGGGAGGCGGAACCGATTTGTATCTTCACTTTTTCGGCTCTTGGCTCACCGATGAGTAAGTTGTAGGTTTTCTTGAGATGATTAATCACCGCCTCGTCCATATCGTCGCCGCCGACACGGATTGATTCGCAGGTCGCAATGTCCGCCAGGCTTATTATCGCTACTTCTGTTGTTCCGCCGCCAATATCGACAATCATCGAAGCAGTTGGGTCGGTGATGGGTAGCCCAGCACCTATGCCCGCCGCCATTGGCTCATTGACTAAATAAACTTTTCGCGCCCCTGCGCGTTCGGCGCTGTCTATGACTGCACGACGTTCCACCGCTGTTATTCCGCTTGGCACTGCTATCACCACTCGGGGCTTGATTAGACCGCCTCGGCCGTGGACTTTCCTGATAAAATAACTCAGCATCGCCTCGGTGATTTCGAAATCGCTGATTACTCCGTCTTTCATAGGTCGTATGGCCGTGATTGAGCCGGGTGTTTTGCCTAACATTTCACGCGCAACTAAACCTACTGCTTCACCGTTGTTTAAAACGATATTGGTGCCTTTGCGAACTGCGACTACGGAGGGTTCGTTGAGAACGATGCCTTTATCACGGACACAGACCAGCGTAGAACACGTGCCGAGGTCGATGCCCATATCTATACTAAACCAGCCTAAGATTGTATCCCAGAGCAATTTCGAGTCCCTTCTTGGTTCTTATTGACTATTAGTATATGTACATACTAAAGGCTGGTTTGTCAATAGTCAATCGCGGGCTACGGAATTTTTATTATTGTTCCGTATTGAATGTAGCACTTATATGCTACCAGTGCTGCGGTGGCCAGAACGGCAAAAAATGCTAATGCGAGGATAACCGTATAGAGATTATTGGACGTTACTGCTCTTGGTCCGTCAGGACTCATATTTCAACCTCATATAGTTTGTATAAGGGGTTACCTTAAAGATTACAAACAAGTTTATAAATTAGTGGATACGGCATCACCGATGTTTGGTTGCTGCTGCACAAGCTCCATTACGCCGACTGCCTGTTCCGTATCTGTATCTATGATAAGGATGTCGCAGAGAAATACTTCGCCGCGGGTCACATGGAATCTCATACCTTCCTTGACTCCGTCCGCCGTTCCTATCGATATCGTCGCCATCGAATTTTTCGAATCCACTGCTGTTATCAATCCTTGAAGGGCGATTTCACTTCCTGCAGTAGTTGTGGCAGGTCGGGCTGTATCTCCTCTTGGTGTCACCGGCGTTGTTCCCGCTGAAACTTTGCCGACGGGTTGTAGAAACTGGTCTGACTTACCTTGTAATTCCGCCTTCTCTTCCAGTAAGCGTTTATTTTCTGCTCCCAGGGTTTCTATTATTGCCATCTTCTCGACCAGCGTGGCCGTGGTTTCGTTCAGTTCTTTACGCTGACTGATTTGTTCTGCCTGAACTTTATTCAGTTCTTCAAGAGTGTTTTTCAATAGTTGTCCCTGCTTGTCGGTGGTTTGGTAGAAATCCTGTGTTATACTTGCCCAGCTGTTTACTTTTTGAAGCAGGGCGGCTTTCTCTCTTTCAGCGTTGTCGAAATTGGTTTGTAATTCGCTCTTTTGCGCTTTCAATGAGGTAATTTCATCGTTTAGTTTGTTTTCCGCCTGCTTTTTTTGCTCAATTTTCTCATTTATTTGCTTTGTTAAGTCCTCAGCCTTTTTGCTTAGGCTGTCATTATCGGTCCTTAGGTCGGTGTATTGCTGCCGGTAATTGTCAGCGTTGGCGACATAAGTTACCACAATACCGCAGAGGAAAATTGAGGCTAATGTCAACAAAACTATTAAAATCTTAGTAAGTGGACTCAAGACCAGACCCTTTCACTATTCTTCCTAAAATTACAACCTGTATCCATAGGTTATACATCGTGCTTTTATGCCGTGAAATTAACATAATGACCGAAAAAGGTCAAGTTATTTTTATGCCCTTCTTTGGCAAAGTCCTATAAAGATGGATAAAATGAGCAGAAATGGTTAACACCCGGGATTTACCCTGCGGGTTAGAGTGGGGTTTTCCCAGCGGCTTGGCTTTTCTTTGTGCACTGTATAACAGCCTTGGCGGCCGCAATACGCACACGCTTTGACTCATCTTTTAGCAGTTGCGGCAGGAATTGTGTCAGGCCTGGCGTGCCGATTTCTCCTATCGCCAGTGCCGCAAGCGTATTAATACGTTCGATTTCCTCTTTATCCATCTCCGCGGTGAGATTTTTCATAAAAACTTTAAGGACCTCCGCCTCACCCGTTGTCTCGCCGAGCATACCAAGCTGCTCCGCTGCTATCAGCCGAACCTCTGGCAAATCGTCGTCCAGCATGGTAATAAGAGCGTTCTTAGCTTCTGTCGTTCCCAGTGCCCCCATTGCCCTTACGCCCATAACCCGGTCCTCAGCATAAACACTTATAAGCATCGCCCACAACTTCGGATATATTCGTTCATCGCCCAGTCTTGCTATGGCCTCTGCCGCTTGGAATTTGACCTTGTTGTCCGAATCATTGTTGTGTAATACCCAGTACAAAACCTTCAGAGAGTTTTTATCGCCGCTTTTACCCAGCAGAAAAACAGCATTGGCCCTGATGGTTTGGTCATTGCTTGTTATTGCTTTGCGAACGAGCTCAAATTTGCTGCCGGCTCCGAATTTGCTCATCGCGTAGTCAGCCGCGATTCTCACGTTCTCATCTGTATCTTTCTGTAGTTGTTTTACCGATATTTTAGCAAAAGTGTATTCCATGTCCCCAACTGCCAAAACTGCTGCAAACCTGACCGGCACAAAATCGTCTTGCATCAATCGCTCTACTTTAGGCATCAGTTTGATTTGTTTCGTTGCTGCGATGACTTCGATGGTATTAGCTTTGATTAACGGGTCAGTGTCGGCTAAACCTTCCTGGATAATTCGGTTCGCTTCAGGTACGAGATCATCTATCGGGCCGCTGTGAACCGGAGCATGGCTATTCTGCAAAGATTCTTCGCATCCGAAAATAAACACTGCGCAAACAATAACTGCGTAAAACTTAACTGCCCTTGTATTCTTCATCATTATGCCTTTCTATTGTTTTTGGCCCTTTTCTAACAAGAAATCGACCTAACCCCGGCATTATCATTAGACAAACAAAGCAGGCCGCGCAACAAAAATCCAGCCATTGCCCGTTTCTGCTGAAAAAAGTGCTTCTCTTATCTATCGGCACTCTGTCAGCCAGCCAGCCGGGCATACCAGTCCTCGCCATCGCCCGATGCGGCAGAGACCCTGCGACATACCCGTTTCGTATTTGGCCGAGCGTATCGATTATACAGCTTATCCCCGTATTAACGCTCCGTACCACCGCGATCCGGTTCTCGACCGCCCTGAACACACAAATCGCTGCGTGCTGACTTAATTCCGTGCTCGCAGAAACCTTGCTATTTGAAAATCGCACGAACCATCCATCGTTGCTTATATTGACAAGCCAGTCAATAGTTTTCTTACCTTCTTTACCTCTCGCGAGTCTCCTCGCAATCGCGGGTATCGCGTCCTCATAACAAATCATCACGCTGAATTTATAAACCTGTCCTTCCTTACCTGCCATCTCGAAAACACTATATTCGCTCCCCGCGTCCAGCGTATAATCGTAGTCATAAGGAGTAAATTTCATCATTAGCTTAAAAACCAGCGGAAAGCTTTCCTTAAAGGGTATGTACTCCCCGAATGCGACTAAATGAATCTTGCTGTATTGTTCCCTCGCCTGTGTACCGTCGGGCCTGTACAGAAACGCGGTGTTATATCTTTTGGCTAAATAGACTTTCCCATCATCCCGTGTTTCTACCGTGCCTCCGTATGCCCCCGCAAGCACATACGCCGTATTTTTAGAATGTGCACGAAGAATATCGTCGAAAAGTCTGTCGCTTTCCGAAGGGGGCAAAACCCCCAGTATCCTCGGGTCCAGCATCGCCTGTACCATTGTCTCGGGCCAGACCACTAATTCCGCACCTGCTTTGGTGCTTGCGTTGCTGTTTTGCAGCAGCTCATCGAGTATTTCCTCCGAAGCCATATGCGATTTCTTTACCGATTGCGGAACGTTTGTTTGTACCGACGCGACCATAGGCCCTGCTTCGATACATTTCTCCGATTCGTTTATCCTGTATCGCCCGTAAATAATAGTCGCTGCCATTACGCCGCACACTAAACCGACTTTCAAAAAAATACCGATTTTGAAAATCTTTTTCTCCTCAGCCGCTATTATCAGTTCCGCCGCCATCCCGTTGACCATCGCTATCAAAAACGAGACCCCCGCTGCGCCGAATATGTCCGCTATTTGAATCAGCGTGATATTGGCGTATTGGCTGTGTGCCAGAAATCGCCAGAAGAATCCGCCCAGAAAAAGCCCCTGCAATCGCTCTGCCCCGACAATCAAAACCGGAACAGCCAGAACCAGCGGTATCTTTTTCTCCCTGCAATATCGCAGACAAACCACCAGCATCGGCCAAAGCAGTGCCGTATACATACAAAACGCAAACCACCCCGTAGGCGTTACAGGGTATATCCAGTACAGGTTCCCGAGCCAGTAGCAAAGCGAAACTACATACGCCGTAATAAGCAGGGGTTTGATTTTCACCTTTGGCCAGCACGCCATAATAAACGGCACCAGCGACACCCACGCCAGGGCCGACACATTAAATGGCGATTGTATCACCGTTAGCATCACCGCGCTGCCCGCAAGCGCAACCAAAACCAGCAAATATTTCTTCATCTCTGTGTTTCTCAACTAACTAAATCCCCCAAAACCGCCGCCACCTTCTCGGCGTTATAGCTTTTTCCGTTATCCATCCTGAAACTGAATTGTTTTGTAAAAAGTTCTAAAAGGTTTTTATCGTCCGCTATTTTCCTCACGGGTATTTCCATCTCGCCGGCCAGCCGTCTCAACTCGTCTAATTCAGCGGCACAAAAAAACAGGTTGTTGCGATTTTCCTCTTTTAATTCAGCCAAACGTTTCCTAGCGTTTTCCACATATTTCTTGGATATTTCCACACCGACGTAGTTTCTGCCCAATTGTTTCGCTGCCGCCAGAGTTGTCCCCGAACCGCTGAACGGGTCAAGCACGCAGTCGCCTGCGTTACTGCTTGCCGCTATAATTCTTTTCAGTAAATTCTCCGGCATCTGGCACGGATGCCACTCCTGCCGTTCCTTGAATGTCCCGCACACCCGCGAAAACTCTCCCCACACATCATCCGGCATCTTGCCCGCGGGATTGGCGCGCCGGTCGTTATAAATTAACTGCCGGTCCGATGGCACCCGCACCGCGTGCTCGTTAAAGGTAAAATCCTTCTTATCATGCACGAAGTAAAAAATATGCGTATGTGCTCTGGCGAATTTCTTTTTCGTCTGCTGCCCGAACGTATAATGCCATATTATCCAGTTCCGCATAAAAAGCCCAAGCTCGTCCGCCAAGACTTTCACGTTCGCCGCGTAATCATCGCCTATCGCTATATAAAATGAGCCTGTTGGCTTAAGGACTTTTTTACATACACTCATCCACTCTTTCGTCCAGCCGATGTAGTTTTTGCTTTTGACCTTGTCGTAGTACTTGTCGTACTTATACCCTATGTTAAAAGGCGGGTCTGCGAATATCAAATCCGCGAAAGGCTCGCTCACCTTGCCGAGTATCTCTATACAATCCCCGCAAATTATCCTGTTGAGTAGTTTGCTCATGCCCCCATTTTAGCGCACTGCGTAAGGATTGCAAGCGGGATTTGTTTCCACGGTTAGCCATGTAACACTTTGGCGGGGTTTGTTTAGCCGTCGCCTCGACGACGCCGTTTAGCCCCTCGGCCCGCCGAGGGGTTCTCCCCGGTACAATCCGAAAGCCCGCGGGCCTGCCCTGAGCATAGTCGAAGGGCTTGTCCGGCGGGTTAATATCCCTACAGCCCATTTCATAACCTCGAAAATAGCGGTTTTTGATACTGATAACGCGGCTCTGGGAGGTTATGAAATGGCTTCTACTTACTCTTGCTGCTCTCGGGCGCAAAAAAAATGCACCAACGCATTTAATGCGTTGGTGCATAACTATCAATAGTAATTCATTAGTTGTAAATTAGTGTTTCTTGCGAAGCAGAGTCAATCCGCCAAGACCAAGAAGGGTCATTGTCATCGGCTCAGGAACATTTACAATACGAAAATTGTCAAGATAGTAAACTCCACCTTCTGCCCAACCTGTATTATTCGCGGCGAGAACAATCTGCAGCCACCAACCACAGTCAACTACTGTGGGATAATCAAAAACAAGCGTCTGTACGTTGTCAGTGCGATCCCATTCACAGAGATGGTCAGCCATATATTGCTCACCAAGACTCCCGAACATAGCGCCACCGGCGCCGCCGCCCTGAACCGCCATTTTGAACCAACTGGCAGTGACAGTGCATGGGTCGTTGTCCTCTACCCAATACTGAGTGGGCCGCCAGACATCTATCCTGATCTGGGTATGTCCGCCGTTCGCCATCATCGCTGCCTTTGCTCCAGCATCACCACCTAAGTCACGGTACATGTCCCAATACAGTGGGGCGGGACCGATTGGCGTTACCATCAGGAGACTGGCATTGTCCAACGAATGATGGGTTGTGTCGCCGGGATACAGCCCCGGATTGCCCGCTGGTGTCCACGAAGTAGT
>Ga0315276_10005973_pt1 | contig 11252 bp, 12 predicted proteins | sample YL17G05_0_MG_FD_204542 | JGI IMG/M metagenome (GOLD analysis project Ga0315276, IMG submission 204542) | Sediment microbial communities from Yellowstone Lake, YNP, Wyoming, USA - YL17G05_0 | ecosystem: Environmental > Aquatic > Freshwater > Lake > Sediment | place: USA: Wyoming | collected... | reverse complement strand
CCGCGGTTGCTGAACGGAGCGTTATTTCTCCCACCCAGGTCCCGGCTGGTGTGCCGCTTGCTCCAGAAATCCTGGTCCCCCGTATGGGCGATACAATGCTCGAGCAGGCGATCATCCAGCCAGAGCAACTACAGCGGGCATTGGAGTATCAAAAGAAACGGGCGGAGGAGGGCCACCCGGTTTTGTTAGGACAGGCTTTGTTAGAATTGGGATTGGTGACACGTGAAGCTCTGGACCAGGTTATCACCGTCCAGATCTTGCAGCTGCAGAATGCTTTAAACGATTCTAACCGCCAGCTGGAGCAGCGCGTCCAGGAACGCACAGCGGATTTGCAACGCGCTCTGGAGCGTTTATCTGAGCTTACCCAGCTCAAATCGAATTTTATCGCCAATATTTCCCACGAGCTGCGCACTCCGTTGACGCACTTAAAAGGCTACCTGGATATTCTGGCGCATGCCGGTTTAGGGGCTATGAACCCGCAGCAGACGGATGTGCTGGCAATCCTGCAGCGGGCGGAGACCCGGCTTGAGCGGTTAATTGAAGATTTGATCCAGTTTTCGCTGGCTTCTCGGGGCGAGCTGAATATAAAATTGAGCTCCTTCCACCTGGCGGACATGATCCAGCTCACACTGGATCGCTCAGGTGACAAAGCTACGACCGGTGCTATAAACTTGAGCGTGAACCTGCCGCTTGATTTACCGCAGGTGCGAGCCGATGAGGAGAAGATCGGCTGGGTACTTTCACAGCTTGTGGATAATGCATTGAAGTTCACCCCCAAAGGCGGGCGGGTAGAAATCGGGGCGGTTTTGGAGAGCAGCCTGGTGACGGTGGCGGTGACTGATACCGGGATTGGCATCCCACAAGAGCGCCTGGAGGAAATCTTTGAACCCTTTCATCAGCTCGATGGCTCGGCGACCAGGCGGTTTGGCGGCACAGGATTGGGGCTGGCGATGGCCCAGCGCATTATCGAAGCGCATGGCTCCAAAATTAATGTAGAATCGATATTAGGACTAGGCAGCCTTTTTGAATTCTCTCTACCGGTGATGAAGGCAGAAACAGAACCCATTGAAGTGGCGGTTAACCACAATGCTTGAAGAAACCCCAACCCCTTCTGGCTCATTGCGCCCTCAAGAACTGGCCGCTATGTACGCTATCAGCCGGACGGTAGCCAGGGCAGTGGATACAGATACTGCCCTGGATGAGATTATACGGCTGGTCCGGCCGGTATTTATCTTTGATAATATGGTGCTCTACAAGCTGCGAGAGGATGCTTCTCTGGAACCGACATATGCGCGTGCGATTGGCCGCGGGCGTTTCCGGGAGGCGGATCTGGCATGGGGAGAATACACAGCCAATGAGGCTTACATCTCCGGGCAGCCCGCCATGCGGTTCGAAGAACTGGCCGGAGCGAATGAAGATCGCACCGGTGTTCGGAATTTCCTGGGGCTCCCATTGAACCAGGGGGAACAGATCATGGGGGTGTTGGTCTTCATCCGTTTTGGCGGCCCGGCTTTCACTCCAGACCAGGTGAGCCTGGCCGAGTTTATTGCCTCGCATGTGGCTCAGCTACTCAGCCGACGGCAGTTCGTAGAGAAGATTGCAAGCCTGGAAGCCCGGCGTCGGCTGGATAACCTGCAAGAAGACTTTATTGCTACCATTTCCCATGAGCTGTTGACCCCTTTAGGTTTTATTAAAGGCTACGCCACAACTTTGTTGCGCGAAGATACCAACTGGGACGACACCACACGCCGCGAATTCTTAACCATCATAGATGAGGAAGCTGACAGGCTGCGAGAATTGATCGATAACTTGATGGATTCGTCCCGTTTGCAGGCTGGCACCCTGCGAATGAGTCTCCAACCGGTGCGCCTGGAAGCGCTGCTTAAAGATATCTCACAGCGCGCCAAGACGCGCAACGAAAACCTGAATATTAGACTGATTCTGAATGCTGTTGGGCTGCAAATCCAGGCCGACCCGACCCGCCTTGCGCAAGTGTTCGACAACTTGCTCATCAACGCGGTCAAATATGCCCCTGACTCGCCAATCGAAATTACTCTGGACACGTTGGACAGCATGGCTCGGATCGCCGTTAAAGACTGCGGGCCCGGTATCCCCCCAGAACACTTGCAGAATATGTTCAAACGGTTTTTCCGGGTACCTGGGCGGACCACCTCCATCCGCGGCACGGGACTGGGCTTATATATTTGTCGCCAGATCGTTCAAGCCCACAGCGGTGAAATTACCGTTGATTCAATTCTCGGGCAGGGCACGACTTTTTTCATCTTACTGCCGTATGAGCAGACCAAACCCACATAATTCGACTGATCAGGAGATGGAACTATGAGCACTTGTATCTTAATCGTTGACGATGAGCCTCGCTACCTGCGCCTTATGGAAGCCAACCTCATCACGGAAGGGTATCAAGTTATAAAAGCCAGCAACGGCCAGGAAGCGGTAGATATGGTCGTCGAAAAGCATCCTGACCTGGTTTTCCTGGATATCATGATGCCGGTGCTGGATGGTTTTGCCGCCTGCGAGCGGATCCGCGAATTCTCTAACGTCCCCATCATCGTGGTAACCGCCCGGGGTAGCGAAGGGGACCGGGTACGCGGGTTGGATCTGGGCGCAGATGACTATATTGTCAAACCCTTTTCCGCCACCGAGCTGTTGGCCCGAGCGCGAGCGGTGCTACGCCGGGCTCAAAATTCCAGCAGCGCCTTCGAGCAATCCATTTTTACACATGGCAACCTGCGAATCGACTTTGCCCGCGCGGAGGTCTTCAAAGGCGATAAGATGATCTTCCTCTCAGCGACTGAATATCGCCTGTTGCTCCAATTTGCGCATAACATCGCCAGCGTGTTGACTTCGGAGCAGCTCTTAGTGGATGTGTGGGGACCGGAGTACCGGGATGACAAAGAGATCCTATGGGTGAGTATTTCACGTTTGCGCCAGAAACTGGAAGCTGATCCAAAGAACCCGCAACACATTGTCACTCGCTCAGGCCTGGGCTATACCATGCCCCCGATGTAATCCAGGGAATGGCGGCGTGGTGTTAACGGTAGCCTCGCGCTATTGATACCACCACTAATTACGATTTTCTGGGACGGGAGAGGAATTGGATATGACCATTAATCCATTAGCTTTGAAAATCAGGGCTAAGAAATTGGGGCTGCTGATACGGGATGCGCGCCAGTTCTCTGGTAAAAGTGTGGAAGATTGTGCCCGGACAATCGGGGTGACCGTTGCAGTTTTTGACGAATATGAATCTGGGGAGAAATCACCGTCTTTGCCTGAGGTGGAGGCGCTGGCGTATTACCTAAATGTGCCCTTGGACCATTTCTGGGGAGATAAGGCGCTTTCGCCTACCCTGGGTACAAAAAGCCAGCCTAAACTAGCCCAGGTAGTGGGCTTGCGCCAGCGTGTAATCGGGCTGATGATCCGCAAAGCTCGCCTGGAAACTGGCTTATCCCCTGAGACGCTGGCAGAGAAGGCTTCTTTAACCTCTGAGCGCCTTGAAGCTTATGAGCTAGGTGAAATTCCGATCCCTGAACCTGACCTGGAATTACTGTGCAGTATCTTGCACCGGCCTGTGAAGGACTTTTTTGACCAGCATGGAATGGTGGGCGTCTGGGCTAATGAGCAGCGCAATGTTCAAAGCTACCTGGCGCTTTCGCCTGAATTGCAGACGTTTGTTTCAAAGCCTGTCAACCGGCCGTATCTGGTGCTTGCCCAACGGCTGAGCGAGATGTCAGTAGAGAAACTGCGGGCGGTAGCGGAGGGGTTACTGGAGATCACTTATTAGAAATGGCTGAAACTCTCAACCCAAAACAGCTCGATAAGGAAGGCAAAGCAGCCTACCAGCGTGGCGATTTTTCGGCTGCGGCGCATGCGTTTCAAGCGGCCGCGCAGGGATTCGCTTCCACGGGGGATGTCTTGACCTCGGCGGAGATGTCGAACAATGTTAGCGTGGCGCTGCTGCAAGCTGGCGACGCTCCAGCCGCCCTGGAAGCCGTCGAAACAACGCCGGCTATCTTTGCCCAGGCTGGCGATGTGCGCCGCCAGGCGATGGCGCTCGGCAACCGGGCTGCCGCCCTGGAAGCCTTAAAGCGCTTTGACGAGGCAGCCCAGGCTTACGAGCAATCGGCGGAGCTATTCAAGCAGATTGGAGAGGACGGCCTGCGCACCAATGTGCTACAATCCCTATCCGCTCTACAGCTGCGCACAGGGAGCCAATTGCAGGCCCTGGCATCCATGCAAGCCGGGTTGGAGCTGATCGAGCGGCCCACCCCTCAGCAAAGCTTGCTTAAAAGGCTGTTGCGTGTTCCATTTCACATGCTTGGGAAGTAGTTTGATGAATGTTGGGGGAGAGTGAGCTCTTTTTCTCTTGTCCGTTTGCTACAATCATGCTATAAAGACACTGATGGTTGCATTATTACAGTTACCCGTTCGAACTGCCAAGCCAGATGACAGGCAGGCGCTGGCCAACCTGATCCACTTTGAAGTATACGTTCACCGGCATCTAGACTGGCGGCATCCCTTGGACTGGCTGGGATATCAGCCATATTTAATAGCCGAGCAAAACAACCAGGCCATCTCAACCCTGGCATGCCCTCCTGATCCTGCGCATGTAGCCTGGATCAGGTTATTCGCGGTTGGATCAGGTGTGCTGGTGGAGAAAGCTTGGAACTCGTTGTGGCAAACCGCTCACGACCAGCTAGTGGAGGAGGATGACCTGACCTGGGCCGCGGCGATTCCTCTTCAATCGTGGTTTGAAACACTCCTTAAAAAAAGCGGTTTTGTGTCGACCCACCACATTGTGATTTTGACCTGGGAACGCGGCAGGCTTCCGGCTGCAAGTGTACAGGACAATATCTTCATCCGCCCGATGATCTTTGACGATTTGCCGGCAGCGCACGTTATCGATGTGGCTTCCTTTGACCCACTCTGGCAGAACTCATTACCCACTCTGGAACTGGCCTTCCAACAATCTGCGGTGGCAACGGTTGCAGAAGACCAGGGTAAGTTGATCGGCTACCAGATCAGTACGGCCACAGTCATGGGGGGGCACCTGGCTCGGCTGGCGGTAGTCCCCCAACACCAGGGGCGCGGCATAGGGTATGAGCTGGTACGCGACTCGCTCTCCCAATTTGAACGGCGGGGCGCCCGCAGTGTCACAGTCAACACCCAGCAGAATAACCCGGCGTCTTTAACGCTCTACCAAAAGACCGGTTTCCACCGCACTGGCGAAGAATATCCGGTTTACCAATATGAGATTTAGGAGCGAATACCATGAAGCACTTTGAGACAAACTGGCAGGCGATCGACGGGCTGCAACTTTATGCTCAGGGATGGGAGCCCGAAGAAGAACCAGTGGCGGTGGTATGCCTGGTGCACGGATTAGGTGAGCACAGTGGGCGTTATGCTCACCTGGCTGCGTTCCTTAACCAGGCTGGTTATGCTGTGATGAGTTTCGACCTGCGTGGCCATGGCAAATCTGGCGGGCCGCGCGGTCACACACCCTCGTTCGAATCTTTTATGAACGATATTGACCTGCTCATGCAGACGGCGGTGGGACGCTATGCAGGCAAGCCGCGTTTTCTATACGGGCACAGCCTGGGAGGCATCCTGGTCTTGAATTATGCCCTGCGGCGGAAGCCCCAAGTGGCCGGGGTGATCGCCACCGGTGCTGGTTTGCGCACCGCTCTGGAGCAACAAACTGCAAAAGTTGCGTTTGCTAAAGCGATGGGGACAGTTTTACCGTCCCTGAGCATGCCTTCTGGCCTGGATGCCAGCATGATCTCGCGCGACCCTGAGGTCGTGCGGATTTACCAATCGGACCCTCTGGTGCATGACCGCGCGACGCTGGGTATGGCCAGGAATTTGATGCAGGCGATCCCGTGGGCTTTTGAGCATGCTTGCGAATTCGATGTACCATTGCTGTTGATGCACGGCACGGGCGACCAGATCGCTTTTACTAAGGGCAGCCAGGAGTTCGCAAATCTGGCGGCTTGCGATTGCACCTTGAAGTTATGGGATGGTCTTTATCATGAGATTCATAATGAGCCAGAAAAGGATCAAGTGTTTGCCTTCTTGCTGGAATGGATGGAGAAAGAACGTGGAGGGTGGAGCGTTAAGAATGGAGGGTGAAACACCCTGGACAAACTATGCCTATTATGGCACAATTTGGCGATATTTTTAGCAGCAAGGAGCAAACATGGATAAGAAACCGAGACGGGAAGCGAGCAAACGTCAGACGATGAGGGAGCAGCGCCTTAAAAAACAACACCAGCAGCGGCTTTTCGTGATCCTTGGTGTGGTCATTGTGGCATTATTGGTTGCAGGCTTTTTGATTATTCCACCTCTAATGGCGAAATCACAGCCGGTTGGCAGTATTGTCAGCATTACCCCAGTCGCTCGGCCGCAGGCCAATGGCACCGCGGCAGGCGACCCGAATGCGCCGGTGTTGGTAGAGGTCTATGAGGATTTTCAGTGTCCCATCTGTGACGAGTACACCAAGACGGTTGAAGCCCAGTTAATGAGCAACGAGATTGCCAGCGGTAAAGTACATTACGTCGAGCGCCAATTTCCGATCATTGACCGGGGCGCAGCCAACGGAGAGTCCCACCAGGCAGCCAACGCCAGCCTGTGCGCAGCCAACCAGGGCCGCTTTTGGGATTACCACGACATACTCTTCGCCAACCAAACCGGCGAAAACGTGGGAGATTTTACGGATAAGCGCCTGGTAGCCTTCGCCAACTCGGTGGGCCTGGACATGAACGGCTTTAATGCTTGCTTTAGCGCCAACCGCTTCAAAAGTACAATCGATGCGGACATCAACGCCGGCACAATTGCAGGCGTTAGTGGAACGCCCAGCGTCTTCGTAGACGGCAAGGAAGTCAGCCCGGGTCTGCTTCCCGCCTATGCAGATATCCAGAAGGCGATCACTGCAGCTCTGGCAGCCAAAGGGAAATAAATGCTTTTTGTTCCAATGGAGGCTGAGGAGCTTATTTAATTCCAAATGCCGCTAGAATTGCGATTATTAAAGGGACAACGACCAGCGCCGGTAGGAAATTCCCTACCCGAATAGGCTTGATCTCCAGCAGATTGCTGATGGCGATCCCAACCAGTAAAATTCCCCCCACGGCAGTCATCTCATTCGTCATCGCTGGGGTGATCACGGCTTGAGCCTGGGCAGCCAGCAAGCTCAGGCTGCCCTGGTAGACCAGGATGACCAGGCTTGAGAATAATACGCCCACGCCCAGGCTGGAAGCAAATGCCAGGGAGGCAAAGCCGTCCAGAACCGATTTAATCGCCAGCAAGCTGTAATCGCCGGTCAGGCCGTCCTGGATGGAGCCCAAGATAGCCAATGGGCCGATGCAATACACCAGCGAGGCGGTCAGAAATCCGCGGATAAAGCGGCTGCTCTTCTCCTCTGAAGAACCGTTTGTAAAGCGTATTTCCAGCCATGCGCCTAACCGGCGCAGCCCGTCTTCGATCCGCCACCACTCTCCCAGGATGCCCCCGATCAGTAAGCCGCCCAGAACGATGAGCGGCTGCTTCATTTTTACAGCCATTTGCACGCCGATGGCGGCTACAAACAAACCCAAGCCGGCGATCACGGTTTGGCGGACGCGCTCGGGCAAGCGCGCCCCAAACAGCAACCCTAATGCGCCGCCGACGAGGATGGCCGCTACGTTGATGAAAGTTCCGGTCATGATGAAACAACTTTGAGGAACATTTTGATTACGGTTCGGTCATAGAAAGACGTTATTAGCCGAAGCAATCCCAGCCCGTGCGAAAGAGATTGCTTCGTACGGCGCAACTGGGTTGCGCGGACCGTTCGTAACAAAAACCAGGAGTCAGCCTCTAGCCAGTGTGGGTTGATCGACGCCGCTAGTTTTGTTTTCCAGCAGCTCCAGGACAAAGCACAGGGAGGATAGGCGGTTCAAGTAGCGCAGCAGCTGAGTGTTTTCGATCTCATTTGTGTGCATCAAGTGCGCTACCTGGCGCTCGGCGCGCCGGACGACGGTACGGGCCATGTCCAGGGCTGCCCCGGCTGGCGAATCGCCCGGCACAATGAATTCTCCAGGGACCTCAACTCGAGCGCTTAGTTTGTCAATTTCGCCCTCCAACCAGGCCACGCGCTCCGCATCGATCACGCGGAAACGGGGCGCATTTTCAGGCGTGGCTGCGATCTCAGCCATCAGGTTATACAGATCGCGTTGTACCGCTAGAAGGAGAGACCCGGTTTCTTCCGTTTGGCTGGCTGCTCGGGCTACCCCAAGGGCGGCGGTGGCCTCATCTGCCGCGCCGACTGCTTCGGTGCGGGGATGGTACTTGGGGAGGCGTCCTTCTCCCAATTGCGAGGTATAACCATCATCTCCGGTTTGAGTGTAAAAACGGGCCATAATCGAATTATAACCTGCGTTTGTCCAAATTACGATGTATAATTGTCCCCAAGTAGGGGTAGAAGCAATTGGATAATGCCTGTCAGGTTACTGCCAACAGCACGTCCTGAGATTTCTAAGCAACATTCAAGGAGTGTTCCGATGCAAATCCGTTGTTTTCACTGTCATAAGCCATTTGCGCTCGGCAAAGATGCCATGCATGCCGCCCTCGATCAGTTAGAGGCGGAAGGGCTCAGCCATTATAACGCGGTCTGTCCTCATTGCCGCCGGAATAACCGGGTCTCGCGCGAAGAATTGATACGCGTCGCTCCGGAATGGAAGAAAGCTGTAGAGGAAGAGAAGTAAATGCCATCTACGCGCAGTTTTAGTTCGCCCGAGGAGCTGAAAGCCGCCCTGGGGAAAGAAAAATACATTGCCAGCGATGAAATTGCAACGGTTATGTATTTGAGCCAGCAATTGGGTAAGCCCTTGCTGACGGAAGGCCCCGCTGGGGTGGGGAAAACTGAGCTGGCTAAGGCGATTGCTTCTGCTACCGGGCGCGAGCTAATCCGCTTGCAGTGTTATGAAGGGCTGGACGAGACCAAAGCGTTGTATGAGTGGGAATATGCCAAGCAATTGCTATATACGCAGCTACTGAGAGATAAGCTGCAAGAGACGCTTTCTGGCACTGATTCTTTGACCGAAGCAGCTGACAGGTTGGCGAAGGAGGAGGACGTTTTCTTCTCCATGCGCTTCTTGCTGCAGCGCCCGTTGTTAAAGGCTATCCTCAGCAAGGAACCGACGGTATTGTTGATCGATGAAGTGGACCGCGCCGACGCCGAGTTCGAAGCCTTTTTACTGGAAGTGCTGAGCGATTTCCAGGTCAGTGTGCCGGAATTGGGCACGCTCAGCGCCGTGCACGTGCCGCTGGTGGTCCTCACCAGTAATAATACGCGCGAGTTGAGCGAAGCCATCAAACGGCGCTGTCTGTATTTGTTTATCGATTACCCATCTATCGAGCAGGAGATGGCAGTGGTGCGCTTGAAGGTGCCTGAGCTTTCGCCTAAGATGGCTCGCCAGGCAGTCGAGCTGGTGCACAGCCTGCGTTCGATGGACCTGCGCAAGTCGCCCAGCATCAGTGAGACCCTGGATTGGGCCAAGGCCCTGGTGGCTTTGAACGCCAAGCACCTGGACGCACAGACCTTGGGGACTACTTTGAACGTGCTGTTGAAGCACGAGAGTGACTTGAAGCGCGCTAAACATTGGATGCAGCGTCCCTCTGCGGGCGGTCGCCCGGGCGATCTGGATGACAATCAGTTGCCGCGCTGGCGGAATTAAATTATGGAAGAGCGTATTGTTAGGTTTATCTCGGCGCTGCGAGCGGCGGGCGTGCGCATCAGCCTGGCCGAAAGCGCCGACGCGTTTGCCGCTATCGATCATCTGGGCATCCAGAACCGCGACAATTTCCGGTTGAGCTTGCGCTCCACGATAGTTAAGGATGCAAAAAGCATCCCCGTTTTTGAAGAACTGTTCCCGCTATTCTTTGGCGACAGCGATATGCCTCCCATGATGGACCTGTCTCAGGATCTGACCCCGGAGGAAGCCAGCCTGCTGGCCCAGGCGCTGCGCCAGTTCAGCGAGCAAATACGCCAGATGCTGGAAAAACTATTAAAGGGCGAACAGCTCAGCCGTGATGAGCTGGAGCGACTGGGCAGGCTGGTAGGCCTGAACCAGGCGGATGACCTGCGCTATCGCGAGTGGATGGTTCAGCGAATGAAAAAGGCCTTGCGCTTTAAGGAGGTGCAGGAGGCGCTTAAGGAACTGGCCGAGCTGATGGCGCAAATGGGGATGGATAAGGAGCGCGTCGAGCAGATGCGCCAGCTCCTGCAAGCCAACCAGGCCGCCCTCGAAGACCAGCTGCGCCAATTCTCCGGGCAGCGCATTGCCGAGAACATGAGCGAGCAGCCCCCCGATAAAGGCGTGGATAACCTGCTTGACCGGCCATTTAGCTCGCTATCTGACCGGGACATGGACCGCCTGCGCAAGGAAGTGCAGCGCCTGGCGGCAGTCTTGCGCACACGCGTGGCGCTGCGCCAAAAGCGCGCCAAGAGCGGGCAATTGGACGCCAAGGCCACCGTGCGCGCCAACCTGAAGCACGGCAATGTGCCCATCGAGATCAAGCACCGCGAGCACAATTTAAAGCCGAAATTGGTGGTGATTTGCGATGTCAGCACGTCGATGCGTTCCTGCTCGGAACTCATGTTGAGCCTGATCTATGCCATGCAAGACCAGATCAGCAAGACGCACGCGTTTGCCTTCATCGATCACCTGAAGTACATTTCGCCGGACTTCGCCGGGAAAGACCCCAAAGAAGCCGTGACCCAGGTGCTGGAGCACATGCCCTCGGGCTATTACAACACCGATTTTGGCGGCTGCCTGGAGGACTTCGACCAGGATTACATGGGCACGGTGGACAGCCGCACGACTTTCCTGGTGGTGGGGGATGGGCGCAACAACTACAACGACCCGCGCCTGGATCTGTTTACCACTGTCGCCCGCCGCAGCCGGAGGACGATCTGGATCAACCCCGAAGCCCCCATGCTATGGGGCACAGGCGACAGCGACATGCTCAAGTACGCCCCGAACTGTGACGTGATCCTGCAAGCTAACACACTTTCCGAGCTGATCGGGGCGGTGGATAAGCTGCTCATGCCATAAAGACTCGCCAAGAATAGTCGTAATAAATTAAGATTCTAAGTTGATGCATTCTGGAGAAAAGATGTTAAGAATTCTCAGCCGCATCGAAATTGCTGAATGGATGATATTGTTGTTAAATATCTTTGGGCGAGGCTTAACAATTCTTAC
>Ga0315276_10005972_pt1 | contig 11252 bp, 11 predicted proteins | sample YL17G05_0_MG_FD_204542 | JGI IMG/M metagenome (GOLD analysis project Ga0315276, IMG submission 204542) | Sediment microbial communities from Yellowstone Lake, YNP, Wyoming, USA - YL17G05_0 | ecosystem: Environmental > Aquatic > Freshwater > Lake > Sediment | place: USA: Wyoming | collected... | reverse complement strand
TATCCCCCCTCTAATAAAAGGGTTATTTTCTCTCCAATAGTTACTCCAACAAGAACTATTTTCATCAACATCTACACACACATCTGGATTTGAATCACAAAAGTTTAATCCACTTTCAAGCACGCATCCTCCATTTAAACACCCATTAGGGCACTCCATCTCAATATCTTTTACAATCTGCTTTTCAGTTACCCAGTCATATTCACAGTAGTATTCTTTTAAAGTACTATCATCAATACATGTATCTGGCTCTCCAACAAGCACTTCTTCTCTTTCCACGAACTCAGGATTATAAGGATCAGGAGTATAAGATGTTTGATATGGCTGTCCTCTTCTCACTGAATTTACTCCATCATCAGTATCTCTCTCACATTCCAGAGGGCCAATTTCCTCACACTTGCCTGCTTCCCAAACGCATTCCAAGCCACAAGTGCCAGAATAACAAGAACTTTCTTCTAAATGTTCTGAACATCTTAAGTCAGAACATGGCTTGCACTGATTAGGCCAAATAGGAATGTTTGTAAAGTAACATCTTTCTTTCAAGCTCAAGCACTCTGCTTCACCACAAAAAAGCCCAAATAATCCGCAGCTTTCGCAGCTTCCTTCTTCAATGCAAAAAGACTGCATTATATCTCGATTCACTAATCCAGAACTGTTAATAATAGGGCAAACACTAGAAAGCTCTCCTGAATCTGCAAGCGCTCTTAAATAATTATCAATTTCTAATGCGAATTGATAATCTTGAGCATCTCCATATTGCGGAGTCACAACCATCGCTCTGTTATTCTTGACTCCTACAGCCAAAGAGTAATTATAATTTCCGTCTAACATATTTAGATTCTCTATTGGTTCCCCATAATAAAATTGAGTGCTTCGAGAAATCTGGTCTTGTATTTCGTAGGCAAATTTTTGCTCTTCATAAGAAGGATTATCACGAATAACAATATAAATGGGCTCTCGCTCTTGCTCATGCGCGCAATTATAAAAAGTATCTACTATAGAATCAGGAGGCCAATTAACTGCAATATAATCTTGTTCTAAATTTTCATAAACTTTCAAACTAGCCAGTTGTCCAGACCTTAAGGTAAGTGCGCCGCTTAAATTGGCATCCAACAAAACAACAATTTCTAACCCATCTGATTCTTTTAAAGTCACTTGCCTGCTACTAATGTTTATGCCTATCAGCCCCCAAATCTGCCCGCCATCACCAGACTGCGTTACAAAAAATTCTTTTTCAAGAACCTTCTCTCCTTCTCTTAAAACAACTCTTTCTCCTGCATTCTCTAATTCTTCTATTCTAACTCTGACTCCATTATCCAACCAATAACACCTATCTTCTTCACTAATAATGCCTGAAGGATATTTAGCTATGTAGTTCTCAATAAACTCTTCTAAATAATCGTCATCAAATTCAGAAGTATCCCAATTATTTAGTTTATTTAAAACAATTTTATTACCACTATGCCATGCAATAACATAATTTATTATAGTATCTGATTTTTTATAAAACAAATAAACATTATCTGTTCCTTCCCAAGCCACTATTTGATAATCATCTGCCCAAGGCTTATATTTATTTAAAATAAAATTTTCAAGTTCTTTACTGCTTAGTTCAGTTTCAGGAGTTTCAGGAGTTTCAGGAATTTCAACAATTGCTTCAACACTTTCAATGCCAGAAATATTTGGATAATAAATTGCTTTGTGAGATTCACAAAGAACATCATTTAAAACCTCACAATTATTGTTAACAATAGTGGAATTATATTTTAAAACATTGATATCTTTTTCAATTAAATAAGGTTCTACAGAATTATTTATACAAGCCCAGTCTTCACATCCATAAGGACACACAACAAATTTTATATCAAACATGCCATCTGAATTACAATAAGTTTCTTTTACATCCTCTTCTCCCCATCCAAATGCATTTTTGGTGCAAGAATCATATATTTTAGGTGAACCTTGGTCAAAAAAATTATGAACATAACCTTTAGTATTAGAGTTAATTCCTTCATCAGAATCACTGCATTCAATCTGAGCATAATCTTGTTTACAAGCTCCATATTCACATCCATACAAACAAAGAACAACATCATTTTCATACATATCTTCTTCATTACAAAAAACCTCACTTAAATGAACTCCCTTAGTTTCTGTGTATTGTAAATTCTCATTTAAACAAGCATCTTCCCCGCTTTCAGGCGCTTGAGGGCCGAATGTAGAATAAACTTTTCCTTTTGCATAATAGTTTTTTCCGCCATCAGAATCGTTGCATGTTGGAAGAATAATAGATTCATATTCATGTTTAATTTCTTCTTCAGTTAAAGTTCTATTCCAAATTTTAACTTCATCTATCGTGCCGTTGAAATACAAAGTAGAAGCTACTTCCTCTAGGTTTCCAACTCTCAAAGCAGAGTCGCTGTTATGGACGTTGCCTGAAAATGTGGTGGGAGCTCCTGCCTCGCCATCAACATAAACCACTATATTACTTCCGTTATAGACACCAACAGCATGATGCCAATTACCATCAGCATAATCAACTGCAGCCTTACTAAAAGTACTGGGACAGGGTTTAGAACCATCACTACTAACCCAAAACCTAATTTTTCCGTCAGTTCTTGTGTTAAGATTAAATTCCCTTTTTGTTGTTGTCGCGTCTTTGCCAACAATTGTTCTCTGGGCACTTTTATCAGTTGTCTTAAACCATGCCATTACTGTCAGCTTATTGCTCCAGTCAAATGAATGGCTGTCAGCCACACTAACATAATCATTTATTCCATCAAAACTCAATGCTCTGCCTCTTTTTCCACTAACAAAACTCCCCTTGTTATTTGTTCCATGATTTCCATTCCCGCTAGAATCTTCAGCATTATCTTCAAGCGCATAATAAGCTACAGGGCCTGACTTCTCCGAAGTTATACAAGTTCCATTTTCACATCTATTCTCACATATCTCTACATCTAACCAATTTTTATTATTGCACTCCTGAACTCCTTTAATAATTCCTCCTCTAAATACAGGTTTTTCAAAACACCTTTTTTCTCCTTCTATACATGTACACTCTCCATCTTTGCATCCTTGGTTAATTTCACAATAATTTGTAGTGTTCCATGCACTATTTTTGCATTCTTTAATAGAATATCTAAAATTTCCTGTCCTAGAAGGCATTAACTCGCACCTTTTTTCTCCTTCTTTGCAAACATAATCAGAGCTTCCTCCGGGCCCTGTCTTTAATTCTCCTTCTAACCCCTCTCCTTTTTCTCCAAAACCAAAAAAACTCTTAACAGATTTCCAAACATCAGAGAAGCTTAAAGCAGAAACTAAAGTTGTAGACAAAATCAAAACTATTACTATAGAAACTAAAATTAATGAAAATACTTTCACACTCTTTTTTTTCATAATTGTTACAGGAAAAAGATGTTAATAAAACTTTAGTTTTCTATTGTATTTCTTTTCTTTAGAGCTTTCTTATCCATAACTGCGTTATTTATAGCTCTCTTTTTCGCAGTTAGGGAGATAGAGAACTGAATAATGAATGAGACATAAACTACTCAGTTCTCTATATAATATACATTAAAAAACATAAATCTTTAAAAATTAAAAAAACAAGAAGAATTAATGAAAAAATTAATCTTGCACGCAAGAGAGTATGCTTATCCTAAAATAGATTTGCCAGATGAAATTTCTAATAACTATGATGTTAGAGTTACAGAAACTCTTCAAAGTTCTATTAATTTTACTAAACAAAATAAGGGAATAGAGGGAGTTGTTTTGGGGGTTATAATGGCGAGGAGTGACGTCTTTCCTGAAAAAATTGATGAAACATTTGAAAGAAAAAGGTATTTATTAGATGCGTTCATTACAAATTTAACAGATGGTTTTATAGCCAATGCTTATGCAGCATCCTCGCTTCTTTTTGAATCTCCTTATAAGGAATACGCACGCCCATATGATTTACTAGAAGAGTTTGGCGGCATGGAACTTTTTATGCACTTACTAGAAGATGGGTATGTTGGTAAAAAACCAGTTTTGTTTCTAACAGCCCAAGCAGATGAAAGAGGAGTAATTGGAAGAGATAGAGAGATACTTGTTCCTCAGTTACTAAACTTAAAAGTAGAAGCTATTAATCTAAATTCAGATGCCTCTAAAATAATAAACTGGTTCAATAAAAATCTTCCATTAGATGCCAATTAGACACTTCTGTTTAAAGTAATATTTTAAAGCCTGTTTCAGTGCCTTCTTTATCCCTTCTCCAGCTTCTCAATCAGCTTATCAATATCTATCTCCTGTGAATCAGAGACAAAAAATTCCAAATTATCATAAATCTGGCTTTTTCTAACTTGCCCTGAAAAAAACATCTCTTTTCCAAGCATTTCAACTCTCTTTTTTATAAATGCTTCTCCTTCTAACTCTTCTTTCTTCATAACTTTCTCGATTTGTTCTGAAAAGAATACTGCCCTTATAGTTTCACTTCCGTCATCTAAAACTAAGCTTAATAAAGCTCTTCTCTCTCCAGCAACTTTCCCATGCCCTTCACACTCTTGCAAGTCATTTAATTTCTTGCTGCAAGCAGGACATACGACAAAAAATCTTGGCTCAAACAGCTGAACAACTATCGCTCTAATTCCAGCGCCCTCGCCCTGTTTTAATTCAGAGATATTCTTCTCATAAAATATTTTTTCCGTTTTAACTTCCTGCAAAACCTCGTTAGAAAGTTTTATGTCTGAAAACCCTGTCAAATGCAGCTCATTATTCCTAATAGCAGCATTGCTTATCTCAACAATATCCTCTTGCTTCAATTTTCCTTGCTCAAATAAGGCAATATGATTTGTATCCCATAAAACAGTCCGAATATTGCCTGTTTCATCTGCTAAAACAAAACTGCAGATTTTTCCCTGCCTGTTGTTCTTGTTATACTCCCTTATGGAAGCAAGTTCCAAAATTTTCCCAATAACATTAACTTTTCTCATTCCAGAAAGAAGCTCAGAAACTTTCATTTTTTCTTTTTCAAATGAGATTCCAAGCTCAGAAGCAACTACTTGCGCAGCCCCTTCTTTCGAAATCAAGCCAGAAAGCTTTGCTCTCTTCGCCTCTATTCTCCTTTCAATGTCCTCAACAGGCAAGCCAGAACTTCGAGATATTCTTTCAACAAGCTGTGTATAATTTTGCATCATTTTTGCTCTTTTGTATAATGTTGCAAAATATTAAGGATATTTAAGTATTGTTGTAATGAAAAATATTAAAACTATTTAACGACGAGCTCATCCAAAGGAACTGTAAAATAAGATATCTTCATATCTCCTAAATCTTTAATGGCTACCAAGGCCCCTTTCTCCTCTTGGTCTATTTTTAAATAAAGTAACTTTATAAGCCCCTCATTTTCATTTAAAGGAATAACGTACTCTTTATCTGCAATACGCCAGTCTCTGTTTTTGCCTGGCCACTCTTTTCCATCTATAATTGCCACTAAACCAAGAACATGAGCGCCCTCAATTACTCTGAATGTTATCACATATTCGTCAGGACGCAACTCAATTACAGGCGTACCTTCTTCAGAACCATAATACTCACATTTCAGATATCGTTCAGGCATGTTTAAAAGGAATATATTTTATTTAAAAGCATTAGTATATTTTAGCATGTATTGTTAAGTTAAAGGGTGTTATCTTTCCTAAAAAAAATTTATTTCTTTTTCTTTAGAGCTTCTTTTAGTGCATTTTCAACATATTGGGAATATTCTATACTTTCATCAATACATCTATGTTGCACCTCTTTCCAAAGTTCAGGCTCTATCTTAACCGATATAGTTATCCTTTCTGCCATAGTAATAGGTATATTTAAGAGTATATAAATATATGTGTATAGAAGTATCTATATATTATAGTATAGATATATTTATATACTTAAAGTAATATGTATTACTATGGAAACAAAAGTAATATGCCCAGATTGTAAGGCAGAACATATCAAGAAAGACGGACATAGGCAGACCGAGAATAGAGGCAAAATTCAGAGATATAAATGCCTTGAATGTTCTCACAGGTTTATTCAAGATGATGGCTTTTTTAGAATGAGAAACAGCCCACAGAAAATAACTCAATCAATAGATTTATTCTATAGAGGGGCTTCTACAAGAGGGGTGCAAGGGCATTTAGCTATGTTCTACCCTCATAATGCCTCTAATGTTTCTGTTTATAATTGGGTTGTGAAATACAGCAAGATAATAAGCAAGTTCACAAACAAGCTAAAATTAAAAGTAGGCGAGGAAGCCCAGACAGACGAAATAGAATATCACAGAAGAAAATCACATAAATCTAAATTAGGCACAGAAAAGAATTTTTTTATTGATAGTGTAGACCCTGAAACTAAATTTATGCTATCTGCTGAATACATGAAAACAAGAAGTTCAAGAGATATTAAAGCCGTTATGATAAGAATAAAAGAAAGAACAGGCGAACAGATTAAAGTAATGACTACTGATGGTTGGAATGCTTACGAAAATACAATAAAGAAAGTTTTTGGTTATTCTCTTAAAGAAAAAAAGTTTAATGTTTTTCATAATAGAGTTGTTGTTTCAGATGAGCAGGGAAACTTTAATCATCCTATTGAAAGACTACACAACAACGCAAGAGCAAGGACAAAAAGTAATGCGTGGATTTCACGGGGGTATTAGTTCTGCTAATGCTATTATGAAAGGTTTTGAGATTTACTATAATTTCATAAATAAACATCAAGCTATAAACTGCTGTCCTTATGAATTGGCTACTGATTTGAAACTAAATAATCCGAATAAGTGGTTAGAGTTGATACAAAAAGCAAAAGCATATAAATAGGATATATCTTATTTATACTATACACACTATTAAAAAGATGAATGGGCAAAGGTATAAAAATGAAGAAAAGATTATTTGATTATGAAAAGAGGAATAAACCGAGAAAAGCTAAGTGTAACCATCAACAAACAAATTCTCAAAAAATTCAACGATTACTGCGAAGAAAATTCAACAAACAAATCTCAATTATTAGAGAAGCAAATAATAAAATTTTTAGAGGAGAAAGGAAAGTGACAAGTAAAAAAATGAGAACAACAGAAGTATTATCTTATCGCTTTATTCTGAATGAATTAGAAGCTCTTGGATGGGATATTAGAAATCCCCTATCAAGTTCTAATGGACAAGTCTATACTCAAAGACAATGTTTAGATGACCCAAGAATAAAAGAGCAATTAGAAGAAATGCACCCAGAAAATATTGTCAAGCTTTCTGAAGAAGAAATTTATACTATTGAAGCAAAGCGAGATAGAGATATGGTAGACATCGCATTAAAAGAGGCACAAGAAGATTATGCAGATAAAATAAATAACAGCAAGAAAATTAAATCCGTAATTATTTCTGGTGTTGGCGGGAATGAAATAGATGGTTATATTGTAAAAAGCAAATTCCTCGAAAAAGGGCATTGGAAAACAATTACTATCAACGGCAAGGAATTAACAGGTTTAGTTTCACCAGAAATAGCCAAAATGTTAGTAGAACAAGGAAAAGCGGACATAAAAGAAATACCTATTAATGAAAAAATCTTTTTAGAAACAGCAGAAAGAATAAATGGAATATTGCATGAAGGTGGAATAATCAAAGATTACAGGGCAAGAGTTATGGCTTGTCTTTTGTTAGCATTGGTAGAAGACACAAAACTAAATTTAAATGAAAGCCCAAGAATTTTAGTTAATTCAATAAATGCAAGAGTAAATTCTATCTTACAGAAAGAAGGTAAGCCAGAGTTTTATCAATTCATAGCTATTGACCTACCTTCTTCAACTGAAAATCATATTAGATTTAAGCAAGCAATAGTTCTAACAATCCAAGAATTACTAAACCTTAATATTCGTTCTGCTATGAATTCTGGCACAGATGTTTTAGGAAAATTCTATGAGGTTTTTTTGAAATATGGTAATGGGGCAAAAGAAATAGGCATTGTTCTAACTCCAAGACACATAACTAAATTTGCATGTGAAATTTTAGATGTTAATAAAAATGATTTTGTTTTAGACCCTTGTTGTGGCACGGGGGGTTTTCTTGTTTCCGCCTTTGACCATGTAAAAAAGAAAGCAAAAGAAGAAGAAATAGACATATTCAAACAAAATAATATCTTTGGAATTGAACAACAAGATGGGATAGTAGCTCTTGCTATTGTTAATATGATTTTCAGAGGAGATGGAAAGAATAACATTACTGAAGGGGATTGTTTCAAAAAATGGCTTAGTTTAAAAAGAAAAGAAGGCGTTAATACTGCAGAGTATTTAGAAAAAGATGAAGAAGACAGAATAACCCCAATAAGTAAAGTTTTAATGAACCCTCCATTTGCATTAAAGACAAGTGATGAGAAAGAGTTTAAGTTTATAGAACACGCATTAAAACAAATGAGGAATAATGGTATATTATTTTCTGTATTACCAACTTCAAACATGGTTAAATCTGGGCAATATTTTGACTGGAGAAAAGATAATCTATTAAGAGAAAATACTTTATTAGCCGTGATAACTTTTCCTAATGATTTATTTTATCCTATTGGTGTTGAAACTTGTGGAATAGTAATAAAAAAGGGTATCCCTCACCCAAGAGAACAAAAAGTATTATGGGTTAAAATAAGAAGCGATGGCTTTTTGAAAAGCAAAGGAAAAAGATTGCCCAATGAAAGGGCAAAAAATGAATTTGAACTTGTAAAAGAACTTATTTTAAAATTTGTTAAAAATCAAAATATTGATGTAGAAAATATAAAGGAATTTCAAAAAGCATGTGCTATTGATTTTGCAGATGCTAATTTAGAATTATTGCCAGAGGTTTATCTTGATGAGAAAAAGCCAACAGATATAGAACTTAAAAGAAGAATTGACCAAACAACAAGAGAAACAATATCTCTTATAGTTAAATTTCATAAGGTTGAAGATTTTAAGAAAGAAGTTGTAGCTAAAAATAAAACATTTTTCTCAAAATTAAAGAAAATCAATAAGCCAACACTAAAAGAAATTCCAATAACAGATTTATTTCAGACCCCAATAAAAACGGGGGATTATCATGTTAGTGGTATTTTAGATGATGGAGATATACCTCTTGTTTCTTGTGTTAGCGATAATGGTGGATTTGAAGGATTTTTTAGATTTGATGACCAAGAAACGATTTATAAGAATTTTATTACAATCGCTTCGGATGGTATGCCTTTAACTTCATTTTACCACTTTTATTCTTTTACAGCAAAGGATAATGTGCTTATATGCAAACCTAATAAAGTTTATAGATTTACAACTTTAATATTTATCACAACACAGCTTAATAGTTTAAGATGGCGTTTCTCTTATGGTAGAAAATGTTATGAGAATAAAGCACATAAAATTTATATCTATTTACCATTTAAAGATAATGAGATAGATGAGGATTATATAGAGAGCTTATTCAAGGAAACCGAAGGTTGGAAACTTTTAGAGAGATTAGTTAAATAACCTTATTTTTTTACTCTCTTTAGCACCCGTTAACTTAACAATACAATTTTAGCACAACATTTATAAATCTCTTTTATAAAAAGATAATATGGGAATGAATGCAGTTGAGGTTAAAGTTATGCCAGAAAGCATAGACACAGACTTGGAAAAAATTAAGCAGGAAATCCAGAAAAAGCTGAAAAAAGCTAAAAACATAAAAATAGAGGAAAAAGAAATTGCTTTTGGCTTAAAAGCTTTGCAGCTTTTAATCGCATGGCCTGACACCGAAGACACAGATGAAATTGAAAACCTGCTTAACACAATTGAAGGCGTTTCTTCCTGCCAAATCGAAGAAATTCGAAGGGCTTTTGGATAAATATAACCTTCTATTATAACAATTATTAAAAAGTAAATTAATTCTAAATTTAAATGGAATGTTCACAAAAGTACCTTATTGAAAGAGATATTCATGCTTCAACTGCTATGAGCATAAGCAATATTGTTGGTTGTATAAGCCAGGCTTATCCTGGAATTAAAATAGAAGTTAAAGACTCATTTGCTGGAAAAAGAATAGAACCAAGACAAATCCTTCAAATATTGAATTCTTCTCATAAATTTCAAAAAGATTCAGAAATAGAAGTAATTGTTTCAGGAGAGCTTCCTCAAGAGAAACTAGCAGAAGTTGCAGATTATATAGGTAAATTGTTTTCTAAAGATGCATAATTCTCCACAAAGCAAATAATTAAAAACTCATTTTTTCTATTTTTGTTATGGCATTAACAGAAGAACAAATTGCAAATATCAAGGAACAATTATTTAAGCAAATAGAGAAATTTCCAGAAGAACAGCAGGAAACAATAAGAGAACAAATAGAGGGAATGGATGCAGAACAGCTTGAGCAGTTTTTAGAGCAAAATAAACTAATGAAACAAGGCGGGGGAGGATGTATTTTTTGCTCAATTGTAAAAGAAGAAACTCCCTCTTATAAAATAGCTGAAAATAATGAAGCTATAGCTGTCCTTGACATAAATCCTATATCAAAGGGGCACTCTCTTATAATTCCAAAAGAGCATAAGCCTATAGATGAAATTCCTTCTGCTTTGCAATTTGCACATGAAGTAGCAAAAAAAATAAAAAAACTTCTTGCTGCAGATGACATAAAAACAGAATCTTCTACTGTTCAAGGGCACGGCATAATAAACATAATTCCATTATATAAAGACCAAAAACTTGAAAAAAAGAAAGCTTCTGAAGAAGAGCTGCAAGAGCTGCAGAAAAAACTAAAAGTAGAAGAAAAAAAGCCAGAAGAAAAACCCAAAAAACCAGAAAAACCCAAAAAAATAAGGCTTAAAGACTTACCAAAAGCCCCAAGAAGAATACCCTAAAAAATTAAAGAAAAATTGGGCTTTCTATTTTTATTATTAAATTTATAGTGGTTTAAAGAAAAACTTAAATATACAAAAAATATAAGATTGTATGAAAGTTATAGAAAAATTAAACATTGTTTCTAAGATAGCCTTGCTTTTTCTAATTTTCCCTTTCGTCTTAGTAAATCTTAAAGAATTTAATTATTCAACTTTAATGTTTATAATTCTTTTTTTGGTTGTTTTGTCTAGATTAATATTTTTTAAAGGTAAAAATATAAATTATCGTCATTTGCCTGCTTATTACGCTATAGGGATTATTTTTATTTTTTCGGCAGTTTTTGCTTCATTGGAACAATAGAAGACTGGGAACATATTCGTTCAATTCCCTTATTTGGAATAATAGCACTTATTGG
>Ga0315276_10005971_pt1 | contig 11253 bp, 8 predicted proteins | sample YL17G05_0_MG_FD_204542 | JGI IMG/M metagenome (GOLD analysis project Ga0315276, IMG submission 204542) | Sediment microbial communities from Yellowstone Lake, YNP, Wyoming, USA - YL17G05_0 | ecosystem: Environmental > Aquatic > Freshwater > Lake > Sediment | place: USA: Wyoming | collected... | reverse complement strand
CGGCGGGCATGTTTGGCGGTGGGGATTCCGTTCTGACGTCTGCCATCATCACCGAGGAACTGGCATGGGGTGATGGCGGCGTTGCCATTTCCATCTCCTCCAGCGGCCTCGCACTCGCCGCTATCGTAGCCATGGGCACTGAGGAGCAGAAGAAGTATTGGGTGCCAAAGTGCATGAGTACTGAGACTGACCTGCGCCTGGGCGCCTTCGGCCTTACTGAACCGGAGGCAGGCTCGGACGTCGTCGCGATGTCCACTACGGCCGTACGTGATGGCGACGACTACATCCTAAACGGCACTAAGCGGTTCATCACCAACGGCGGCATCGCCGACGTTACCGTCGTCTTTGCCACAGAGGACAAGAGCAAGCGATGGGGCGGTCTCTGCGCCTTCGCGATTGAGAAGGATACACCCGGTTTGTCTCAGGGCACGGTCTGGAAGAAGATGGGCATTCGTGCCTCTCACACTGCCGACGTTATCTTGGAGGACTGTCGTGTGCCTGCGGCCAACCGCCTCGGCCCTGAGCCGGGAGCACCGGCGGGTGCTGGTGGTGGCGGAGGCGGTGCCATTGGTGCGTTGGGCGCCCTCGACCGTACGCGTCCCATGGTCGGCTGCTTTGCCCTCGGTGTCGGCCGCGCCGCATACGAATACGCCCTCGACTACGCCAAGGAGAGGGTGCAGTTCGGCCACCCCATCATGACCAAGCAGGGGATCGCCTTCAAGCTGGCCGACATGGCGATCGAGCTTGACGCCGCTCGACTTCTGATCTGGCGCGCCAACTGGATGTCCCATTCCGGCATCCCCTTCCTGCGCGGTGAGGGAAGCATGGCCAAGTGTTTCCCCTCCGACGCGGCCATGCGGGCAACCGTCGAGGCTGTGCAGGTCTTGGGCGGCTATGGTTACGTCAGCGAGTTCCCGGTTGAGAAGTGGATGCGCGACGCGAAGATCTTCCAGATCTTTGAGGGGACGAACGAGATCCAGAAGGTCGTCATAGCGCGCGCGATCTCCGGTGGCATGAAGGTCTAGGGCCGCAGCATTTGGTCTGAGCAGAACGAGGAAGGAAGAGCTGTAGCGGTCTTACGCGCGAAAGCCTGGAGTGCATCTATCGACGTGGCTGAAGGTTCGCCTTCAGCCATTGTCTTAGAAGCTCCCGCAACTCCTGTCGGCGCTGACGTAGGCTGTGCTTTGCTCCCGGCAGAATGACCAGCTCCTTGGGCTCTCCCGCCCGCGAGTAGACATAACGCGAACAGTCGGGGGGTAGGCGTCTGTCCAGCTCCCCGTGTACGAGGAGGAGTGGTCGCGGGGAGACCTGCGGTGCAAGGCCTGTCCCTGCTGTCTGCGTGCTGAGGGTCACCACGGCGCTCACTTCGGGTGACAGCGCCGCTGCTGTTATCACAACGGCGCCCCCGAAGGAATGACCGACCAGCCCAATCCTTCCGGCGCCTTCGCGTCTGAGGAAGTCGACTCCCGCCAGCACGTCGTGGGTCCCCTCTTCGACGATGCCGGGCACGTCGCGGCGACGGAAGTCGAGTCGCAGTGATCCGATACCGTCTTCGATGAGGTCTTCGGCCAGAGTAGCGTAGATGGCGTTCGCCGGGCCATCGAAACCGCCGTCTGTGCCACCGACCCAGATGACGGCTCCGCCTCGGGGCGCGCCGCGATGGTATACGCAGGCGATGGGGCCTCGCTCCGTTTTGATGTATATCTGTTCGCCGCTACCCCGTATCACAGCTCGTTCCTCCGCGAGGCTGCGAGCGCTTGCTTTAGGCGTTCGCTTGGCCAATTATAGTTGCTGCCGACATCGCGTCTCAACCGCCGTATTGGATGGAGTCGGCGCAGCGAACATATAGCGTCGACTTGCGAAGAGGCATATAATGCGTGAAAAGCATTCGTAGTTAGGGGCAAAGCATGACAGATCGGGTCATGGTCTACATCGATGGGAGTAACGTCTACCACTCACTAAAGTCGATCTTCGGCTACACGAACTTGGACTTCGAGGCCTTCTGTAAGAAGCTCGCCCGCCGCCGCCAACTGGTGCGAGTTTATTACTACAATGCTCCCGTCGATCACACGAAGGAGCCGGAACGGTACAAAGACCAGCAGACCTTCTTCAACCGGATGCGGCGCATACCTTACGTTGAGGTTCGGTTGGGACGGCTGGTTTACCGGAACTGGCCCACCGAGCGTGCGTATGAGAAGGGCATTGACGTCAAGATAGCGACGGACATGGCGGTGCAGGCGTTCCATAACCTTTACGATGTGGCGGTGCTGGTTAGTGGTGACAACGACTTCGCCGATGCGCTTCAGGCAGTGAAGGACACGGGGCGGCATGTAGAGGTCGCGCTGTTCGGCGATACATGGTCATCGCAGCATCTGCGTGATGTCGCCGACAAGGCGATAAGGATCGACAAGAAGTTCTTGGTAGGCTGCTGGAAATAAAAGCCAACGGGTTGCGAAAAGCAACCCGTTGAGGCTCATCACCTGGGATTGCTGGGCATTCCCAGGGGGTTCAGCAGCGCTAATTATAGCATCCGATGGTTACATGTCAACCTCTCAGGCCGGTAAATGAGAGGTTGTTTTGAATTATCCTGTTTGGGGAGGGGGTTAGGATGAGGCTGGGCGCTCACGTCTCCACTCAGGGCGGCCTGGATAAGGCGATCGAGCGGGCCCAGGCGATGGGTGCCGAGACAATACAGATATTCGGCGCTGCGCCTCAGACCTGGCGGCGACGTGATGCTTCTGCGGAAGAGATTGCTGCTTTCCGCGAGAAGGCGGCAGCCGCCGATGTCAATCCCGTATTTCTTCACGCCGTCTACCTCATCAACCTCGCTGCCAGTGATCCTGTCAATCTCGAACGGGGCGTAGCCTCGCTCGTCGCCGACCTTGCGCTGTGCGCCCAGATCGACGCCAAGGGGAGCATCGTGCACATCGGCAGTCACAGAGGCGCGGGGCTAGACGCTGTCTTCCCACAGGTGGTCGCGGCGATCCGCAGGGTACTAGACAGCACGCCCCAGGAGACGTGGCTCGTCCTCGAGAACAGTGCGGGCATGGGGGGAAGCATCGGCGCTAAGTTCAGCGAGCTGGGCGCGGTGATGCGGGAGATCGGCAACGACCGGATCAAGGTGTGCCTCGACACGCAGCACGCCTTCGCGATGGGCTACGACGTCGCGACCGCGGATGGTCTCCAGGCGGCGCTGGACGAGTTCGAGCGTGAGATCGGACTGGATAGGCTCGTCGCTGTTCACGCTAACGATTCGAAGGTGCCGCTGGCGGGCGGGAGAGACCGTCACGAGAACATCGGCGAGGGAGCGATCGGGCGAGAGGGCTTCCGGGTGATAATGTCTCACCCTGTCTTCCGCGACTTGCCCTTCCTTCTGGAGATCCCCGGCTTCGACAACATGGGCCCCGACAAGAAGAACCTGGACATCCTCAAGGATATACGCGAAGAAGCGCTCGCGGGTTAGAGGCCGGCGAGGATTGTTCCCGCGACTGCCTGCCCACCGACCATCGTCCCAGCGATGCCGTGCCCGAAAACGGTGCCGGCGCCAGCCAGATAGAGCCCCTTGATCTCGGTGGCGAAGGGAAAGCGAGCTTCCCCTATCTGGTCGGGCGTGTACTCAAGGCCGTAGCTCGTTCCGCCGGTGGATAGGGTGAACCGCTCCTGTGTCAGGGGGGTAGCTGACTCCTGCCAGACGATGTCGCAAATGAACCCCGGCATGAGCCGCTCCACCTGGTGCAGCATGCGCTCCTCCATCTGCCGCTTCGGCGCCACATACGCGGGTGCATGGCGATAGCGCTTGCCCGAAGCCGGGCCCTCGTCCACCCCCCACGTTTGGGGGTCAGCAGGGGCGACGCTCATCAGTTGCAGGTTGGTGTAGCCTGCCGGCGCGATGTTGCGACTCTCGGGGTCTTTGCGGGAGGCGAGGGAGATGAAGACGGCCGGCTCGTCGGGGAGCCTGCCGGCGTAGCAGTCGGCGTACTGCTCCTCGATGTCATATGCGGTGGCCAGCATGTAGTTTGTGTTGGGGATACCCAGTTCCAGGGGGTCACGCTTCATCGCTAGGTAGATAACGAACAGGGGGAGCGCCATCCGGGTGCCTTCTGCCTTTTCTACCAGACTTTTGCTCAGGTGCTCGCGCCCCACCATTTCGAGGAGGGTCCGTTTGGCGTCGGCGTTGGAGATGATGGTCTTGGCGCGAAGGACTTCGCCGCTGGCAAGCTCGACACCACAAGCGGCGCCATTCTCGACGAGTATCTTGCGAACGCGCGACCGGAGGCGGACTTCGCCGCCATTCTTTTCGATAACGCCCACCAACGCGTCGACGAGAGCTCTTCCACCGCCGCGGATGAAATAACCACCCGAGCTGATGTAGTGCTCTTGAAGGCCGGCGTGCAGCGACGCTGCTACCCGCGAGGGGGGGCAGGCATAAGTGCCGGTCAAGCTGGCGAGCACGCAGCGGAGACGCAGGCTGCACTCCAAGGTGGAGAAGACATCCTCCAGCGTGCAGGCGCTGACCGGCTTGCCCAGCCTTCGTTCCAGATCCAGCGGCTCGGGGGTCGGAGCTCCACCTGGTGCGGTGGTTAGCCAATGAACGAACTCTAGGTAGCGGTCGATGGCAGGCGTCTCTTGGGGAAAGGCCTCGTGCAGGCGCCGGCGGTAGAGCTCCCAGCCGGCGGGAACGCGGAACCGAAAGTCGGGGAAGAGGAGGGTGTCGAAGCCGTCGGGATCCATGGGTAGGAATTCGATCTCCTCGTCGATGCCGAGGTTCTGCAGCAGGGTAGGGAAGAGGCCGCCCTGGTTGCAGCCCCCGATGTAGTGCAACCCGACGTCGAAGTCGAACATCTTCTTGCGGCGGAAGGTCTGGGCGTTACCGCCGGGGAGGAAGTGGTGCTCGAGCACCAGAGGCTTCAGCCCGGCCTGGCTCAGCCGGGCAGCCGCCGAGAGGCCGCCTATGCCGGAGCCGATGATGATGACTTGATGCTCCTGGTTCATGCCTCGACCTCGCAATCTCTGACTCGCCACGGATGGGGATTGTCGCGGCGATTATATCATTCGCCGACGGCGGCGCATATTGCGATGAGGGGCGCGGCGCTATCTCATGTCTTGGGACGTGCGGCAGTCTTTCCGCTTGTGATAGTATTGGTGCACCTTGTCCAGAAGGGCCCGGCCGGCCGGCTGAGCCCAAGCTACTCCATCTCTTCAGAGGGATAGAAGGCCATCCCAAGACGATCATGGCTGTCGACGATACAGAAAAGCAAGGCATAGCCCGTCAGCTTCTTGGCAATCGGCGGATCTGGCTCCAGCTCGGGCTCACTGCTGCCTTTGTGGGTGTGCTGGCCTGGCGTGTGAATATCGGCGATGCCGTTCGTACCTTCAGTCAGGTGGGCTATGGCTGGGTGGTTCCGGCGCTTGTCATCTTTAGCCTCTCCAAGCTGATCCACTCCTATCGATGGCAACTGACACTGGAGAAGACGGAACAGGCGCCGGTGGCCGAGCTATTCGGCATCTATCTCGTCTCTAACATGACCAACAGTGCGGTGCCATTGCGTCTCGGCGACCTTCTACGGGTTCAGATACCGGCGAAACGCTTCGGCATCCCTCGCGCCGAGCTGACAGCTTCCGTCTTTGTGGTGGAGACGGTCCTCGATGGCTTCACGTTCCTCGTTCTGATCGTCGCGGTTGTGAGTTTCTTGGATCTTCCGGGGCTGTCGACGGGGCTTCTTTGGGGGGTGTGTGTCGGCGCTGCTGTCGGCTTTGTCCTCGCCTTGGCAGCCGCCCGTTTTCGCCCGCCAGCCAACCTGGCGGAGAAGCGATGGCTGCGGCTGTTCTCCGAGGACATCCGCCGTAATATCGCGCGCATCGTGCCGCAGTTCTTGGACGGCATGGAGGCGATGCGCGACCCGCGGCGGATGGTCCGCGCCATCGCGGTTTCCTTCCCCGCCTGGCTGGTGGAGGCGGTCATGTTCTGGTTATTCGGCCTGGCCTTCGGGCTGGATTTGGCCCCGCACAAATACATCATCATCATGATCACGGCCAACCTCGTTGTCGCAGTGCCGATAACACCCTGGAACATCGGGACCTATGAGGTCGCCCTTCAGGAGGTGATCAGTGCGCTGGGGGTCGATAGGTCGCTGGCGGCGGGCTATGCCATTGGGATCCACATCTTCTCGATTATGTGGATCACCTTCACCGGCCTCGTCTCTGTGTGGCTGCTGAAGCTGAGTCTGCGGGACGTGTTCTTCATGGGGAAAGGCGCGGCGGCGGAGGCTGAGAGTGGGTAGGGGGCGCTAGTAGAGGACCTGCTCGGCGACAAGGTCGGCAATCTCTTCGTCATCCATTCCGAGAATCTCTTTGCACACGTAGTAGGTGTGCTCGCCCAGGCAGGGGGCGGGTGAGCGCAGGTACCCCGGTGTCTTGGAGAGGCGGAAGGCGGGGCCGTCATAGGCGGTGCGTCCGGCCTCAGGGTGATCTAAGTAGACATAATACCCGCGGGCTTTGAGATGGGGATCGTTCTCCAAGACATCCTGCGCAGTTTGAATGGCTCCGGCGGGGACGCCTGCCGCCTGCAGGATCTCCATCACCTCGGGCGCGCTCTTGTCTTTGGTCCACTCGCCGATCCGTTGCTCCAGTTCGTCCTCGTGCTGCTTACGTCCCAACAGCGTGGAGAACTTTTCATCGCGGCACCAGTCGGGGTCGCCCATTGCTGTGCAGAGCGCCTGCCATTCCTCATCGTTTAAGACGGCGATAGCGCACCAGCGGTCGTCGCCGGGCGCGACTTCATCGGTCGGACGCTCTTCCCCCGGCCACAGAGGGCGTTCGACGGGAAGACAAGGAAAGGCTCCGTGAGGAGAGGCATAAGGGACCCGATTCCCTTGTCGTTCCTCTACTCTGCCGTTGACGGTGTAGTCGAGGAGGGCGCCTCCCAGGGCTGAGACCGACGACTCGATCTGGGCCAGCTCGATGCGCTGTCCCTGTCCCGTCTTGTGGCGGTGGCGCAGAGCGGCCAGTATCGCGATAAGTGTGTGGCCGGCGTTGACGACATAGTCCGGGTAGTTGGTGCCAAGGCCGACCGGCTCGCGGTGAGAGAATCCGGTGAGGTGGTTGAAGCCGGCGATCGGGCAGAGCACGGCACCGAACCCCAGGTAGTCGCGCCGGGGGCCGTCCATGCCCTGCATGGGGGCGTAAGCGGCGACTATGTCGGGCTTCACTCGCGCTAGTTCGTCGTAGGTGAGGCCCCAGCGCTCGACGACGCGGGGGGTGAAGTTGGTGATGAAGATGTCGGCCCAGCGTACTAGACGGTAGGCTATCTCCTTCCCCTTCGGGAGATTCAGGTTCAGGGAGAACGACAACTTGCCGGCGTTGTAGTTATTGAACCAGCCGCTGACGTTGTAGCTGTTCTTGTCGGGAGGGAAGGGGGCGACGGATCGCAGACCGTCAATGCGGGTTTCCGATTCGATGCGGACGACCTCCGCCCCGAAGGTCGCCAGAGCCTGGGAGCAAATGGGTCCGGCGCCGAACCAGCTAAAGTCGGCGACGCGAATTCCCGTCAGCGGCGGTGGGGCGGCCATGTCAAATCACTCCTGCGCCCTTCAGGTCTGCCATCTCTTCGGCGCCGAGGCCGATCTCGCCATAGACCTCGGCGTTGTGCTCGCCGATGAGAGGAGGTCGGCGCCGCAGCCGCCAGGGGGTTTGGGAGAGGCGTGCCGGTGGCCCCGGGTAGCGCAGCGTCTCGTCCAACTCGGGATGGTAGAGATCCTGGAAATAGCGGCGGTGTCTGAGCTGCTTGTCCTCCACTAGGTCTTTGGGGGTGCTGACGATGCCGATCAGGATCCTTCGCTCCTGTGCTTCTTCGTAGGCGTCGACCTTCAGTTTCGACGCCAGGAAGCGCTTTAGTACGTTTTCGATATGGGCGAGAAAGGGGGCGATGCGCTGCATGGTAGGTGGGTCGGTCAGCGCCTGCGAAAGAAGCGGCAGCCCGAGGTCCTGGATGAAGGACAGGTAGGGCTCCTCGGTCAGGTCTTCTGCCTTGCCCTCGTCGGCCATCCAGCGCAGCATTTCCGTCCAGGGGGCACCGCCGGGTGTGCCGAGATAGCCGAACACGTAGCCGTCCCTGCACTCGTAAGGGCCGATACCGGGAACAGTCATGCCGGGGATACGCGCTGCGCCGATGCGCCGCCGCGGGAGGTTTGCCAGGTCCCAGCTCTGAATCGATGTCTCCTGGGCCATCGACAGCGCCTCCTGCATGGATACGTCGACCTGCTGGCCCTCTCCCGTGACGTCGCGGTGGTAGAGAGCCATTAGGGTGCCCGCTGCTGCCTGTATGGAGGCAGAGATGTAGCCTTGGTTGCCGTAGAAGCGGTTGGGCGGGTCTTCTGCCTCGCCGGCAAGCCACATGACGCCGCTCATCGCCAGACCGACGATGTCACTTGCCTTGTACCGGCTGTGCGGTCCCCACTGGCCGAAGCCGGTGATCGATGTCAGGACAATGTCCGACCTAATCTGGGCGAGGCCGGCGTAACCCAAACCCAGCCGGTCGAGGTGGCCGGGAGGAAAGCTTTCCACCACCACGTCGGCGGTGGGCACGAGGCGACGGAAGAGGTCGCGGCCATCGCTGCTGTCGAGGTCGAGGGTTATGCTCTTCTTGTTAGTGGTGAGATTGAAGAAGTAGAGGCTCTTCTCGAGGTCTATCTCGTCGTGGTAGAAAGGGCCGATGCCGCGCGCCGGGTGGCCGCAGGGCGACTCGACCTGGATCACGTCGGCGCCCAGGTCGGCAAGCAGCTTGGTGCAGTAGAGGCCGATCTCTCCAGCGATGTCCAAGACGCGGATGTCGCGTAGGGCCGAATCTTCGTCTTGCGTCACCGGCGGTCTCCTCGCATTCCCGGTTCTCCGAGCCCGCTGTCGCTTGGCTGGCTGTTTGAGGAGATTCTACGCCAATGAGGGCAGGTGTCAACGGGGGCTTGGAGTGCCTCATTCAGATCGCCGCCGCAATGGAATGTCATTACTCCACACGATACGTTTGCTTGCCGGCGCAGCCTCCAGGTACAGAAGAGGAATGCCCCACCCCGGAATGATTGTCCCTCCCAACCCACCCTATGGCCTCGCTATCGCTCGGCCTTGAAGAGGAAGCCCCTCCCCCGAAGTTTGGCAGTAGGATCGAGAGACCCATCCGCAGCTCCTGGACCGGTTGCTGCTAGTGGGGAGAGTTGACGCGGCAAGACTGTGGAGAGGTGTGTGAGACACTACAGATTCTTTCTGCGTTGACGGCAGGGTCAGGTGATCGTACCCTGGGGCTGCTGGTTGTGACAACCTCGTGCCTGCCGGGGGCATGATGCTGCTCAAGGCGCGGCAACCTCCAGCCTAGCCGCCAAGAAGACTCCCATGCTGGGCAAAGTGATGCGCCGTTCTTCTCATAGAGATGCGGCTGCGAATTTCGCTGAGGGCGCTTTGGTACAGACCGCCATACCTATTGGGGACGAGGCGAGGGCAGGTTGGGCTAAGACTTTCGCCGCCCTGCAGCACCCACGTTTCCGCTGGTACTGGATGGGGATGCTTGCGTACTTCCTGGCCATGAACATGGGCGGGATCGCCCGGGGCTGGCTGGCCTACGATCTGACGGGTAAGGCTACCGCCCTCGGGCTTGTAAGCCTGTCGTGGGGCGCGCCGATGGTCGTTTTCTCTCTTCTGGGAGGGGCCATCGCCGATCGCAGCGATAAGCGTGCCATCACGCTGGTGAGCCAGGTGGCCCTGTTTGGCCTCGCCATATGTGCAGCCGTCTTGGTGCACACAGGCGTGATCCGGGTGTGGCACCTGGCTGCGCTCGCATTCGCCGAAGGGACGATACTCTCCTTTGCCATCCCCGCCCGGATGGCCTGGATTCCTGAACTCATCGACGAGCGCAACCTGATGAACGGCATCGCTCTCAATAATGCTGCTATGCAGACCACTCGCATCGTCGGTCCAGGGATGGCGGGAGGGCTAATCGCGCTTCCCTTCTTCGGCATGACCGGCACCTTCTATCTGATTGCCGCATGCTATGTGTTGGTGTTCTGGTTCATGTTTCAGATACCATCGTCGAGAGGCTCGCACAGCGATGTGAAGCTCTCGCTGGCCACGCGCATGCTGGAGGGCGTGCGCTATATCGCCCGCCACGATCTGTTGCTTCTTCTTCTCATCTTGGCGCTTCTCCTAGTTATGCTGGGGGCCCCTTTTCAGATAATGCTGCCTGTCTTTGCCGGAGAGAAGGTCTACGATGTCGGCTCGGTTGGGTTGGGGATAATGGCGACGTCTGCCGGCATCGGCGCCACCATCGGTGCGCTGGCGGTCGGCTTTTGGGGCGATTCTTTCAAGCAGGGCAAGGTGCAGTTCGCGGCCGGACTGGGGTTCGGCGTTGGTCTGGCCCTTTTTGGGGCCATCGACAGTTTTCTCCTCGCTCTGCCGATTCTGGCGCTTCTGGGGATGACGTCCGCCAGCTACCTGATAATCAACAACACGCTTGTCCTAACTTATGCTGAGCGCCGGTTCCACGGAAGAGTGATGAGCGTCTATCTGCTCACGTGGTCGATCATGCCCGTCGTTGCCATGCCGATAGCCGCCCTCGCCGATATCGTTGGTGTGCAGCGGACTGTCCTGGGTCTGGGGTTGGCCCTCGTCGTGCTGCTAGCCGGCATACGCCTTTTCCACCCGGGCCTCCGGCACCTCGACAACCTGCCGCCGCCGTCCTCGACCGAATAGGAGAAAGCAGGTCAAGGCGGAGACTCTGGCCTCTCATGGGCGCACCGCGGCGAATTGCAGTCGAAAGCGGTGAGGCTGTCGGGTCGCTAGTAGCTCTCTTCCCTCTCGGCGACGTCCGGCTTCCCCTCGATGAGGCGATAATCGTCGTCTTGGAGAGGCGCCAGTTCACCCTTGCGGTAGGAGTCGTAGAGGGCGAAGAGTTCGCGCTTGTGGGGTCGCTTGCGGCCGATGGGGCACTTCTGCCAGTCCTCGAAGGTCTCGTCGCAGTAGCCCATCCGGCGCTCGCCGCACTTGGGCTGAAGGTAGCGGGCAAGCTCCGGGCAGATGCGGTTGACTTCCGCTCGCAGGAGGGACGCCACCTTGCGGAACTCCCACTGGGCGCGGGTACAGAGGCGAAGGTCGCAGATGTGGAGGAGGGCCTGGAGGTTGACGGTGATCTTGAAGTTGGTCTGGGCGGCATTGGGAATGAGGAAGCGAGCGTCCTCGGCGGGGACCCCGGCGTCGAGCATCTCCTGGTAGAGC